>Ga0074045_10001786_pt1 | contig 20447 bp, 17 predicted proteins | sample BogForMeECP23OM2_FD_94442 | JGI IMG/M metagenome (GOLD analysis project Ga0074045, IMG submission 94442) | Bog forest soil microbial communities from Calvert Island, British Columbia, Canada - Bog Forest MetaG ECP23OM2 | ecosystem: Environmental > Terrestrial > Soil > Wetlands ...
GCGCCTAGTCCCTGCGCGTCCTCGCCACACTTATTCGTCTGCTTGGCGACTTCGAACTCGCCGAGGAAGCCCTGCATGAAGCCTTCCTCGCGGCGGTCGGGCGCTGGCCACGCGATGGCGTGCCGGGCAACCCGCGAGCCTGGCTCGTTTCCGCCGGACGATTCAAGGCGATCGATGCGCTGCGCAAGCGTGCCCGTTCCGATGCATCTCTTATGGAGCTGGCCAAACAATTCGACGCCGCGGCTCCCAGCGCGGCGTTCCGGGATGAACATCAGGATCTCGAAGACGACCGGCTGCGTCTGATTTTCACCTGCTGTCATCCAGCCCTGCCTCCCGAGGCGCAAGTAGCGCTGACGCTGCGCGAGGTGTGCGGCCTCACCACGGAGGAGATTGCGCGAGCTTTCCTGGCCACCGCGCCCGCGGTTGCCAAGCGCATCGTGCGTGCTAAGACAAAAATTCGCGACGCCCGCATTCCATATGAAGTGCCGGCTCGCGCCGAATTACCTGACCGCCTCGACGCGGTCCTCCATGTAATCTATTTGGTTTTCACCGAGGGCTATTCCGCCTCGGAAGGCGCCTCGCTCACACGCCGCGATCTTTCTGCGGAAGCCATCCGCGTCGGGCGTCTTCTTGTCGAATTGCTTCCGGAGGCCGAAGCCGTGGGATTGCTGGCGCTGATGCTGCTGCACGAATCGCGGCGCGACGCTCGCAGCTCGCCCGACGGCGAACTCATCCTGCTGGACGATCAGGACCGCTCGCTCTGGAATCGCGATCAGATCACGGAGGGTCTGGCGCTCGTGCAACAAGCCCTATCATCGCGGCGTTTCGGTCCGTTCACGGTCCAGGCGGCGATCGCAGCCGTGCATGCCGAAGCGCCCAACGCCGCCGCGACGGATTGGGCGCAAATCGTTGGCCTGTATGACGTGCTAGCCCGCGCAAATCCTTCGCCCGTAGTCGAACTCAACCGCGCTGTCGCCGTCGCCATGCGCGACAATCCTTCGGCGGGCCTCGCCCTAGTCGACGCCATCCTTGAACGCGGCGATCTGGGGGACTACTATCTCGCACATTCCGCCCGCGCCGACCTCTGCCGCCGCCTCGGCAAAACCGCGGAAGCCCTCGCCTCTTACCAGCGCGCCCTGACCCTGGCGCAACAGGAGCCAGCCCGCCGCTTTCTCCTACGCCGCCTCAACGAACTCAACAACTAGCTGTCAACTGCGCGCGGGAGTGACCATAAACAGGCAGGGCCGTTCAGCAGTGCAAGCCTGCCAAACAGCTCTGGTACCGGGCGGAAACCTTCCTAGGTCCTCTCTGATTAGGAGAATAGCTTCAGGGCTAGCTGCAGCACGCGCGGACCGTTTCGCAGGTGATCACCGTGCGAATGCACTAATCCTCGAGCCACAGAACGAAGATTGCGTTTAAGGTTCAAGGCAGAATCTTATCGAGTTTTTCCATCCAGCGCGCGAAACGAAGCCAGGGCTTCACCGCCTTGGTCTTATCGCATCGGAACTCTCAGAACCGAAGAACCTTCTCAGTGGCAAAAGAATATTCGGTTTTGGAGCCGGCACTCTCCTCCACGTTGGCCACAAGTCTCATTGCCTCTTAGTGCCGGTCTCGCTGTCTTTTTTGGCATGTTTTCGTCTAAATAGGCCGAGACTAGGTGAAAAACAAGAAACTCGCCAGAACTGATGAGGAAGATCAGGAAATGAAACAACGCTTTGTCTCGCTGGTAATAGGTACGCTCACCATGAGCCTTGTGGTCTCATCGGCATCGGCGGACAACGACTTGACGGGTACGTGGACAGGACAGATCACAGATCCGATAAGCGGAAAACACGACATCGTCCTTCAACTTAAAACTGAGGGAGGCAAGATCTCAGGGACACTCAAGGGCGGGCCACCAAGAGGCGCGGAGCGGCCCATCGAGGACGCCCGCCTCGATGGCGATCAACTCTCCTTTAAGGTCGAAGCGCAGGGCCCGGCGGGAGAGCCAGTGGTGCTCTCATGCGAAGGCAAGGTCACCGGCAACCATATTCAGGGAACGCACGAAGGTCCGCATTTAGGCTCCGGCCCGGGAAAAAGTGTGCCGTGGGAAGTGACGAAGGTCGCCGCACCGCCCGTGGTTCTATCGGAATCGGGCGCGATTGCAGCACTGAAGACAGAACTCGGTGAGCAAGCCGCGGATGGGCGGTTCTCCGGTGCAGTCTTGATCGCCAAGGGCTGGCAAGCCGGTCTTTCAGGGGGCATACGGTTACGCCGATCGCGAGAGAAAAATCGCAAACACGGTAGCAACCAAATTCCGCTTCGGCTCGATGGGCAAGATGTTTACGGCCCTAGCTGTCATGCAGCTGGTACAGGCGGGCAAGATCAAACTGGATGACCCGATCGCAAAGTATCTGCCTGACTATCCGAACAAGGAAGTCGCCACAGTCACAATTTATCAGCTGCTGACGCATACAGGTGGCACGGGTGATATTTTTGGCCCGGACTTCGATGCACATCGTCCAGAGCTGCAGGCGCTCAAAGACTATCTGACGTTGTATGGCGACCGTGGCCTTCAATTCAAGCCCGGCAGCAAGTGGGAGTACAGCAACTATGGATTCTTATTGCTGGGCCGAATCATTGAAGTAACCAGTGGACAGAACTACTACGACTACGTGCGCGATCATATCTTCAATCCGGCAGGCATGAGTTCAACAGGAAACCTACCGGAGGAAGAACATGTACAAGATCTGGCGATCGGCTATACACGAGGTGTCCCGGGGCTCGGACTTGGCCCTGCCCCGGGTCCGGGAGAGCACGTACCGGAACAGAGTAACCCGCTGCGGTCAACGGCCGGCGATCTTCCCTATCGTGGCACCTCTGCCGGTGGCGGTTACTCGACAGTGATCGATTTTCTTAAATTTGCCACTGCGCTGTCCTCTGACAAGCTACTGAACGCGCATTACACGGAAATCCTCACTGCGGGCAAAGTGACGGCACCAAGGCCTGGGAGCACGTATGCGTTTGGATTTGAAGACGAAACCACTCGGGACGATGTTCGTTACTTTGGGCATGGCGGGGGCGCGCCGGGCATGAACGGAAGAATGTCAATTTTCCCTGCCTCCGGCTATGTCATCGTCGTACTTGCGAATCTCGACCCACCCGCCGCCGACGCGATCGCCCAATCCATCGAACGGAGATTGCCTGTCAAGTAGCGTAAATCGGCCGTGGGTATTTTACTCCCGGCGCACGTGGCCACCCTGGGTCAGACATCGAGATCCGGACTCCCGTTACTTCCCGGTTTGCCCCTCGCGATCCCATGTTGCGAGTTGATTTCTGCGGCGGTGTGACCCGAGTGACCGGGACTTAGCCCTTGGCTCTCGGAGCGAATGGTGAGGTGCCGATTTATCAGCAATTGTGCAATTGTAGGCGCCTATAGAATGCGGTAGCACGACATTTCCTCCGACCGATCTTCTGCCCGCAATAGTTTCGGAGCCGCTGCAATACGGGCCAGGGATCCCGGAAACGGGGCATTGCGTGCTTCGTTTGTGAGTCCACTTCGGCTGCGGTTGGAAATGCCCCGGGTGGCACAGAAATAACACCCTATATCCTGCTGTCCCGCCCGGCCCAGTATGGTTCTCGTAGAACGCGCTTCAACGTTTTGCCAACATGGCTACGTGGGAATTCTTCCATGATCACTACGGTGTGAACACGCTGGTGTTTGCCATCCACACGCTCATTAATCCAGTCACGGAGCGCCTCGGAGGTGACGGCACTTGATTGGTGCAGAATGACCGCGGCTAATGGTGTCTCACCCCACTTCTCGCTGGGGATTCCAAACACTGCCGCTTCCCGAACCGCCGGATGCTGCACGATGATTTCTTCTATGTCTTTCGGGAATACATTCGTACCGCCAGTGATGATCATGTCCTTCTTTCTGTCCACCAAATAAAGGAATCCATCGTCGTCGACGTATCCCAAGTCGCCGGTATATAGCCAGCCATCGACGATCGCCTGCGCCGTCAAATCAGGGCGCTTGTAATACCCCGGCGTTAGCACAGGTCCACGCCCGACAATCTCACCAATTTCTCGCGTTGCTACATCCTTGCCCTGCTCATTCACAATGCGCATCTCGAAAAACGGCTGCGGCGGCCCGACAGAAGTTGGCTTGGACGCATAATGCGTCTTATCGAGCACGGTAATAAACCCTTCTGTCAGTCCGTACAGTTCATAGAATCTACCTGGCAGACAGCGATTCAACTTCTCCTTATGCTCAAGGTGCATGGGGGCGCCGACCGAGCCGATCATTTCGAGGGACTTCAGCGCTTCGGCCGAAAAGCACGGCGAGCCTAACAGAGCAACAATCTGCGAGGGAACCATCATGACGTGCGTGACTCTCTCGCGCTCCACCGTTTCCACAAACGTCTGCGGATCAAAGCTCTTATTCAAAACGTACTTCGCACCCAGATACATCGCCGGCATGAGCGTGACGAATGCGCCGTTGAAAACAATTGATCCCGAGTGGAGCACCACGCTCTCAGGACTCATGCGGAAGGTCGAAGCAAAGATCGTGCAGTACATGGCGCGAATGAAATGCGTATGCACAATCCCCTTGGGTGTGCCGGTCGTTCCACTACTGTAAATAATGTTGTACGGATCGCTGTCCGCAATTTCGGTCTGGGGAGGCTCGGCCTCACTGGCCTCACGCGTCAGTGCCTCGTAACTCTGAAATCCAGGCACGCGAGATGCACCAGTAAGGATAGAGCGCTCCTCCGGAACGTTCCGAAGTTCATGCTTGATGGCAGCAAGTGGTTCCGCAAATTCAGCGCTCGCAATGATCGTCCCCGTATCGGAGTCCAGGATCAGGGCCGCCAAGGCTTGATCGCGTAACAGTGGGCTGAGCGGCACGACGACCGCGCCGATTTTCGCAACAGTCCAGTAGGTCTCGAGCAAGCTTACAGAATTGGGCAGGATCGTTGCGACTTTGTCACCTTTCTTCACACCCAATCGGGAAAGTGCGTTGGCAAGCCGGTTGACCCGGGCGTTAAATTCGCGAAAGTTCATCCGGTGGTCTTCAAAAACTACGGCTGTATGATTTGCACGACGAAGGGCATGGCCGGGAAGTAGTGAGCCAATATTCATTTTGTTCTCTCACCTGATTCTCGGTGTGACGGTTCCGAGGACGATAAAGCAGCCGTCCGGTTCGAGCCAGCTTGGCAGAAAAATCGCCAGATTTCTGCGCTGGCATTGGGGCCTTTGGGGTCGCCGTATTTGCTTGAGTCAGGCGAGCCGGACCACGCATGGCCAAGGCCCTCGACGATCCACTTTTCCATCAACAGATGGCCATCGCTTTCCAGATACACATGCCTTCGGTAGGGATGCCCCCTTGGCACTTCGGCGCCGTCGACCTTCTCCGTGAGGGTGAATCCACTTTCTGAATGCTCTGCCGCGAGACAGGCATTCGTTTTGCTCCACTGCGCGATGGTCTGGTCGGCATTCACCAGACTCACTCGGTCGTCCGCAGAACCATGAAACACAATCACGGGCATGCGGCGCCTCTTGTTTCGTGCGAGGCCTCTGCGCATCGCATCAAACGCAAGTTGACCTTGCTGGACAGGATCCGGCCCGCCTCGCTCCATCGCGGGCGCGGACACACCCGGACCTCCCGTGGACGATGCGTGCGACAGACAAGCCGTTCAACATCCGAAACTCATTTACCCAAGCCGAACCGATGACTTGCGTGTCGGTCACAGCCACGAGGCGGTTGTTGAAGTTAACGTTAGCGCCAAAACCCGGTACCGGCAGACTGTTCGCCAAACCGAATTCGTTGAACAATGCCTGGGTGGATGGATTGTCGGACCAGAAAAACTTAGCCGACAAATTGTTGCTCGAGGACAAACTGAAATTCAGGTTGCTATTAAACTGGTCCTCCTGGTATTTGGAAATCCCCACAACCGGGACAGGAACCGGAGTTGCCGGACCTACTGCCGGGATAGATACCGGATGGGGCGCTGACGGAATAACGTACTGGCCATTGGCCAGTTTTGCTTGCAGGAGTGTCTGGGCCGTCGGGTCGAAACATCCCGGTATCAGCGCCACTCCGCACGGCGGGACGCCATAGGAAGCCGCAAGAGCATTCAGGGCGGCTGTCGAACGATCATTTGAAAGGTCACCCGGTACGAAGACGGTGCCAATTGAATTGGTCAGCGACGTGCCATTATTTTCGCGAGTGCCCTGGTAGGACACAAAAAACCAGGCGCGCTCCTTCACGAGTGGACCACCAAAAGTCCCACCAAACTGATTCCGCTGGTAGGTTGGCCGAGCAATATCGGCGCGGTTCAGGAAGAAATTGTTGGCGTTCAAGGAAGTATTTCTCAAAAACTCGTACGCGTTTCCATGAAATTGATTCGTCCCGGACTTGGTCACGGCGGCAATGATTCCTCCAGCGACGCGTCCTTGCGATGCGTCATACTGGCTGGTCTGCACAATGAATTCCTCCAGGGAATCTGTGGCCGGCACAGCCAGGTTTGGCAAGGATCCGGTGCCAATCGAATTCGCATCCGCCCCGTTGATAACCACGGAATTGGAAAGCGAACGGTTGCCGTTAACGTAGACGGCGGGTGATCCGCGGCCAAGTTCCGAAGAGTTGGTGATCGGTCCCGATGCCCCGGGCGTGAGAGTCAGCAACTGTTGAAAGTTCCTGGTTGGCAACGGCAATTGACGGATCTCTGTCTGCTCGATAACGGTGCCGCGGCCAGGATCCTGTGTTTGCACTAGTGGGGGCTCGGACTGAACAGTTATGATCTCTTGTCGTTGAGAGGCGAGCTTAAGCCGGACGTCGAGGTACGTTGTTTCCGTTAGCTTTACGATCACCTCATCGACTCTTGCAACAGCAAATCCTGGAGCGCTGATCTCGAGGCGGTAGGTTCCGGGAGGTAGCAACGAAAAAGCGTAATGGCCGGTACCTGACGTCACGATTTCGCGTGGCGCCCCGACTTCGCTGATCAACGTGACCTTCGCACCGCCGACTACCCCGCCGCTCGGATCGGTGACATCACCGAGTATCTGGCCCGTGGTGGAATTCTGACCCGCCGACCTGGCTGCTCCCGACAGACCCATCGCAACGATGACCACGAGTCCGAGCAATCTACTCTTTCGCATTACTGCCCTCCTATACCTCTGCTACTTAAACTCATCGGCTCTTGCCTCTCAGACCGCTCATGTACAGTCGAATCATTTGCTCAACCGCTTCTTCGTCTGACATCCCCAGGTGGCGCTTTGCCCCGAACAGGTTTTCCGCCAGAAAGTACGTGAAGAAATGCAGGTAGATTGTCGTGACGGCAAGAGCAGGATCGACTCCCTTGGGAAACTTGAGCTTTCCCGTTTGTGCCAGCACCCTTGAGTAGGTTCGCAAGCCGCCTGCGATTTCACGGAAGCTGTGAATAAAGTGCTTGTGACGGAACTCGACCACATCGATGTACATCAGCCGCCAGTAATCGAGGTTCTCCGAAACAATTCGCCCGATGGTCAGCGCCAGCGTCTTCATTGAGGTAGGGTCTAGGGACATCAGCAGCGGGATCAGTTTCTTTTGCCGAAGGGCCTCCATCTTGGCGCCCAGCCGTTGCACGAGGTCGATAAAGATCTCTTCTTTTGTGTCGTAGTAGATGTACAGCTTGCCCATCGACACGCCGGCTTTCTTGGCGATTTCGCGGACGGTAGTGCCGTGGAATCCCTTGCGAGTAAACAGATGCAGAGCGGCGGACTCGATTTTGACCTTGTTTTTCTCGTAGGTATTGTCGAGCAGTTTCGGCACGTGCCCCATCCCATTCAAAGGTATTCCCGGCAACCTATCAAAGCGAGCGCTCGCTCTGTTTGGCGAGGAGACTTTTTACTCTTCACGCAAGGAAGTTGTCAAGAAGAATTTTCGATGCTTGGCAGAAATTTCTTTTCGGAGTTCTTACGGAAGCCAGGAATGTCAGCGCGGCGACTCAGAATATCGTTCTTGTCCCCTCACTGTCCCCTTTTGCGCCCGGCCTGTTTTCGATTGATGTGCTCGAACTCGACTTCTGCCCAACCTGAAGTCTGTCATGTCGAACGCTATGTCATTTCAGGCCTAGTCGCCGCCATCTGTTCTCGATACCTGATCAAGGGGAAGGCTGCGGTGCCTGGCAAACCGCATGAGCCGCAAACGGAGAGCACAGCCTTCAATCGAACACTACTCCCAAGCTGCGCGGGAACGGACCCCCGTACTGTAACTGGCCCGCATCTCCCTGGGCGCGGCGCAATCCCTTCCTCTTCAGCAGCGGCTTCAGAATTCCAGGTATCTGCACCCGGTTGATGTATTGCCCGAAGCAGGTGTGGAGGCCGTAGCCGAAGTGCATGTAAGTGTAGGGCGGTCGGCCGATGCGAAACTCGTTCGGGGCATCTACAATCCTGTCGTCGAACATGGCAGACTGTGTAGCCGCTACGACGGTGGTGCCTCGCGGAATCGTAGTCGCGTGCGTTTTGTCTTTCGCCACGGTGTAGTCTTGCGCGGCAATCCGAAAGACGCCTGGGTTGTTGGGGTTGAAACGCAGCGCCTCGAACACGAACTGGGCCAGCAGTACATCGTCATCCGACCGTGCGGCGTCCTGTGCTTCTTCCAAATTAGCGGGTCGCTTCAGCAGTTCATCGAGTGCTTGCGCACAACATTTCGATGTTGTCGGAATCGCGCCGATGATGAGGCCCAGCAAATTGTTGCGAATTCCCAAGTCGTCCATTCCGGGTACGCCGGCTTCTTGCAACGCCAAGCACCGGCCTACAACGTCGTCTGGCTGGGAGGCCTGCTTCTTGCGCTCGGAGATAACCTGGTCCAGCCACATTCGCGCCTTAGCCGCCGCTGCTCGAGCGGCCGTGTCCACTGCCGGATCGTTCTCGGCATCGGTGAACAGATACTGGAACGTGACGGTACTCCAGGAGGCCAGGTCCTCTTCGGAAGTCGGCGGGCATCCGAAATACTCAGCGATCAATCGGATGGGCACGACGATCGCGAGTTGCTGGACAACGTCGATACGGCCGCCTGACGCGGCAACCAAACTCTCCGCAGTCCTGGCCACCAGCGGCAGAACGCGTTCGTTCAAGTCTTGGCGGCGAATGACCGTTCGCATGTGCGACTGGTCGCGCTCATACTCCTGGGAGTTCTGCATTCCCAGGAAAAAGTTGGCCCCGTCCCCGATTACCTCCATCTTCTGCTTGTACGTTACTTGAAATACGTCGTCGCGAGACAGTACTTCTTGCACATCTTCGAATCGCGTCACCAGTGCCGTGTTCTTCACAATCAACACCGGTTTCAGGCGCCGCAGCACCGCAAACACCGGCTCCGGATTCTGCGTCAAATGTTGCTTGATATGGTCCAAGAACGACATCGCTTCGTGCTGCACGCTCGCGAGCACCTGCAGTCCTTCAGCCTCGATGCGCTCAAGGCCCGCTCTCAGTTTGTCCATCCATTCCATATCGAATTCCTTCAGCGGGGATCCACCGAGTTTGCCGCGATCATTCGCAATGCGGTTATGCTCGGCATGAAGAAATAATCTCCCCCGCGCAACTCCACAAAATTTGGAAGAGCTCCGCACAAAAACGGCGGATTGTCGTGATCCGCCGTGCCTTGAATCATGACTTTCCCGCACCCTCCGTGATTTCCAATCAGCATGTCCTTGTCATTTCCTTGCCTCGCATCGTTCCCGTATTCGATCCACTGCTGCTGCACGAACTCGAACTGCCGGAAGAGACTTGCGTTCAACGCCATGAAGATGATGCCGTGTTCCTCGTCGTCCCGTCCCGGCTGGTCCTCCGGCGTGTACGGCCCGTAGGGCATGCCGCGTCGCGAAATGCGGCGGCGGTTGATGAGTTTTCCGTTGAAGCCGAAGGCGTCCCGCGGATTTGTGCGCCTGACGTGCGCTCCGACTGGACAGCGCGCTCCGTCCAAATCATTCCCGAACGTGAAATTCACGTTGCGATCCTTATCCTGCACGATCGTGGGGTTCGGTTTGTCCGGAGACAATTCCACAGGAGTGCCATCGCGCCATCTGCCGATGAACTTCGATGCCAATTTCTCCACACCGCCCGGATAGAGCTCACCTTTCTCTTTCAGATATTTTCGGAACGTCGCCACATTTTGGTGCAGTTTGCGATATACCATGAATGTCCCGTTGTTCGCCAATAGATGCGGTAGCGGTGCCACGGGCAGTTCGCCTGCCTCGTCGGCGTATTCCAGCAGAAGCTCGCCCGTGGCTAGCGGCATCCACTTGCCATCGGCGGCCAGTTTGCCTTGCCCGGGCTGTGCGTCCTTCTCCAAACCGAGAAACTCGGGATTGCCGAACCCGTCTGTGTAACCGAAATGTTCCTTGGTAGTGATCTTCCCATCAATCTGCAGCGCTGCGGCATCCTGGGAGCCGGTCATCGCTGCTGCGCCGCTTTCCTGCAGTAGCGTAAGCAGCTCCAAACACCGCCGATCCAGATCTGGTTGTAGTTGCGCAAAGACGCCAAGCCATGCGTGCACCTCGCCGTGCCACACGGGATCCCAGTGATGGGGCGAGTTCTTGCCCGTGTCGGACAAGATCGCACCACGCGCTTTCATGCCTTGCACGAACTCCACCGGAAAGCTCAACAACGATGGCTCCGGTAGTCCCAAGGCCACAAGCCCTGGGTACGTAAACGCGACGTTTACCGTGGTTTTCGGCTTGCCCTGATCCCATCTCTCGGCGGTCGTGACATGTTTGACGAGTTGACCGATACATTCTCGGCCTTTTTGTTTGTCTGAGAACTTCAGAAACAGGAAGCGGGCAAAGGGGAAATTGTATCCGCGGACCGCGACTCCCTGTATATCGGTTACGTCTAGTTTGCTCATAGCAGTTCGTCCGCCAGTTCTTTTCCCTTCGTGCTACCTGGCTTCGGTCGGGGTGCAATGCTCAGGCGCCTCAGGAATTCGACAAACGCCGCCTGCAATTGGTCCGGTGGCTTGCCCTGGTTGTTCTCAATAAACGAGGCTACCGCGCTCTGCGTTTGCAGCGCCTTCAAGGTTTGCTGCACCGTTTTATCATTCACATCGGCAAAGTAAAACGTCGTTTCAACCTGGCATCGCTTCATGTAGGCCACAAAAGCGTCGACGTTCTGCACACCGGGATAACCAATGCAATGCTGCCAAATGTTATGGACTTCATCGCCGGCTTCGGCCGCCAACTGCTTCAGGTACGGTTCCAGTTCGCCGTCAAAATTTGATTCGAAGATCAAGTACTTCGACTTCAGATGTTCTTCACAGGACGGCATGCCGAAATACACAACGTCGTCCAACACCACGAGTCGCGCCATGTGGGTGCTGGAAACTTTGCCGAACGGCCCCTTCCCATCCACGGGCAGGGTTTGCAGGTACATGCGAATCGCGAGGCTGTGCGAAATCTCGCCATGGGGATCGTCCTTGATGGGCGAGAGAATCGTCAGGCCGTAAATGTTTCCGCTCTGGTTCGACATGCGTACTCCTAAGTTCCCACTGGGGCCTCGCCAGTCTCGCCGAGATCACCCTGCACTTTGACCAGAAACTGTGAGTACGCCTCTGCGAATTTCGCCGGCGGCATGCCCTCGGTCTGCCGCGCAAAATTGTCGAGCGCAGCTTCGACGCGGTGCGCAGCCTTAATATCGTTGGTTGTCGCGTGAGGATACGCGGTGTAGTAGTAGTCGGTTTCCACTTGTCCCCGCACGATGAAATTCTTGAAAGGCGTGACGGGCACCGAGCCGGGAAATTTCTCGCTCCATCGCCAGATCAGATTCAATCCGCTGAACAGTACTGCGGAAAACGCGTCGATATACTGATTCCATGTCCCGTTGAAATTGCTGAAGAAAAATAGGTAGTCGTATTGGAGATCGTCCTTGGGCTGTTGCTCGCTGAGCCGCGGAAAGGCATACCGCGGCACCACGACCCAGCGCGCAAAATGGATGAACGACAACTGCACCAGGCCGTTGCCTATCGGTTTGTAGTGTCTCCAAACAAAGAAACCCAGGCGCAGGATGTACGTTTTCCACGGTTTCATCGGCGAAACCGTGTTCATGGCGTAGGCCTTGCCGTGGATGTTGGACATCGGGACCGTCCTTGCGGCAACAGAATTCGTGGATTATTGCTCAGCTAGTTATAAATAACAATCACCAACTGGCCGCCTGCTGACCCGGGTGTCTGATTGGCGTGACCAAGAAACCTCGTTTCCCCGGCCCGTTGCCGCTACTGCCGTCGTTCGCTGGGGCGCAGAACTGCTTCCGATGTCGCTCGACTTTAAGGGGTGAAATCCCAAGACAAAGTAGGTACACTCTGCGTTCACAAGGTTGCTCTCCTGGTTCGCTGATATTCTTTTCTAGACAAAACGGTCAGGCTACGAAGCAGCAACCTTTTTCATTTGGCGAGAAATGCCCGGACGCGTTCATTGATCTTGCCGTTGGAGGTTACCGACGATGACGACAGACATCTCGCAAAAACCGGTTCTGATTACATTTCCTCCGAGCCTGGATAGCGAACTCGCGCGGTTCTTGTTGCAGCACTACGGCGTCGATCACCAGGAGAAGCCTCACGTCTTCATTTTCGCTTCTCTCTTCACGTTGTGGCACGCAGGCACGGCGGTTTTTCCGCTGCTTTACAGCCATTCGTTCAAGCTGATCGGGCCGAAACCCATGGCGGATTATTTTGATCCGCGAAGCGCGCCGGATTTGCGTTTGTTCCCGCAAGACGCGGCTCAGGAGCGCCAAGTGAACAGCGATTGGACTTTGTTCAACGATACACTGGCCTTCGCAACGGCTAAGTTTGCTTACTACCACCTGCTTCCTTATCGCCCGCTCATGATTCGGCCGCTCAGCTTGGGAACGCCCAAGTTTGAATCCAAGACGGTTGAATTGGCATATCCGGTCTTCGCGGGATTATTGCGAACCTTGCTTGGGTTGACGGCACAGAAGGCCCAGCAGAGCCTCGATCAGGTCAGGACAGTGTTCGATGCGGTGGACACCAGGCTCGCTGGCCACCAACAGAACTTTCTGGTTGGCGACCGACTGACGCTATCGGATATTGCATTCGCGGTGGCGGCGGCGCCCATGGTGCTACCGCCTGCCTATGGCGGGCCGATACCGCCGTTTGACCAGATGCCTGCGCCCGTGCAGGCTGCGGTCAACGAGATGCGCGGCCGTCCTGCGGGGGCCTTTGCCTTACGAGTGTACGCCGAGCAACGAAATCGACTCCCCGCCAGAGTTGGGTGACATTATTCTCCAGGAGGTGCTCGATCACCATGCCCAAAAGCGTAGCCGTACTTGGCACTAGAGTCGCGGGGTCGAGCGCTGCGCATGAACTGGCGGAGCGCGGATACGACGTCATCGTATACAGCTTACCGGGTGCTGTTTTCTGCTAGCGCCTTCTGAATCGCCTTTTCCGCTAGGGACGCCATGATCTTGTACCCGGCATCAGTCGGGTGCAGTCCATCGTCAGCCAGAGCACGCTTCAGCATGCCTCGCTCGTCCACTAGGGCGCTGAAGTAGTCGAGATACACAAAGCGGTTGTGGGCGCAGTAGTCTTTAAGCCACTTGTTCAGCGCCAAGATTCTATCGCGCGGACGCAGCGCAAAAGACTCCTCAGCATCGTGCGTGTAGTTGTGCACGGGAAGGACGGACGCGAACACCATCCGGATGTGGTGCGCGCGCGCCAGCTCGGCCATGGAAGCGTAGTTGGCCTCGATGTCCTCGTTAAGCGTGGGCCCGGTGACGCCGGCGATGTCGTTGGTCCCCGCGAGCACGACTAACACTTTGGGGTGCAGATCAATCACATCCTGGCGGAAGCGCACCAGCATCTCGGGCGTGGTCTGCCCATCAATGCCGCGGTTGATATAAGGCCTGCCAGGAAAATAGTCGGGTAACTTCCAGTAGTCGGTGATGGAGTCGCCAAGAAATACAACTCGGCTTTCGCCCGCCGCCGGCGGCGCGAGAGCGGCGTCGGCCTCCCGATAGCGTGCCAGTTGCCCGAAATCGTCCGTGTAGATTGAAATCCGCGACGCCCGGTACTCATCCAGCCCGCCGAAGCCAGTGGCAGGTATGGAAGGTGCGCGCTGTTGGGCCAGGGCTGCAAGGGAGAGTAGGATTGCAAATAGCGGTTGCGATATCGTGCGGATGATCGGCTGCAGGCTCATGTTCTCCTCGGAAAACAGCTAGCGTGGTACATCATGCCCATTGGTGTTCATCCGGAGCCTTCTTCCTTCTCCCAATCGTCAACCCCCACGCCCAACAACTTCGCGGATAGCCCTGACGACCAATTCGGGATGGTCAAGATGGATCCAGTGTCCGCTGTCGATCACGACCACATGCCGCCCACGCGAAGAGAGCTGGGCTAGCTCGCGCTGCCGGTAGGCGTACTGTGCCGCGTGATGCTCTCCTGAAAGGACGACCAGCGGCAAATCCCTGAGCGAGCCGGCCGCAGCCGCTTGCGCGGCACTAACCGGCAGCGCGGTAATGTGCTGTCCCAGGCTGATGAAATTCTTCGGCTGCGACCACAATGCGCGGACAATTGGCAGGATCGGTGCGGGCAACTTACGAATCTCGCCCACCATCCGTCGTGCCGCAGCTGCCGTGTCGACGCCGAACGCGCTCACTGCTGCCCTTCCCAGCCGCGGTGAACCTCGCGCGAGCCGGGCGAGGCACAACCGAACAATACCCAATCGTGCGAGCCACGCCGCAATCCAAGCGTATCGCAGGCCCGCTTCGCTAATGCGCAGCTGTTTCGGGGTCGGATTCTCCCATTCGGCAGGGTGAATTGAATCCACCAGCACCATGCCAACGACCTCATTGCGATACGTCTGTACGAACACCCGGTTCACGTATCCACCGAACGAGTGTCCAACGAGAACGTAAGGCCCGCATACTCCTGTTGCATCCAGCAGTGTATGTAGCTCCTCTGCGATCTGCTGTGCCGTGCGCGGCTCGTCCGCCAAATCGCTCCATCCGTGTCCGGCGCGGTCGTAGCTTACCGCGCGAGTAAACTGCGCCACCTGCGGCTGCACCAGCGTCCAACTCAGGCAGGACGCACCCATGCCTGACTCGAAGACCACGGTCGGTGTGCCTTCTCCGGCTACATGGATGTGCATTCGCCTATCGTTGACTCCAACAAGGCGCCCAGAGGGCGGAAAGTGCCGGCGGTCCTGCCACGATCCGATCGCCTGGTAGATCGCACCCGCCAGTAACGTCAGGGCGAGTGCTCCGAGGAGAACCGCGAAAATCATAAATGTTGTTTGCACCGGTACCCTGAGCATCCGAGAATACACTTGGCTATGGTCATTGCGTCACGTCCCTCGCGCGCAAGGACTTTAACCTCGCCTGGCGATGAGGGCAGGCAGGCTATTCCTTTGGTCCGAGTGATTTGTGTTTGAAATGACGGACGCCGCTGCTGTAATCGGCAACAATGTGACCGTTTCCGACGAGCTTGTACTTGTAGGTCGTTAGTCCTTCGATGCCCATCGGACCACGTGCGTGTAGTTTGCTGTTGCTTATCCCCACCTCTGCACCGAGTCCATAACGATAACCATCCGCAAAACGGGTGGAGGCATTGTGGAACACGCCGGCGGCGTCGACTTCCCGCAAAAAACGCTCGGCGGCCGCTTGGTCTTCCGTAACAATGCATTCGGTGTGCTTCGAGCCGTACTTGTGAATGTGTTCCAGCCCCTGTTCCAAGGAATCTACAATTTTCACAGAGAGGATGAGGTTGGAGTATTCGGTCGACCAGTCCTTTTCGATCGCGGGGAGCAGTTTTGCCCCAGGGAGCAGTGCCAGGACACGCGGACAGCCGCGAACCTCCACATTTGCTCTTTTTAGTTCTGTTACGACCCTCGGGAGAAACGAGCTGGCGACATCTTTGTGCACAAGCACTGTCTCGACAGAATTGCAGGCCGCAGGGTACTGAACTTTGGAATCTAATGTGATTGAAACGGCCTTGTTGAGGTCCGCCGCACTATCGACGAACACGTGGCAGATTCCCTCACCGTGACCCAGGACAGGGATACGGCTGTGCTTCGCCAGGAAAGCGACAAACTCTTTCGAACCCCGCGGAATGAGCAGATCGACCTCGTTCTCGAGACGCAAGAGCTCCGCCACGTCCGAACGAGAGTGCAGCAACTCGATGGAGTCCCGAGGTACATCGGGAAATCTGTGAAGCGTCTCTCTCCAGATGGCCACAATGCTTTCGTTGCTGTTTGCGGCTTCCGCGCCACCTTTGAGCAGAACCGCGTTGCCCGACTTAAGAGCCAGGGAAGCAACCTGCGGAACGACATCGGGCCGAGATTCAAATACGACTGCAATCACGCCAAGCGGGCAGGATTCTTTCTGTAAGATCAAACCTTGGTCGAGCTCAGTAACTGCCAACCGGTTTCCCAGCGGATCAGGCAAGTTGGCGACATCGCGCACGCGAGCGGCCATCTCGCCGATCCCACTCTCTTTGATGCGCAGCCGCGAAAACTGGGCTTGCGTCATCTCTCCGGCAGATAATAGCTTTTCCGCGGCGGCGCAGTCCTTTGCATTTGCAGCCAAAATCCGCTCGGCATTTCCTTCGAGTGCCTCGGCAATCGCCAAAAGAGTGGCTTTGCGTGTTTTGTCCGAAAGAAGTGCAAGTTTTCGCGATGCTTGCCGCGCGGAGTATGCAATCGAAGCGACATCTGTCGCCTGTCTCGTTGAAGAGTTATCGCTCAAGGTTCGCGCTCCAGGAGAACGATGTTATCTCGAGTGAAAAGGACGCGAGTGGTTGCTGCCGACTCGCTAGCGCAGTTGGCAACTGCCCGGGCGAATTCGTTGCCGTCGAGGTCCGCGATGCTGACCACGTCCATCGGCGCAAATGGTCTTTCAACTCGCACCATACCTGTCGAGAGCAGGCTGCCCTTGCCGCGCGTTATTGCCCGCTGCGCGCCCGCGTCAACGACGACGCGCCCGCGTACCCCAGCCGCATAGGCAAGCCAGCGGCGTTTTCCCTTCATTCGGCTGGACGGCAGAAAGACAGTTCCTTCCGGCTCTCCCGCAAAAATGCGTGAAAGCGTTTCGGGCCGGCTGCCATTTGCGATTACGGCCACGCCACCGCAATTCATGGCAATCTCAGCGGCGTCAAGCTTCGTCACCATGCCTCCGCGCCCGGATTGCGAAGGCCCTCTCGCAACAGCTCTCAACTCCGGGGTCACCTTCGACACTCGCGCAATCAATTGTGGGCGAGTTCCTGCCCCTGTACGTTTCTGCTTCGTGGAATTCTCTGTACCCAAGAGGCCATCGACATTCGTGAGAAGAATGAGGGCGTCTGCTTCCAAGCCACTCATGACCAGAGCGGCCAGCCGGTCATTATCACTGAAGGCCACGGAGCGAGAACTGTCACCGACCGTCTCGAGTTCTGCGGTTGAAACCGTGTCGTTTTCGTTGACGATGGGTAAAATACCAAATCCAATCAGTTTTTCCATCGTTCGCCGCAGGTTCGAATAACGTTGCCAGTTACTGAAATCCTCCTCAGTCAACAGGACCTGGGCAATTTTCACGCCGTGCGCACCAAATAGCCGCTTGTAAGCTTCCATCAACAGACTCTGTCCAACGGCGGCGCACGCTTGCTTGGTAGCCATATCCTTCAGTCGAGATGGGTGGAGTCCGAGCCATCCCCGGCCGAGTCCGACGGCGCCGGAGGATACCAGGACCACTTGGCGGCGTTCCGTTTGGAGAGTGGCGATAGCGTGCACCATCGGTTCGATCCGTTCTGAGGAAAGTTCGCCCTGGGAACCTGTGACCGTGCTAGTTCCCAATTTAATGACCACGCGTTTTGCGTTGCGCAGAAGGTCATTTCGCTGATCGCCCTGAAGTACAGATTCGCTCATTTGATGCCACCTGAACTTATTAGAGTACGACATTGGCTGCAGTTCTCGAATTAGAATTAAAGGGCAAAACGGGAGGCAGCTAAGCGCGGCGCTAGTTTGGTCATTAATCTGCACCGCACCCAGAAAGGGTTCTTTGTCTGCTGCCTGACTCGCCGCCCGGGGGTTTAAACCACGACGATACTGAGATGTTAAAATCGTCCGATATTGCGCAGCTCAATGAAAGAAATGAGTCCGGTGAGCATCTTTCCATTCGGCCGCAACGGACTGCCGTTAGTTGCTACGGTTCGCGAGCGATCGCAGAAGTTGCGCGAGTTCCAATAAGTTCTGCTTCGAAATATAGCCGCTGGCCCCCGCTTCACTAGCAGCCCCGCGAATGTCGTCATCATCATAGTCGGTGACAATCACAATCTTTGCCTCGGGATCGGCGTGGCGCAGCACCTTTGTTGCCGCCAACCCGTCCATCCGCGGCATCCGGACATCCATCAACACAAAGTCTGGCCGGTGTTCCGCGTAGGCGCGCTGAGCCTCGGCGCCGTCGCTGCATTCCCAAATGGAGGTGGCATCACTCAAAAGTGCACGCCGCAAAAGCCGTCTTACGCTTGGGTTGTCGTCCACAATCAATATCGTCATAGCACTCTCGAAATCAAATTCTCGCTGCTGGCCCCAATTCCCATGTCCGGGGCACGACAGCCCGTGCCCACGCTATCCTCGACCGCCCCAGTCCCGCGCACGGCATTGCACCAAGCACATCAGCAACCAGATCCAAGCTAGGGCAAGCAGCTCAATAAATATATAGAGACCGCCACACGCAACCCATGTGGTACCACACGGGTCCGCCAAATCCCCAAGTGCCGGCAGGAGGTCACGTGTTTTCAGGCATCCGCAACGTGTTATCCTGCCGGTGAATCGGAAAAGTAGATCAGTAAGCTACCAAAAAGAAGAAAGGTCGATGGCAGTCCGCTACCCGCAATCGACAAAGGCCCGATTTCGCGTCGTCGATTCTCGCCGCGTTGGGCAAGTTCGCTTCCTTGCTTTCTTGTTCCTTCTGTCTACGCCCGTAATTCCCGCGCGCGCGCAGCATCGCTTTGAGGCCTTTACCGCCGACAATGGTCTCCCGCAAAACGTTATCCGCGGCATTCACCAAACTCCTGACGGCTATCTCTGGATCGCGACTTTCGACGGCCTCACGCGGTTTGATGGCCTTCGCTTCACCATCTTCAACAAAAGCACGGTGCCCGGGCTCACCACCAACCGCTTCGGCTTGATGCTCGGTACCCCCGACGGCGATCTGTGGCTCGGCACAGAAGCCAGCGGCGTAACGCGATATCATCGCGGTTCATTCGAAACATATGGAGCCGCCGAAGGAATCCCGGGCAACATTGTCCGCGGCATCACCCGCGACGACGCCGGACACGTCTGGATTTTGACGCAAGGCGCCATCGCGGAGTGGAACGATGCCGCCCGCCGCTTCGCAATCGTGCAAAACCAGTCTTCGGCCCGATACGAACCGCTGCTTTGGGATAACGCCGGTTTCTGGGCTGCCGATCAATCTGGCATCCGTTGCTTCATAAAGGGAAAATCCATCAATTACTTGCTGCCGGAGTGGCTGCCCAGCAAATCAATCTGGGGAGTAGCAAGCGACGAAGCCGGAACGATCTGGATCGAAACCGTCGATGGCCGACACGCCAGCATCACCGCCAATGGAAAGGCATCCCGGGTTTCCAACGCCGAAGCTTCCACGACCCACACCGACCGTCAAGGGCATATCTGGACGATTCGTATCGGACTGCGCCTCACACGATCGATGGAGGATCTTTCTTCCGGACAGGTGAAGTCCATCAGGTTCGCGTCGCTCTACGAAGATCACGAACAAAATCTCTGGCTGGGCTCCGAAGGCCAGGGCCTGCTGCGCTTCCAGCCTCAATCCATTCATGTTTATTCCAAAGAACAAGGCTTGATCGATCGCAACGTTTACCCGATCTATCAGGACCACGCTGGTGCGATTTGGGTCGGCGCGTGGCAGCGTGGCGTGAGCCGATTCGCAAACGGAAAATTCACAAACTATGCTATTTCCGATAATCTTCCCGTCCGACTCGTAACCTCAATTGTCGAAGATCGGCAAGGCACCATATGGGTCTCCACGCACGCGGGGGTAAGTACATTTCGCAGAGGCAAATTCGAACCGCCAGCCCAACCTAGGTTTCCATCAGGAACCATCGTGCAGGCCATGTTCGAGGATCGGCAAGGAACGCTCTGGTTTGGCACCTCGACTGGTCTAGTTTCCCTGAAAGACGGCGCGACGAAAACGCTGACGATGAGGGATGGTCTCGCGACCGACGACGTGCGCGTGATCGTCGAAGGACCAACCGGCGAACTTTGGATTGGCGGCTACGGTGGCTTGACGCGGATACAGAATGGACAGTTTACTCGCTGGACCGAAAGAAACGGTCTGCCGAGCAACAATGTTCGCGCGCTTTACATCGATTCCGATGGCATTGTGTGGATCGGTACCTACGATGGTGGCCTAGGCAGACTGCAGGATGGAAAGATCGTCCGTTACACCACTCGCCAGGGAATGTTCAA
>Ga0074045_10001787_pt1 | contig 20436 bp, 20 predicted proteins | sample BogForMeECP23OM2_FD_94442 | JGI IMG/M metagenome (GOLD analysis project Ga0074045, IMG submission 94442) | Bog forest soil microbial communities from Calvert Island, British Columbia, Canada - Bog Forest MetaG ECP23OM2 | ecosystem: Environmental > Terrestrial > Soil > Wetlands ...
AAAAGTGGATTCCAGAAAGAAAGCCACTGTCGCTTCAATCGCCAGGAGCGAACCGAAAATATCGCCGACGTACTCCGAGTAGCGTGACCAGTTTGTCCCGAACTGGAACTCGAGCGTTATGCCCGTAACCACCCCGATGGCGAAATTGATCAGGAAAATCTTTCCCCAGAAGCGGGCCATGTTTCTGTACTCTTCGTTTCCGGTCCTGACGTAGTTCGTCTCCATTATCGCCAACAGGACGGAAAGCCCGAGCGTAAGGGGCACGAACAGGAAATGGAAGAATGTCGCCGCAGCAAACTGAAGTCTGGATAGCATAAGGGTGTCCATATGCTGTCTCCTTATGATGTGAGAGGAAATGAGGTATAATGCATCGCCGATAGACTTCAGGCTCAAAATGGTCATTCACAATGGGATGTGCAACACCCATACACGAACTTAATCCGTCTTCGAGAAAGCCCTGGCGGCGGAACCGCAAACCGGGCATGCGCCGGGCGGCTCATCTGCGCAGGTGTACCCGCAAACCGAACATACGTAATAATCAGTCACTTTGAGGGCCCCCATTTGATCGAGGGCCTGCTGATAAAGCGCCGCATGCTGAATCTCTACGGAATTGGCATAGGTGAAACTTCTTCGGGCCTCAGCATGTCCTTCTTCCACCGCTTTTTCGATCATCGGGGGATACATCTCCATGAATTCAAATGTCTCACCCGCAATGGCCGCCTTGAGGTTCTCCTCTGTGGTCCCGATTTTCCCCAAAGCCCGGAAATGAGAGAGAGCATGAACAGTCTCAGCCTCGGCGGCAGCCCGGAAGAGCCTGGCCGCCTGGGGGTATCCGTCCTTTTCCGCCTGCTTTGCGAAGGCCAGATACTTACGGTTTGCCTGTGACTCGCCCGCAAAGGCCTTCAGCAGATTCATCTCTGTTTGAGTGCTGTCTTTGGATTGCATTTCGATCTCCTTAATTAAACTTCGTTCAGGTTTTCTTCACGGTCTGCATGAATTCACCCCGGCAGCTTTTACCTTGACGGATTCCTTTTCTTCCGGCCATATGCCTTTCCTGATATGATCTTCCCTCTCCTGCTCGGCAAGCTTTCTGATCTTGTAAGCCGAGTCCCTCAGAAGTCCGTAGAGGACCCCGCAGCCGACATCTTTCCTGGCCCCGTCGCCCAGATCGGCCAGTTCGACCATCATTTCGGTCAACTGGAGTGTCCTTCCAAGCATTTCATTGCATGTCTTCATCGTTATCCCTCGAAAGCCAGGTTCGCATCCCCTTAATGGCAAAGAGCGCGCCAAGTGCGGGCGCACGCAGAGAATTAAAATTATTTTGTGATTTCAATTACTTATTCGGTATGGAAATTTTGCCGGGCGAAGGTGTGCATTAAAAATGAGACACTTTTGAGACAGTTGGAGAATAGGGACTATTTAAGAGAATCGATAAGATACAGGGAAATAAACTGTTAGCGAGATAATGCGAGTGTCTCAAGATACAGTCTGAGACACTTTTGTATCATGAGACAGGTATTTCGCCGAGGTAGTGGGTCGTTTTGATTTATTGCACAGGCTTCAAGCCAATGATTAATTCGATACCATCTTTCCCTGGAGGTTACGGCCTGAATTGGACGCTCCCCGCTTGTTTGCCGAATGCAGCCGCTAATGCTTTAGCCACTGGTGGCGGATTATTCGGATCTGGAACTGAGATTATCAAGCCATATTGCGGCGGGGACAACACTCCCGCAAAAGATTTGCTCAGTCTCCATCCAGACGTTTCCAGGATGCTGATAATTTGGTTTGCGAATCGGTTCGCCTCTTGGTCTCCAAGCATCCACAAATCCAATTCTTGTCCTCTATACTGCCTTAGTCCTTCAATTACAGGCCCAGAATCAGTGGTTTCCCGTGGCGCCGTGCGGCGACGCGCCTCTTCAGCTTGGCGGTCGGCAGATTCGGCTTTTTGCTCGGTATCAGCAAGCCGTTTCTGCCAATGCGTTTCCCTTTTTGTTGTTAATTCAGCGATTCTTTTACCGGCCATAATGCTCGCGGATGTGCACATTAGGGCCATAAGACCGAAAATAGCTATGCAGATTTGCATGCTAAAATTAAATCTGACCACACTTTCTAAAGAGGACCACCATGCAAACATGCGACTACCTCCTTTATTTTTTTGTAGCTTTGGTGATGGTTTATGCAGCTTACGGATTTGGGTTCAATCGAGGAATAAAATATTTTTTAAGAAAATCCAAGAGGAATAAGCCGGAAGAACCTTCCTCTTAGCTATTAGTTGATCGGTTTATACTGTAGCCGCCCGTGCACCGCCTTTGGCCGATGTTATGGGCGGCTTTTTAATCCGCCAATCTCGCAATGTCCTCCAAAGTCCAAAGATGGTCTGTGATTCCCGCCTCCATCGCCGGAGTAACCCGCAAGCTCTGATGAATCCGGACGAAATTATAATACATGAAATGCAGCGACACTGCGTAGGCGAGATTTGCCACCTTCTTAGAGAATCCGTTGGTGAGTCGCGTGAACCGGCGCATTCCCATCCGCATCGTGAGGTTTTGCCGCTCGACATACGAAGTGGAGATATGTTTGGGATCGGGGTTCCCGTTGATAACCTCCTTTGTGCTGCTAACATATTTTGCAGGGCTATATCGTTTTTCGCCTTCGATACTTTCCCCATACACCTTCACCAGCATTGCGTAATCAATATCCCGTCCAAACTCGTTCTCCACCGCATTCAGATAAACTTTGTGCCCATCCGTGGTAAGTTGAACTCTATTTGTTAATCGCTCTCTCAAATCGTTTATAAACCGTCTGGCCCAAACGGCATCTCTCTTTTCCACCATCCAGGAAACCATGAGTTTGGAATCGGCACAGAGGGCGGTCCATGTATAAACATCGCCATATCCCCAAAGCCCCACTTTATCGCGGGGCACGTTCTTCTCCTTGCAGTAACAGAAAGCCCAAATCTCATCGCATTGAATGCGCTTGCAGGAGATATTTCTAAGGTGTTTGTCGTGATAATCCATGCAGGCCCCGCCCACTTCAACGAGTAGCTTCATTACCGTGTTTTTAACCACCTCGCAGATACGTGCGGTTGCCCGGATCGAGTTTCCTTCGACCAAGCATTTTAGAATCTGTGTTCTCTTTTCAAGGCTCAGTCTGTTCATGGGGTTTCTCCCGCTCAAAGTGTTCAATCCATAATGACTTTTATACTTGAGCGGTCAAGTATTGTCAAGAAAAAAGCGCTTTCGTTAGGTAAAAATAATAGCCTATAAAATCGCCAACTTACTCGTCTGCAGCATGTTTTCGAGGGGGCATCAGTAAGCCTGGCGGAGTGTATAGCGTGAGTTGAATTGGAACCCTTCCAAATCTCTCCGCCATCTTTCTTCTCAGTTCTTCCATAGAGTTGCACGATGTCGCAATTCCAATAGTCATCCATATGTGCTCTATCAGCCTCTTCAAACCGAATTGGCTGGTTAACCATTGATGATAGCTTTGTCCGCCGATGGGCTTCGGAGCGTTGTTTTTAAGCCATTCAGCGACATCTCTGTCGAGATAACCATAAATTAATTCCATCACCAGCTTGCCCCAATATTTTGGCCTTAGTGTTACTGGCCCTTTCCATCTGGTCAACCGACCGAACTCTACCCATAATTGGTCAGGAAATGTTTTTTCCCATTTCCTCATTTCATCCCCCAAATAGAGCTTCAGCTTAAATCTTAGAGCATCTTCAGCCCGATCATATTGGTAGCCTGTGGCCTCATCAACGAGAGCGATTATCCCGACCTTGGAACAGGCCCTTAAGAACTTGTTAGCGTTGACTGCGATTCTTTTCTGTCGGGGTGTCAAATCCCCCTCACCCGCAGAAGAATAAGCAGCGCACAGATCCATGAACTTTTCCACGGATAAGCCGAAAGCATACTTAAATGGTGCCTCACCACCTGTATCGAATTTAATTAAAGCAGGAATTTGTCCATCTTCTGTGGGGGTCAACTCTTCTGGCAGAAACGGCTTTAGAGAGCTTACTTTCAGATACTCAGCAAGCTGTCCGCCCTCGGTTTCGATGAGACCGACAACGACTCCTTTAAGACTAAAGACTCGCTCTCCGGTCTCCAAAACATAGCAAGGCAGTATATGCTCTCCGATTTCCAATTCCCCCCAGTGAGTCGCTTTAGGGATCTCAAGGAATGTCGGTTCGGACTGCTCAGGCAAATCAATGAAGTCTTCTGCCTGTAAGTTTATATCGTTTTCTCTGGCCAACTCGATAAGCTTCCCTTGCCACTTAGCCGGAATGCCGTTTACATACCAATGGCGCACAGTACTTTGCCGTTTGTTGAGCAAGCGAGCAAGCGCCGACTGGCCACCGAACCGCTCAATAATTCTTCTCGCCTTTGCCATGATGTGACTCCTTTCCAAATTGGGTTGGGAGCCATAATAAGCGAAGTTATCGTTTCTTGTCAAGCTATATTTTCGTTAATGCATGGAAGAGGCTAACGGCGAGGTCTTATATTCCCAGGTTGATGGTTGATGGCCTTGGCTCTCCATTCTCTTTCTTGCCGACGTTCACGGCTTCCGTAGATGAATGTTCCTACTAACCCGGTAAGTCCAGAACCTCCAATAAAGGCACCAGCGAATGCTTGGCCTATAATGATGCAATACGCCCCTGAGAGAATTGTCGCCATTCCGATTATAAATGCGCAAATGAGTCCGACGAGACTATCCCTTGATCCTTGTCTGACCACTGTTCTCTCAAGAGACTGCCGATGCTCTCCTTGACTCTGAAAAGCATCTAGGATAATTTTTGCGGCCCCAGGGTAAACTTGATCGTATTTCTCAAGGATTTCGGGAGGAGGAAGCGGACCGGAAAACTGTGCCGCAGTGACACGTACAAGCTCACTTTGCGGCTTGGATTGGGGTAGATTTTGCTTACTTTTTTGGTGTGGCATGAGTTTTGGCGAAATTTTGTATCGTCTCGTGCATGTCCTGCCCCACGGACATCCAATCGGCCTTGATGGCGTAGTAATCTGCCTCATCTGGTGTTAAGGATTCATTGTAATCAGTAAGAGTTGATCCGAGGTCAAGGGTATGCGCTGCTCCGCCCCAAAAACTCGGTATTGCGTAAAGGTAGTGTGTCACGACAAACCTCCTTCTAGGAAAGTTTAATTTATCAATGATTGTTCAAAAGTCAACGATTGTTTCGGCAACCAACCAAATTTCCTAAACGGTATCAATCGGCAACCACACCGTCTAACTTAAAAATAAGACATTCCGTTATTTTTTGCTCCACCTCGTCCTTGCCGCTTTCCGAGCAATTTCTATCTTTTGCTTGGAAGTCAACTTTTCGGCCCTGGCTTTCCCGCCCTTCAATCCTCCAAGGCGGCCAAGCGCAACGGCGGCAGGATTCTTTTGTGGTTGTTCTGGTTCTTGTGGCTTGCCTTCGGACGTGGCTTGATCCACAATGAAGGCGGCAAGTTCGTTCAAATCTCGTGGGGTCTTTGATTTTCTCATGCTCTGATGATACCAGACCGCTCAAGCATGTCAAGAGGGAAAATCAAAACGACCCACTACCTTCGCCGAGGTCGCTTCACTCAGGTTGCTTTTCGAGGAACCGGTATAGAGTGGCGCGGCCCACTCCGAGCAGCTTCGCCGCTTTGGACCTGTTTCCGCCGGTCTTTTCAATGGCTGATGCAACGGCTTCGGGGGTGATCCGGGACTGAGGCCCGGGCTTGAAAGTCTTGCAGGTCATCTGCCGGATTTCGAGCGGAAGGTGTTCGGCTTCGATAGTGCGTCCGCGTGACTTGACCAGGGCGAAGTGGATCGCGTTTTGCAGTTCGCGCACGTTTCCCGGCCAAGCATAATCCATCATAAGCGACAGGGCCTCTTCGGAAAGACGGGCGGCCTTCCGGGTGTGTTCGGTAGCCTGCTTCAGGAAATGGGAGGCAAGCAGCGGTATGTCGTTTCTGCGCTCGCGAAGGGGTGGGATGCGGATTGGGACTACGCTCAGACGGTAATAGAGGTCTTCGCGGAAATTATGCCGTTCCATCTCCCGCCTAAGATTCTTGTTGGTAGCGCTGATTATGCGGACGTCTACGGAAATGGTCTTCTCGGCGCCAACCCGCTCGAAGCTACCCTCCTGGAGTACGCGCAGGAGCTTCACCTGCATGTGCCTGGGGAGCTCTGAAACCTCATCAAGGAAAAGGGTGCCTCCATCAGCCAGCTCGAATCGGCCTTTCTTGTCCCGAATCGCGCCTGAAAATGCGCCTTTCACATGGCCGAAAAGCTCGCTCTCCAGCAGCCCTTCCGGGAGGGCCCCGCAGTTTACCGGTACGAAAGGCCCGCCCGCCCTCGGGCTTTCATTGTGGATGGCGGCGGCCACCAGTTCTTTGCCAGTCCCGGTGTCGCCAGTTATGTGTACAGGATAATCCGCAGCGGCAAGATTTCTGATCTGCTCGTAGACATCGAGCATCCTCCGGTCGCTGCCGACTATTCCCGAAAAACTCGTAAGCTCACCTAGGCGGAGCTGGAGGTTGATCATCTCCGTCAGATCGCGGAAAGCGGCGAGAACGCCGACAAAGGCGCCCTCCTCATCGTACATGCCTGTCACCGACATTTCGATGTGGCGTGTATCGCCCGACCGGGTGGCGGCATTTATTGTATAAGTGTGGTGTCCCAACGACCCGGGGGGCTGGCTGCAAAAGGAACATTTGTTCCCGCAGAAGGGAGATCCGAATACCAGGTGGCAATCCCGTCCGAGTACGTTTTCGCGCGAATACCCGGTGATCTTTTCAGCCGCCCGGTTAAAGAACAGGATTCGCCGATTGAGGTCATGTGCAATTATGCCCTCCATCATGTTATCGAGAACATTTTGAAGGTTCTTTTGCTGAGCGACCAGATTTTCGAGGGTTACGCCCGTCATAAGACTCCCCCTGAAGAGTGAAGAGTGAAATTTTCACCGCTCACCGCTCACCGCCTGCTTTTCCCTTGCGCTTGCGCTCATTTGGGCCAGTAACTCGTTCAGTCGTTGAACGGCCTCGTGTTTCATCTTCACCTCACGAGTCACAGCCTCTTTTTGCATCCAGACAGTTACAGGGTCTGCATTTTCTGAGGCAAGTGCGTTCCAGGCAAGCGAGCTCTTTTTCTCAAAGACATCCACGAACTGAACCGAATTGGGCGCCCCTTCCGGCGGGTTGGAGCCAGGTTCCACGGTCTCGATGTATTCTAAATTTTCCATGTAGGCCAGGAAGCTTCTGACCGCCCAGGGCTTTTCAACGGCCTTGGGAGCAGCGGTGCCTTCCTTTGTCCCCCAACTGTTCTCATCGATCCAGACGAGGTTTGCGCCCCCATTCTCCGTTTTCCATGCAATCTCCCTTATGTCCGCAGCTTCCGCCGAGATAACAGAACGGTCGGCGAGCGTGACGACGGAACGCGGGATCGAGCTAAGGATTTGGGAGGCAACCAGCACCGGGCCTTCGATTTCGGAGCAAACGGCAATTGCCTGTTTTTTTGCCTGGTCGGCATCTGCGATCTTCAATTCGGATGTTTGCCCATCCTTGAGATGCAGCCGGATCTCGACCTGGGCTGAAGACGGCATGGCATCTTTTGCAAGGAAATCCACAGCCCGCAGCCAATGCAACTCATCAAGCAGGTTTTGGATCTTCCTGGCCTTGATCTCAATGTCGGGCTGGTTAACGCATTTCCACTGCTTTTCTCCACCCTGTCGCTCAAGGCTCAAGCCCTCTCCACCCTGCCATTTCACATCCACTGCGCGAACCTGGTCGGTCTGCCATCCGAAGAGTTCCTTCCTGCGGAGATCTTTCAGGCTCACGTTCAGAGCGTCATAAGTTGCACTGGAGATCATGAAGACATCCGCGTTGTCTCCGGTTTTTGCGTATCGCGAGGTTTCAGAAGGGTTTTTTTGTCCCACCTGCAGTTCGAGCCATTGTGTGCCTGACAGAAACCGGATCACAAGAGAGGGCTTATCAAGCCCGAATGCGGCCAGTTTATCGGAGGGCTTCTCAATTTTACGCTCCCGCTCGATGTCGCGGAGCGCCGAAAAGAAGCCGGCGAATGCCGTTGTGTCAACATCTGCGGCCACAGGCCGGGTAATTCGCCAGTTCTTCTCTCTTACAAGGTAAATTGCGCCGGCCTCCCCCGACCTGATTTCAATTTCATTAACCGGCCCAGCGTCGAAAGCAAAAACAATTTTGGATGCCTTTTCCACCCGTTCGGCTTCCTTTTGTTTCCTGTCCATGACAAGATAAACGGCGCCGACCAGCAGCAGGACCAGGAAGTATACAACGGTGGAGCGCCATTTCATCTCTGGGACCTCCTGACCCTGTAGACTGCTAGTCCCGCAATCAGGACCGAAAGCGGAACTATTATAAGAACGATCCAGAAGATGGTTGTCGCCTCGGCCCTAGTAAGCAACAAGGGTTTGTTGGTGTTTGGCCTGTCGACCGTGATCAGGTTTGCTTCGTAGGCAAGAAAGCTGATCGTGTTAAGAAAAAAGTCCCCGTTTCCATACTGATTAAAGTAAGAGTTGGAGGCAAACAGGGAGTTGCCTGCAACGACAAGTATGCCGTCCTTTCCCTGGGGGCTATTCTCATCTTTTTGCCCGGCGTCAGGCGGCTCCTTCGGTCCTGCAATGGTGGCGAGCACCACCAGGGGGACAGGACCGGGCAAGTCCTTGTCTTTGTCGAATGCGGCCTTGCCCTCTTTTAAAGCCTCCAGGTTGCGCTCCGCCCAGGCGTTTGGGGAAGTAGAGGCAAGCACGTGCACTTCGATTCCCTTGGGTGGCTTCTCCGATGGGACCACGGACCTGGCGTCCGGGTAGAAAGTGGGCTGGCTGAAATCGTCGGTAATTTTGTGCGGACCATATTCCATTACGACAGGCACGCGCTCGCTTGCACCGAATAAACGGCTGAGGTGATCGATTACCACGTCCTCGCTGATTTCAATCCCGTAGCCTTCAAGAAAATCTTTCATTCCGGTTTCGGTGAGCGGATCGAGCATAAGCACGACTTTACCGCCACGTGCCAGGTAGTTTTTGATTATCCCCTGTTCCCGTTCGGGAATTTGCTTTCGAGGTCCGGCGATTATGACCGCAGCGGCGTCCGCAGGAATATCCTGCTGCTGAAGCAGGTTGAACTCGGCGATCGCGTAAAGGTTTTTTTCAAGGGCGGACCTGGCGTTGGAAAAGCTGTCCCGCGCGTCAGCGGAAAGGGAATGCTCTCCATGACCGGTCAGGAAATAAATCTTCTTTTGCTCTTTGCGGGTAAGTTTCAGGAGCGCATTAGAGATATTTTCCTCATCCGCGATCTGAATGGTTTGTTTTTTATCATATCCTTCAAGGACAATGGTCCCGTAGGTCTTCACTTCGTAGCGGCTTGCTATTTCCGGCTGGCTGTCAGGATCCACAAACTCGTATTTGATGTTCTTGTTAGAGTAGCAGTACGTATCCAGAAGGTCCTTTATCTTATCCTTGTTTTGAGCGCCGGGACCGCTGGCCGAAATGAAGACTTTGACCGCTATGGGCTTGTTTATTTCGTTGAGAATATTCCGGCTCTGTCCGGAAAGGCTGAAAGATCGGGTTTCGCTGAGGTCCACCCGCAAAGGTTTTCGTTCGGCGATAAGAACGAGCAGAACCAGGATGGCAAAAACAATAACAGTCGAAACTATGGTATTTGTACCGTAAGCCCATTTATTCATGGCTAACCTCTCCAGCGATAAGAACTCATCTGTTTAAGCGTAAGAAAAAGAAAAAAGACCGAAAAAACAAAGAAGAAGAGAATGTCTCTGGAATCGACCAAGCCTTTTGACAGCGCCTCGAAATGTTTTGGAACCGAGACATATTCCAGGATGCTTCCCACCGCCGGGCTCACTGCTGTCTTTGCTTCACCTATGAACCAGAGTACGAGCAGGACACCGAATGTAATAATGGCCGAGATGATCTGATTGCGAGTAAGGGTGGAGGCGAATGTGCCGAAAGAGAGAAAAGCGCACCCCATCAGAAACAGCCCTGAGTATCCGCAAAGAATCAGCTTCCAGGCAGGTCCTGCAACCAATGCCAATGCGATAACGCCCGGAAGGGTTGCTGCGATCAAGACAGCAAATGTGGTCAAACAGGCGGCAAATTTAGCGGCCAGGGCCGCTGCATCGGTCACGGGATAGGTGAACAGCAGTTCGATTGTACCGGTTTTGCGTTCTTCCGCATACAGTCTCATTGTTAAAAGAGGAGCGATAAAGAGTGTAACAATGCTGAGGTTCCACAAGAAAGAGCGCAAAAATAACTCCATCATGCTAAACTCTTTACCGAGCTCGGGGTGTTGGGCCACCTGATAGCTGAACAGAATGACCTGTGTCAAAATGAAGTTGAAAAAAACACCCGAAACCAGGAGGAAAATGAAGCCCACCACGTAAAAAATGGGGGACATGAACATGGCGTAAAGCTCTTTTCTAAAAACGGGCCAAAAACCTTTCATGATTCGGCTCCCTCCTCGGAAGGCTCTTCAGTCACAAGCTGCATGAATATGTCCTCAAGGCTGAGTTGCATCATTTTCAACTCAAGCAGGCCGCACCCCTTCTGGACCGCCATGGCCGCAATCTCCGGGCGTATGTCTGAGGACGGGTCGGTCTCAATGACAAACTTGCTTGTTCCATTGCTCACCAGCGAGACTTTCTGCACGCCGGTCAAGTTTTCAATCGCCTGCGCAAACTCCTGGACCGGGCCGCTCAGTTCCAGCGCGATCTTTACCGTTTTCTGAAGCTGGCTGGTAAGGTTGGCCGGACTGTCGGTAGCCACAATCTCTCCCTTGTTGATTATGATCACCCGCTGGCAAAGCTGGGCAACCTCAGGCAAAATGTGGCTGCTCAAAAGGATGGTCCGGTTTCCGCGCAAATCTTGTATAAGGCGCCTTATTTCGATTATGTGTGCCGGATCGAGGCCGATTGTGGGCTCGTCCAGAATCAGCACCGACGGGTCGTTCAAAAGCGCCTGAGCGAGTCCGACCCGCTGCCGAAAACCCTTCGAGAGATTGTGGATAGTCCTGTCAGCATTCTTTTCGAGTCCGCACGCTGAGATGACACGGCTGAGTTCTGCGTTGATTCTTTTTGCCTCAACTCCTTTGGAGCTCGCCGCGAATCGAAGAAACCGCCTCACCGTGAGGTCTTTGTAAAGAGGAACGCTTTCAGGCAGATAGCCGATTTTTTGTCTGATCTGCAGGGAGTTCTCGATAACATCGAGGCCCTCAACCCTGGCCATCCCCGATGATGGAGGCATATAGCAGGTCAGAATGCGAAGGGTAGTCGATTTCCCGGCCCCATTGGGCCCAAGGAAGCCGACCACTTCACCTTTTTCGATTTGAAACGAAACATTCCTTATGGCCCCAATAGGACCATAAAATTTTGTCAATCCTTCGGCTTCGATCATATCAGCTCCTCATATTCGAGCAGTCATTTCAAAACAGCACCCGCCGTGGAACAATGGATTAACGCCAGGCAACACGGCCGAGCACCGATAGTCAGATACCGTAACGGACCCCGCCCCGGATAAAATTCGTGTCTATCCACCACGCTGCGCTCTTCAATGCACGGTCCCAAATTCATCCCCATCGTGTTTATGCGTAGTTCTATGAGCGGAGTTGGTTTCGGTATCAAGGACTCACGGGACGATAATCCGGTTCTGTCGAGGGTCCCGGACGGTTCTGGTTCCAAGGGAGGTTGTGCATGCCTGGCATAAATACTCGTGCAACTCGCCGTCCGGGAGAACGAGTAAAAGCCGGCTGTGAACCGGCATAGCTCTCCTGCACCTCGGACAATAAAGGGCTGAGGCCCTGAATTCTTCAAACTGTCTTGGAGCGGCGACAGGTGACACTCTCGAATTCCTTAACCAGTGCTGCCCGACACCGAGTCTTTATTGGGCTCTTTGTGCCGGTTCCAAGGCCACTTCTTACCTTTGTTCCGGTCTTTCTCTCTGTCCAACTCCATGAACTCCTTCAACAATTCTTCCTGGCGGGGCGTAATGAGTTTTGGGATTCTTACTTCGACCTCTACAAAAAGGTCTCCTCGGCCGTATCCCCTCAATTTTGGGACCCCTTCGCCAGTGAAACGAACTACCGCCCCGGGCTGGGTCCCGGGGGCAATCTGCAAGGATTTTGTCCCATTCAGGGTGGGTATCTCGACCATGTCTCCGAGGATGGCCTGCAAAAAGGAGATGGAGATTTTGCAGTAAAGATTGTCGCCATCGCGCTCGATTTGCGGATGCGGGGTAACTTCGATCCTTACGTAAAGGTCGCCTCCAGCGCCGCTGCGATAGCCGCTTTCACCTTCTCCCCTCAGCCTCAGCCGTGTCCCCGAATCAACTCCTGCCGGCACTTTTACCTGAACGCGTTTCCTTTGCCTAATTCGCCCCTGGCCATGGCAGTGCCTGCATGGGGAGACCAGCACCTGTCCGGTGCCCTGGCACCGGGCGCAACTCGCACTGATCCGGAAAAACCCCTGTGACTGGACCACCTGTCCAGAACCCTGGCAAGCGGGGCAGGTTGTTTCCCTGGTCCCAGGTTCAGCCCCGCTGCCGCTGCAGCGGGTGCACCCGACGAAGGTTTCTATTTCGACTTCTTTTTCTGTTCCGGAGACAGCCTCTTCAAAACTAAGATTGAGAGTAACGAGCAGATCATCACCCGGCCTGGCTGCTGTTCGCTGGCGGGTCTGATTGCCGAAGCCGCCGAATGAGAAGAAATCCTGGAAAATGTCTCCAAAGGAGCTGAAGATATCTTCAAAACCTCTAAACCCACTGAAGCCCGTCCCCCGCAAGCCTTCATGACCGTATGCGTCATAGAGGCGCCTCTTTTGAGAATCGTGCAAAACCTCGTAAGCTTCGGCGGCTTCCTTGAATTTTTCCTCGGCCTCCTTATCGCCCGGGTTCCGGTCAGGATGGAATTTGAGCGCAAGCTGCCGGTAAGATTTCTTGATCTCTTCTTCGCCAGCTTGCCGCGACACTCCCAAGATCTCGTAGTAATCTATTTTCTCCATCTAGACCGGTTTCCTCCTGGAGTCCTTACGGTTATGTACAGGGAATAAGTTATTCGGCAGGCGATTAAACCCGTAAACACGATATCCATGTTTGTCAAGCGTGGACCGGCCCTGGACAGGATTGCGAAGCGAGTCGCCGTGGGCATCGGGAAGCCCTTTTGAAATTCGGCGACCTCCGCCGTTTCCACGCCGCCTCTTTTGAGCGCCTCGCGGGCGAAAGCGTATTTTTCCAGCCAGGCGGCTCATTATCCCTTCATAAGCCAAGGCGTGCCCTTCCCGGTGAGCCAAAGGAAGAAGCTTGTCCGGGGACTCCGAAGAATTCGCCCTTTCATGGAAATCTATCACGAAGTTGATCAGCCTCGCTTCTTCGTCCAATCTTCCCTATTTGAGAATATGGTAAGCAGAGACCGCCAAAGAGTCGAGTATGTCGCGTTTTTCAATGCAGGCAAACTCGACTTTCCTGAGCACTACCCTTTGAGATTCGCACTACTCTGTCTGAGGACTCTCCGGCGGCTGATCTTCCTCGAAATACCGATCCGAAGTTCCAAATTCGATAGAAGCGCCGTACGAACTGACTTCATCGAGGATCTCCAGGATGTCCGCTCTCGCCACGTCCGCCTCATGCAGCGTCGGCTCAGCGTGAAGAGGTCTGGATTCTTCAATCTGACGGATGTTGTCCGCATTTATTATACCTGCCGCAATCTCCCGCAACGCCAGAACAACTTCCTTGTTAGCCTTGACGTTTTCCATCATGGGCGGCGCACCGTGGCGCAACTGCAGAACGCGCCGGACTGCAAGGTGCACCAGAGTAAAGCGGCTGTCCACATTAGCGAGACAATCCTCTACAGTTACCCGAGCCATCGGCAATCTCCCCTCTCTGACATAGCTTTCCGGGACAGTAACACTAAAAACAGAGGCCATCCGAGTCGATAGAAATGACCGTTTGAAAACGACCATTGTCAACCGGCCGGACAGCCTGCGCTTTCAAATATCCAATCGTTAAAGTGTGATATATAAACCCGGCGCAAAGAGTTGGCAACCCAAAAATCCGGTCGAAAATCATTCCGATAATACGATTCCCACTAAAGGGATAAAGGTCCGCCCTTCCGGCTTATTGGAGTTGCCGGGACTCTGTCCCTCACTTATTTTTCAAGACTACAGGTCCGAGCTCCTTTTCTTCTTCTTCGTTGAGCTCCATCCCCTCATGCCTGGCAAAAGCGGGTGGCAGCCTGTCGGAGTATATGTCGCCGCCCCCACCTAGAATATCAGCGTAATTATCAACGCCCAGGTCGCTCATCCATAAAGGCCTTTTCTGCTTCCTGAGTTCCGTTACATTAAGTTCGTGAATATTGTGCTCATCCATTATCAATCTCCGTCGTTATCACGCGATATCGAGTTGTCATAATGGTCAGACGAATGGCGAGAATCTGCAGAGCCATTCGTTTCATAAAGATAAGCACGCACGATCAGAAGTGTCAAACTGAGATGGTGGATGCGAGGTCCGGGGCCTCAAAGGAAAAACCAAAGGCGGAAGGCCTTCAGCATGCGACTTCCGATATCCGTCCTTCGATCTCCGGCATACGACTCCCGACATTTTACCGCCCGACGATGATTCGTCCATGCATTCCGAGAGTGGAATGAAAAGTCTTGTTGCAGTAAAATTTGTAGACTCCCGGCTCAGGCAATTCCACATTAACGATGACGCTTCCGCCGGGCTTAGGGTCAACGCTTTTGAGGATTTTCCCGCGAAGGTCCTTTAACGTGAAGTTGTGTGCCGAGCGGGAGACATTCTTGACTTCGATAGCCAACAGGCCCGGTTTTTCGACGCGGATTTCATTGGGCGAGAACTTATAATTGTCAGCTTCAATCGTTGTCATGCTTCCCCCGCTGCTCATCGGCACGGCGGTCTGAACCTTACCCCTGCCCGCGCATCCGGCGAGGGCCGCGATCACCACAAGAATGACAAATACCGATCTTTTTAAATCTGGACGCATACTCTGGCTCCTGTTGGTTAGGTTTCACGCAGGGCGGTTTTTGTCCGGATTTTTTGTCCTGAAAGAGTCCTTTTCCGCCCCGGGATCAGGTCCGGGGCAGGCTCTGGCGGTGTCAATCTTCGGGCTTACATCGCGGGACGTGGAGTTCTCATCCGGTGTCTCCGGATGGACACTAATCCGGTTTTTGGGCTATCATAAATTAGTGACTCTTTAGGTCTGGCGCCATGCTGCCGCGCATCGTTTTATTTATTGACAGGGTTTGGCCGGCTGCTGATTTTAGGCAATTTCGGATGGACAGCGGCCAAACCCCCGGTGTATGGATGCATGGCGGAACAAAAGCGATTATAATAGGAGCGAAAACGGTGGAATATTCAAACCGTTGCGTTCAAGACATCACTTCAGGATCCGAAGATGGAAAAAGGTGTACGCATTGCCGACCTGTTTAGGAATGAACATAGATACGTTGGCAAGAGGGTTTTGGTACAGGGCTGGGTCAGGACGAAGCGCGACTCGAAGGCCGGTATCAGTTTCATCGAACTGAACGACGGTTCCTGCCTGAAAAACCTCCAGGTGATAGCCGAACTGGACCGCCAGGATTACAGCGAGCTACTTAATAAAATCACCACAGGGAGCGCCATTCTGGCCGAAGGGACCGTGTCGGCGTCTCCGGGGAAAGGGCAGAGCATCGAGCTGCGGGCCGAACGAATCCATCTGTATGGCTGGGCCGACCCGGCACTCTATCCTCTGCAGAAAAAGAGGCACTCCTTCGAGTATCTGCGGCAGATCGCGCACCTTCGGCCAAGGACCAACACGATAGGGGCGGCAGCAAGAGTTCGCAGCAGGCTGAGCTACGCAGTTCACCAATTCTTTCAGGATCTCGGTTTTCACTATATCCATACACCGATAATTACCGCAAGCAACTGTGAAGGAGCCGGAGAAATCTTCCGCGTAACTACGCTCGATCCGACTCACCCCGGCGATAAGGAGAGCGAGGGCGCATACCGGAACGATTTTTTTGCAAGGCCTGCCTTTCTCACCGTGAGCGGTCAGCTTCAGGCCGAAATTTATGCTCTGGCCCTCGGGGAAGTATATACCTTCGGTCCCACTTTCAGGGCGGAGAATTCCAATACCAGCCGACATCTTGCCGAGTTCTGGATGGTGGAACCGGAAATGGCTTTCTACGACCTTGAGGACGACATCGATATGGCACAGGCTTTCATCAAGAAACTGGTCGGAGTGGTCCTCAACGACTGCGGTGAGGATCTGGAGTTTTTTGCTCGCTTCATCGAGCCGGAATTGATGGGCCGTCTTCAAACCGTTGCCGAATCCTCCTTCGAGGTGCTCACCTATACCGAAGCGGTCGGTATACTCAAGAAATCTGCAGAACAATTCACCTTTCCCGTTGAGTGGGGACATGACCTTCAGGCCGAGCACGAACGCCATCTAACGGAGAGGGTTTTTAAGAAGCCGGTGGTCATCGTCAACTTTCCCAGATCGCTCAAGCCTTTTTACATGCGCGTCAACGACGACGAAAAAACCGTGGCTGCCATGGACATACTGGTCCCCGGAACCGGCGAGATAATTGGCGGGTCCCAGAGGGAAGAACGGCTCGAAATGCTGCTAGAACAGATGCGACTCAAAGGGATTTCGATCGACGACTACCGATGGTACATCGACCTGCGGGAATTCGGCTCGGTTCCTCACTCCGGGTTCGGCCTGGGACTTGAGCGCCTGGTGCAATTCGTTACCGGTATCCCGAACATCCGCGAGGTTATTCCCTTTCCGAGAACACCCGGGCACGCGGAGTTCTAAAGCTCATGAATTGATCGTTATCCTGGCCGAACTACACCAGCGCCGATCGAACGCCCCAAAAACGATGACCTGCTTTGATGATCTGTCCGCCCCCGGGAGCAATTTTAGAGGTGAAATCCTGACAAAACTGTGCCAAAGTGGCCTTGGTCTTTCCTGTCACCGATTTTCTGCAACCAACCCCCAACATTTTAAGGAGCGGAACATGACTTCAAGGGAGCCAAAAAAAGCCGAGGACTGGGTAGCGAGGGCCAAAGCGTTTTACGCTGCCACCGGCAAAGAGATTGCTATGGCCGAGTTTACAAACCCGAGGGGACAGTTTGTCCAGAATCAGCAGTATATTTTTGTTGTGGACCTAGATGCAAATATGCTTGCGCATGGTATGAACCAATTGTTCGTCGGCAAGAATTTCATGGAAGTCAAAGACACATCCGGCAGGAAGTTCATGAGAGAGATCGTCAACATGGCCAGGGAAAAAGGTAAGGGATGGACAGAGTATAACTGGTCCGATCCGGTCACCAAAAAGTCTCTGCCCAAGACTCTCTATTTCGAAAAGGTCGACGACATAATTATCTGTTGCGGCACATACAGGGAAATTCCGGACCCCTCGGAACTCGAACTGCTGTGATCTCTCACTCAACCGGCACGCCCGGCGGTTAACCGATTCTTAGCATGCTTCCGTCCGGAAAGGGCTCTTTTCCGCCCTGGCGGTGTCAATCTTCGGGCTTACCTCGCGGAGTGTGGAATTCTTGTACGCCTCCGCGTAAACCATTGATTGATTTCATTGCCAGAACGGAAAATGCCTCCTTTCCGGACAGAAGCCTCGCAGGGCGTGGAATTCTCATCGGGGTTTGCGGATCGATACCCAGTTAGAATCGTACGTCGGTCTTGGTAATTGCCCCAAACCCGCTATCGCTCACCTTCCACAGTCTGTCCTTTTCGACGAAGTACCATTTCTGGGTGAAGGTGACGGTGTGTACGGTCGGTGATTCGAGGCGCCAGAATTGGAAGTACAGGATTGCGTTGGCCGAACGGCTTTTATCTTTAAGTTCGACTTCCCTTAAATTGTACTCGATGATCCGGATTTTGCCTTTAAATTTGTCCACCTCGGCCCAGAACTGTTCTTTTTTGTCCGGAGGCACGAAAGCGCCAGCCTCCTTGTAGTCCTCCCATCTGAATGCGCTGTTGAAGGCATCGACTGAGAGCTTCAGCGAATCCTCAAGTTTCTTGCCCTCGCCACCTGTAGAGGCGCATGACGCCACGATCAGGGCCAGAAACAGGACAAAAGGGAGCCTGAGTTTTCTCGGACCGGTTTTCCCAGTTTGTGTCATAGTCTCTCCATAAATAATCAGAATTTGCAATGCTGCAAAGTCATCGGAATGTTGTGCCAATTTCCCTACGGAAAGGGTTTGTGATATTTTCCGCCCTGATCCGGCCAAAGGCGGGGCGTTTGAGGCGAGTCTCCGGCCAAAGTCTGCCCCGATACCCGTTTAGGACGAAAAATCCTTTTATTAGCGTTAAAAAATCTGAATCGGGAACTGCCGGGGTCTCATCCAGTGTTTCCGGATGCACAATTTTCTATTGTCATACAGAAGAACCCCCCGATCAAGCTAATTTCATTTCAATTTTTTGCGCTCAAAAATCTCTTCCCACGGTTTCATTTAAGTATTATTCGGTCATTTAATCGGGTAGAATGGGGACATCTGAACTACCCCCACACAGAGCGAATTCAATGACCCAATACGTCTGGTGCAAAAATGACGAGTGCAGGATTCCTGCATTCCGGTGCATCCTGTGCCGGCTGGACTGCTATGAAGTGCGCGGGGGCAGCCGGGAGGGTGAAATAAGCCAGGCCTTCGAGTTATTAAGAAATTCCGGAAGATTCAAGGAGATTTTTGTGATGAAACGCAAGGACAACGCCGAAGTTATGAAGAGCCAGCTTTCCTTTTTTGAAAGGAACGGAAAAGAGCAAACCGTGGAAAGAGCCGAACAAAAAAACGGTAATAACGTTTTTCTTCTGGACAATGGCAGGATCGAGCCTTTTTCCTCAGATGCATACACGGCTTCCACCCTTTACCAGGCGATCGATTCCTTCAGCGTCGAGTGCAGACTGGTTCGGCCCGAAGAGCCGGGAAACATGGTTTTCGAAGGCAAGAAACCGTCCAGAAAGACCGTGCCCATCTTGGTCAGGAAAGGCGGAGAGTGCGTGCTTTTGGATTCATGGGAAGAACTGGAATCGGAGCCCTCTCGGCTTGCTAACGTCTACGAGGTGGTCGGGGCAATGCCTGTGAAGCAGGTTTTCGTTCTCAAAAGGAAATAGGTTTGCCATCTCGCTCACGCATCCCGGCAGGTTTTCGATGGCGAGCGACAGAGTGGACTCTATGCTCGTCATGGAGCTGAAGTCAGCACTTTTTCACTGTTTCGCAAAGTTCATCGCCGGCATGGCCCACGCCGGATCAGGTCCCAGGATCAGGTCCGGGGCAGGCTTGGCAGGCTCTCGCATGGAGTGGATTTTTTTTGTTTGGGGTGTCCCATAGGGACATGAGTTACTGCTTTATGACTTCGATTTCGAAGAGAATCGGCCAAAGCTTGCCGGTAACGAAGATCCTGTCTTTTTCCGCATCGTAGGCGATCCCGTTCAGGGCCTCGGCGCTGCTTGCGGGCGGCAATTCCCCACGCAGAGCCGACATATCCATCCAGCCGGTGACTTCACCCGTTTTCGGGGATATCTTTGCTATGAAATCGTCATGCCAGACGTTGGCAAAGATTTCGCCTTTTATGTATTCGAGTTCATTTAAGAGGCGGACCGGATTACCCATGTCCAGCACACGCAACGAACGTTGCCGGACCAGTGTTGCGGGATTCAGAAATATAAGCTCTTCAGTACCGTTGCTCATTACCAGGCTTTTTCCGTCACTGGCCAGCCCCCAGCCCTCCCCGGCATAGCTGAACTCCCGTTCGACTGCAAAACTCTCCAGGTTATATATGAACCCTTTTCCAGACGTCCATGTGAGCTGAATGAGAGACCCTTTCCACAGAGTCAGCCCTTCTCCGAAGTACTGGAACGGCAAATCGTATTTTTTCAGTACACGGCCGGTTTCCAGTTCCACCTTCCGCAGACTCGACTTGCCGTACAAGCCTGTGCTTTCGTAGAGGAATCCGTTGGCAAATATGAGCCCCTGAGTGAATGCGCCGGGATCGTGTGGATACCTCTTGAGGATTCTAACCTTAAACAAAGGAGCAAAATGGCGTTGGGCGGAGGATAGGGGCGCCGTTTCCGCATTCCGGGCTAAGGAGGATTGGATGCACAAAACCCGGTCCATTCCGGGTGAGGTTCCCTGCAGGCTGATTGCCAAAAAAAGGTTCGCAAAGAAATAGAACAGGGCGGCAGCGCATTTAAACCTGAGATTTGTGACCATCGACCGGGGCTCTTCCTACGCTGTGGTAGCAGAATCCAAGCTGCTGCATCGCGGCGGGCCTGTAAACGTTGCGAAGATCAACGAACACAGGGCTTTTGAGAGCGCTTTTTATGCGAAGCAGATCGAGCGCACGGTATTCGTTCCATTCCGTCATCAGCACCACGGCATCAGCGTCCTGGCATGCTTCATACGGA
>Ga0074045_10001790_pt1 | contig 20428 bp, 14 predicted proteins | sample BogForMeECP23OM2_FD_94442 | JGI IMG/M metagenome (GOLD analysis project Ga0074045, IMG submission 94442) | Bog forest soil microbial communities from Calvert Island, British Columbia, Canada - Bog Forest MetaG ECP23OM2 | ecosystem: Environmental > Terrestrial > Soil > Wetlands ...
AATCGTCTTTTCCAAGTTTCTTAAGAGCCACGGCAATCCCCCTTTCAATGTCACTTAGATAGCAATTTACCGCATCAGCAAATCAACCGGCTGATTCACGTCCTCAATCCGAAAGTAGCTGCCCAGCCCCGGATGCCGCCTGGCCACGGCTCGGTACATCTCCCAGGCCACGCGGCGATAGCTGAAGTGCCCCGCCGCACCGCTCCGCAATTCCGCAATATAGAGTGCCTCGGCAAAGTCCATCTTGAAGATAGCCCGCACCCGCGTCCCCAGCGGGAGCAGGTAAGCCGCAGCCTCCGGCCCAGCCGCATCGCGCAGCGTGCGGTAGGCGGCGTGCGCGGCGTCCATTGCGGCGGTATAGGTTTGGTCGAGCCCAGCCTCGGCGAGCGTGGGCTGCCCTGGGCAGACCGGCGTCTCGTAGCCGTGCGCGTCGGTGTAGGCCTGAATGAGCTGCACGCAGCGGCGATGGCGGTGCATGTCGCGGAAGCCGCCGATGTCCATCAGGATGTCGAACCGGAAGCTCTGCCCGGCGGAAAATGCCCGCGGTAGCTCGTCGTGGCGGCCGCGATGCTTCACGCCGAGCGCAACAATCTCCGCCACGCGCGCCGCGCTGAGCGATGCAACCGTGCGCTGTAGCTGACGCCACGAGTAGTGGCTCTCCGCATAGAGCAGCGAAGTGGCAAGCTCAACCTCCAGCGGTCCCGCGTCCTCCACCAGATCGACCACCGGCGAGTCCTCCATCGCCTGCCCTGCCATCAACTCGGCGGCGGCCTGGCGCAGCTCGGCGCGCGTGGCGATGGCGTACTCATTGGCCGCGGAGTACTTCACCAGCGTGGGCGCGGTCTTCACCGGGCGCAGCAGCACATCGCGGAGCCTGCTGCCGCAAGTTTTATCCACCGAGCCGACCTCCTCGCACAGAACGCGCGCCTCGTCGTGGGTGACGTTCCAGGCGGGTTCAGCAGCCGCAGCTTTGAGCCTCTCGCCCAGGCTGCGCACCTCGGCAAACTCGCTCGCCAGCAGCCGCGAGATCTGGTTCTCCAGCGTGCGCGCACTGACGATCTGCCCCAGCGACGTGTTGGTCGCCAGCGGCAACAGGTAGCGCGCCACGTCGAAGGCGCGTGCCTTCAGCGTGCGCACATAGGCCTCGTCCTTCATCTCCGCGGGCTGAGGAATCGCGTGCTTCAGCGCCTCCAGCACTCCCGCGCCGACGCGGTCATAAGCCGCAAACAGCGCCTCGATCGATGCCGTGTAGCCAGCCGTCCGTTCTCCCAGTGCGGGCGTAAACCAGCCCGACTTGCGGAAGTTCTGGTAGCGCGTGCTGCGCTCCTGCCCGTCCCAGCGCTGCTCATTGACCAGCGCGACGGCCGCCAGCAGACTCAGCCGCTCGATGGCAAACGGAATGTGCGCCAGGTCGGCGATGGAGCGATGTCCGTACTGGAAGTAAAACGTGTTCAGGAACTCTTCCGCACGCTGCGAGCTGATCTCCGCCAGCGACTCCTTCATGCTCAGCGACGAGCGTGAGTACTTCGCCATGGCATACGCCAGCACCTCAGGATCCGCGCCCTGAATGGCGTACACATCGGTTTGGTTGGCAGTTGGCTCGGCGTGAGTCACGGTGGCTGAGTCGGCGTAAGGTATGGCGGTTGAGGCAGCGAAAGTCTCGGCGGCTTGCTTCGGGTCTGTAGCGGCTTGCAGTTTGTTAGGCATCTCCCTGCAAGGATAAGTCATCCGGCGACGATTGCGCCCTGATCTCTGTGGAGGAATGGCTGTTGGTTCGTATAATGGTGAATTCTGAGGCAATGGAAACAGATGAGCACTCTTGCAGGTCGGGTTGCGTTGGTAACGGGAGCGTCGCAGGGCATCGGGCGTGCGTGTGCGCTGGCATTGGCGGAGGCGGGCGCGACGGTCGCGCTGGCCGCGCGCAATGAGGCAAAGCTGGCCGAGGTTGCAGCCGAGATCGCTGCAACGGGCGGCGCAGCGCACCCCTTCGCGCTCGACCTCAGCAGCGAAGATTCCATCCAGGCCTGCGCCAAGGCCGTGATCGCGCAGCTCGGCAAGGTGGAGATTCTGGTCAACAACGCGGGCATCACGCGCGATACCCTCACCCTGCGCATGAAGCGCAAGGACTGGGACGACGTGCTGGCCACCAACCTCACCGGCGCATTCCTTATGACGCAGGCCGTCATGGGCTCCATGCTGAAGGCGCGCTGGGGGCGCATCATCAACATCACCTCGGTCGTCGGCCAGACCGGCCAGGCGGGGCAGGCAAACTACGCCGCGTCAAAGGCGGGCCTCATCGGCCTCACGCGGTCGCTGGCGCGCGAGCTGGCCAGCCGCACAATCACCGTGAACGCCGTCGCGCCGGGATACATCGAGACCGCGATGACCGCCGTGCTGACCGACGAACAAAAGACTGCCATGGCCTCGCAGATCCCGCTGGCGCGCGCCGGCACGGCCCGCGACATCGCCGCCGCGGTCGCGTTTCTCGCCTCTGAAGAGGCCGGCTACATCACCGGCCACACGCTGGACGTCAACGGCGGAATGTACATGGGGTAGAGGTTCGAGGTCCAAGGTTCAAGGTTCGAGGCAGAGGGGCGTTCGTCAACAGGATCGCCTTTGTCTTCACCCAACAACCAACAACCCATAACTTACTCCAATGCTAATAACTTAGCCGATAGTATCTTCCGTGGTTCAACTCTGACCCGGGCTTCAAGTAGAGCTTCAAGGGAGAAGCTCTATCTGGCTCCCGGTGAACCTTGGCGGGTACGCGAATCGCGGCGTCACACGATTTAGCCATTGACCAGACCGTGCCGAATGTTTACTTTGTGGCTAATGGCAGATATGCAAACACTTCCCACACCGCTGAACAGCCTTCCTCCCGTGGCCACCATCGCGATGAGCATTGGGGCCACGATACGCGCCTATCGACTGCAAAAAGGGATGTCGCAGGGTGACATCGAGAAGCGGACCGGACTGTTGCGCTGCTATCTGTCGCGGGTCGAAAACGGGCACACCGTGCCGTCGCTGGAGACGCTGCAGAAGATCGCCTTTGCGCTGGACCTGCAACTGGCGCAGTTCTTCTCCGATCAGACCGTCAGCCAGGACATGTCCGCGCTGCACTTGGGCGAGGACGAGATCCGCTTCCTCACCCAGATCCAGCGCTATTCTGCGCGGCTCTCGGAGAACGACCGCAAGCTGCTGCTGGCGATGGTACGCAAGTTCGCGCAGACCACGCTGGTTTAAGTTGCAGGTTGCCAGTTGCAGGTTGCCAGTTGAAGCCCTGCGACATCCGGTGATTGAATCTCGCAACTTCAGGTCCGGACAACGTTTTCCAGCCGTTCGCAACTGACACCCTGCAACCTGCAACTCACAACTGCCCTACAAAAGGTTGGCAATCCAGTAGCCGACCAGCGCGAGCACGAAACAGGCAGCGGCGAAGGTGACCTTCTGACGGCTGAGGTAGCGCTGGCGGCCTGCGGTCATGCGCGGAACCAGCGGAACGCCAAGCGCCAGGCCGCCGACGAAGCCGCCAATGTGGGCCGAGTTGTCGATGCGGATGCCGACATTGACGACGATCGTGCTGAGCCCGATGACCAGGTTGATAAGGGCGAACTTGACCACGCTGCTACGCAGCCTGCGCAACTCCTCCCAGGGGAACGGGAGCTTGCGGTTGCTGAGCAGCACGATCAGGATTCCGGCGATGCCGAATACCGCGCCCGAAGCTCCTGCACCCACCTGCATCAGATAGCCCGGATCGTGTGTCCTCAGGGTGAAGACGACGTTCCAAGCCATGCTGAGCAAGTTTCCCGCGATCCCAGTGAGCATGTATACAGCGACCATGCCGTAGGGGCCGACTAGCGGCTCGCCCAGAATGCCGAGGTTCCACAGGCACCACATGTTGGTGAGCAGATGAATCAGGCCGACATGCACGAAGGTCGCGGTCAGCAGGCGGTACCACTGGCCATGGAGAACCAGCCAGGTGACGTTAGCGCCGTAGCGGAGCAGGTCGCCCTCGCTGGGATCTTTCGGGCTTACGCCGTGGGTGACCATCCACAGGTAGACCCCGATATTGATGGCCAGCAGCAAATACGTTCCGGGAGCGGAGCGCGGGTCCCAGACGCCGTACTCGCTCCGCCGCCGCGCCTGCTCGGGCGAGTAGGCCTCGGCGGGAGCGTACTCCCCGGTTGGGACGCCGGAGCCTTCGGGCGGAACGATCTCGCCCTCGGGATGCGATTGCGTGGGGGACATGATGGTCTCTCTACGCTAACGCATTTTCGCAGTCAGCGTTCTGCGTTGCCCGTTGTTCGTTCTTGGTTGTCCGTTGAAGACAGCCGCGGTTGCAGGTGACAACTCCAATGCGGAACTGCCACGCCCCAAACGGGGAACGGATAACGAACCACGGAGAATGGGACGGATCAGGCGGCGTTCTTCATGATGCGTTCGCGGATATGGGGCGGGATGCGCTGGATCGCGTCTGCAACCAGGCCGGGGATTGGCGTCGCAATGGCGACCAGAACCCACAGAGTCAGCGAGATGACCAGGCCGGCGATGGCCGTTGCCTCCAGCGAGATGGTGATCGGAGTGTGGTACAGGTGGCCGTGCAGGCTGGTGCCCAGGTGGGCGATGGCCTCGATGCGGTGCAGCACAGCCGCGGCCAGCAGAAAGGCGAGGATGGACAGCGAGCTGACGGAGATCAGCAGCACGTCGATGGTGCGCGCCAGATGCTGGCGGCGGCGGCATTGGGCGCACTCGGAGAGATGATGATCGTAGTCCGTGCGCATCGCGGGCGAGAGACCGGATATGTCGTATCGCCAGCCGGCCAGAATGTCTCCAATGACCGGGTCTGTGCAGCGCGGTTCGGTCATGCGGCGCGATCTGGAGGTTCGTGAGGCAAAAGTAACCATAGTGTTATAAACACCATTCTACTTGACTTGATAGCGCAAAACGGGGAAAAGAACAAATGGATCCGGATTCTGTCGAAACTGCTCAACAGTGCGCGGCGGCCTGCTGGCCGATCTCTTCTTATTGTTAAAGTGTTGAATAAAAGTCGGCTATAGGCAGATTGGGACAATCGGAGCAGACTGCTGGGCGAGCAGAATGCGGTTGCCCAGAAGCCTCCCACGCTCCCGGATCGCCTCTTCGGCCGAGAGCAGGGCGAGCTCGGGAATGTTGTTGGTCTCCGAAAGGTGGCCGAGAACAATGTAGGTAGCGTTGCCGTCGTAGTCGCGGGCCAGGAACTCGGCGGTGGCGTGGTTGGAGAGATGCCCGACGCGAGAGAGCACGCGCTGCTTCACCGCCCACGGGTAGGGACCGTCCTTCAGCATCTCCAGGTCGTGGTTGGATTCCAGCAGCAGCACGTCGATGCGCTCCAGCGCGCGCTTGACGTTGGGCGGCATGTAGCCGAGATCGGTAGCGATGGCCATGCGGATCGACTCCGAGGCCGACTCGAAGACGAAGCCGCAGGGGTCGGCCGCATCGTGCGGAGTGGTGAAGGGCGTAATCGACAGATCGCCGATGGAAAAGTTTGTCCCCGGCTGGAAGTACTCCACCGCGGGCAGGCTGGCCGAGTCGCGCCTGAATACGGCTTCCGGCGCGTCTTCTTCTTCAGCCTCCACATCGGAGGACGCGGCTTCAATCTGGATTAAGCCGGACGCATCGCAGGGTTTCGGGCCGGAGGATTCGAGATCGGGTTGGAGTCTGGCCTCGGCAGTCTCCAATGCATCGAGCGCAGCGCGGGCTTCCTTCTCCCTCTGGACATGTTCCAGCCACTTGGCGTAAGTCATCGTGGTGCGCGGGGTCATCATGCGGATCCAGGCGCGGTGCGTCGGCTCTGTGAAGTAGACCGGAATGCGCAGCCTGCGGGCCAGCACCGAGAGGCCCGCCACGTGGTCCTGGTGCTCGTGCGTGATCAGGATGGCGTCCAGCGCGGCGGGGTCTTCCTTGGCCAGAGCCATGCGCTTCATCAGCTCGCGGCAGGAGAGCCCCGCGTCCACCAGCACCCGCGTCTCGGCGCTGGCGATCACCGTCGAGTTGCCCTTCGAGCCGGAGGCGAGGACCGTCATGCGCATACGTCTCAAGATACGCCGCGTGGGTGTGGATTGGCGACGGGGTGTATTGACGAGCGGAATCCCTTACGGAAGGTAGTAAAAGGGGTTGGGCAGCCTGATGCTGAAGTCGGCATGGGGGTCGCCGTCAAGATCGCTGAGCTGGTCGCCGACATTCATGACGATGCGATAGCCGGCAGCGACAATCTTGCCGCGTTCGGCGGATTTGTACACGGCGACCGTGAATGGTTTGCTGCTTGCAGCGCCTGACGACGCGGGCTGCATCGAGAGCGATTGCCAACCGTGGTAGCCGGCGGAGGTAAGGTTGTCGATGGTGGCGACGCGCTGCGATTCATCGCGACCAGTGATGAAGTAGACCTTGACGCCAAGCGACAGCGCTTGATTGAAGAGACGCAGCGTGCCGGGAATGGCGGGCGCTTTTGCGGTTACGACCCATGCATTGAAGTCCTGCGAGATGTAGCCGAAGTCGTCGTGCTCCATCTCTTCCAGGTTGGAAAGCGAGGTTTCGTCGATGTCGAGCACAAGGGCGAGTTTTTCGCCGGGCTTGCTGTGAGCGACGGCGGCATCGAGCAGAACTGAGGCGCGGGCGGTCTGGGCGTCGAGGTCACGAGCGTAGCAGGCGGAGGCTGCGGCGCAATCGGCGTAGTCGCGCAAGCGGTTTTTGAGCAAGCCGAGATTGGGAGTCGGCTCCGTCGGGAGGTAGAAGGTGGGATCGGCCGCAGCACGGGCCTGCGTAGTAGCGGGGTCGGGCCCGCGATACTGCGCGCTGGTGAATGTAACAGTAAGAAGAACGAATATGACAGCGGCGGGGAGGCTTCGAAGGAATTTCATGGTTTTTCTCCGGGCGAAGGTCGTTTAGGATGCGGGCGAGGAGTAGTGAGCGAATCTCGCAGGACGTAGATGCGGTAGCTTGCGGGGATCTCCTCGCGGCTCCACCAGCGCGCAGTCCGGGTGGGAGACCACTCGGTCTGAAGCGTGTAGCCGGCGGCGAGGAAGCTCTGGAATGCGGGCCAGCGATCGAGCTTGCGATACTCTCCCGGCCCGTCGTCGTAGAACACTAGAGAACTGGTGACCACGATGACCTGCGGAGGATTCGCGAGCACGGCGGCAGAGAACTGCTCCCGCATCTGCCGCACAACGGCAACCTTCTCCGCGCCGAAGATCGGAAAGTCCACCAGTAGGCCGTTCGCGGGCTCCAGCCTCATGCGGTAGAGGGCAGTGCCGCAGCCGGAGATGGAGTCGATGCACTGGATGTGGCCGGAGAGCCGCTGGCCGCCGAGAGCGTCGAGGTTCTGCTGGAGCGAGGTGATGAAGTCCGTCTCCCACCAGCGATAGCGGTGGATCAGCACAGCGGACTGCGGCGCCAGAACGAACCCGCCAAAGCTCAGTGCAGCCAGCGCAAGCCATTGTGCGGTCTTTCCGCGCCTGACGTGGGCCTTCGTGCGCCAGAGGTCGGAGAGCTGCGTCTGCGCGGAGCGCGTAAAGTCCACGGCCATCAGCGGCAGCAGGAATGCCAGCAGCATATAGCGGTGGTAGGGGAATCCGCGCCCCTGCACCAGGTAGGAGACAAGCCCGAAGAGTGCGCCGCAGAACAGCGCTACACGCTCCCAGTCCATTGCTGTGCGCGCCCCTCCCAGCTTCGCGCGCTCCCCTCCCAGCTTCGGAAAGCGCAGCGCCAGCACCGCCAGCCACAGCAGCACCAGAGGCAGCAGGGGCGAAATGCTGTGCAGCAGCAGGAAGCCAAGCGGGCGATGCCCCAGCCCGGAGTAGTAGAGGTCGAGTCCGTGAAGATTGTCGAAGAAGGCGGCTAGCGCCCGCTCTCGCAGCAGGAAAACCAAGGCGATCGCCGGAGCGATGAGATAGCCTGCGATGGCAGCCACGGCGTGATGCAGCCATCCACGCGGCGGGTTGGCTTGCGATCCGCCTCCCTTGTGCAGGACATAGACTGCCAGCAGGAGTTGCGCCACGGTCACCGGAAGCGCGGTTGGTTTGATGGTCAGCGCAACGCCCGAGAAGAGTCCGAAGGCCACCGCCGCCCAGGGCCAGTCTCTGCGGACTGCGACAAACAGGAAGGCCGTCGCAACGATCAGGCAGACAGCCATGGTCAGGTCGCGCTGTCCGCCCTCGGCCAGGCCGTCGCGTCCGTGAACAAGAATGAAGAGGCAGGCGGCAAAGAGGCCGGCGAGCCAGCTATTCTCGGATCCCACCCATGACGATGAGACCGTCATGGATGGGGCACCCGCGCGGGTGCGACGGGTAATTACAAAAAACGACGCGGCAGCGGCGCCCATCAGCGTGAAGTCGAAGAGCCGCCACGCCAGACCGCCGGTGCCGAACAGATGCATCGCGGCCAGCTCGATCAGGTACGAGCCGGGCATGTTCATGTCGCCGAAGTCGCGATAGGGGGCCCAGCCGCGTTCGATGAGCCACCCCATGTAGTGCATCAGCGAAGCGTCGCCGACCAGCGGCCAGCGCCAGCTCCACAGGAAGAACAGCAGCGCCGAGAGGCTGAGGCTGGCGGCAAGCGCGACGCGAAAGAGGCGGGCAGGCACGTTGCGCACTGGTCTCTCCTTTCGTGTACGAGTCTAACGGACGCACGTCCGTTTCGATGCGCGACTGGAGTTCGTCGTCGTCAAGCTTGCGGCTCGGAGTTTAGACAACCTCAGCATCCGTTGGCTCTTGCAGCGCCTTCTTCTCCGGATCGCCTTCAGGAATCGGCGGCAGCAGATGGTGGGGCAGGAAGAAGGAGTTTGCAATCAGCGTGGGGATCACCGCGCTGGCGATGACGGTCCCGACCAGGAAGGAGTATTGGGCCGGGCTGATGATCTTGTGATTGAGCCCGAAGAGCGCGGAGATGGTGCCAAAGGTCAGGCCAGTGGACATCATCAGCGTGTAATAGACGCCCGCAGCCCCTTTGTACCGGTGATACTGGACCGCTGGAAATACCAGCGTGATCTTGCTGACCATCTTCGCCAGAAAGAGGATGAGCAGTGTGACTGGAGCGGCGATCAGCACCGGGACCGAGACGAACGAACCGGCGCGGATAAAGTAGAACGGCGTCAGAAATCCGAAGGTCAGCGTTCGCAGGCGGCGGATGAGCGAGTGGTCCTTGCCCACGGAGCCGGCCAACACCATTCCGATGAGGTAGGCCGGAAGCACGGGCTCGCTGCCGGCCCAGAGAGCCAGACCGCCCATGGCGAAGAGGAAGAACAAAAGGTATTTGGCTTCCAGCTCCGAGACGCGGCCGCCGTATCTCCGGAAGAACCAGGGCGTGAGCGTCGGCAGCGCCGCGAAGGCCACAGCGCAGACACCGACAAAGATGAGGGTCTTGATGCTGAAGGGAGAGAAGATGAGGCCGAGGGCGAGGACGGTGCCGAGATCGTTGACGAAGCAGGCGGCGAGGATCGCCTTGCCATACTCGGTTGCGTTGAAGCCCAGTTCGAGCATGACGGCGTAGACCACCGCGACCGACGTGGTGGAGAGGGCTACTCCGCACAGCCAACTGGCCATGATGGTCCAGTGCAACAGGAAATGGGCGACCAGCGTACAGCCGAGGAAGGGGCCGAAAAATCCGGTGAGGCCGATGATGAGTACCTCGCGCCATTTGGTTCGGAAGATCGACGGGTCAAGCTCGGAGCCTGCCAGAAAGGTGAGTACGATTGCGCCTGTGCCTGCGAGGAAGGCGATCCATTCGGTGCTGCCGAGCAGGCCACCACGGGCGAAGTACGCTCCGATGACCAACTGGGCCACGGTGCCGACGACGATCTCGGAGAGTGCGGTGGATATGTGAAGCCAGATGGCAAGTAAGGTTGCGAAGAGCGCGAGGCCTACCCACAGCGCGCAAAGGGCCCATGTGTTCATGATGACACTCCCAGTTTTTACTCGGGGACCGCGCTGTGGAGACGACTCCGCAACAGGATTCCCCTGTCAGGAGTCATCATCTGTCCGGCCATTGCGGAGGGACAGCGGTTAAGGGTGAACTCCTTCACCGCAACACAGGATTAGTACATCGCGGGCTGTCCCGGGTTGTCAAGCACAAGAGCGCCGGCAACGCGCAGAAGCAGATTCCCTGCGTGAAGACAAAGATGGAATGAAGTCAGGGGCCGCTATCAGCAGGCGACCAGCAGGACGGTGATGTTGTCGTGGCCGCCCTTTGCGTTGGCGGTGTCGATCAGCGCATGGCAGGCAGTATCGAGCGCGGCTTGGTGAGCCGCGCAGGGCGTAGCGAAGTCGCGGCCGGCTTCGTGCGCTGCCGGTTTAACGGTGCGGGCGAGAATCTGTGCAATCTCGTCGTCGTCAAGCTCACGGCTGAGGCCGTCGGAGGCGAGCAGATACAGGTCGCCGGGCTGTGTGGCGCAGGCGGCGATCTCCGCCTCCACCGTCGGCTGCGTGCCAATGGCGCGGGTGATGATGTTGCGCATCGGCGAGGCTGTGGCCTGAACGCGGCTGAGCAGCCCGGCGCGCACATGCTCCTCCACCAGTGAGTGGTCCTGGGTGAGCAGTTGGAGCGAGCCGGAACGCAAGAGATAGCAGCGGCTGTCGCCAACATGGGCGATCCAGAGCGTGGGGCTGACTCGCGCATCCTTTGACCGCTGCGTGTCTTCATCCCACAGCAGCGCGACCAGGGTTGTGCCCATGCCGTGCAGGCTGGGTGACTTCTGCGCGTTCCGGAATACAGCCTGGTTGGCGGCACGGATGGCCTCGGCGAGCCATGCGCGGGCTTGCGTTGCGGGATCGGGCTGGGAGCCGTCGATCGGCTTTCGCAGCGCGTGAGGCAGGACAGGATTGGGCGCTGCGGACTTCGTCGCGGCGGACTTGGACGCAGTTGAACCGTGCGCGGCTGGATCGGGTGAGGGACAACGGCGATGCGCCAGGCAGTCCAGAAAAACCTCCGTCGCCAGGTGGCTGGCGACCTCGCCGCCGGCCGCGCCTCCCATGCCGTCGCAGACGACGTAGGCCCCCTGCTCGGCCAGCGCGGCGCAGGCGTCCTGGTTGGCGTGGCGCACCCGTCCGCGATGGGAGAGCATAGCGAAGGCGCGCGTGGGCGCAGCAAGGGTTGGAGCGTCCACCGCCGCCACGGTTGGGAGTTGCGGCTTCGAGGAGTTCAGAGTCGCAGCATCTGCCATTTTGCCACCCCGGATCACCGCAATTTGGGCCCGTCGAAACGATACTCCTCGCCTCAATGGTGTCGAAAGGCTTCGGCGTTCGGGGGTGGCGCAGTTTGTAGTGTGTCGTTCGGGATACTCTGGAGTGGCAACCAGGGGAGGCGGATTGAACCGCATCGTGCAGGGCGACAATCTGGAAGTGTTGCGAGGGATGGCGACCGGCTCGGTGGCGCTCGTCTACATCGATCCGCCCTTCAACACCGGACGGCGGCAGACGCGCCTGCGCATGAAGACGGTGCGCGACGAAGCGGGCGACCGCGTGGGCTTCGGCGGGAACCGATACCGCACGGAGTTGATAAAGGCTGCGGACGGAAGCGCCGAAGTCGGCCAGGTTGCTGGCTACGCCGACCGCTTCGACGACTTCCCCGGCTTTCTGCGCCCGCGCTTAGTGGAGGCGCACCGCGTGCTGGCGCCGACCGGCAACCTCTTCTTCCACATCGACTTCCGCGAGGTTCACTACTGCAAGGTCATGCTGGACGAGATATTCGGCCGCGATTGTTTTCAGAACGAGATCATCTGGGCATACGACTACGGAGCGCGCGCCACCAAACGCTGGCCCGCCAAGCACGACAACATCCTCTGGTACACGCGCGATCCCCGGCGCTACACCTTCAACCTGGGCGGGAGCGATCGCATCCCCTACATGGCGCCGGGGCTGGTGGGCGCCCGCAAGGCCGCGCGCGGCAAGACGCCGACCGACGTCTGGTGGCACACCATCGTCTCGCCCACAGGCAAGGAGAAGACCGGTTACGCCACGCAGAAGCCGCTGGGAATCCTGGAGCGGATTGTGCGCGTTCACTCCAACCCCGGCGACCTGGTGCTCGACTTCTTCGCCGGCAGCGGCACCACGGGCGAGGCGGCCGCAAAGAACGGCCGCGCCTTCTGCATGGTGGACCAGAGCTCCGAGGCCATTGCCGTAATGGAAAAACGGCTGGCAAAGTACGGCCCCAGGATTGAACGCCGGTCGAGCGGTCTGCTCTCCGCAGGCGGGAACGGTTAGGCGAGTGGGTGCGCGCGCGCTACCCGCGCCTATGGCATCTTTCGCGCAGCAGTAGGAGCTGTTTTTTTAGGGCCGGGTTTTCCAGCTGGAGTGCGGTCAAGCGCCATGATGGCGTTGGCCAGCGCGGTGGAGGCGTTCTGGAAGGGTGTGGCGGCGTTGAGCAGGCGTTCGGCCTGGTCGTACTCTCCGGCATTGATCAGGTTGGCGATGGCGAGCATCTGTTGATGAAACGCCGTGTGCTGGTCGATCGCGGCCAGGTACTCCGGCGTGCCCCGCAGGTGCAGCGTGTGTTCACTGAGCAGCCATTTGCGGATGGAACACTCCTCCGGATGCTGGATGGAACGGGTGGCGCGTTCGCTCAGCGGCTCACGCATTCGCGCCGCCAGCAGCAGGGTGATCTTCCATCGCACATGGCTTGCGATGGCATCCGGCGCGTTCTCGATCGTCTTTGCTATATAAGTCTCGGCGGGCATTTTACAACCTCACATCTGTTATCGGAGAATTGCGGCGAAATGTGAGGCCGCCTGGAATCCTGAGCGTGAGTGCGTCGGGCGGCTGAGGTGGTTGCGGCTGGCAATCCGTCTGCGAGGGAGGGGGCGGGATATGGGGCGCGATGCGGCGGGCTTCCCAAATGGAAATTAGAATTCCCTAATCGGGAAAAGTCAGTTAGTCTTCGGCTACTCGGTAGGTTACGCGCTGCATGTTCCCGAAATGGCGCACGCCGAGGGCCACGGGCTTGGTCTCTGGAACAGGTTTGGGTGGTGTTGCGCGGAAATACCTCTTGCTGTCGTCTTCTTTTCGTCCGGGAATAATTGCCCGGAAATCAGAGCTTGAAGGGGGATGAGATGGGGTCTGGGCGCGGCAGGCTGAGTTGGTTGAGCTGCTGCGCAGTGGGACTGGCCTTCGGGCTGTGTGGGTGCGTGTGGGCGCAGAGCGGGACCGATGGGGCGATCGGCGGGCAGGTGGTGGGTGCCGTGGGCTCGCCGGTGGAGGGCGCGTCGGTGATGGCGCGCAATCTGGAGACGGGGCTGGCGATGCGGGCGCGCTCGGGGTCGAAGGGTGAATTTTTACTGGTGCGGCTGCCGGTGGGCGAGTACGAGCTATCGGTCGAGGAGGTGGGCGTCGAGTTGACGCTTCCGCAGCCGGTGCAGGTTGGGCTGGGCGAGGTGACGGAGGTCGAGGCGCGGATGCGGCCATCTGTCTCTGGACAGTCGAATTCGCCGAGTGGGGCGAACCAAGCGGGCAGCGGCGGAACGGATTTGGCCGAGACGGATATGGCCGCCTTGCCCGTGAATGGCGGGCAGTGGAGTTCGCTTGCCCTGACCGTTGCTGGTGCAAATAGCGCGGCGAGCGGCAATGGCGACTCCACCGAGGTGAGCTTTCGCGGGGTCGCGTTGACCGAGAACAGCTCGCGTACTGATGGTCTCAGCGGCGACGAGAGCTTCGGTGGCGCGCGCGCGGGAGCGGGCGTCGAGGAGGAGGTGGAGGCGGGTTCGGACGCAGTCTACGACCGCGCGTCGGGCGTGGGAAGCGGCGCGGGTTCGGTGGCGGACGGCGGACAGCGGGCGGGCTCGTCCTATGTCTTCTCGCAGGCGGCGGTGCGCGAGTTCCGCGTTCTGGGGCAGGGCGATGCAACGGCGTACGGCTCGGCGCTCTATGGACACGGGGTGGGCGGCGTGGTCACCACGGTCTCGCGCTCGGGTGGAACTCGTTTGCATGGGATGGGCTTCTATACGCTACGCAATAGCGCGTGGGCGGCGGCCAATCCGTTCTCCATTGCGTCGGGCTACGCGGACGGCGTGGTGTCCAGCGCGGTGGTAAAGCCGCAGGACCAGCGGCAGCAGTATGGCGGGAGCATTGGCGGGCCGGTTCCAGGCTTTCTCTCCGGCACCAACGATGGCAGTTTGTCGCGCAGGAACGCGAACCAGGGGCAGCGGCTTTTCTACTTCTATGCGTTCGACCAGCAGCAGCGGAACTTTCCTGCAATCTCTGCGCCGGGCTATGCGGGCTTCTATTCGTTAACGGCGTCGCAGACAGCGTTGCTGGCCAATCGTGGCGTAACCCCGGCCCAGACCAATGCGGCCCTGAACTACCTCAATAGCCTGACCGGAACCGTCGCCCGCCGTGCGGACCAGACGGTCAACTTCGGGCGCATGGACTGGCAGCACGGGAGCGGCAGCCGCGTTGTCCTTGAGTACAACCGGGCGCGTTGGAGCTCGCCTGCGGGAGCGCGGTCGGAGCCGGTGGTGGATCGCGGAGTGGCCAGCCTGGGATCGAGCTACGGCAAGGTGGACGCAGGCGTTGCGCGTTGGGTCCAGTTCGTCAACAGCAGGCTGAGCAACGAGCTGCGCGTGCAGTACGGGCGCCAGTTGCAGTATGAGTCGCCGCAGACTCCGCTGGCGCAGGAGCCGAACGTCGGCCCCGGCGGAATGCCGCCGGAGGTCTCCATCGGGCCGCAGGGGCTGGTCTTCGGAACGCCCGCGGCGCTGGGCCAAAAGGCCTATCCCGACGAGCGGCGCTTCGAGCTGGCGGATCTGGCGGGCTGGGTGCGCGGTCATCACTTTTTGCAGTTTGGCGGAGACTTCAGCGCGCTCCGCGACTACACCGACTCGCTGACCAACGCCGAGGGGACCTTCAGCTACGACAGCAGCACGACTACGGTAACGGGCGGTCAAGTCACGCCAGTGTCGTTAGGCGGACTGGCGAACTGGATTACCGACTACACCTTCAACGTGAACGCGTACCCCAACGGCGGCTGCCCGAACGGCCCGTATGTGCTCCCCCCGGCCACGCATTACTTCTGCTTCCGCTCCTACTCGCAGAGCTTCGGCCAGCAGAGCGTGAGCTTCCACACCCAGGAGTGGGCGGGCTTCTTTCAGGACGACTGGAGGGTTGCCCAGCGGTTGACCATCCACGCGGGCCTGCGCTTCGAGTACCAGTTCCTGCCGCTTCCACAGCAGCCGAACGCGGCGCTGGATGTGGTCTTCGGCGCGGTTGGGGCCACCAGCGTCTTTCCCGAGGACCGCAACAACTTCGGCCCGCGGCTGGGCGTGGCCTGGCAGCCCTTCGGGGTGGGGCGCGGAGTGCTTCGCATCGGCTACGGCGTCTACTTCGGCAAGCTGCCCGGCGCGACGATTCGCGCGGCCCTGCTGGACACGGCGCTACCTAGCTCCACAACGCGGATCAGGATTCTGCCCACGACCGTGACAGCCTGTCCGCAATCTGCCACGGGGGTCGGCTTCGGCTACGCCTGCTCGTTCCTCACGCCGCCGACGGGAGTGGTGGCCGCGACGACCTCGGCGGTCGTCTTCGACCGGCGCTTTCGTCTGCCCGAAGTCCAGCAAGGAACGTTTTCCATCGAACATGGACTGGGTGCGGGAGTGCTGGCGCGCGTGGGCTATGTGGTGAATCTCGACCGGCAACTGCCCAACTCGGTGGACATCAACATTGCTCCCTCGACAGAGGTGCAGACCTTCCAGCTACAGGGAGGGACCGGCGCAATCGGCGTGCAGGACGGCGAGACGTTCGCCGTGCCGGTGTACACGGCGCGCGTCACTCCCAGCTTCGGCCCGGTGACGGACCTGGTATCGAACGCCAATGCCAGCTACAACGGGCTGACGCTGGAGGCGCGGCGCGGAATGGGCGCGAGCCGTGGCGCAGGCGGCGAGAGCTTCTATGGCGAGCGAGCGAGCGGGCTGGACTTCCGCGTGGCGTGGACCTGGTCCAAGGCGATCGACTTTGGCCAGAGCGCGGGCGCGGTGCCGCGCACCAACGGGCAGTTCGATCCCTTCACGGTGCGCTACGACAAGGGGCTCTCGGCGTTGAACTTTCCCCATCGCGTGGTGGCCACAATCGTCTGGTCGCCCCAGTTGAACAGCAACGGTGGGTCGGGAGTCTCCGCGACGGCCGAACGGACGGCGTGGAGGCTCGCCAATGGCTGGTCGGCGGCCTGGATATTCTCCGAATCGAGCGGGCGCGTCTACAGCTACGACATCTTCGGCGGAACGCGTCTCGCCGGCGGCCGCGAGAGCATCAACGGCTCGGGCGGCTCGGTGGTGCTGCCCACCGTGGGGCGCAACACGCTGCGTCTGCCCGACTCCGTCAACCTCGACATGCGCCTCAGCCGCAGCTTCCGCCTGGGCGAAGGTCTGCGGCTGCGCGCGGCAATGGAAGCCTTCAACGTTACCAACCGGCTGAACTATTCGGGGATCACGCAGCGTGCGTTCCTGGTCGGCACCCCGGTTCCGTTAAGCGGGACAACCGGGCCGGAGGTGACGCCGTTGGTCTTCCAGAATGCGGCGACCGTGGCCACTGAGGGTCTGAACGTGCAGCCCTTTGGCGCGTATACCGCCGCCGCAACCAGCCAGGCCCGCGAGCGCCAGCTCCAGCTAGACCTTCGCCTGGAGTTCTAACGCTTAAGCGGCGCGGCGACGCGTTGCGAGGGATTGACGGGACGCACGTTGACGGCGACCTCCAGCGTGCCGACCTTGCTGGTGACGTTGTCCAAAATGCCAACGTGCAGCGAAATCTGTCCGAATGGCAGGTCGAGCTGCTGGACGAATGAGAAGGCATGCTTGGCGACGAACTCATCGTACTGCTCCGGGGTGAGGTTCATCGGAACGGTCTGGGTGAGCAGGGCGACGCGCTTGCGGTAGATGTCGTAGGCGACAACGTCGAACTCGAGCGAGCCGTGCAACATGCCGTCGGCGTCTTCGGTGAAGGCGATCTCACTGGGCGGGAAGCCGTAGTGAATCTCGTAGCGAACGGTCTTGCCGGACTTCGATTTGGCATCCGGCTGCGATTGGGGGTTGGTGGCCGCGCTGGACGTCAGATAGCCAGGCCAGACACCAACGTCGAAGAGTATCTGCGTGGCGGCGGGCGTGTTGCCCTCCATCGACGCCTTCATCAGGGCCGGGCCGGGGGCTGGCGCATCCAGCGTCGGGACGCGCTCTGCGTTGTATCCCTCGCGGTAGACCAGGTGCAGCTTCGGCTGGTCGACGAGCTCGACCTTGATGTGGTGGTAGTGGCCATCGTCCTTCTGCTTCGGCGGGATGTAGGAGAGGGTATAGTACTGCGCGCCGTGATTGATGGCCTTGGCAATGAGCGATTTCAGGTTGTTGTTGTTGTAGAAGGCCTCGCCGCCGCTCTGCTCTGCCACCGCCTCGGCCTTCAACTGCGCCATCCCCAGACCGACGACGCCGCGCGGGTCCACGGGAGAGACGGCGATCTGCTCGGCGGTAAATCGCTCGTAGACGTCCATCAGGCGATGCACCAGGCTCATGTCCGGACCTGCGACGTCGTTGCCAAACAGGCCACCTCTACTATTGCCGCCCCGGCTCGAGTTTCTCAAATTAGCTGGAGCCCAGCCATAGCCTCCATCGCGCATCAGATTGACGGGAATGCCGGGGACGATCCAGAGCAGGTTCTTCCTGCCCTTGATCCCGGCGACGTACGCGGCGATCTGGTTGAACGCGTCCACGGTAGCCCAACTCATTGTGTGGGAGTCCATGGGTTGTCCACTAAAGGTCAACTCGACTGTGGCTGGGTTGTTATTGACGGCGCGCAGCAGCGAGTCGCGGTCGGAGGTGAATCCCTGTAGCATGTGCAGTCCGCTCTGGGAGAACAGGAAGATGGCGACCTTGGTGCCTTGCGGCATCGTGGTCAGATACCCGGCCGCGCCCTGTAGCGCGCGAACGATTACGACAGGATTGCTATGCAACGCGTCGAGCAGCAGGATGTTGACCGGGCCGCTGACCGGCGTCGACTGGCTGTTGGTATAGACCCCGGGCGGGAGCTTTGGCGCAGCCGGTTCCGCGACCGGAATCTCTGAGCCGAACTCCCCGAAGCTGCGGATGGGCTGCGGCTTGCCGTTCTCCTCGATGGCGAAGTCGGACTGCTTGAGGCCACGCACCGGATTGCCGTTGGCGTCGGTGACCTCGACATCGACGATGATCTCGCGCGAGGTGACGTGCAGCGTGGGAACGCTGGCCTGCGATGCGTCCTGCGGCAGATCGACGGATTGCGGGGCAACCAGTGGCGCGGGCCCGTCGTCGGTCTGGGCTGCTGCTGCAAGGAAGGCGGGAAGACCGAGGATCAGGCCAAGTGCGATAAGGCTTGCTGGGCGGAGTCGCATCGTTCTCTACTCTCCTGTGCGTTCACTGCTGCCTCAGCTTCAACGCTGGAAGTGGTTGCGGATTACTTGCGCCCCCATCTTAGACCCGAACTCGCGGAGTTGGATGCGCCGGTCTTCGAGTAAATGCGGTTTACCGCCTAAAATAAGGGTAGATGGCGTTTACCGAACAGTTCGATGTGGTGGTGGTCGGCGCCGGACACGCCGGCTGCGAGGCGGCGATGGCCGCGGCGCGCATGGGCCTGCGCACGGCGCTGTTCACCCTGAACCTCGACCTCATCGCGCAGATGAGCTGCAACCCCGCCATCGGCGGCATCGCCAAGGGTCACCTGGTGCGCGAGGTGGACGCGCTGGGCGGCATCATGGGCGAGGTCGCCGACGCCTGCGGCATTCAGTTCCGCCTGCTGAATACTTCGCGCGGCCCGGCCGTCTGGTCGCCGCGCGCGCAGTGCGACAAGGCCCTCTACCGCGTGAAGATGCGCGAGGTCCTGGAGAGCCAGCCGAATCTCTTCATCAAACAGGCCGAAGTGGTGGACCTCGAAGTACAGGGAACAGGAAACAGGGAACAGGGAACAGAAAATACGCGCCGTGTCACCGGCATCCGCCTGCGCGATGGCCGCGTCGTCTACGCGGGCGCGGTGGTCGTCACCACTGGAACGTTCCTCAATGGCCTCATCCACTGCGGCGAGCAGCAGTATGCGGCGGGACGCAGCGGCGAGCCGGCCAGCGTCTTGCTGGGCGAGGCGCTCAAGCGGCTGGGCCTGCGCGAGTGCCGCTTGAAGACCGGAACGCCGCCGCGCCTCGATGGCCGCACCATCGACTGGTCGAAGTTCGTAGAGCAGCCGGGAGACGCCGACCCAACCCCGTTCAGCTTCCGGGCAGCAAGTCGGCAAGGTGCCGCCTGGGTTCCCGCGCTGCCACAGGTCAGCTGCTACATCGCCACCACCACGCCGGAGACGCTGCGCCTGATCCGCGAAAACGTGCATCGCTCGCCCATGTATACCGGCCAGATCTCCGCCATCGGCCCGCGCTACTGCCCGTCCATCGAGACCAAGATCGTGCGCTTCCCAGACAAAACGCATCACCAGTTCTTCCTCGAGCCGGAGGGCCTCAACACCCACGAGGTCTACATCAACGGCATGAGCACCAGCCTGCCCATGGAGGTACAGGCTGCCATGGTTCACTCCATCCCCGGTCTTGATCGCGCCGAGATGCTGCGCCCCGGCTACGCCATCGAGTACGACGCCATCGATCCCACGGAACTCGACCGCACGCTCGCGGTCAAGAAGTTCGCGGGCCTCTATCTGGCCGGCCAGATCAACGGGACCAGTGGGTATGAAGAAGCCGCCTGCCAGGGACTGATGGCCGGAATCAATGCGGCGCTCGCCGTGAAGGCAGCCCTCCATCCCACCCATCGCGATGAGACCGCGATGGATGGGGCACCCGAATTTACCGGCTTCACCCTCGACCGCACCGAGGCCTACACCGGAATCCTCATCGACGACCTCATCTCCAAGGGAACCGACGAGCCTTATCGCATGTTCACCTCGCGCGCCGAGTTTCGTTTGCACCTGCGCATCGACAACGCCGACCGTCGTCTAACTCCATATGGCCGCCGCCTTGGCCTCATCGACGATGCGGCCTGGGCAGCCTATGAGGCCAAGCAGTCGCGCACCGCGGCCTTTGAACAGTTGCTAACCAAAACCCGCATGGATGTTGACGCACTGCCGGCCACGTTGCGAGAGTCGTTGCGCGGCGACCTCAGCGACCTCGGCACGCAGACCTACGCGCAGATGCTCAAGCGTCCGGAAGTCACCATCGAATCGCTCTGGCCGATGCTGGCCAATGCAATGGACTCCAACTCCGAGCTTGCGCCCTGGCTCGCAGCAATCCAGTCCGAGGGATTTCCCGCCGCACCCAAGAAGGAATCCCATCTCCCATCCTGGGTCCGCAACGAGATGAAGACCGTCGAGACGGAGATCAAGTATGCCGGCTACCTCCAACAGCAGCGCAAGTCGATGGAGCGCCTCAAGCGCGACGAGCAGCGCGTCATTCCAGCGTGGTTCGA
>Ga0074045_10001791_pt1 | contig 20424 bp, 17 predicted proteins | sample BogForMeECP23OM2_FD_94442 | JGI IMG/M metagenome (GOLD analysis project Ga0074045, IMG submission 94442) | Bog forest soil microbial communities from Calvert Island, British Columbia, Canada - Bog Forest MetaG ECP23OM2 | ecosystem: Environmental > Terrestrial > Soil > Wetlands ...
CGCGAACTTCTCCCCTCGCCCTACGTGCATGTGGTTTTCACGCTGCCTCCGCACCTGGCGCCCTTGGCTCTACAGAACAAGAAAGTCATCTACGATTTGCTGCTCCGAGCCAGTGCAGAAACTCTCCTCGAAGTCGCCCGCAATCCCCGACATCTCGGGGCAGAAATCGGCTTCTTCAGTGTCCTGCACACCTGGAATCAAAAGCTCCAACTTCATCCCCATGTCCACTGTGTCGCTCCTGCCGGTGGGCTGTCGCTCGATCATACCCACTGGATTCCATCCCGCCCTCGCTTCTTTCTTCCCCTCCCGGTGCTGCGGCGCCGCTTTCGTGGCAAGTTCGTCGCCGGTCTAAAGTCCGCCTTCCAGCACCGTCAGCTCCACTTCTCCGGGGAGTTAGCTCTGCTGGCTCAGCCCAAGACCTTCGCTTCGTGGCTAAGACCACTGTTCCGAAAGAACTGGGTGGTCTACTGCAAACCGCCCTTCGGTGGCCCCGAGTATGTGCTCCAGTATCTAGGCCGTTACACCCATCGCGTGGCCATCTCTAACCATCGCCTGATCTCGTTGGCCGACGACCAAGTCACCTTTCGTTGGCGGGACTCGGCGCACAACAATCAACAGAAAGAAATGAGCTTATCGCTCGATGAGTTCCTCTGCCGCTTCCTGTTGCACCTGCTCCCCAAGGGCTTCGTCCGCATCCGCAACTTCGGCTTCCTCGCCAACCGCCGACGTGCCACTCTCCTGCCGCTTTGCTTGCAACTTCTCGGTGCCGTGTCGCCACCCCAGACCGAACCACAAGCCTCCCCTACCCAGGAACCCAACCCGCTTTGGCGCTGTCCCCAATGTGGTGGGCCCATGGTGGTTATCGAGAGACTTACGGCAGCCCAGATCCAACTCCGTTCTCCACCCTTCCATTCCGGAGTCGCCGCATGAAACTACTATTCCAAGCTCCCTCACTCGGTGCCACTCACCACCCGCAGGCGTGGTGCGCCCTTCTTGCTCCCAAACTAGCCGTCCCTTCACAACCTCAGCTCAAAACTCTCACTCCTACCACACGCAAACTACAACCAAACCATTCCTGCTTGCGCTTTTTCCAGCCCCAATTCCTTTCTCCGAAGCCTCTCTCATAACCCCAACCCCATTGAATTTCCATAATCCTTCCCCACCGGCGGCTTCCTTCAAACAGCTGTATCGGACGCGCCCCGCATCACCGAACCTACCCGCACACTTACTGTGGGGCGCATCCGATACAGCACTAGCGTTTCTGGCCAATGTCCAGTTTGAAGACCATCCCCCCGTTAGATTGGAATCGTGCCAACGAGCTTTTAGGACTCTGCCCGTGTGATTGGCGGTGAGAACGGCGAACTGAAACCACCGATGCCTTGCACTCGCCGCGTCTATTTTCGGAAGGCGGCGCGGATCACTTACGACATGGCGACGATACAACAACAGTTGACAAATCCCTCAGTTCGCCGGTGTCAGAAACTCACAGCACTGTTTGGTGGCTTTTAGATGGGTGCCGGGTCGGCTAAAGAACATCGACGACGATAAGCGTAATGTCGTCCTGCTGGTTCACTGCAGCAGGTCGCCACCTCTGGAGTTCGGAGAGCACTTGACGCGACAGCTCGGAGGCGGGTTGCGATCGATTATTGCGTACGACCCGTTCCAGTTGCCGGTCGCCAAACGCCTCCCCCGCGGCGTTCTCAGTTTCGGTTACGCCGTCGGTGTAGAGCAGGAAGCGATCGAATGGTTCAAGCGGCACGCTGCGCACCGGGTACTCAGAGTCAGGTTCGACTCCGAACAACAGCCCGTTACTTTCGATACGCTGCATTTCGCCCCTCCTATTCCGCCAGCACAATAGCGGCGGATGTCCAGCAGCCGAGTACAGCGTGTTGCGGTTCTCTGTGTCGATCCAAACATAAGCCGCCGAGGCAAGCTGGCCGTGCGCGTCACTCGACAAGATGCGATTCAAGCCGCCAAGCACCCGCCCCGGGTCATCAGCATGGTCGGCGACGGACTGCATGGCCACTTTGATCATCGAAGAAATGAGTGCGGCCGGGATGCCATGTCCAGAGACGTCTGCCACGAGGATGCCCAGATGGTTGTTGTCTGACCTGACAAATTGGTAGAAATCGCCAGCAACGGAGGTCATGGGATGGTAAGAAGCAGAGATACGGAGGTTGTCAATCTCGGGAATGCTCGCCGGAAGAATTGAAGACTGTATCTGCCGGGCCGTCTCCAGTTCGGTCTCGATGGAAAGCAGTCGGCGCTCGTTCGTAAACAGCATCTCCAAAGCCACATATCCCAGCGAAAACAGGAGGGCAGCTAAGCCCAACGAGGCCACCAATTCCAGGACGCGGTAGTGAAACACACTCGACAAGTTGGTGTACAGGACCTCTAAGGCAAAAATTAGCGTAGCAGCGGTCAGAATGCCGTGATTGGTTATAACGAGGAACTTGGAAAACTTTGGCACCAGCACGGCAGTTAATAGGACGACCATGGCAACAACCGTAAGCAGGTGGTTGTAGAACATCCATTTGTCGTTTGGGCCACCGAGGACGAACGTGCCAATACCGGCCAGAGCAATTGCCAACCCCGCGAAGATTTCCAGCTGCGTCAGAAATCTGAGTTTGCCCAGAGTCAGCTCCCGCCAGGCGAACAAGGCAGAAACCAGGAGCAGGTACATGACCGCCGTACTCACGTAGGGCGCAGCAGACTTCAGGGCGTGCGGCAGAACCGTCAAAATGGTGGACGCTTGCCCCAGAATTTGGAGGCCGTACATCCCGCTAAAGATTCCCCACCATACCAGGATGCGAACGCCCCTGCGCCCACGGATCGCTGCGATGGCGCAGGCTGTCGCTCCAACAGCCAGGAAAACTGTTCCCAGGACGATATTGATCACGTCGCCGCGGAGCGTTTCCAGAGCTGCATCTGCCGTGTTCATGCCATTCATCGAAAGGCTCCGTTTCGTTTCTCTGGTCTTGTCCTGTCTGGGATGAAGTCGCCCATGGAGAAGGAGTGCGGGAACGACCGTGTCACCCGGCGACACGACCTTATTCTCTGAACAGTGCCTCGGCGCAGAATTGTAACTGGCGCGAACAGGCGACAGCACTCACGACTGAGGAGGGGGTGGTCCGGATTCTGGTCGGGTCACGAGCGACGCGGAAGTAATCCACCGCGTCCGACTAACGGGAGGACCGGAGATCAGGCGGTTATTATTGTAGTTTCCACTGTAAAACCCCGGACAAATTGCCGAATGTCTTTTGCCTGCGCAATCGTGATGGGGCGCTTAGATTTCACCTCAACAAGACCCGGTCACCCAGAAAACAGAATCAAATTGCCATTCAGTAAACACGGTTCTTACTCTGCCCGTTCCTTAGCTTCCGCGGAATTACCGTAGACCTCTTCTCGAATGATCCTTTCCGTTGCTTCGTTCAAGTATTCATCGAGCGCGGCCTTGATCTGTAAAAATTCCGGCCAGAGAGTGCTGTTGATGAACGATCTTGGAGCCCGCACGACGACCGTCGTGTGGCGCTGGCGTCGGTAGCGATAGGGTTCAAGACCATAGCGGCGACACAGCGCGGTGAACAGGCGCCTGCTCCATTGATCGGAGAGCGTGAATTGCGTTTCTACCGGCTGTTCAGTTCGCGCCGCGACAGCAAGAGCTTTCCGCACCCGATCGATCGCAGCCGCCGCTGCGTGGCGTTCTCCGATAGTCGTGGCGCCTTCGAACAGCGCAGAGATTTTGCGCAACTTCTCGCGGAGTTCCTGTTCAGTGGTCATCGAAATGGTTAAAGCGTCAAAGCGGCAGCAAAAGATCTGCGTGCTTCGGAACAAAGAATTTTAAAGCTCCGCATCCCTGCGCGCGAGCGAGTCTCATGCCATCGACAGCGTCGACCTCGGATCCGCAGAATCCGGGCGCTCTGCTGAGGGATGCCGACCAAATCTAAAGGTTTCGACCCTCGGCTAATCTGACAAGTGATTTCCATGCATTTCGTCCGGCAACTCAAGACCCTGCACGCAACAGCGCCGCGCCGGACAATGGACCGATTACGGAAACTCGAACATCATCATTGCAGGCTACGTACCGTTCTGGCGGCTTTGCCTGAGCTTGGTCGTTAGGCTAAATTCCGGTTGGGAAATGTCCTGTTTGTCGCAGTGCAATTCCCTGACTTCCCCGAAGTCTTCTTGGAGGAAACTCGACCGCGCTTCCGCGAATCCCGTTAGCGAATCTCTACATTCCCGAACCCAAGGCCCGTCAGCATGCTGGTAAGCGTCTGGCGGGCATTTTTGTCGGCGGTCTGCAGGATGCCGTCCTGCAATGCGGCTGCCTGAAGTTGGCGCTCAGCTTCCTGACGTACCTCGCCTTCAAGATTCGGATCGGCCGTGGAGAAGAGTCCGGTGTCGCGTGAATAGACTCGCGTTTTCGCGTTGTCGAGGCGAGTGGTGAAGATTTCGGCTTGGGGCAGGTGAATCGAAACGCTGCGCCCGCTTACGACGACATCGCTGGGCTGAAGCTTCGACAGATCCATTCCGGCGATCACCTCGCCGTGCACCACCAGCAGCAGACGATCGCCCGCGAGTAATCTCGGCAGGATGGGATTCTCGCGCTCGCCGCTGATAATCTTGTCCATCGTGTAGCCGACTGTCTCGAGACGTTGAAGCGCCCGGATCTGGTGGATGACGGTGGGTTGGTCCACGCTGAGGTGAACTTGTCCGCCGCGCAGCATGCGGCCGAATTCGAAGAGGCCAAATCCGGTGAACGCCCATAGTGCGGCGCCAATTACGAGCATCGCCAACAGTACGCCCGTGAGAATGCCGGTGAGCCAGCGAAACGGACGGGGCGTGGTGGCTCGCGGCGACTTCGGATCCGCAGGAGTCATTGATCCGAATCTTACTCCGGATTTTGTGAGGAATTAAATGGTTCCCGGTAAACGTTGGGAACGACGTGGTGCTGCATGGCGCCAGCCGAGCGCGTACCGCCGCCTCCATTTGCAGCCCGTGTTTTCCGGTGCTTGGCATCGGTTGCCGACTGTTCCGGCCCGTTTACGCATTTACCGAACAAGTGGAATTTAACTGTTTCCCCCGAAGTCCTCTTGTGGGAAATGTCCCGCGGCCTCATCCACAATCAATGATCTGCCTTCCGGAAGCTCTCTTTCTTGACGACAGGAAGCCAATTCATGCGAAACCCCGTTTTCATCAAGTGACATTCCGCAGAGACCCTATACCGGCAGGAGCGGACATATTCGTAGACACTGACCGATACCGATCCATGTGTCCCAGTCTGGATTGCTTCCGGACAGGACCACTTGCCCTAGCTCGGTGCTGTCGATTGCGAGTGAGTTGGCGATTTACCGGCGGTTAAGCGCGTTTCGGGCGCCACGAAATATCGCGCTCCGCGTCTGCCGCGATAGCAATATGACCCCTGCGAACAGGGAAAGCAGGGCCGCGCCCGGCCATCCGTTCCATCCGCGGACGCCCGACCACCACTTGAGATACTGCGGCTCTGAACGCTCCCCGGCCTGCACGTAATCCAGTTGATAGAACGATTGCTTTTCGTTTCGATCCTGTGCGATCACCCGGATATTGCGGTCGCGGGGAGTTAGACAATTCACCAGATAAGCTGCGATCGGGCTTTGGTGATGGTTTTCAAAAACGAATCTCCGGTCGCGGCCACCGCCGGGCAAAGCCATCGTGAAGGCAATCCGAATCTCCCCAATTCCTTCTTTCATCTCTTCGACTTCCGGGAAGTCCACGGAGACAAGCCTGGGCGTCAGACGATTGCCGTTAATCGCAAAAGACAGGTCGGTAAGCACGCGTTCCGCGTAAGCTCGTTTCTCGGATTCGGAAATGACGCCGTCGGCATTTGTATCGATGCTGGCGAGCACGGCGGAAGATACAGCGATACCCGGCGCCAGACGCATGAACACTTCGACATGGTCTTTCTCCAGAGAGATGAGGGTGGCTTGCAGGTACTCATCGACGCGATGCGCGGACGCAGGCATTCCCAGCGATAGGACAATCAGCGCAAGGGCAGCCAGCTTCTTCGTCATTGCTATTCTCACTTCGCAGTTAGACTCTTGCCGTAGTCATTGGTGGGATCGCGGTACATGGTATGGACGTGCATGGCGGGATCGCCGCCCAGGCGCTGGGGCGCATACTCGATGACGAGGTGCGGGCCCTGAATCCGGTACAATCCGGTAATAGGCCGTGATGTTGTTTCCGGGAGTGGCCGTTTTCGGACCACTCCAGGCAAACCAGGTCTGGGCTATATCAGCTTTCAGCTCGGCCATACGGGCCGCGGCCGCGCTGTCGTGAATGATGTCGGCCCACTCGGATATCAGGTCGAGCAGCATGGCACGTTGCCGTTCGGTCATCGCGGACGCCTTCAGGCCCTCAGGCTCGATGGTTTTACCGTCCTGGCCGGGCCCGAGCACGAGATCCGCCAATTTGTAGCTGAGAATCGCTTGCTTCTGCTGGGTATCGTTCAGGGCATTGAGCAACGCCAAAGCCTTGTCGCTCTCGCCGCCGAGTGGACGCACGGTTTTTCCGTCAAGGGTGTAGAGAGCATTCAGCACTCAGCTGCCCCAAAGTCCTTCTTCACAGTCGCCTTATATTGGAAAAGACTTCCGAGCACGTGCCGCTAAGGGGGTCTTGGTTCAGCGTGAAATGGAGGCATTTGCGATGCTCCGGTATCTGGTAGAGCATGCTGGGCGAGTGGTGACACAGGATGAGTTGCTGTGGCCCGATACGTTCGTCCAGCCGGAAGTGCTCAGGAGCCACATTCGCGATATCCGAAGCGCGCTCGAGGACGATCCCAAGAGCCCTCGCTTTATTGAGACCTTGCCCCGGCGTGGGTACCATACTACCTGGAGCGACGCGATCCTGAGTTTGACCTCTGCTGGTCGAACATTTCCTTCAGCACTATGCAAGCAGGGCCGGGAAGAACATAAGCAAGGCGAGTGAAAACACGCTGGAACTGCTTAAGTCGTACTCCTGGCCGGGGAACATTCGCGAGCTCCAGAACGTCATTGAGCGCTCTGTGATTGTTTGTCAAACCGAGGACCTCGCGATCGATGAGAGCTGCCTCGCTCAGGAGTCTCTTCAACATTCGCAGGCCTATCAGTCGATCGACGAAAAATCTGCATCGGAGAGAGGCCGCGATAGAGACTGCGTTGGCGGAAACCAGAGGTCGGATAGCTGGGCCTTGCGGGGCCGCAGCCAAGCTAGGCGTACCCCCATCCACACTGGAATCAAAGATCCGATCGCTAAAGATCAACAAGAGCCGCTTTAGAGTGGTTTAGGCTATCAGCAACCTGCTTCCTTGCCCTTCCCACTGGGTTGTGCAATTCGGTAAAGCTCCGAGTGTCCCGCCTTCGTTTGTGTTCCGGCGAGTGTCAATCTGACTGAAGGCGGTGTCAATTGGCCAGCACCTGCCAAGGGACCGCCCCTACCGTTTGTATCTCTTGAATAACGACAACCCGTTCCAACCGTTCTATCTTCCTGTTATCCAATCGCTTTCTCCAAGTCCAGGCGATGGCCCATGCTGGCATCCAACATGCTTTACCTCAGATCGGGCCACCTGATCCTCAGTTCTGACACATTGGCCCAGGAAGGTTGTTATGAAGTGCGAGTTGTGTAGTTCGAGTCATCAGGAGCCAGAGCAGAGGCTTTGCCGGCCGTGTACTGAAGCGGTCGCTCGGTTGTGGAACGTAGCGAACCAACGGGAACTCGCGATCGCTCGTGCAGGAGCACCCGTAGAAGAGCCAATGCGGGCCGGGTCTGCTCCTATAACTGCGAGGCCGCACGCGCTCCTGTAGAGCGCATAGATAAGTTCCCTCCCATCGATTTTGAACGGCGGAGATTCTCTTGTTACAGGGGTGAATACAGTGATCAAGGTGGCAGAGACTGGTATCAGCGCAAACTACATATCCGCGATTCGGAACTTGGTCTGTCCGGAATGTGGCGGGTGCATGGGTGGACGCTCGAAGGAATTTGCGTGCCAAGGCCGATGCGGGAGAGACTGGCGGGCGGTCTGGGAGAGCGCATTCGCTATCCCTCGCAAGCGTGTCCGCTGGGCCGTTCGCACGTTGTCGAACCCAGGCCGCCATACGGATAACACCGCTTTCGGTCATGAACATCCGTCTGGAATCTTCACCTTCGCATCGGCAGCAGCGCATGGGTCCTCGCATCACTGAGTGCCCCGCCGCGTCGGACGGCTGGGTGTCCGAAATCAGAGGTCGTGGGTGAAGGGCACGTACTAAATAACGACACTTCTGTGAGAAAGGCGATTCACGCTTATGACGAAGGAAATCAGGACTATTTGCGTCGAGAGAGTCCCGGTACTGGAGATCATGAAAGACCAGGAAACGATCACGATGATGGAGGTCGATGACATGAACAGGCAGATGACGTTTCCGGCTTCTGTGATGCCGGCGATCATCAATCATCTCGAGGATCTCAAGTAAGGCGTTCAGGGATATCTCGAATCCCTGCCCCCGGCGTCCCAACCGCCCGGCAGATGATTACGCACAAGGGCAAAATCGAGGATGGCAATGAAGGACAACCTAACCATGAGTAAAGCTGACTTGCTGTACCGCTGTCACTGCGGCTACCTGAAACAACCCGAGGAGGGAATGCGCCTCAGCACCGTAAAGTGTTCGCTCTGCTGCTGCCCGATGCGGCAGACGGAAGAACGACAGCTACCGGACTCGCGCTGCCTGTTCACCAGAGTCAGCGACTAGCCGAAGTTCGTCACGGCACTGCCGAAATCTGCGATTTTTGATGTCACAAGCGAGACAAGTCTTGTCTTTGCAATCGCGGGTTCAGAAAAAGCGATGTAGTGCAGACCTACCCTCTTGAAGCCAGCGAAGGTTGATGACAAACTCGGCCAAGATGCTTTTGCGGCCGCATCAGCGCAGCAAGGACGACGGTGGAATAGAAATGCCTGCTTCACCAACTCGGTCTCAGTTCTTCCGGAACGAACTGAAATCGCTTGCAAAATGTAGTGCAGACTCAGCGATCGCCTAAACTGATTCTGAAAGGGTTAGGCGCTTCTGGGACCGCTCCGTGACGAACTTGGGCTAGAGCTCATCTCATAAATCGATTCGGGTTGTATCAGAGCACGACCTCTAGTCGTGCCGGAAAGTGCATAGCAAAAGACAAGGGCTTTAGCTCTGCATAAAACGCACTCAGGGTAAAGCCCGGTCCTTTCAAGACCGAGTTGCGGCACGGCTGAAAGCCGTGCCCTGATACAAAGCGATTTATGAGGTGGGTTCTAGGAGTTCTCAGCTCGTTTTGTGAATCCTAGGCTGCCGACTGCAATCTTGCGTTCGGGCCAGATTGCAGTAAACGCCAGGCCAACAGCGATTCCTATTGAGACCTCAAAGAAGCGGTGGACCGCGATCACCCATTCGTTATTGGCCCGTGGAACGAGCATCACGATCGCCAATGTGATGCTGGCGTAGCGATAGGCGCTGCGCTCCACTCGAAACGCAGCACACACAACCCCGATCACAAAAACGGCGCTACCGAAAACAAGAACATTGCCGGGAAAATACGTGCCAATCACCGCTGCGACGGCCGCGCCCACGGCTGTTCCCGCCAGGCGCTGGGCTGAGATTGGCAGCGCCGCTCCCAGAGTCGATTGCATGACAATTAAGGTTGTGATCGAAGCCCAGTAGGCCTCCGGCAGGCGGAACAAGCGGGCGACCAGCAAGGACACTACGGCGGCGACGGCAGTCCTTGCCGAGTGCGTTAGGGTTGCTGGGTTTTCTTTTGCGATGATCAGTTTTCGCAAATGGTCAATCGTCATCTGACTCCTTGCCTTACATATGCGGGCTGCGTCGCATTTGTTTGAGTTTAGAACTCACTCATCTCATAAATCATTACGCTTTGTGTCAGGGCACGACTTTTAGTCGTGCCAACAGGAAGTCCAGAAAGGGTCGGGCTTTAGCCCCTGCGCAAATAGGTTTTCAGGGGCTGAAGCCCAGTCGTCGTTGGTCCGGCACGTCTGAAGACGTGCCCTGACAAAAAACAATTTATGAGATAGGTTGTAGTTTGCAATGGAATTTCCTGGCTTCCGCACTGAGCGCCGCCCTCTCTCACCGTTGGCTCTTCCCAGGGCGTCAGTGGTTCAGCTCATAGCACTTGCTTCAGATCGCGAATGTTGGCGACAACAGAAGGGGGCTCTCATCATGGGTTCTCGAACCCCTCTTCTGTGGTCAGGAAATTTTCCTCAACAGTGTGGGTTCCCTCTCCGGCCAAACCCAGGCGAATATTATTGCCACCCCAATTCCAACAGACACTTCGGCGAACCGATCAAAGGCAATTTGCCATGCGGGACCGGTCCGCGGCAGCAACAGCACAATCGCCAGCGTAATCCCCCCGAACCGGTAGGCGGATATATCCGAGCGAGCTACGGCGGAAAGCAGTCCCAGGATGAACACGCCAATCGCAAATACCAGCACGTGCGCTCCGAAGTAACTCGCCATAATCGCACCCACTGCGGCGCCCAGGGCCGTCCCGACGAAACGCTGCCAGGAAACCGTGAACGCCGCACCCAGGGATGACTGCGTGATTACCAGGGTTGTAATCGTCGCCCAAAAGGGTTGCGGCAGCCGGAATAGACGCGCCTCCGGCAACGAAGCTACGGCCGCCACAGCGGTCCGCACGGAATGCACCAAAACCGGCCACCACCTTGACTCGAGTCGATCACTGAGATTTGCCACGAGATAGCCGCCCCTTGTCTGCTGATGGCAGATTGTGATCCCCACTCACCGCAACTGGTCCTAAGGGTAGGGGCAACCTGAGCTCACAGCACTTGCTTTAGATCGCGAATGTTGGATTCTACGGTCTCCAGTACCTCTGCCGTGTTGCCTTCAAACACCAATTTGCCCATGGACAGGGCATAACCTCGTAGCTGTTCGAACGTGACTTTCGGTGGCATAGATAGGGCGCGTGGGTCGGTGACGAAATCGATAAGTGCCGGCCCTTTGTGCTCCAGCGCGCGCTTGATCGCCGGCTGAATATCCTCGTGCTTCTCGACGCGTTCGCCGAATATTCCTACTGCGCGAGCGACCGCGCCGAAATCCGGGTTCTTGACGTCGGTGCCCCAGGGTACGTAGCCTGCCACCTCCATTTCGGCGCGCACCATGCCCCGAGTGGAATTATTAAACACCATTAGTTTGACCGGTAAATCAAGTTCAGCCGCGGTGAGGATCTCCCCCATAAGCATGGTGAAGCCTCCATCGCCACAGAAAGCGATGCTCTGGCGACCGGTTCCGAGGGCCGTGCCAATTGCCTGGGGCATGGCATTGGCCATTGACCCGTGGCTGAACGAGCCCAGCATCCGCTGGCCCGGACGCATGTGTATGTAGCGGGCACCCCACACGACACACATGCCCGTGTCCAGGGAGAACACCGCATCGTCGGCAGCCAGGTTGCCGATGGCGGTCGCCACCATCTCCGGCCGCAGGCCCTGCCCGCCGCCCGGATGGGCTGCATAAGTCTGCAAATTGTCCTTGGCCTTCGTACGCGCCACGAGCATCTTGTCGAGAAAGTCCCGCTCCGTCCGCTGCGTGAGGCGCGGCAAGAGCGCCTTCAGCGTCTCGGCTACGTCGCCGACCAGGCCAAGATGGACCTTCGCGCGCCGGCCCAGATGGCTTGGCTGCTCATCGATCTGCACGATCGTCGAGTGCTCCGGCATGAACGGGTGATAAGGAAAATCGGTGCCCAACATGAGCAGCAGATCGCAGTCAGCGATCGCCACATTCGCTGAACCCCAACCAAGTAGCCCCGTCATGCCGACGCCGTTGGGATTCTGTGCCTCCAGGATGTCCTTTCCGCGGAAGGTGTAGCCGACCGGAGCATTCAGTACTTGCGAGAGCCTGAGCACCTCATCACGCGCATCCATACAGCCCGCACCGCCGTATATGGCAATGCGCTTGGCCTTGGCGATCAGGGCTGCGACGCGATCCAGGTCGTTATCGAGCGGCCGCACCAGCGGGCGCGCCTTGCTCAGCGGATGCTCCAACATCGGATGTTCCATCGTCCCCGCGGAAATATCTCCCGGCAGGATGATCATGCCCACGCCTCGTTCCAGGATTGCCGCCTGCATCGCCAGCTCCGCTAAACGCGGCATCTGTCGTGGCGAAACAACATAACCGATGTACTTGCAGCAGTCGAGAAAGATCTGGTCGGGGCGCGTTTCCTGGAAGTACTGCGTCCCAATTTCTGCGCAGGGTATGTGAGTGGCGATGGCGAAGACCGACGCTTGGTTGCGGGCGCAGTCGTATAGGCCATTCAGGAGATGGAGAGCGCCCGGGCCAGAAGAGCCGATCACCGCCGTAGGGCGCCGGGAGACTTGGGAGTCGGCCCCGGCGGCGAACGCGGCAGCCTCTTCGTGGCGGACGTTGACGAAGTTAAGCTTGCCGTCGCTGCGGCGGATTGCATCGATGACTGGATTTGCCGAGTCGCCGACAATGCCATAGACATTGCGCACACCGGCTTCGATCATCAACTCCACAAGATAAGAAGCGACTGTCTTTGCCATTTTTTCCCCTCCTGGGCACGCGGGAATTTACGTTTTAGCTCGCAACCGCTTTTTCTATAGACCTCGCGGGCGAGTCGAGGGCACTATTTTTTTTGGCTCAAGCGAGGCCTCGGCACAGGGACGTTTCGTGTCAGGGCACGACTTCAGTCATGCCCACAAGCCGCTTATTTTCGTTAACCCAGCTTCTGAATCATGGGGAGCAATCGTTGGGCGCCGGTCTTCCGGCAAACCGGGCGGCTATCCAGTCCATCTGATCTCTTAACGACCCATAGACAACTGGGTCATGCCCGAGACCCGGGTACACTTTACGCTGGACTTGTGCGCCAGCGGCGCAGAGGTGTTGCAGAATCTTTCGCCCGGCGGATTCCGTGAAGAGCACGTCGTCCCCGCCACCCACCAGCAACAATGGTCCGTAGGTCGAGTGTTTTCCCGGCTGGTTCCGGGCTAGGAATTGTCGAACGTACTGGTTTTCGTTCCAACCCGGCTTCAGCATTTCGCCGGTGGGGAGGGCTGCGAACGCACCGCTGCCCGCGCTGCATCCATCTTCTACGGATGTGTCGTAAATGGCGAGGGCTTTGTCGGTCAGGACGTCTTTCAGATCGAGTTCCGGATAAAGAGTCTTGACGCCGTAAATCCAGAACGCGACGAGCCCATTCAGCACAGGTAGCTTGACGTTGAGTACCGCCTCAAGGCCATCTTGAAGGTCGCTCGCGCCAGCGAGTGCAACTGTGCCCAGGAAATTCGGGTCTTTAATCCCGCCTTCCAACTGTGCGACTCCCAGGCTGGACAATCCGCCCTGCGAATGTCCGATGACCACCCACTTCTTGCTCAGGTCAGGTACCGCGGCATGCGCTGCGGGCACAGAGTTGATCACATCGGTTGCATTGCTCAACATGTCAAGATACGCATGCCGGCCTCCCGCGCCCAGCCCGGCATAGTCGGTCGCGACCACGGCGTAGCCGAGCATCACGTACTCGTAAAGCCCCTCCCAGTTGTAGAACAGAGATTTCATAAGAGACGGCGCACAATTGCTGGCTACTCCGCTCGTCCCGTGAGACCAGGCCAGCAAGGGCCAGCCGTCCTTGGGAGGCCGTCCGTACGGAACCAGGACAACACCTGATGCGAGCGTGTCCGTATTGTCCGCAGTGCGAGTGTGATACAGAATCCGGGTTGCTCTGACCCCCGGCGATAGGGCGTAGTCAGTTGCTGGCTCTGCCCGAACCAAAGTGCCGGGTGGGGCAGTCGTATTCGGGGCAGGAGTTCTGTAAAACGGCGTCATCGGCAGTGCCCGCTGGGCATCGATCTCTCGGCCGGCCTGCAATGACGGCGCGAACAAGTTGGCCCCGAAGGGGGTTGGTTGCTGGGCAACCGCCGCTCCTGCGCACAAAGCTATCGCGATAAAACCGTTAATTTTTCGCAAAAGCACCTGGGGAATGCTGGCGAATGCCTTTCCACCAATCAGAGGTGGTCCAGGTGTGCACGCAAGAATTCCCATAGAAACTGTGGGAGCAACCTGCCCGCCACTTTGCAAGCCATTGAAAAACTTAAATTTACCGTCCCGCCAAGGGTGCCAATTAGTCGGCACCCTGCCCGGCCCCCACCAGACTCGAGTAGCCGGTTGGAGAAGCCACAAGACTCAAGTACAGGCATACCCCCTATTTGCGAACGAGCCGGCTCCTGCTGGCGCCTTGGCCTTTTGCTTGCACATCGTAAGTGCGTCCCGGGACCCGGGCTATTGGGAGCAATGAGGAATTCATCCTGGAGGGCTGAAAATGGCACATAATATGAAAACCGGACTTAGCAAAACGCTGGATCCCACGCAACGCAGCGACGACGCGCAGGAATTTGAAGCCGCTCTCCGGCGCAGGGTCGTAGGCCAGGATCCCGCTATCAAGAAAATCAGCGAAATTTATCAGATGTTTCTGGCGGGGTTGAATCCTCCCCGCCGCCCAGTCGGGAATCTCCTCTTCCTGGGACCGACGGGGTCCGGCAAGACGCGCGTCGTCGAGGCCATTGCTGAGTCGCTGTTTGGCGATGGGCGCGCCTGCATCAAGATTGACTGCGCTGAGTTCCAGCATTCGCACGAGATCGCCAAGCTGGTCGGCTCGCCTCCGGGCTACCTGGGTCATCGTGAAACCCATCCTCTGCTGACACAGGAGGCGCTGGCCCAGTGGCATACGAAGAAACTCAAGCTGTCGATTCTGCTGTTCGACGAGATCGAAAAGGCCTCCGACGCCTTGTGGCAGCTCCTGCTCGGTATTCTCGATAAGGCCACGTTGACACTGGGTGACAATCGCAGGGTCGATTTTTCGGAGTGTGTCATCATCATGACCTCCAACCTGGGCGCAACCGAGATGAGTGATCTCATCAACGGCGGAATGGGATTTGCCCAGAAGCCGGCCCACGCGGACGCCAGGCTCGACGACAAGATCGATAGCACCGCGGTGGATGCCGCCCGCCGCAAGTTTTCGCCGGAATTCATGAACCGCATCGACAAGATCGTGGTCTTCCGCACGCTGCGAGAGGAACACCTGGAACAGATCCTCGAAATCGAGCTTGGAATGGTACAGCAGCGCATTCTTCAAACCACCGGCAACAGCCAGTTCGTATTCAGCTGCACGTCCCCGGTAAAACAATTCCTGATAAGTGAGGGAACAGATATGAAGTATGGCGCACGGCACCTGAAGCGGGCCATCGAGCGGCATATTGTTTTTCCTCTGGCGGACCTGGTGGCAACCCGGCAGGTAAAGCTAGGTGACTTCATCCGGATCGACCGCGATAGTGACGGCAGACTGACCTTCGTGAAGGAAGCCGAAGGAGCGCTGGTCCCGGTCCTGCTGGAGCGGTACGGGCTAGAGGCGAGCTGGCATATCGCGGCGGGCAATTCCAGCAGAGCAAACGCAGCGGGCTTAAACTAGCATGACGCAGACCGAAGCTCAATTATGATGCGGAAGTGACCATGTCGATCCCATGAACGAAATCGTCCAATATGTCGCCCGGCACGGCTATTCGGTGCTCTTTGCTTCGGTGTTTGCGCGGCAGCTTTGTCTGCCGGTACCGGCGATCCTCTTCTTGCTTGCAGGCGGGGCTTTGGCGGGCAACGGCAAATTGAACCTGGCGCTGGTTATCGTTCTTGGTGTAACAGGGTGCGTGCTGGCCGACCTCGTCTGGTTCGAAGCCGGCCGGCGGGGTGGCGACGATGTCGTGCACTTCATTCACCGCTTTTCGTCAGCCTCGGACTCCAACGCCGCGCGCACCAAACGGCTTTTTGCCCGCTATGGCACAAAAGCCTTGGTCGTCGCCAAGTTCGTGATCGGACTCGACGCGGTTGCGCCTCCTCTTGCCGGCATGTCGGGCACTAGCCTGCCGCGTTTCATGTCCTTTGATGGCATGGGAGCGACGCTCTGGGCAGGCTTTTACGCGGGACTCGGTTTTGTCTTCTACCAGCAACTGGACAAGGCGGCTGCTTACGCCAAGGACATGGGAGCCATCCTGACGGTGATTGTGCTCCTGCTGGTAGCCGTCGTGATTGTTCGCCGGGTGATTTACTGGTACCGTCTGGTGCAGGAGCTTCGCCTGGCCAGGATCACTCCCGAGCAGCTTAAGCTCAAGTTAGATCGCGGAGAAAAGCCCGTCATTGTGGATGTCCAGGGTTGCATCTTTCATCGAGCTTCGCACGTGGCAGGCATTCCGGGCGCGATTCAGATGGATGGCCGGCGTCTTGGACAATATAAAGACACGCCCATACCGCACGATTGGCGCGGCCGCGAGGTTGTGCTTTATTGTTCCTGCCCGAGTGAAATCACCAGCGCGCGGGTGGCTCGTTTACTTATGCAGAAGGGAATAAAGCATGTCCTCCCGCTGGCCGGAGGGCTGCAGGGCTGGCGCGCTCGCGGCTATCCCGTCAATTCGCCGGTTCTCAACGGGCACGCTACCAAAGCCGCCAAGGCAAACTGAGCTCCTGACAACCACTCAAGCTCAGGTAGAGCGGGCTTTTAGTTGGGCCCGCGTTCACGAGCGTGATTTTATTTTGCTTCCGGTTTACTTTCTTGCCCGGGCGCAGGCCTGAAGGCCTGCTCTACCCGGACACACCAACCTCGGAACTGCTCTAATGCCCAGTTATCTGGTGTCCCTGCTATGGCACGGCTGAAGCTGTGCCGTGATACAACGCGCTTCATGGGGTGAGTTAGATAGGTCAAGGCCGTGGAGCACAAGCGCCGTGACTCAATTCATCCGCGCAGTAGCATCTTGCGTACGATTCCGTATCTAGGTGCTCTATGGCGCAATAAAGAGCCCGTACCTGGCCGGCCGCTATCTTCGCGGCAGCGCTGGAGACGTTATATAGCTTCAACCATTGTTCCCGAGTATTCTGGTCAGTCCCGATTTGCCTGTAAATGCTTTCCAGGCTGGCGGCATTAATTTGCGTCACTTTCCATTCCTGCGAGAATTGATACTCTTTTTTCCATTGTCCCTTAGCCTTGCTGGTTGCATATTTGAGATTAGTTAAATAGTAGGTTGACTGGTCGGCCAGGCTACCATCACCATTAAACGTTACCACTCGAAACGCAGGACTCCGGTTATCGACGGGCGTAATTGGTGGATTGATGAGGACGAATTCTTTCCTCGAACCTGGAGTGCCAACTAGTCTGAAGTCATCGGTGTGAGTATGCCCAGCAAAGCTTGCTATAACCGTATCTTGGTAAGTTTCTAGTAAACTATCAAACTGTGACGTCCACTCCGGATTCCATAGCGGCACGACAGCTTTTTGGCACACGGCGCCGGCTGGCGAAGGGCCCTCCCCGGCAAGGGATTCATACTCATGCATCGTCGCGGTGACGTCGATTCCCGGTGGAACATGAAACAGAAGCCAGACTTTTTCGTTGGCTTGCCTGGCCGCAGCCAGGCTTGACTGCAGCCACGCCAGAAGGTCGTTGACCGCATTGGAGGCCACCGGAGCACACCCCTGCCTGAAGCTGGCGGGCTGATATCGGTACGAGAAAAATGCCGTGTTCAGCGAAATTATGTGGACGCCCGGAAGCGCCGGATGCGGCACATTATAGATGCCCATTGCCTTCCATCCCGTCTTAAACTCAGGGTCTGCCTCCACGGTTTCGCGGGCGAGTTCAGCGGTGTCGTTCAGGAATCTCCCATGGGCCTGCATGCTGTTGTCCCCACACTCCTCGTCGTTATTGCCCGGCGTGACCAGGATCTTCGTGTCTCCGAACCGCTTGCGGAATTCCAGCGCCAGAAACTCCAGCGTCTTAAGCACAAAAGCGCGATAGTGTTCGCGATCGTTGTCATGAGCAACCGTCGCATAGGTCTGGGGGTATTCGTGCGCCAACAGATCGCCAGGCACCATGATGAAGGCTGGATGCGGCAAGGTCGCCCGCATTTCGTCCAACGCCGAGCGTAGGAGCCACCAGTTTGTATCCTGGCCGTACTGGCTGAAGCGAGTGAGCTTGGATCGCTGCAGGATCGTCTCCCACTGCGTGGGGTCTGCTGCGACAAGGTCGCCGACCAGGGTAGGGTCAGCCATCGGATTGAAGTGAATATCCGATACGATTAGAAGATTATTGCCCGGGGCTTCGGCAGATTGTAGGCTGGGGCAGCAAGCGAAGAGAGCAAAAAGAAAGGCCAGCAGGTAAAGCAATCGGGACCTCAGAGTCGTCTGTGCGGCCTTGTTGACATCCTCCTTGAGCATTGAAACTTGATGGCAAACTTGGAAACCGTATTCGGCGAGCCGCTTAGCGGAGGCACTCGGTTTGAGCCGTGGGCGTAAGCCCGCGGTCCGTGTCGTGCTTCGAATCTGAGCCGCGTAGCGGCGGCACCCTTTCACCAGTTCTTGTGGCGCCGCTGGCGCGGCTCCTTTCCTATACCGGCCCCGAACCGCGGGCTTACGCCCGCGGCTAACACAAATGTTGCCGCTCCTCCACCCCAGCGAGCGCAAAATCGGCACTCGCCGGGGACCCCGGCTGCGCGGCTCGGCTTCAGGCTCACAACAACTCAGCATGGGGAGGATGCCAACACAGCTACCACGCGCCAGCCCCACCCTATTCCGGTGTGCGACCCATGGCATGAATGATCTCGTCGTTTGCCTGCGTGTAGTCCAACTGGGACTGCAGCAGCAGCGTCTTTGCGTCGTACTCCTGCGCGGTTGCCATGTCAGCCTGGGAGCTGAGGGCCGTTCCTTGCAGCAGTTGTTGCTGCAGCACCCGGTTGGATTCGGTGCGCAGCGCCAGTAGCTCTTCCGACACCTTCAGCATTTGCTGGGTCCGTTCCACTTTGTTGTAGGCCGTCTGTACTGCCACCGATACCTCATCCGTGACCCGGGCAAGGTTCTCTTGCGCTTGCGAAAGCTGGGCCTCGCGCTCGCGCAAGATCGCCCGCTTGCGCCCTGAGTCGAACAGATCGTAGCCAAAGTGAATACCAAAACTGCCGAAATTGCGGGCCAGAAAGGGAACGTTGTCCTGGTAGCTGTAGCGCGCGAAGGCGTTGACATCCGGTACCCGGATGTCGGCTTTTGCCAGGCGAACAGCGGCCATCGCCTTCTCGACCTCGTCGCGCGCCTCGATAATCTCGGGATGCGATGCGAGTGCTTGCGTCACACAGGTTTCGCGCTGGCAGGTTTCCAGGGATTCCACTGTGTTTGGATCAAGCTCCAGCGCGGTTGTGAGTGGCAGCCCCATGGCATCGTTGAGCTGCAACTTGAGATCGGAAAGCTGCAGGTCGGTGGTCAGCAGTTCCTGTTTTGCCTGCAGCAGTTGGGCGCGGCTTTCGATGAGCTCCTCTTCCAGCGTGCTGCCATATTTCACCTGCTCGACGCGTTCCTCTTGCACGTCTTGAGACGCCTTGATCCTGGCTTCCATTGCGGTCCGGTGGACTTGCGCGATCAGGACCTGGTAATAGAGCAGGTGAACTTTCAGCGCCACATCGTTCTCCGTCTGCTGCGCCCTCTCGCGGGAGGCTTTCAGCTCCGCCTGCGCCATGTCATTTGCAGGCTTGATTTTCAGCAATGTGGTCAGGGGTTGTGTAAGCTGGGTTCCACTGGTCGTCAAGTTACGCCCGCCCTGGTTAATGATCGAATTTACAGCAGGAACCGGGCTGCCGGCGACCGTGCCGAGACTCCCCCCATAGATTTGTATGAGCTGTGTGTCCGTCAGATGTACGAAAGTGCTGTCGTTTCGTATGCTGGGAAAATAGGCGCTTTTCGCCGCTTCTTTTGTGTGCTGCTTCTCCTCGACCTTGTAGCCGGCGATGCGGACGTTGTGATTGTGCTTCAGCGCCAGCTCGATAGCCTCGTGCAAGCTGATGTGGCGAGGGGGCGCGCTATCGCCGAGCTCTCCGGCAAAGGCGAGCGCCCGGGACAGCGCCAGAGCGACTAGCAGGAGCTGTATTTTCCGTTTCATGATTTTGTCTCCTTAACCGGCTGCATGGTGCTAAGGTCGCGGTAGTTCAAAGGCGACTTTCGGAGCAGGGCGACCAGAAGAAGTGCGATGGCGCAAGTCCACGCGACCAACAGGAACCCGTCAATGAGGCTCAAGCTGTACGCCTGAAGGCGCAGCCGGGCCGCGACAAGATCGACCGCACGGCTGCCTGCTGCGGCCATACCAGACGATTTGCCATAGACTCCCGCGGTCATTGCGCGAATGTTCCAGTCTGTAATCCAGCTTCCCTGGGTCACGTGCAGCCCAAGAAGATTGGAGTGCAACTTTTCGCGCTCGGCGAGGAAATGGCCCATATAGATGGCCCCCGCAGTTCCACCAAATAAGCGAATGGTATGAAAGAACGCAGAAAAGGTCAGGATCCACTGAGGTTTTGCCAAGCCCCCGGTGAAGATTCCCTGCAGGATGATGCATCCCACCAGCCCGATGAGA
>Ga0074045_10001792_pt1 | contig 20423 bp, 18 predicted proteins | sample BogForMeECP23OM2_FD_94442 | JGI IMG/M metagenome (GOLD analysis project Ga0074045, IMG submission 94442) | Bog forest soil microbial communities from Calvert Island, British Columbia, Canada - Bog Forest MetaG ECP23OM2 | ecosystem: Environmental > Terrestrial > Soil > Wetlands ...
CGCGGGCTGGCACCCAAATTGGCACCCAACGGCTTAGCACCCGCTGGGATGAAACAGGATCGCGGTGCTCGCCGATGGTCCGAAGGCCGCACGAAAGCTCATGTTTCGGTAGGAAGCGCCACGGGCTGGGACGGCAGATAACGCATTTCGAGACCGCCCCGTTCGACCGCTCCGGCACCTCTCCTTGACAGCTATTTTGCCACCCATCGCCACCGCGATCGACTTGTTTCGTTGGCGGCATCCGATGGGCGGGGATAGGGCGGGTTGCCCTCGTGGTGAGACCTTCACCTCGCCGAGCATCAGACATACTCTGCCTTGGCATATTCCACGATGCCGGAGGATTTAATCATGGCAAGGCTTCCACCCATCACGAGCAAGGATCAAGTCGCCCCCGAGCACCACGCAATCTTCGACGCCATCGTCCAGAGCCGCGGTGCGGTTCAGGGCCCGTTCACGATGTTCCTTCATTCTCCGGAACTGGCCGGCCGCCTTGCGCATCTCGGCGCGTATGTCCGCTTCGAAGGCTCGCTCGACATGCGGGTGCGGGTGCTCGCTGCAATGACGGTTGCCCGCGAGTTCGAAGCGGTCTATGTCTGGGGAGCTCAGACGGGTGGCGCCCGGCGGCTCGGCGTGCCGGAGACGACGATCACCGCAATCCGCGAGAACCACTCTCGCGGCATCCCGCCGGAAGACGCCGAGATCGTCGAATTCACCCGGCAATTGCTGCGCAAACATCGGATCGACGAGGCGAGTGCCACGGCGCTGCAGAGGCGCTTCGGCGATGACGGGTTCATCCAGCTGACCAGCGCCATCGGCTATTACAGCATGCTGGCAATGACCGTGAACGCGTGCGAGCTGGAGGCGGCCCCGAACGCCGAGGTGCTCAAGGTCTGAGGGCGTTGACCCGGCGGACTACTCGGGCATCATCGGGGCCACTGCATTAGGCCCCGCGAAAAACTCGAAATGCACAGTCCCCGCCGGCCAATGGGCCGACGCCGCTGCAGCCGCCGCCATCATGCCGGCCGGACCGCAATAATATAAGTGGGTGCCCGAGCGGCACTCGCGCAACGCCGCGGCGATGTCGAGGCCGTTCGCCGGGTAGCCGCCGTCGTGGTGGAATTGCACGCGGCCCTGCGCGGAGAGCACCGCAAGATCGTCGAGAAACGCGGTCTCCTCGGGCGAGCGCGTGCAGTAATGCAGGCGGAACTCGGCGCGCCGATGACGCAACTCCGCGATCATTGCCATGATCGGGGTGATGCCGATGCCGCCGGCGATCAAGAGATGGCGCTCGGCCTCCGCGGCGAGCGGGAAGTTGTTGCGGGGTATCGACCCCTCGACGAGGTCGCCGACCCGGACCTCCTCGTGCAGTTGGGAGGAGGCGCGCCCTTCGCGCAGCACGGCGATGCAATAGCGCCTACGCTCGGCTGGGTCGTTCCACAGGGAGAAATCCCGCACGAGCTCCTCACCCAATCGTACCGAAATGTGTGCCCCGGCCTCGAAGGGCGGTAGGTCGTGCCCGTTCGGATCGACGAGCTCATAGCCGTTGATCCTCTCGGCTAGATAGGTGATCGAGCGAATGCGAAGCAGCATGTCGAGGCTCGCGACGTCGAGGGCTCAACCTACCGCATCGACGTTCCCTCGGCGAGCACCGCCTGGAAACCGGCATCTCTCTGCGATGATGCCGAAATGATCGAGACGCCGTCGATTGCCGGCACCGGTTCATCGGGTTACGTTTGTGTCGGGGGTCGCCGGCGCAGCCGGGTCGATCACGCCACACCCGACGCAGAATAGCTGGCCGGCATGGCGCTCGAAGAATACCGACGCAAACGCGATTTCCGCAAAACCCCGGAACCGGCGGGTGCCGCGCCTTCGCGCAAGAAGGCAGCGGCACCGCTCGCCTTTGTCATCCAGGAGCACAAGGCGCGCCGGCTGCACTTCGATTTTCGCCTCGAGCTCGACGGCGTCTTGAAGAGCTGGGCGGTGCCGAAAGGCCCGAGCCTCGACCCCGGCGAGAAGCGGCTCGCTGTCGAGGTCGAGGACCACCCGCTCGACTACGGCGGGTTCGAGGGGGTCATTCCGGAAGGGCAATACGGCGGCGGCACGGTGTTGCTGTGGGACCGCGGCACCTGGGTCCCGGCCGACCCCAACCCAGCAGCAGCCTTTGCGAAGGGCACGCTTAAATTCGAGCTGCTTGGTGAGAAATTGCGCGGCAATTGGGCATTGGTGCGGATGGGCGGCAAGGCCGCCCGCGAACGACGCCCGAACTGGCTGCTCGTCAAAGAGCGCGACGACGCGGCGGTGTCGCAAAGCGGCGACGCCGTCGTTGCCGACAACCCCCTCAGTGTCGAAACCGGCCGCTCTCTCGAAATGATCGCCCGGGACCGCGACCGGGTGTGGGAATCTGGAAAGGGCGAGGCAACCCCTAGCCTGCCGCTCGACCGCATCCCCGGCGCCCGACGGGGGCCGATGCCCGGCAGTCTCAAGCCGCAGCTCGCAACCCTGGCCACTGCAGCGCCAGCAGGCCCTGAATGGCTGCATGAGATCAAATACGACGGCTATCGCCTGTTCGCCCGTATCGAGCACGGCAAGGTCCGGCTGATTACCCGCAACGGGCTCGACTGGACCGACAAATTTCCCGACCTCGCGCATGCCTTCGCCCGGCTGCCGGTCGATACCGCGCTGATCGACGGCGAGCTCGTCCATCTCGCCTCGGACGGGACAACGAATTTTTCTGGCCTGCAGGACGCGATCGCCAGCGGCAAGACCAATTCACTGAGCTTCTTCGCCTTCGACCTCGTCTATCGCGACGGCTGGGACCTCACCGGCGCTTCGCTCGAAGACCGCAAGGCGGCACTCGGCGAGATCATTCCGCCTCAGGCGGCGGGGATTTTGCGCTACAGTGACCACCAAATGGGCCAAGGCCCAGCCGTGCTTCGTCAAGCGAGCAACCTCGGCCTCGAAGGCATCGTCTCGAAGCGCCGCGAGTCGCCCTACCGCGGCGGGCGCGGCGCCGACTGGCTCAAGGTCAAATGCCGCAATCGAGAGGAAGTCGTCGTCATCGGCTTCACCGATCCCGAAGGCAAACGGGAGGGCTTTGGCGCCCTTCTCGCCGGTTATTATGATCCGTCGGCGACATTGCGGTATGCCGGACGCGTTGGCACCGGCTTCAGCGCAGAGCGGCTGGCCGATCTACGCAAACAGCTCGACGCTTTGGTCGTCAAGGAGCCTCCAGTCGTCCTGCCCAAAGAGGCGCCGCGCAAGGGTGTTCATTGGGTCCGGCCGGCTCTTGTCGCCGAGGTCGAATTCGCCGGCTGGACCGCCGACGCGATCTTGCGGCACGCCTCCTTCCAGGGGTTGCGCGAGGACAAGACCCCGCGCGAGGTCGTCTACAATCCGGACATTGCGCCCGCTGCCGAGCAGCCGACAACACACATGAAACCCGGTTCAGCTGACCCCGAAATTGCCACCCGCGCCCGCGACGGCAGCACGATGTTCGAGGGTGTGAGGCTCACCCACCCCGATCGCGTCCTCTATCCCGGGGACGATCTCACCAAGCTCGACCTCGCGCGCTACTACAGGGCGGTGGGCGGTTGGGCGGTGCCGCACCTCGTCGGTAGGCCGCTGACCCTGGTGCGCTGCCCCGGCGGCCAAGGCAAGCCTTGCTTCTATCAGAAGCATCTCGGCAAGGGAGCGCCCGATGCGATCGGCCATATCGACATCGTCGAGGAGGGGGAGACCGTGGCCTATCCCGTCATCGAAGATTTGGCCGGGCTGATCGGGCTGGTGCAGATGAACGTGATCGAGATCCACCCCTCGGGTGCGACGGCCGAAAAGCGCGACACCCCCGACCGGATTACCTTCGACCTCGACCCGGATGAGGGCCTGGCGTGGCCGCGGGTGACCGAGGCGGCGATCGAGATACGCGAGGCGCTGTCGGCGATCGGCCTCCAGAGCTTTGTCAAGACGACCGGGGGAAAGGGTTTGCACGTGGTCGTGCCGCTGCAACCCAGGCTCGGCTGGGACGAGGTCAAGGCCTTCACCAAATGGGTCGCCGACCGCTTCGTTGCGCAATCCCCCGAGAGGTTCACCGCGAACCAAGCCAAGCGCGCGCGGCGCGGCCGCATCTATATCGACTATCTGCGCAACAGCCGCGGGGCCACCGCGATCGGCACCTATTCGCCGCGCGCGCGACCGGGCGCCCCGGTATCGACGCCGCTGTTCTGGGAAGAGGTCGAGAAGGGGGCGCGTCCCGAGGGCTTCACGGTCGTCACGGTGCCGCAGCGCCTCGCGGCACTCGATACCGATCCCTGGGCGGAGATCGGCAAGCTTCGCCAGTCGATCGGTGCGGCGGTGCGGCGGCGAATGGGAGGTTGATCACGGCGGTAGCGGCCGGGAACGATCTGCGGTATTGAATCGTTAAATTTTGCCCGGTCTGCGCGACGGAACAGGAGGTCGAAATGCCCCGAGCAAGCTGGAACGGGTTTCTGCGCCTGTCTCTAGTGACCTGTCCGGTCTACTTGGTCCCGGCGACGACCGAGGCGAAACGCGTCCGGTTCAACCAGCTGAATGCCGAGACCGGGAACCGCGTGGCGCAGCAGCTCGTCGACTCCAAGACCGGCGACCCTGTCGACCGCGATCAGATCGTCAAGGGATACGAGTACGAGCGCGGCCGCTACGTCACGATCACCGATGACGAGCTGAAGGACCTACAGATCGAATCGTCGAAGATCATCGATCTCAACCGCTTCGCCGACCGCGACGCGGTGGATCCGATCTACCTCGAGACGCCCTATTACGTCCATCCCGACGGCGAGATCGCGGCCGAGACCTTCCGGGTCATCGGCGAGGCGATGGCCAAGACGAACAAGGTCGGGCTCGGGCATGTCACGCTCTCGAGCCGGGAGCGGCTGGTGCTGGTCGAACCTCGCGACGGCGGGCTGGTGATGTCGACTGTCCGGTCTGCCGACGAGGTCCGCCCGCCGGAATTCGGCGCCAAGCCGAAGGGCGAGGCCGACCCCGACATGGTGGCAATCGCCGAGACGATCATCGAGCGCCGGGCGGGTGCCTTCGACCCGGAGATGTTCCACGACCGCTATCAGGTCGCGCTGCGCGAGCTGGTCGAGGCGAAGACCAAGGGACTGGAGCGGGCACCCCGCGAGGTCGCCGAGCCGCCCAAGGTCATCAATCTGATGGACGCCTTGAAGCGCAGCCTCGCGCAGGAGGCCGCGGCCGAGCCGAAGCAAGCGGCCGCCACCAAGGCCGCACGCCCCAAGGCCGGTCCCGACCGCCGCCAGGCCCCGCTGCTGCTGCCGGTGTCGGGTGGCCGCAAAAAGAAGGAAACCGCAACGGCCGAGCCGGTGGCTGAAGCGGCGCCGAAAGGGCGAAAAAGAGCGGGGTAGCGCCCCCTCCCGTTCCCTGCCGCTCCGGGAAACTCAGGAGAAAAATTTTCCCTGGGCTCACCACTGCACCAAAAATCCGCTCTAATCAATAGCTTGACTGCGATTTTCCGGTCGAATCGAAGGCGCGGCAGGGAAACGGCAGGGAAGTCCAAGAACCGCGGAATCGCCATCGCCGTAATTGCTATCATTGTAATTTAATCATTGGCATTTTCGTATGGCTGGGTTATGTGGGGCGGAACTTCGCTTTGGCAAGCGGGCGGCAGGTGTCGCCCGCGCCGCGCGGGGTGACGAGGATGGCGGGAGCCTCTTGTCGAGAACAAGCGCGATTACGAGGTTGGCCGCGGCAAGCCGCCGGTGCACAGCCGTTTCAAAAAGGGCCAGTCGGTCAACCCGGGGTCACGCGCGAAAAACTTGCCCCCTTCTGATCGACACGCTCAACGAGTAGGTGATCGTGGCTGCCGACGGACGGCGCCGACAGGTGGCTAGATGTGAGGTGATCGTCGCTCAATCCGTCGACAAATCGAGAATTCCGTCCCTTAGCGTGCCGGCCCCGGGCAGCGACAGTAGATCGCGTTGCGGTCTTCCCTCTCCTGCGCCACCGTGGCGAAGGTTAGCGCGCCGCTCGGTCCCGCCACGGCGACCGCATTGAGTGCGAAACGGCCGATCAACTCGCCCTGCGGCAGCGTTTCGCCCATCGTCGCGACCGGCCTGATATCGCTCGCGGCCCCTGCGAAGGCGGCAAGCGGTCCCGGCCCGTCATCGAGGGCGGCGATGAATGCCGTCACCCCGCCCGGGCCCACTGTCGGCCAGGGACCGAACCCCGCATAGCGGCCGCCGCCCGGCGCCGGCGCTCCCTCGACGGCGATCTCATCCAGACCCTCCGGCCCGATCCTCAGCACTGCCTCGCGGGCGACGCCGTCCTTGCCGAGATGGCTCCCGAACGCGATCCCGTCCTCATCGTCGATCGCCACCCGCTCGGAGAAGCGCAGGATCATCGCCCCGCTCGGCGCCCGGTCACCAGATCCGACCAGCAGACGCAGATCGCGCGCACCCGCAACGAAAATGCCTCCGAGCGCCGGACCCTTGAAGATCGTGGCCGGAAAAGCGATGACGCCGCTATTGTTCAGCGCCGGCTCGCCGATCTTGTCCATCGTGCCGCCGATGCGCAGCAGCCGCTCGCCTTCCGCCACCACCCGCTGCAGCCGCCGGCCGTTCCAGAAATAGAGCACATCGAGCAGGTCGCGTCCGCGCCGCACATCGGCCACGAGAGCAAGCTCGTCGTTGTCGTTCAGCGCCGGCGCGTCGAACCCAACCAGGACGCCGAGAGGCACACCCGGAGCGTCGTCGCCGGCAAGTGCTATGGCCTGCAGCCCGTCCGCCCCGGCGAGGAACACCCCCTCGGTCGCACGGCCGCCAGCGACCTGCGCGCCGAACGCAACATGCCCGGCGCTGTTCAGCGCCGGCAGCGGATGTGCCCCGAACCCCGCGAGCGTGCCGCCCCCCGGCAAGTCGTCACCGAACGCTGCCACCTTCGCCACGTGCCCCCGTTCGGCCAGGAAGATGCCCTCGCGTGCCGGCGCGTGCAGCACGGTCGCATAAAAGGCGACCTGACCGCGCGCGTTGACCGGCGCCACAATCGGCTGCGAAGCGACGTCGAACCGATCGAAGCGACCGCCGCCGGGCGCCGCCACACCAGACCGGACAACGGCGCGCAATGCGTCCTGTTCGGTCACCGGAACGACCGTCGGCTGGGCTGCCACCAGCACCGACGGCTGCGCTGGCGCCGTCGACGGCGTCGACGGCGCCAGCCACAGAACAGCGGCCCACAAACCCGCCACTGCCACACCCGCAACCAGCAGGCGCCGCCACGCCGCTACCAGCAACATCGCTCAGTTACTCAGCATACCCGCCTTCAGGGTAGATACGTCATGGCGCAGCATCTCGGTGTAGCTGTCCGCTTGGCCACCTGCGGGGGATAGCGAATCACCGTAGAGCGTGCCGCCGATCGCCGCACCGGTTTCACCGGCGATGCGTTGCATGGCCCGCGGATCGGTGATGCTGTCGAGGAACAGCGCCTTGACGTGTTCGACCCGGATCTGCCGTGCCAACTTCGCCAGCTCGGCCGCCGAGGGCTCGCTGTTATTGGTCCAACCGTTCACTGTCAACAACGTGATGCCGTAGGCATTGGCAATGTACTGCAGCGAATCGTGCGACGTCAGCGCTCGCCGCTTGCCCGCCGGCGCGCCGGCGATCTCCTTTCGCGCCCAATCATCGACCGCCTGGATCTGCTTGTTATAAGCCGTCGCGCGCGCCCGGTAGTCCGCGGCGTTTGCCGGATCGAGGCGGGCCAGCGCCGCGGCAATGTTGCGAACGTAAATGACGCCATTGCGCGGATCGAGCCAAGCGTGCTGATCGATCGCGGCCGGAAGCTGCCTGCCGGAAACAGGATGCTCCTCCTCTGCGGTCAATGTCCGCACACCCCGGGTAACTACAACCTTTGTACCCTTGAAGAGGGCCTGTTTGAGCAGGGGCTCCAGCCATGGCTCGAACTCTTCGTTCAGGTCGTTGATGAACACGGCGCGTGCCGAAGCGACCGTCGCGACGTCGGCTGCGGTCGGCTGGTATAACTCGCAGTCCCCGCCCGCGCCGACGATGGTCTTGATGTCGATATGATCGCCGCCGACGTTGGCGAGCATATCGCCAATGACGCTAAACGTCGCGACCACGGTAATCCGGTCCTGGGCTTCTGCCGGGCCCGCGAGCAGCAGGGCAGCGAGCGCGATAATGCAACGAAGCATCAGGCGTCCCTCCACCCGATCATCGGCGCCAGGCGTCGCCAGGCGTTGGTAGCAACGAGCGAGATGCCAAACAGCAATCCCCCCGCCAGTACGATCGCCGGACCGGAGGGCAGATTGTCGTGATAGGAGACCAGCAGTCCCGCGACCGATGCGGCGAGCCCGAAGCCCGTCGCCAGCGCCATCGACGCTGCCACCCCCAGCCCCCAGCACCGCGCCGCCGCGGCCGGCAGCAGCATCGGTCCCACCGCCAAGAGTGTGCCGAACGCCTGGAAGCTCGCCACCAGCGCCAACACTACCACCGCCAGAAACACCGCTCCGTACGGCGCGCGCGTACCCACCGCGCGAAGAAACGCCGGATCGAACGCACCCACTGCCAGTGGTCGATACAATGCCGCGATCACCAGCACGATCACGCTGCTGATAGCGGCGATCTTCAGGAGGGCCCGCTGGTCGATCGCCAGCACAGTGCCGAACAGCACGCGCATGACGTCGACATTGCTGCCCCGCCACGCCACGAGGAGGACGCCGAGCGAGAGGGCGACTAGATAGAACGCCACCAGTCCGGCATCATGGCGCGCCCGCCCGCCGGTGATCAGCCCCGCCAGCGCCGCCACGGCAAGTCCGCTCGCTAGCCCGCCCAGCGACAGCCATGTCGGCGATGGTCCGGCATACAGAAACCCGACCGCCGCGCCGGGCATCACCGCGTGCCCGAGCACATCGCCATCGAGGCTCATCCGCCGCAACACCAGCAGCGTTCCGACGGCCCCGTTGGCGAGCGCTAGAGCCATACAGGCCACCAGCGCCGCACGCATGAACGCGAGGGTCGCGAACGGTTCCACGATCAGTGCATATGCCGACATCACGCCGTGATCGCCGGCAACGCCAGTTCGGTTTTACCCCAGGCGATACAGCGCCGAGCCAATACCAGGGTCGACGGAAAGCGCGCCTGCACCAAGTCCAGATCGTGCAGCACGGCGATCACGGTCCTGCCCTCCCGGTGCCATCGCATCACCTGATCGAGCAGCAGGGATATGGTCTGCGCGTCGACCGCGGCGAACGGCTCGTCGAGAAGAATAATGGCGGCGTCCTGCAGAATCAGCCGTGCGAACAGCGCCCGCTGAAGCTCGCCGACCGAGATCTCGCCAATCGGCCGCGCCAGCCGTCCGGCTAGCCCCACTGTCTCCGCCACCTCCGCGACGCGCGCCCGCAGCGCGGTCCCCGGGGATCGGAATGCGCCGAACTCCCGCCATCCGCCGAGCGTGATCAGCTCGGACACCGTAAGCGGGTAGTCGAGATCTATTGACGCAAGCTGAGGCAGATAGGCCAATCGTTGCCGGGCAGCACAATTCACCACGCCACCGGCGAGACGTACCACGCCTGCGATCGCTGCAAGGAGCGTGCTCTTGCCGGCCCCGTTCGCCCCTACGATGGCGGTCAGGCTGCCCGACGCGAACTCTCCGCTCACGGCCTCCAAGGCTATTCGCCGGCCATAGCGAACCGTTACCTCGCGTAGCAGAACGCGGCCGTCACCTCCTGTATCCGACGGAACAAAACCACACCCCCTCTCAATCGGCCGCCACGCAAGTCGAAGGACCACGGCATCAGCCTCGAACCGCTAGTGAGGCGAGGCTGGTATAATCTCGCGGAGTACGCCATTCTAGGGGCAAATTTACTATCCCAACCCGAGCACAGAACGAGATAGGGGAGGAGCTACCATGAGAATCGCCGAATTAGCCGCGTTCGTGGGAATGTCGGTCCTGTCGCTGTTAGCACAACCAGGACCCGCCTCGGCCGAGACCGACTGCAAGGCCGTGGTCGCGCCCTCGCCGTTCGGTCCGGACGATCAGACCGGGGCGACGAACCGAGTTACCCCCGCCGTCACCAAGGCCGCGGCCGCCGAGATCCAGACCGGCGTCGTCACCTCCATGGCCAACCCCCTCGTTGACGGCATACCGCTGTTCGGCACCCGCTTCAGCAAGACCATCCTGAGCAGCTTCGCTACCATGCCGGGCGCGGAATTTGGCAACAATAAGCTCAGCTATATGGAAGACACCTATCTGAGCCAGAGCCATGTCGGCACGCACATCGACGGCCTCGGCCACATCGGCATCCAAGATTGCTACTACAACCAGACACCGATGGGAAAATATGTTACCCAGAACTATCTGAAGCGGCTCGGTCTCGAAAATATCAAGACCTTCGCGACGCGTGGCGTCATCATCGACGCGGTCAAGGTGTTCCAAGCCGCAGGCAAGTTGAAGCCCAACCCGGCCTGCAAGACCCCGTGCCTCGACGCCGGCACGGTGATAACCGTGGCCGATCTGCAGGCTGGGCTGAAGATGTACAACGTGACCCTGCGTGAGGCCGACGCGGTGTTTATCAATACCGGCTGGGGCGACCTGTTCAAACAGTGGCCGGCCCAGAATGCCGCCTACAACAAGGGCGAGCCCGGCATCGGCGAGTCAGCGGCGGAGTGGCTCGCGGCGCAAAAAGTCGTCGCTGTGGGCGCCGACCAATGGGCGGTCGAGGTGATTCCGGGCGAGGAAGAGAGCATCGCATTCCCGGTGCACAAAACGTTGATCACCGACAACGGCATCCACATCATCGAGAATGTGCGCACCGACCTGATTGCGGCCGAGGCCGCAAGGACGGGCCGAGCCACCTTTTTCCTGTCGATGACGGTGCCCAAGGCGGTCGGGCTGACCGGCACCTTTGTCAACATCGAGGCGATCCAGTAGCGCATGATGTCGCGGCCGGTGCTCCGGCGCCGGCTTTTCCTGGCCGGAATGCTCGCTTGCGGCGTCGGCCCGAAAAGGGTCGCAAGGGCCGAGGCACGGCGTTTCCGGATCGCTCTCGCCAATCTTGACGAGACGCCGGGAGTGACCTTGGAGGGGCTAGGCTTCACCGGTTCGGATGTGCGGCGCAGCTTCGAGTTGGCGGCGCGCACCTTGCCGGTCGACATGCTCTATTTCGACAATGCCGGCGACTCCGGCCGCGCCGTCGCCAATGCCGAAGCCGCGATTGCCGCCAAAGTCGACTTGCTGATCGAATATAACGCGGATGCCGAGGCGAATGCCGAGATCGCCCGCCGCCTTGCCGCCGCTGCCATCCCGGCCCTGGCCCTGGTTGATCCGCTGCCCGGCGCACCGCTCTACGGACCCGACAATCGCGCCGCCGGCCGCATCGCCGGGCGCGCTCTCGGTGCTTTCGCGCGAGAAACCTGGCCGGACGAGCAGGTACTCGGGGTGCTCATCGGTGACCTCGCCGACCCGGGCCCCGCCATCAGCGATCGCATACAGGGCATCACCGAAGGGGTACACGAGTCGCTGCCCACGCTGAAGCTCGCCTCGCTCGACACCGGCGGACAGTCGGTGCGCGCCGACGCGATCTTGGCGAAATTCCTGCAGACTCAGCGCGGCCAACGGCTGCTGATCGCGACCCTCGACGACCTGGCCGCCGTGTACGCCAAAAATGCCATCGAAATGAACCGGCGGCAGAGCGACTGCATCATCGTCAGCCAAGGGCTCGACCCGAACATCCACGGCGGTGCCAGCGAGAAGAAGGAGATCGACCCCAACAACCGCGGCAGCGTGGTGCTCGGTTCGGTCGCCTACTACATGGACCGCTACGGCTACGACGTGCTGCCACTCGCCTTGCGTCTGCTTGCCGGCGAGACGATGCCGCCGCGCACGGTGACGCACCACCTCTTGGTCACCGCCACCAACGTATTCCAGGAATATCCGCCATTCGATATGAACTGATACGGCGCGATGAAATCGATATCAGCTGAAAAACGTCGTCGGATCAGGCTGGGACGGTAGGATATCGACGGCAGTCGGACCGCTCCAGGGAATCGTCGCGGTTCTGCTCCTCTTGGTAATGCTCGGCGCCGCGCGCCCGGCGATGACCGCCCCGCCTACCGGCATGATCGAAGGCGTCGCCAAGGACGCCCAAGGCCAGCCGATTCCGGGGGTGCAGCTGACCTTGCGCACGACTACGGGCAGTACCGACAAACGGGCCACGAGCCGGGCGGATGGCCATTACCGCTTCGCCGAGATAGCTGCGGGGGATTACTCCATCTCCGGGGCCAAGGAGGGGTTCGCGATGGCGACGGCTGCTGTCGCGGTCGGGGCCGGTGAGCACGCCTTTGCGGATCTTACCTTCGCTTCTGCGGCTGCCACACCCAGTCAGGCAGCCGTGGCGCCTCCTGCCGCCGAAACGCCATCCTCAATGCCGGGCCCCGCGCCGGCGCCCGGGCCGGTTGAGCTCGAGGAGATAGCCGTCATAGCGAGGCGGCTCGAGGCGGCACGCGCGGCGATCGAGCCCCAGATCGGCGCCTCGACTTACACGGTGACCAGACAGGCGATCGAGGCCCAGCCAGGCGACGCGAACAACACACTCAACCAAGTCCTTTTGCAGGCGCCCGGTGTGAGCCAGGATGCCGAAGCGGCCGGCGGCATTCATATCCGCAACGAGATGCAGCCGGAGGAGTTCCGGATCAACGGGATCCCCCTCCCCACTGGGTTGAGCTATTTCGGCCAGGGCCTCAGCCCCCGTTTCGTCAACTCCTTCAGCCTGATCACCGGCGCGCTGCCGGCGCAATACGGCCTGAGCACCTCGGGCATCATCGACATTCAGACGAAGAACGGGCTGTTCGCTCCCGGCGGTTCCATCTCGATGTATGGTGGCGGCTATGACACGTTGCAGCCGAGCGCCGAATACGGCGGCTCGATCGACGGCTACAATTATTACGTCTCCGGAGATTTTCTCAGCACCAACCACGGCATCGACGGCGTGACGCCGGCGTCAAAACAGATCCACGATCAATCCGAACAGCTTCACGCCTTTGCCTATCTCGACAAGATCATCGACGGCGAGAACCGGTTGACCGCAATCGCGGGCGTGTTCAACGGCCGGTTCGAGATCCCGGATAATCCCGCGACGCCGACTTTCCTTGGGATAACGTTCCTCAACGGCATCCCCGTCTCCGCCTACAACCCGGCGCAACTCGACGAGCGGCAAAACGAAACGAGCCAGTTCAGCGTCCTTTCCTATCTGCATTCCGGCGCGGACGTCGATTTTCGGGTCTCGGCCTTCACCAAATACAGCACGCTTCATTTCCGGCGTGACCCCACACTCTCCGACATCGCCTTCAACGGCATCTCCCAGAATGCCTTGCTGAAGAGCTTCGCCAACGGAATACAGGTCGATGCCGCCGGCAAAATCGCCGCCGATCACACGCTGCGTACAGGTCTGCTCGTCAGCGGCGAACGGTTCACTTCTCAGACCTTCTCGGCGGTGCTGGTGCAGGACGGCATCGACGCCTTCGGCAACCCAACCTTCGGCAGCACGCCGCCGACCTCGTTCCCGAGCGAGATCCTCGCCAGTATCGGCAAGACCGGCTGGGCTTACAGCGCCTGGCTGCAGGACGAGTGGAGGGTCACGCCGGATCTGACGGTCAACTATGGCGGCCGGTTCGACGTCGTCAGCCAATTCGCCGTGGGCAGCCAGCTCAGTCCCCGCCTCAATTCGGTGTGGCAGGCGACCCCGACGACGATCCTGCATGCCGGCTACGCGGACTTGTTCACGCCGCCGCCATTCCAAGAGGGGCCAGCGGAAAATTTAGTCCAGCTCAACAACTTCAATGGAACTGGTATGACCACTTCGGGGGCCACGCCGTCGACATTGAACGACCCGTTGAAGATCGAACGCGCCAACCTGTTCGATATCGGAGCGACGCAGGATCTATTCGCCGGCCTCAAGGTCGGCGTCGACCTCTACTATAAATTTGCGCGCAATGGCGTCGATTTCGGCCAGTTCGGCGCACCGATCATCACCATCCCGTTCAATTACCGCATCGTCGCCAATCGCGGGGTCGAGCTGACAACAACCTACCAGAACGGACCCTTCTCCTATTACGGGAACCTGGCGATCGCGCAGCAGCAGGCGAAGGGCATCGTATCCGCCCAGTTCAACTTCTCGCCGGACGACCTGGCTTATATCGATACGCACGGGATTCAAACCGACCACAGCCAGCTGATGACGGCCTCGTCCGGGCTGTCTTACGTGTGGGAGGGGACGCGCTTCAGCGCCGACCTGCTCGCCGGAACCGGGACGCGGACGACGCGCCCCGGCGGCCCGATCAATGGCGGCACATTGCCGTCCTACTCGCAGACCAATCTCGGCGTCTCGCACACATTCGAGCTGCCCCATATCGGCGCGATCAAAGTCCGGTTCGACGTGATCAACCTGCTCGACGAGATCTATCTGCTGCGAAGCATCACATCGATCGGCGCCTTCTCACCGGCCTTCGCTCCGCGGCGCACCTTTTATGCCGGCATTACCAAGGAGTTCTGAGCCGCGATTGGCTTTCGTGGTCGCCTTAGCCACCGAGGGCGCAGAATTATGGCGTACCTCTGTTGACGAAGTCTTGGCACAACAAGCTGAGCTATATGGGAGATCTCAGCCAGAGCCATGGCGGCACGCATATCGACGGCATCGGCTTGACCCGAGGATCAGCCCGTCGATTCACGGCTTTGCCGGATCAAACAAAGAAAGCCGTCGTTGGATCTATCCACCCCTCTGAAACCTTTGATCCGCGGCCTAGAATGGCACTTTGGGTCGGCGGTGCTTGATGCGGCAGCTTTTTCTCGCTTCTGCCAAATCTGCGAAGCTGTACAGGTCGCGGTCGGGTGTTGCACTGAGGATTATGTAACCGATTGAACTGACCCGGCAGCACCTGAAGCCATTGCCGCGAGCCTATATTCGCGCCTATGAACGCCGCTTCGGCAATTCTGCCCGGCGATGACGCTTATCCGGCCCCTATCGGGACTGAACCGGGCGGTAAGCGAGAGATCACGGGCGGCGGACCACTCTTTCGATGCGCCGGTCCGGGATCAACCACAACAGCGCCACCAACAGGTAGATCGCGCACGCGATCCGCGCATCGACAAACGCGAGCAGGATGCCGGCGACATAGAGCACGGGCGAAACCTTGCCTTTGAGGTCGCGGCCGATCGCCCGGGCCAGCGCCGAGTCGTTGCCCTGCGCGCGAATGATCACCAGCTGTAGTCCATAAAAGGCGAGCGCCGGCATCAGCAGGGCCACGCCGTACAGAGCGGTGGGGACCGGGGCAAAATGATTCTCCCCCATCCAGCCGGTGGCGAAGGGAATGAGGGACAGCCAGAACAACAGGTTTATGTTGGCCCACAGCATCACGCCGTGGACATGGCGGACCAGATGAAAGAAATGATGATGGTTGTTCCAGTAAATCGACACGTAAGCGAAGCTCAGCACATAGCTGAGAAAAACCGGCGTTACAGACGCCAAGGCGCCGAGGCTGGCATCCTGCGGTACCTTCATCTCCAGCACCATGATCGTGATGATGACGGCGATCACCCCATCGGTGAATGCCAGCAACCGCTCCTTTTCCATGGGATCGTCGCTCCTGGTCCCTTGCGCGCCGACTAAATGGTTGTTTCAATTGCCGCCTGCGCGTTCGCTGCCCGCTTTATAGCGGATCGAAACCCGCCGGCGGCCGCAAGGGAGGGGCGCGATGTATCCGGGTTTGCAGGCCAGGATCCGGCCGCGGCAGCCGGCCTTCATCATGGCGCAAAGCGGCGAAGCGGTTCCCTATGCCGAATTGGAGAGGCGCAGCAACCGGCTCGCCCATTTCCTGCGGGCGAGCGGCCTCGGCCGGCTCGACCACTACGCGGTCTTCATGGAGAACAACGCCCGCTATGTCAAATGCTGCAGCGCCGGCGAACGGGCAGGTCTCTACTACACCTGCGTCAACTCTTATCTGATGCCGGAGGAATTGGCCTACATCCTCGACAACAGCGAGTCGAAAATCCTGATCACCTCGACGGCCAAGCGCGGTGTCGCGCTGAACGCGATGGCGCAGTGCCCGCGGGTCGAGCGCTGTCTCGTCGTCGACGGGCCGGGGGACGGCGGCAGGGTAGTCAATCTCGACGAGGCGGTCGACGCTTTTCCGACTACGCCAATCCCGGACGAAACCCTCGGTGCCGCCATGCTCTATTCCTCCGGCACGACGGGCCGCCCGAAGGGCATCTTGCGGCCCCTGCCGGAAAACCCACCGGCGCAAGCGTTACCGATCTTCAATTTCGTCTCGGATTTGTGGCGCTTCCGCGACGGTATGACCTATCTCTCTCCGGCGCCGCTTTATCACGCCGCTCCGTATTTGGGAGTCGGTCTGACGATTCGTATGGGCGGCACCGCGATCATCATGGAGCACTTCGATCCCGAGCAGTTCCTGGCGCTCCTCGAGCGCCATCGGGTGACCCACACCCAGCTCGTGCCGACGATGTTCTCGCGGATGCTGAAACTGTCCGACGAGGTGCGCCACCGATACGATTTCTCGTCGCTGGAGATCGCGATCCACGCGGCCGCGCCCTGCCCGCTGCCGGTCAAAGAGCAAATAATCGAGTGGTGGGGTCCAATCATCTTCGAATACTACGCCGCCACCGAAGGCCATGGTTTGACCGCCTGCGACAGCGCCGAATGGCTCGCCCATCGCGGCACGGTCGGCCGAGTCCTTCTCGGCGAATTGCACGTGCTCGACGAGGACATGCAGCCGGTGCCAACGGGCACACCCGGCACGCTCTGGTTCAAGACGGCGAGCGAGTTCGAATACTACAAGGACCCGGACAAGACCAGGGAGGCGCGATCGCCCGACGGCACGATGAGCACCGTGGGTGATGTCGGCTATGTCGATGAAGATGGCTACGTCTATCTGACCGACCGGCGGACCTTCATGATCATCTCGGGCGGGGTGAACATCTACCCGCAGGAATGCGAGAACCTGCTGATCACCCATCCCGCGGTTGCCGACGCGGCGGTGTTCGGCGCGCCCAACGAGGACCTCGGCGAGGAGGTCAAGGCGGTGGTGCAGCCGATGCCCGGTATCCGCCCCAGCGCGGATTTCGCCGTAGAGCTGATCGCCTTCTGCCGGCAGCACCTCGCGCACATCAAATGCCCGCGCTCGATCGACTTCGAAGTGGAATTGCCGAGGCTTCCGACCGGCAAGCTCTATAAGCGTCCATTGCGCGACCGGTATTGGGGCGAGCGAAAGAGCCGCGTCGTCTGAGGCGGGAGCCGCTGTTTTCTCTCGCTCAAGGCGTGGCGGGGATAGGTGCCAGAGCCGGTGCCATTTCCCGCTGCACCGGGTAGAGGTAGGCGCCGAGACGGTTAACGAGGATGACAGCGGCCACGAGCGCCAGGGCGGCGGCGATCAGCGCCGGAGAGTAAGATCCGGCCAAGTCGTAAATGAGCCCGGCGAGAAACCGCCCAAGGCTCGAGCCCAGGCCGAAAATCATAAAGAAACAGCCGTAGAGTTGGCCAAAAGCGCGCTGTCCGAAATAGCGTGTGACGAGAAAGGCGATCAAGTCGATCTCCGTGCCGAGCCCCATTCCCATCAGAACGACGCCCGCCGCCGGGAGCATCCCGGAGGTGCTGGCGAGAAACGCGAAACCGAGGATCGGTGCTAAAAAGAAGAAGGTGGCGACATAGGGGGCGAAGATCCGATCGACCAGGAAGCCGGCGAGCAGCCGCCCGCTCATCGTCGCCAGGCCAAAGATTGCCAGGGTCGCCGTCGCCTCGGCGGCGGAGAGACCGTGATCGGTCAACAGCGGCACGATGTGCGCAGCCGAGCCATTGATCGCGACCGCAACGAGGAAGAACGCAGCACCCAGGATCCAGAAACGCGCCGTATTTGTGGCCTCGCGTACTGTGTGACCGGGGAGCACGGCGATTGCTGCGGCGGCGCTGCGTTCGCCTTCGCCGGGCCGCGGCTCGCGGATCCAGAGCGCCACCGCCGGGAACGCGATGACCAACGTCAGCAGCCCGAGGCTGACATAGGCGCCGCGCCAGCCGACCCGCTCGATCAGCCGCTCGGCGAGTTGCGGCACGACAAAGGCGCCGAGCCCTACCCCAGACATCGCAATGCCGAGCGCCAGCCCGCGCCTGCGATCGAACCAGGCGGAGATCGCCTTCGCATAGCCGAGCGGCGTCTGTATCGCGCTCGTCATCTCGGCGAGCGCGAACATCAGCGTGAAGATCCCCAGCGCGGCCGGAGCGAGCCCCATCAGGCACAGGAAGACGGTGTAGACGACGATGCCAGGCAACGCCACGCGCCGAATGCTCCAGCGATCCATCATGCGTCCGAGGACCGGCACGGCGCCGGCGCCGAGGATCCCGCCGACCGACAATGCGAACGAAGTCGTGCCGCGCTGCCACCCCGTCTCCGCCATGATCGGTTTGAGAAACACGCCGAACGTGAAGCCGAGGACGGGGCCGTTGCAGACGAACAAGCCGGTGACCGCGCCGACGACCACCCACCAAGGGTTGGTGAATTTCAGGCCCATGACCCACCTCCTCCCGCGCTGCCGCCTCCAACCCGGGAGTGTGGCGGCGATCAGGAGAGTGGGTCAACGTTGTCGAGAGTCAGGTGCGACGCTTCCGAAGGATCGCACGTTTTTGCCGAATCCCCCGCTTGTCGGGTTTGAACTCCCAGCCGGCGAATTCGTAGTGCCTGGGCCGCACCGGCTTGGGCTTAGCGGCACGGCCGATCGGACGGGCACCAGTTTCCATCGGCGGTGTTTTCGCCGAGCCTTCGAGCAGACGCTGGCGCTGCGTCGCCCTGTCCGGTCCCAAATAAGTATAGCCGGATTTGTGGCTGATCGGGGCGATCATATGAGCGCGGCGGGCTATCTCTGCGGTGGCCTCCTTACCGCCACATTCGAGACAGCAGTCGATCCCCAGCCGCGCCCGAGCCTCAGAGAATTCGTTGCCGCACCGACAGTAGGGCATTCGACCATCCTCGATCGCCCAAAGCGATCAACATGATCTCGTTCAGCAAGCCGTCGCCGTCAAGACAGATCGAGCCGCGTCGTGGTCGCCGCGACGGAGCCCTACGAGTTTCGCGACCCGCGATCGTGGGATCGGTAGTCGAACGGGGTTTGGGCCGACTCGCCCCCGGCAGTCGCTTCGCCGAGCATTGCGAAGCTGTTTCCGCGATTTGGCGAGCCCGCCGAACGGGCCAATGCGGGTAATTCCGATACGATGGAGATCAAGATTTCCTCGGCCTTGGCAAGGAGCTCCGACACACTGGCGGCGTCACTGCGCTCGCGTGCCTCGCCGATCAGAGTGATGGCTTCCCATGTTCCGAGCACCAGATAATCCGCGACGGTTGCCGGATCGTCCATACGCATCATCTCCCTCCGCGCCGAGTGGTTCCCCCAGCACTTGGGGTATCGGGGACTGCGGACCGATTTTCCGCATGCTGCGTCAGAGATGCGTCACCGATTGCATTAGACTAAAACGCTGCACGGTCACGGGAACCGGATCACCCGCGCGGCCAGTCGTGGCGTATCGGGTCGCTGCCGTTCCAATCGACCGCTGCCTCACGCACTGCATCGAAGATACGTCGACGGGTTGGTGTCAGCTCAGCCATCTCGATCACGGTGCCGGGGTGGCCCTCGTTCAGAAAATAGACGAAAGGACCGCGTGGGGTCTCCCCGCGCTGGCCTATCCTCCAACCGTTCTTGACGGCCCAGTCGAGCCGCTCGTGATAATTCTCGGGCCAGCTCGACCAGTGCTGCAGGCCCTCGTGCCCGGCCGCGAGAAACTCCCGGTAAATGCTCGGCGTCGCATCGCGCTGCTGGATCAGCTCGAGCTGAACATCGCCGGAATTGGCTAGCGCAATGGTGAGATGGATATCGTCGTAGCGTTGCTCTTTGTACCAGAAGCCGTCGAGCGGCAGTTTCTCAGCGAGATACCAAGGGCCGATGCCGCAGACCTCGACCCAGTGGTGCATCGCCTTCTCGATGTCCCGGACGACAAAGCCCATCTGCCTCAGCGGCCCAAACAAGCGACTCATCTCACGCCCCTTTCAGTCTCTCCCGCACGAGCGGACGTGCTGTAGCCAGGAGCATTGTCGGCTCAATTCCGTACGTTCTGCCCGGCTTGTTCCGGGGCGGGTGGGAGCTTGTCCATGTGCTTCAGGAACAGGGCGAGGGTCCAGATCTGCTCGTCGGTCAGCGTGCCCTTCCATGAGGGCATGCCGGTCCAACGGATGCCATGCGATATTTTCCATATGTGGACGGCCCCCTCCTTGCAAGGTGTTTTGCAGTGCTTTGATCAAATCGCTTGCGTCCATATGTCCGGCCTATTTGTGCGCTCGCACATGAACGCTGGCCAAGATGGTTTC
>Ga0074045_10001793_pt1 | contig 20422 bp, 26 predicted proteins | sample BogForMeECP23OM2_FD_94442 | JGI IMG/M metagenome (GOLD analysis project Ga0074045, IMG submission 94442) | Bog forest soil microbial communities from Calvert Island, British Columbia, Canada - Bog Forest MetaG ECP23OM2 | ecosystem: Environmental > Terrestrial > Soil > Wetlands ...
AGACCCAGGCACAGACTCCGTGCCTGGGGCAACCAGAAGAGAAAGGCGGAAGAGAAGAAGTGAAAGAGTATAAGAGTTTAAGAGTGTAAGAATTTGAGGGCGTTTGCGGGGGTTGATGGGGGTTTGGTAGACTGAGGGCCTATGGCATCGGTGATACGAGAAGCGGTGGAAACGGTGGTGGCGCTGGTGAAGGGATTCAGCGTCACGTTCAAGAGCATGTTTGAGAAGACGGTGACGGAGAATTATCCGCACCAGCCGGTGAATTTCCAGCCCCGATATCGCGGGATCCATGTGCTGCAACGGGATGAGGATGGGCTGGAGAAATGCGTGGGATGTTTTTTGTGCGCGGCGGCGTGCCCATCCAATTGCATTTATATCGAGGCGGCGGAGAATACGGACAAAGAGCGGATTTCGGCGGGGGAACGGTACGCGAAGGTGTACAACATCGATTACTCGCGGTGCATTTTCTGCGGATATTGCGTGGAGGCGTGCCCGACGGACGCGATCACGCATGGGCATGGGTTTGAGTTGGCGACGTACGACATCAATTCGCTGGTGTACCGCAAGGAGCAGATGCTGGAGAAAGTCGGCGGGGAGATGCCGGCAGGGGCGAGATCGTAGAGAAGACCTTTAGATATTTGGGTTGGCGCGAATTGTTGTGGAAAGCCTCAGGCCTGAAGGCCTGAGCTACAGGATTTTGGATAAAGTGGGATTGGGGAGAGGCGCTCCGAGAAATCGGGGCGCTTTTTTGTTTTTGGAGGAGAAGAAAGAAGGACTTTAACACAGAGGTCACAGAGGGAAGAGCACAGAGTTCACAGAGAAGAGAAGCAGAGGATTGGCTGAATGCGAGGAGGGATCCCTCGACTGCGCGACCCGACGCGCCAAAGTTCGGCGCGGAAGAGAAAGTCGGGTCGCTCCGCTCGGGATGACAACTGGTGAGGTGGGCTACGCGGATTTACACAGAGTTCACAGAGGACGCAGAGTTCGCAGAGAAGAGGCTAGACGGACAGCATATTTACTATTAATGTACGTCTTATAATATATATACAGTGGCCAGGACGTAATGCAGCGAGGTGAGCGGTGCGCAGCGCTGAAACGGTCTTGGCGAAGAGGGAAGCGCGGGCATGTGGGAGCGGCGCCGCGCGAGATGAGAAGCGGGCGAGCATTGCAGCGCTGTGGAACTGCCATGATGTAGATACACCTCCTCGAATGCTGCCGGTGAGTCCAACGGCAGGCAAGAACAAACAGAAAAGACCCGAGAAGTTGCAACGCGAGGGCGAAATTTCAGTTTCGTCCACGAGAAGCGCGCGGCGGAACGATGCGATCCGCGAAAACATTATCGGACGCAGGACGGCCCTTGGGAGCAAGGGGTGTGGGCGGAGGAGCGGGCTCTTCGCCGAGGACGGTGCGTTCGCGTTGATCCATGAGCCAGCGAGCGAGCATGGCTGCCGTATTTTCCTCGAGGTATTGGTCGAGGAGGGCGGTCAACTCCTTGCGGAGATTGGCGGCGTGAGCGAGGCGGGAGAGTTCGTAGGATTGGAGAGTGTTGCGGGAAGCGGTGAGCAGGAATTCCCAGGGGGGCTGCGTGTAATAGGGGTTCACGAAAACCTCCTGAAACAGGTGTTGTGGAAAAAGCAAATGAATAGTAGCACTCTGGGTAATATATTGACTAGTAATACTGGTGTGACCCGCCTGTGGAAATCTGTGCAAAGTGTGGAAAACGTTTGGGGCGCTTGCAGCGGCTGCGCGGGGGATTACGAGGATCCGGACCGCACGGCGTGGGAGCCCTATCTTGAAGATGAGGAAGAAGATACGGGAATTGGCGAAATCCACAAGAGGGAAGCGCCGGCGGTGCCGGGGGATGACGAGAGGCCGGAAGCGGAGTAAGCGGGCCGGCGGGCGGAGGCAGGGCGCGGGTTCGTGCGCGGATTTGGGCGCGGAGGAGGTGGCGGGATGAGGGAGTTGGCGGATTGGCAGGTGCTCCAGCCCGTGTTGAAAACGCAGCGGGAGATTTTGACGGAGGTGCTGCTGTGCGCGGCGCGCTACGACGTTTGGATGACGTTGGAGGAGCTGGCGCACAAGACGCGCTACCAGGAGGCGAGCATATCGGCGCAATTGCGGCACCTGCGCAAGCCGCGGAACGGCGGGTACGTGGTGGAGAAGCGGCGGCGGTTGTGGGCGGAAACTTCGCGGCCGAGTGTGCACGAGAAGGTGTGGGAGTACCAGATGAGGTATGGGCAGTGGGAGGGAGTGAGAGAGGAGGAAGAGGTCCACTGAGGTGGTCAGGAGCTGCGGACGAGGAGGGAGGAAGTAAAGGAGGCAAAGGAGGTTGAAGAAGTAAAGGAGGAGGAAGACGGAGGACAAGCGGAGGAGAGCATGAGCGTGAAGGCGGAGATGGCGTTTGATGTTTGCTGGGAAGTGTACCGCGGGGCGCGGGAGGTGTTGGAAGCGAAGCGGGGGATTACGGCGCTGACCTGGGAGGCGGACACGAAGTATGCGTGGCGGCCGGACCTGCGGCCGAAGCTGAAAGATTGGGTGGCGGATTTTGCGTTGGCAGGACAGGCGGCGCTGGAGGGTCCGGAGCGGGCGTCACGGCTGGTGCTGTTCCGGTTGTATTACCTGGGACTGGTGCCGTACGAGCAGGCGCGACATTTTTTGGGATTGAGCGAACGGAGCTGGGTGAATTGGGATGAGGAGATACGACGGAGGTGCGGGGAGGAGTTGCTGCGGAGGGATTTGTTTCCGCCGAGGAGGTATTTTAATGGCGGGGAATAATTGACAGGGATATCAGATATCAGTGATCAGATATCAGGAATCGGGGTCGGTGGTGCGGTTTGCGCGAAGGGCGAGAGTGCAGGCCAGAGACGGCGGGGGTCGTAGAATTCAACGGGGATCAGCATGACCTGTCCTTTGGACACCGTGATGGGGGAGATTGTGCCATGGGTGGTGAGGGAAGAGAGCGGCGATTCTGTGCCGCGCCTACGGCGCTTGAGATTGATTTGATTGCGGACCCAGCCCTTACGGGCTGGGCTAAATTGTGACGCGCCTCCGGCGCTGGGACAATTGGAGAACGGAACCCAAGAGGGAAGAGAAGAGAGTTGGCTACGTTGGATCGTCGGAGCCCACCGTTCACCCTGAAAAGACATCGGGATGGTGCAGAGATCGCGGAGGCACGAAGGATGGGGCACCCTCAAGATCCTTGGAGCGAATGTGCAACTGGAGAACCCGAGAGTGGCCCGCCTCAGAAGGACGGGCCCTACAAAGGCACACCCAAGAATGAACCAAAGAACCGACCTGAAGGTCGGCCATTACAAGTGCTAACCCAAGAGGAAAGGCCGCAGGGCTCGCGGACTCTCCCTGCGCTACAGGACGAGGGGATCGGATTGGCGGAGGAATTTATTGGATTCGGAGGAGGGGACGCGGGTGTTGGTGGCTAGGCGATAGAAATGGTCGAAGCGGGGGCGGGGGGACCATGGGGGAAGAGAGGCTTGGCGTTGTTGGGTGAAGCGCTTTTGGAAGGATTCGATGGGGATGCCGGTGAAAGGATCACGGGGAGGAACGGGGCAACGGGCACAGGGATTACTGCCCTCGAAATGAACTTCGCCGATTTGGAAGCGGACGGAGCTGCGCTCGTCTTCGCCGAAGAGTTGATCTTCCCAGAAGGCGGGGACGCCATCGATTTCGAGAGTGGTGCGGAAGCGCAGGCGGACATCGTCAACGGTGAGTCCGGGAAACCATTCGGCGACGGCTTGAAGGGAAGCCGTGGAGACGATGGTGGGGCCGCTGGCGATGGAGTCGTCGGGAAAACCGTTGGGGGAATAGCGGACGAGGATCTGCTGCTCGAAAAACATGCTGAACCATTCGGCGGCGTCATCGTGGGCGCCGGGGAATGAAAATGTGCGCGCGGGAATGGCGCGGCGATCGCCGGGAACGGAGAGGGTGACCTGGCGCAGATCGGGAGAGAACGCGGCGCGAATCAGGTGGATGGCGGGAGTGCGCTTGCCGTTGACCCAGCGGCCGTCCACCGAATAGAGGGCCCAGGCGCGATCGAACGCGAGGCCGCCGGAAGGGCTGATTTGGGCTTCGGTGACGGAGACGGGGTCGAGCGATTTGATGGGATGAAGACGGAGATTGGCCAGGCGTGGGGTTACGGTTAAAGGGGACACGGAGAAAGTTTAGCAGAGGTTGAGAAGGGGAGTTGGGCCCTGGGGCCGAGGATGAAATGCGAGTCGGTGGCGCAGGTTCGACGGTCAAAACGGCGGCCCTTCGATGCGCCGAGCAAGCTAGCCGCCGCCCTCGAGATCGGGATTGGAGGTACAGTTTTGGAAAGCCTCAGGCCTGAAGGCCTGAGCTACAGGGGGGGATGAGATACGGAGTTCGATGGGGATTAGCTGCCGGCGACGGCTGCCATGCGGCGTTGCGGGCGAACGGTGTAGGAAGAAGTGGCGACATCGCGATTGCGAGCTTCGACGGCTTGCGAAAAGTTGAGTAGCGGAGTGGTGTTGGTGGACGCTACGGCACCGCCATCGGCGAAGGCAACGGCGATATCGGCAGACGTGATGTGCTCCGGGAATTCCGCAATGGCGAGTAGATCGAAACGTCCGGTGGTGAAAAACGAGGCTTGGATGCAGCCGCCCAGTTTTTCAATGGGAGCGCGGATCACGGCGAAACGATCCTGAGGATTGTGCGCCAGGTGAGTCCACGCTTGATTGGTGAGGCTAATCTGGAGGCTAAAGTAGGACATAGTGGGCTCGCTTCTGGAAGGGGGGTAGTCCAGAGGAACTTTTTGAATGTGCGCGGCGGGGAAGCGCGTGTCAAGAGAGAAGAGGAAATGTAAGAAAGAATTAAAGAGATAGATACGATTTGAGAAATAAATTCTCTAGATAAGAAGCACGAAAAGGGCAAATTTGCATCAGAAAAAACGAGAAAAACGATATTGTGACCTTTACGGGAGAACCTAAAAGCCGAGCGCAATGGCATTACAAGCAGTGGGAAAACACACACCTGAGATGGGGGCCACGCGGGGCACGGGAAGAACTTACGCAGAGGTCACAGAGGACGCACAGAAGAGGGAGAGAGACGAAGAGGGTGGTGAGGGTAAGGTGGTGACTGGATTAGGGTTGTGAGTTTCGTTTACGACTGTAAAAGCGGCGGCAAGCCGCCGCACTCCGAAAGGGGTGAAAATATTTTAGCGGGTAATGAAGATTTCACTTGACAAGATGGTGAAATGTGGTAGACTATGCAGCGTAGAGAAGTGCGAGCCGCCCCGGACTGGTTCCGGGGCTTTTTGTTTTTGTGGGGAAGGCGGGAGCAGAAGCAGGGCGCTGGAGGGGATTTAGGTTGTGCCGTGATCCCTCCACTACGCGGCCCGACGCGCCACAAATCGGCGCGGCAGAAAAAATCGGGCCGCTCCGGTCGGGATGACAATTTGGGCGATGGCGCAAACAGCGCGGCACTGCGGTCGGGATGACAACGTATTGCGGTATTTCGGGAAGCCCTAGGAGGCTGCGGGAAAGTGCTTAAAACCTTCACCTCAGGGGCTGAAGCCCAGTTATAGCAGGACATTCAATGTCGGAGCTGAAGCTCCGACCCCTAAAGAGCAGAGCTCTTCGGCACGGCTGAAGCGGTGCCCTCCCGGAATGAGGGAAGAAGTCTCGTTCCGAAATTACGGAAGCCCCGCGGCCGCGAGACTTTTATGAGATGAATTCTGGCCCAGAGCAGGACGCGGGATTCCTTTAGCAAAGCAAATTAAAAGTGGAATGACATGAGTTTGTGGCACGCGGAGTGGTGTGCCTGAGGAGAAAACATGCCGACATATCAGAACGTGACGCCGCCGAGCGCGTTGTATCCAGGCGACGTGGGGTATAGCTGGAACAATGAGGCGTTTCCCGGAGCGAATACTTCGGGGGCACAGTTTGCGTTGAGCACGCCGGGAGGGTATGCGCCGGAGACGGGGTTTACGGTGCGGTGGCAGACGATTTTCGGAGGCGCGCCCTCGGCGATCAGCATCAAGTTGCAGGGTGCGATGGCGGATGTGGACGCGGAATACCAGGACATGGATGCGTCAACGTCGACGACCGGCGAAGCGCGGCAGGTGACTGGGGTGCAGGCGAAATTTCTGAGGATCAAATTGTATTCCTCGACGGGCGGAAGCGGACTGACGGCGAAGATCCTGGTGTAAGCGATGAGGGGCGACTCACAAGGGCGGAGCGTACAGATCGGGCGGTATCTGAATTCGCCAGTGGCACTGAACGTGGGAGTGACGAGCGCCTCGGTGCAACTGAATCCGAGCCGGCATTACCGTTTGTGGGGCAGTGTGGATCTGTTTTTTCAATTTGGCGGGCCGGGAGTAACGGCGACGTTGAGCAGCCACCCGGCGGCGGCGAAGTTGGACTATCTGCACTACACGGACGACACGAACACGACGCTGGCGGCGATTGTGAGCAGCGGGACGGGCGTGCTGTTCATCAGCGAGATTGACGCGCAGGGAGTGTGACGTGCGGGAATGGATGCGATTCTGCTGGCGATTCTGGCGCATGCGGGAGACGCATGTGTGGGAGAAAGCGGCTCGCGCGGTGGAGGAAGTGCTGCGGCATGACGCGTTGCAGCAGGCGGCGATGGAGCAGGACTGCGTGACGTTTTGTCCACGGTGCGGGCAGATTCCGGATGGGGACCGGCGGATGGAAGAGGCGCGGGAGAGGTTTTTTGCGGGCTGGAAGGGGGAAGCGCCGAAGAGGAGTGAATTGGATTTTGCGCTGGCTTGGGAGTATTTTCGGCGGAAGTGAGGGGGCAGGGGGCGAGCAGCGATCGGGAAGCAAGAGAAAGAAGCTTAACGCAGAGGCGCAGAGTACGCAGAGAAGATAAAGACAAAGAGAAACCCAAGACGAAGGATTACACAGAGGACGCAGAGAGCACAGAGATCACAGAGATCACAGAGAAGAGAAACCCAAGAGCGGAGAAGAACAAACCAAGAGAAGAAAGATTCCTCACCCCGGCGAAGCGCACGGGGCGCAAAAGGCGCGCTTCGCGGACTCCGTTCGGAATGACGGAGCTGGGTAGACGAGCGATGTTGCCACGATCCCTCCACTCCGCAACGGCAAAAAGCGCCGTTGCTCCGGTCGGGATGACAGCTTGGGCGATGGCGCACAGAGCGCGGCATTGCAGCTCCTTCACGGCTCGGGGCAGGCAGGAGTGACTGTGCCACAGAAGAGTGACGCAGGGGTAGAGATCGAAGAGGGATCCCTCGGCTGCATGACCCGACGCGCCGAAAGACGGCGCGAAGAAAAGGCGTCGGGTCACTCCGCTCGGGATGACGGTTGGGTGGTGGATCAAGAGCTATGAACGGTGTGGACTCCAGGTTGAAGGGATATGCGGGGCGGGTTACGCATCCTACGCTGGGGCTGGAGCGGGTGTATTGCACGATTTGCGGGCGGCCTTATGGGTGGGTGAGCATGGAAAGTTATGAGCATGTGGCGCCGCAAGAAGTGATCGTGGTGTGCGACGGATGCGATGAGAGATACGGGCGGATGCCGCTGCCGGAAATGGAATTGAAGCGGACAAAGGAGAGTTGACGTGCCATTCTATTACGCGGTTTCTTCGCAACAGAATACAAACGCCACGGCGAACACGGATACGCTGCTGGCGGATTTGAAGACGGCCAGCGCCAACGCGGGATTGCGGGCGTATGTGCAGAAATTGCAGGCGGGATCGTACGCGACGCCGGCGGACAATGCGATTCGCTTGCGGCTGCACCGGCTGACATCGGTGGGGACGTATGCCTCTGGAACAGCGGTGACCGCGGCGCCATTGGTGCCGGATGCGCCGGCAGCGGCGTCGCTGGCGTCGACACTGCCATCGCTAGGGACTGGTGCACTGAACGCGGTGCCGGCGATTCAGTTGGCGTTCAATCAACGCGGGACAGGACTGTGGGCGGCGTTCACCGTAGACGAGGCCATCGGAATTTCGGGAGCGAACAACGCGGTGAATGGATTGGTGGTGTTGGATAGCCAGTCGACGGGCACATCGGTGCCCGTGAACTTCAAGATTATTTTCAGCGAGTAATGGATGGCGACGACAACGTGGGTTGCGGGGCTGTACAACGATGTGACGGTGCAGCCCGCACCTGCGGCGCGTGCGGCGATTTTTGGATTGCCGGAACTGGAAGACCCGGGCGGCCGCGTGCCCATTATGCCCGCGATGGCCGAAGAGCTCTACGGGGACTTGTTTGGATACAAGCTGTGGGAATTGCGGGCAGGGCTTTCGGGAATTGCGGAATTTGATTCCCGGTTAGTATTACCGCCCCAAGCGCCGTTGGCATTTGATGAAGTGTTGTGGCAACGATTTGCGGGGACAGCGTTTTCGCAAACCACGAGCGAGGCGGAGACGGGACTGACGCCGATTGTACCAGGGCGAGCGTGGGACGAGACGGAATGGCAGAGAGCGTTTGCGTGGTTCGCGGCGTTTCCGGGGGAGGATGAGCAGCCGGAACGATTGCCGTTCACGCCGCCGCCGGTGCCGAATCTGGGCTGGGACGATTTTGAGTGGAATCACGATTTTGGGGCGCGGGGGTTGGGGATGCTGGTGGTGATGGATGATTTTGTGAATGCGCCGGCGGGTGGAGGAAGCGGGAGTGGCGCGCCAAGAGGAAGAGCGGCGCGATTGGGGTTTGCGATGCCTGCGTTCCGGTGACGGGAGTGGCGCGAGTTGGATGGGGGGGATAACAGGGAGTAGATATCGGATATTGGGGAGCGATCAGATATCAGCGATCAGGAAGCAAGAAGAAGCAAGAGGTAAAGATAACGCAGAGGCACAGAGTACGCAGAGGCAGGAAAAACCCAAGAGGAAACCCAAGAGGAAACCCAAGAGGAAACCCAAGACCCAGGCACACACTCCGTGCCTGGGGCAACCAGCGATTCATTCCGATGAAAATGTGCAAGGCATTTTATCCGATCGCGGGTTCGCGGACGGCTTGGATTCCGTGTGTGCGGAAGGCGGAGGCGGGAACGGGATTTTGCCGGCGGCATGGGGATGCGATCTTTGGAGTGATGCTGGGAGCGATTGTTTACGAAGCGGCGGTGGATGAGGCGGTGGAAGTGGAGACTGAGAAGTGGCCGCGAAGAGAGGGAAAGATAGCGTAAAGGCGCCGATGAGAGGGATATCAGCTATCAGATATCAGGAGACGAGAAGAAGAGGTTGAAGAGTTGAAAGTCAAAAGTTGAAAGAATGGGAAACACTTACACAGAGGCCGCAGAGGGCACAGAGTTCACAGAGAAGAGAACCCAAGAGTGACCCAAGACCCAGGCACAGACTCCGTGCCTGGGGCAACCGGCAGAAAAGAGAAATCCAAGAGCACAGTCAGGAGTGACTGTGCCACAGGAAGAGAAACCCAAGACCCAGGTAAAAAATCGAACCTGGGGCACCCGGCAACCTGCAAGTTGATCCTGCTAGCGATAAAGAAAGTTCGAGAGGTGCCATGAGCGCCGCGTTTCGAGTGGGGATTCATACTTTCCGGACCCTGAATGATCCGCTGTCCGGAAATGTGTGCGTGGTAGGCGGATCGCCGCGACACAAGGGAGCGCGCAGAGCACATCACCCGGCGAAGAGCACTTCGCGAATGTCAACTGCTGGATCAGACGACGGAAGCGGACCAACCGCTGGCGGGAGTGCGCACACCTCCGCTGCACACGCTGCGGGCTGCGAACCGAGCGCTGATTTGGCAGGCGGCAACGGGAATGTGACGAAGCGCGCTCCTGAAAAAGGCAAAGAACAGTGGGTGCCGCTGCTGGAGTTTGCGGAGAAAGAGTTGCGGCCGATAGAGGCGTTTCCGCGAGATGCGCTGCAGTTTGTGATAGCCGTGAACGATGGAGTGCAGATGGTCGGAGTCGCGAAGGCGCTTCTGTCTCAGGACGATATCAAGGTGAAGCAGAGAGTGTTTGAGCAGTTGATGGAAATGGCCTACGGAAAGAACTCGCGCCGCGAAGACGAAAGGAAGCACAGGGTCATTGATATTCCGGGGATGACGAAAGATTGAGGAGGGACAAATGGCAAGTCCAAAGGTAGTTTTCATCGGAGAAGTGGCACAGATCGCGGGAGTGGGGGCGGTGGTGGCCGGCATCGTGCTGAGCCTGCATCACTGGGGCGCAGCAGCGGCCTTGATCGGGGGATTTGCGGCGTTCTTTGTGGGGAAAAAGCTGCGAGCATCGTAGGCGGAGAGGATCCACCGGGTGGACGACGAGTACGATCTTGGAGAAGTGTACCGGGCCTTTGACAGGCAGCGAGAGTTTCACAATTCCAAGAAGAAATACCGGCTGTTTGGCGGAGCGGCAGGGCCAGGCAAGACAAAGGCCCTGTTGTGGGAAGCAATCCGCAAGGCGCTGTTGAACGATGGGTGCGACACGCTGCTGTTGCGGCGCACATTTCCGGAGTTGGAAGCATCGTTGGTGGCCCAGTTCCGACGGGATGTGCCGCCGTCGTGGTTCCGCAGCTTCAACGAAGCGAAGCACATTGTTACATGGTGGAACGGGTCGACGACGCGATTTGGGTACTGCCGGAACGAGAATGATGTTTACCAGTACCAGGGCGCGGAGTTTTTGTTCATCGGGATTGATGAGCTGACGCACTTCACGCTGAAGCAGTGGCAATTTCTTACTTCCCGCAACCGGTGCCCGATTCCGGGGACGTTTCCGTGCATGGCGGGGGCGACGAACCCGGGGAATATCGGGCACGCCTGGGTGAAGGCGCTGTGGGTGGACAAGGAGCCGCCGACGGGATTTGAGCGGCCGGAACAATACGATCCGGGGGATTACGACTTTATACGGGCGCGGATTGCGGACAATCCGATTTATGCGAACGATTTGAATTACCGGAAGACGCTGGAGGCGCTGCCGGAACAACTGCGGAAAGCGTTTCTGGATGGGGATTGGGACGTCCTCTCGGGACAGTATTTCGATTTGTTTGAGATTGGACGGCATACAGCGCGGCCGGAAGAGATCGGGATGCGGGAATGGTGGCCGCGGTGGGTATCGATTGACTGGGGATTTCAGCATCCGAGCGCGGTGTATTGGCATTGCGGGATGCCGAAGGGGATAGCGAACAGTTATCAGCGACCGGCGAGCAGGCAGGAAGTGGCGAGAGGACAAGACGCAGGGAGCAAGCCTGGGTCCCTCGACTCCGGTCTGCAAACTGCGCAGACCTCCGCTCGGGATGACAGATATTCATTCGGCGCGGGGGGCGAGGCTGCGGCGAGGATTGTGACTTACCGGGAGTTTGTGCAGAACGGATTGTCGCCGCGGATGCTGGGGCAGGCGATTGCGGAGCGGTGCAAGGGCGAGAAGATCCAGGAGATATACCTTTCGCCAGATGCGTTTGCACACCGGACGAGCGAGGCTTCGATTGCGGAGCAGCTTGGAGAGGTGCTGGGGGCGAACGGATTGCCGCGGCCCACGCGGGCGGATGACGATCGGGTTGGCGGATGGCAGTTGATGTATCAATTGCTGGAGCAAGACGCCTGGGTGATTACGGAGAATTGCACGAAGTTGATCGAATGTTTGCCGCAACTGGTGCGGGATAACCGGCGGGTCGAGGATGTGCGGAAGATGGAAGGCGATGACCCGGCGGATGCGGCGCGGTATGGAATAGTTCCCGGCGCGAGATACGCCGGTGTTGGGGCATCCGCCATGGGCGGACCCGGGGCGGGGCAGGCTCCGCCCCTTTATTCTCAAGTGCGATTCGTGCCGGGGATGCCGCTTGGGGAGCAGATTGCGCGACAAGTGACGGCGGAAGAGCCGACTTCGCGAGCGATCCAGTTTCAGAGGTTGGAGGCGGAGCGGAGGCGCGGAAACAGCTTGGGCCGCAGAGATTGCCGCGACGGCGGTGGAATTGGTGAAGAGCGAATCGGGATTAGAGCGGAGCGTCCGGATCGATTGCGCGGCGAACGGCGAGGCAGACCTCCCGCATGCGGCGGCTCGACAATGGGCGGGGAAGTCTCTCCCTAAGCTGAGATTTGCGGACCGTATTTATAAAGTAGCACTTTAGCCAGGAGGGGCCTGGCAGGCCGGATTCCCCTGCTTCGATCCGGATTACTGATGGGCCCTCAATGCCCCTCGAGCTAAAGGGAACGACCAGGACGGAGTCGATGTGGCGGCTGAGATTGCGCCTATCGACGGAGAGTATGACCACCCAGTGGCGAATGGGAGGGTCACCGAGATAAACAGTCCAAATCTCCCCACGGCGGCAGGCTGGCCAGGGAGGGTTGGCATCACTCATCGAAGTTCACCTTACCTGATTCGTGAGCCAGTGCAAGTCCCAAGGAGCTGTCTTCTGCGATGTCCTCCTGTGACAGAGACTCGTAGTAGGCGGCGGTGGCGGCCTCCAATTTCTTGCGCGATTCGGCGCGGCGCGCGACGGCGACGGCACGGTCGACGGCTTGGGCTAGATTGGCGGCCTTGCCCCGGCGGACGAGGGATTTGAGGAAGGCGTCGGTCTCTGGGGCAACGGTGGTGGAGATTTTGCGGCGGTTCGCACGCGTTGGCATGGTTCGTCCTCTACAGGAAGAGTATAGCACGCTATCCGACATTTGTAAGATACTTTGTCTGACACTTTGACTGACATGAATATCGTTTGCAACGCACTCCGCGGCTTCTTCAAGACTCGGTATGTGGGGATGCTGGAGGAGGAAGTGGGGCGGCTGCGGGGGGAGAACCGGGCGCTGCTGAATTCGCTGCTGGGGACGGCGGGGTTTCCGCCGGTGGAGTTTGCGGAAGTGGTGAAGCCGGTGGAACTGCCGCGATTGAGGAAGAGGTCTTGGCAGCAGGTGCAGAGGAAGAATGAGTTGGATGCGATGAAGGGGTGAGGGCGCCGGTAATTCCAGGAACAAAAACAAAGATTTAACGCAGAGGACACAGAGACGCAGAGTTCGCAGAGAAGAGAAACCCAAGAGCACAGACAAGGGAAACCCACGGCAAACCCAAGAGCATAGTCCCTTCGGAACTCAGGGCAAGCAAGAGTGACTGTGGCACAGGTGCGGAGAACACCTCGAGGATAGAATTCACAGAGAAGAGATTGTGAGAGACGGCATGGACAACGCGATTACAGATTGGGAAGCGGGGATGACGGCGCCGGCGGATGGGAATGCGGGGGCGGGAGACGCCGCGAACCTTGTTATGAAAGGCCTCACCCCTGAAGGGGTGAGCTACAGGGCTGCGGATTTGGGGCCGAACTTTGAGAGGTTGGAGGAGGAGCGGCCGGAGTTGGTGAACGCGCTGCGGGAATTGGTGCGGCAATACCGCGTGGAGGGCGTGACGGCGCGGATGCATGAGATACGGCGGATCCGGCAGGCGCGGCTGTTCTGGCAAGGGTTGCAGTATGCGTGGTGGAACCCAAATGACATGAACTGGCATTTGCCGTTCGAGCAGAAGTTTAACGATGACCGGGCGCTGGAAGAGATGCCGCGGTACCAGTTTGTGACGAATTTTTACCAGGGATTTGGGCTGTCGTTCGTGGCGGTGCTTTCCCAAGATGTCCCAAGCGTGCGGTTCTACCCCCAGTCTGCACAATCGCTGGTGGATATTGCGGCGGCGAGGGCGGCTAGCGATGTGGCGGAGCTGGTCGAGCGGAACAATCATGTGGAGCATTTGCTGACTTCGATTGGGTATTTTTTGTGGACGGATGGGAAGCTGGGCGCGTATGTGCGGTACGTGAAGGATGGGCAGCGGTTTGGGTTTCGCGAAGAAGAGATTTTGGAGGCGGTGGAGATACCGCTTGGCGTTGACACGTGGGTTTGCCCGAGCTGCGGGAAAGAGTCGCCTGCGGGTGGAGGAGATCAGATATCAGATATCAGCGATCAGGAAGCGGGGGGTGGCGACCAGGAAGAAAGTGACGAGTGGCCCGCCGAAGGCGGGAGTGGCGAGCGAGGAGGCGAAAAGCAGGTCCCTCGCCAGACGCGGCGGGCTCGGGACGACAGGTACGGATTGGGCGATGGTGATGGGGCGGTTAGTGATGGGGTTGGGGAAAGCCTCACCCCTGAAGGGGTGAGCTACAGGTGCCCGGGATGCGGGGCAGAGCTGGGGGAGAAGGATTTGCGGAGGGCGGAACGGGTGACTGTGCCGCGGGTGGTGGAGACACGGCGGGTGGCGAATGGGCAGGAAGTGATTTCGATTGCGGGCGGGCTGGAGTTGAATACGCCGGTGTGGGCGAACGAGATGCACGAGTATCCGTACCTGCAATGGCAGGCGGAAGTGCACCGGGCGAAATTGAAGGCGGCGTATCCGCTGGCGGCGGGAAAGATCGAGTCGGCGCCTTCGCAGGGGCCGGAAGATGTGTATGCGCGCGTGTCGCGGCTGAGCGTAGAGCAGGGATTGCCTTCGATTCATCCTGGCGACGCGCTGATGAACTTGATTACGTTTGACCGGACGTGGCTGCGGCCGTGGGCGTTCTACGGGATTGAAGATGAAGAGGTGAGGAACGAGTTGCTGGCGCTATTCCCGGATGGTTGCTACGTGGGGTTTGCGGGCGATGTGTACTGTGAGGCACGGAACGAGAGCATGGACGATCATTGGCGGGTGCTGCACGCGCTGCCGGGGGACGGGCAGAACCGCCCGAGCGTGGGCGATTCGCTGGTGCAGGTGCAGGAACGCTACAACACATTGAGCAACATGCAGGCGGAGACGTACGAGTACGGCATACCGCCGATTTATGCCGATCCGCAAGTGTTGGACTTTGATGCGCTGGCGAACCAGGTGGCGGAGCCTGCGGCGCACTTTCCGGCGCGCGCGCGGCCAGGGCAACCGTTAGCGGCGGGATTTTTTCAACCGGCGCCGGCGCAAGTGCCTCCGGACATGATTCGTCACCAGCAGGATTTAATTGGGCCAGTGTCGCAGTTTTTGACGGGACTGTTTCCCGCGGTGTTTGGCGGAAACATGGAGGATGTGAAGACGGCGAGCGGGTACGCGATGGCTCGCGACCAGGCAATGGGGCGATTGGGATTGGTGTGGAGGCGGCTGAAGCAGTTTTATGGCGAGGTGATGCTGCTGGGCGTGGATTGCTTCCGGAAGAACAGGCCGGAGGACGTGGATGTGCCGCTGCTGGGGCCGGACGGGACGCTGGACGCGCGAATGATTCGCGTGGGGGATTTGAAGGGGAATATCTGCGTGCATCCGGAGGCGGATGAGACTTTCCCGCGGCTGAAATCGCAGCAGAGAGGCGTGCTGCAGCAATTGTTTGGGTTGAAGGATCCGCTGATTCAGGAGGCGCTGGCGGATCCGGCGAATCTTGGGTACATCAAGAATGTGCTGGGATTGACGGAGCTGGTGATACCGGGGGAAGACTCGAGGAACAAGCAGTTGCGGGAGATACAGGTGCTGTTAGGGAGCGCGCCGATTGTCGTGGGGGCCGACGGGCGAAACTCGAAAATGGAAACTCGAAATTCGGAAGAAGAGCCTGGGTCGAATGCACAGCTTATGCCCATCGTGCTGCCGTCGGTGGCAGTGGATTTGCTGATGGATGAGCATGCGGTGGAGTTTGAAGAGTGCAAGCGGTGGGCGAATTCGGAGGCGGGGCAGTCGGCGAAGATGACGAACCCGGTGGGGTTTGCAAACGTGCGAGCACATGCGGAGGCGCATTTGCGGGCGATGCAGGGGAACGCCGCCAAGCTTGCCCCAAACCCTTGACATAGGAGGGGTTGCGGGATAGGGTGCACCAAGTTGCCTGCGAGACGCGTCTAAGTGTGTAATAGGAGTAGGGGATTTACAATGCCAGTCATGAGTCCAAAGGCGCGCATCAAGGCCCTGCGAGAGGCGGGAGCTGGTACTTGGCTCGCGTTCTCTGAAGATGAGTCGCGGGTGGTTGCTACCGGAGCTACCTACGATGAAGCTGTCCAGGCCGCGGAGAATGCGGGTGAAAATGAACCTGTTATTACGTGCGTGCCAAATGACTGGGCTCCGCGGGTTTTCTAGTGATCAGGTTACCGTGCAAAGTATGGCCAACCCCAACGCCGCATCCCGCTTTTCCGAATGAGATATATCATTGGGCTCCTATTATTAATGTGCGTTTGATCCACAAGCATGCGCCTCCGAGCAAGTCAGTAGGGCAGGAAAAGGGTAGTTTTTAATTCGATAATGGTTATGGTGGAAAGTCGCGTCTGCGCTATCGTGTAAAGGGATATGCGCAAGTCACCAAGAATGGTATAGTTAAAAAAAGTATGGAACCATGGCCGATCATTAAACTCACTTTGATTCACTGCGGCGTTGCCTTGGCAGTGAGCGCGATATTTGCTATAACACTCTACCTCTGCGGCATTCTGTTCCCGCCGGATTTCGGAGTGGTTTGGTGGTTCAAGAAAATTGATCTCATGCTGGCGATAATCACACCAACTGCTCTCGCAATCATATTTCTGAGTTCTCTTTTTCGTATCGTAGCAGACGCCGTAATTGCGGCGTGGAAAGGATTTCCTGATGGCAATACAAGTCACAGTCTGGTCTGAGACTCGTCGCGCTATTGCACAATGGATTGGTATTGTGCTGGCGTCAGTCTTATCAGGCTTGCTGCTAGGCATACTTTTGCGTCAAGGCGTGAGCGACAAATTGGCCTTGGAGGTTGCTCTACCAGTGGGCTTCCTTCTAGCACTCCTGTTCTGGATTTCGATTAGCTATTGGTTTTCAACCAGAAGCGTCAGGATTTCCATGGTTGTAGCTCTTTCGTCCAATATTCCAAACTTTGAGGGGGACCCCATAATAAAAGGATATCTATATCAGGTTCCACCTACCATTCCAACAATGGCCCCCCAGTTTGAAGCTGCTCAGGTCGCGGGATAGAGAGTGAAAATAGATGCCCTTTCCAGCTTTTGATTTCTGTCTCATCTGTGATGGTGTTCGACCAGAGATCGGTGGCAAACTGACTATCCTGGGCTTTTACGGGTCTGCCCCGAACGTAGAGATCGTAGTTGGCAATCCTGCCGCGCCTGTAACTGTAGGATTGGTTGCTGGTTTCCCGGCCGTAGCTGATGTGCAGACGGTCTATAACTACTCGTTTGTTATAACCAAACCTGACCGCACCGTACTTCAGCGGACGCCCGCTACTAGACTGAACATTGCCCCCAATGGTCGGGGCCTTGTCGTTTTTGGATTTATCATTCCTCCGCCAATTGTTTTTGGCCCGTATTCCATTCGTATTTTGGTTAACGATGAGCCCAAACTAGATACGAGCATTCGCGTGCGCCAAGCTACACCAGCAGAACTAGCTTCTTTAGGCATTGCGCCACCTGTCGTTGGCAGACTAAATTGAAGCCGTCAACACACAATTAGAGCACTACCCAAATGAGTGCTGGGTTGACTCAGGCTCACATGTTTGTCTCTTTCATGGCAGTCTGTGTCATTCGCTGGGTATCAAGCGAGTCGAAGACGGTGTCAAAGAAGAATTTGGCGGGATTTTTGGGGATTCCACGCGTCCAGTTTATTACCACAAGTTGAAGATCATAGTCGTCGCAGAGCAGTTTGAGACAATGGCCGAGTTTTCCTGGGATTTGACCGTAGCAGGGATTTTGGGCAGGCGCGGATTCTTCCAGAATTTCATTACAAGGATAGATTCGTCGCAAAACCCACCGTGCATCGAGTTGGAAAAGATCGTTTCGCATTGAGAATGCCGGCACATCGTTGAGTGATCGCCGCAATGTTCAATGCGGTCAAGCACCCTAAAACTACCTGAAAGATCGTTTTGTTGGAGTGAGCGAATGGAACAAGTGTCTTCAATTACCGGAAATGGCGCTGGGCGGGAAGTGTTCGCGATGACGGATGAGCAGATATTGGAGATGGAGCCGCTGGAAGAAGTGGCGAGTGACGAGTGGCGAGTGGCGAGTGGACAAGACGCTGCGACCATGCCCCGGTCCCTCGACTCCGGTCTGCAAAATGCGCAGACCTCCGCTCGGGCTGACAGGAATACCCCGGCGGATGGGGCTAAGGAATCGACTAGGGAGGGCCGTACCCCTGAAGGCAAGTTTGGTGGAGGGGTTAGGGAAGGCCTCACCCCTGAAGGGGTGAGCTACAGGGAGGGGACGGCGGCCCAGGAGCCGCCGAGGTGGCTGGCGGAGCGGATGCGGGATCCTTGGCATGGGGATGAGGCGAAGGAGTTGTGGGAAGGGGCGGTGCAGGCGCGGGAGGAGGCGGCGGCTTATCGCGAGGCGATTGGTACGCCGGAGGAGGCTCGGGCGCTGAAAGAAATTTACCCTGGTGGAGTGAATGAGGCGAAGACGGCAGCGGAACGCGCGCGGCAGTTGGAGGAATTTGATACGGCTTATTTTGGAGCGGTGGGGAGGCCAGCAGAGGAGTTGAGCGCGGCGCGGGCGCAATTGGCGCAAAGATTGATGGAGCAGGATCCAAGGGCGTTTCGGGAGATGGTGGCGACGGGAGTGAGGTTGCTGGAGGGGAGGGGGAATTCGGCGGCGAACGGTGGGGCGCGCCAAGACGCGGGGAGCAAGCCTGGATCCCTCGACTCCGGTCTGCAAAAAGCGCAGACCTCCGCTCGGGATAACAATTCTGGAGTGGGGCGCGAGGCGGGGGATGTTGTCGGGAGAGGCCTCACAGCGAATGCGGATCGCACGGTGGACATTGTTGGGAATGGCCTCACCCCTGAAGGGGTGAGCTACAGGGACGGGAGAGAGCGCAGCGCGAATGCGACGACGGTGCAGGAAGTGCCGGCGGGTTATGTGAGTTTTGAGAAGGCGGCAAATGGGGAGTTGGAGAAGAGCGTGGGCGGAACGATTGCGCGAGCGATCGAGAGTGCGCTGCCGAATTTGAAGAGCCTGGATCGCGCGGGGCGGGATGGGGTTGGGCAGGGGACACCTCTGCCGGAGAGATTGGGCGCGGCGGTGCGGGAGGAAGTGGAAGCGGCGTTGAAGAGCGACGCGCAACTGGGCGAGCAAGTGGCAAGGATTTTGGGGGCGCGGCGGTTTGACGATGCTACGCGGGCGCAGGTGGTGCGGGTGATTGATGCGCGGGCGCAGCAGTTGGTGCCGGGTGCGGTGAAACGAGTGGTGGGGAGTTGGACTACGGCAACATTGGGAACGCGAGGGAAGAGCCGGGCGGCGGAAGCGGGGTTAGGGGCAGGGAATGAACCGGCGGCGAATACTGCACCACGATCCGGGAAGATCGGGCAGAGTGCGGGGCGGAGTGAAAAGCAGGAAGCGCGGGCGCCTGGACGAACGGGGAGTCGCGGGCGAGTGGATTATGGGAAGTTGAGCGACGAACAGATTTTGGATTTGTAGAAAGAACTTAACGTAGAGTTCGCAGAGAACACAGAGTTCACAGAGAAGAGAAACCCAAGACCCAGGTAAAAAATCAAACCTGGGGCACCCCAATTCAAGGCAACCCAAGAGGGATTCATCGCACAAAAGGCGTGCGATGCAAAACCGTACCTCACTCCGCTCGGAATGACGGGGGGATGAGGGTTGCCTAAATGGGGTCGAGCAATGCTCGACCCCTACGCAAGTTAAGACAGATCACAACGAGGTTTTTGGCGCCTTCTCGCAAGACGCCTGCTTGCCCTTCTGAAGCGGGGCGGCACATCTAAGGAGAAATAACAATGCCAGCACAGCAAAACGCGAATGTCATCGCGTTGCAGCTCGAGAAGGTGCGCGACAAGGTACCTTTGCTCTATGAGCGCGACGACATTCTTTTGACGATGATTCAACAGCGCGGGGACGTGGAGAAGATTTCTTCACGAAACTTGCGCCTTCCATTGCAGGTGAATCCCGGTGGGAAGGCCGGGTCGTACAACGCGGATGGCGGAGATCTGGGACGCGGATCGGGAACGCAATATGACGTGGCTCAGGTGTCGCCAATATTCTTCCGCTTCGCGATTGAAATCACGAAGCTGGTGGAATACGCAACAACCGGACGGGAACGCGCGATCGAGAATGCGGCCAAGCGCGAAGTAGCGAACGGAATGAAGCAGTTCCGCGCCTTCCTGGACAAACTGATCCAGACGGCAGGGAACGGGGTACTGGGAACGATCAGCAACGTGTCCGGAACTACGTTCACCATGACCGTGCCTTACGGAGCTGCGTTGGTGTATCCCGGGCAAACGATCCAAATTTACGACACCACGTTGACGACCAACCGGAACATCGCAGCGAGCGTGACGACGACCGTGGTGACGGCGGACCCGATCACGACACAGCAAATCACCGTGGACAACGTGCCGACAGGGACGGTGGCGACGGATGTGATCGTGCACGACGGGTTGAGTGGAGCGCAGCCGGTGTCGTTGTATGGGATTAAATACCACCAGAACAACGCGACGACCGGGACGTGGCTCAACTTGAACCGCGCGAGCTATCCGGTGCAATTGCAGACGCCGCGCGTGAACGCGGGCAATGCCGCACTGACGCCGGCGAATGTGCGCCTGGCGATCAACAAGGTGCGGAAATCGTTGG
>Ga0074045_10001794_pt1 | contig 20411 bp, 16 predicted proteins | sample BogForMeECP23OM2_FD_94442 | JGI IMG/M metagenome (GOLD analysis project Ga0074045, IMG submission 94442) | Bog forest soil microbial communities from Calvert Island, British Columbia, Canada - Bog Forest MetaG ECP23OM2 | ecosystem: Environmental > Terrestrial > Soil > Wetlands ...
GGACTGGCGAGCATCCCGGGGTGCCTATGTATTCGCCGGTAACGTAGTGGTTAATACTAACCTCACTGAGCCTGGTCAACTGAGCTCTTACAAGCTCCGCCCTTTAGGGCGGGGTAGTTGACCGTATAGCACTGCTGCAGAGTTTTAATCCACTGCACTATAAGGTTCGCCTCACTGACAGGACGATAGAATTGAATTTATCCCTCGCGACAGCAGAATACACATCTTTGCCAACGGCAATGAGCGGTTGATCTGAAAGTGTTTCATGAAATGCTTTGGTCAATCCCTTCAAATTTCCGTCCGGCCTATCAAGTGTTGACGAGATATACAATAACACTTTTGAAGATTCTCTGATAGATACCAGTCGCCTCACTATTATTTTGGAAGAATAAAATAGAAGTTGTTGCCATATCTCGTTGGTTCATAGCCGACCACTCCACCATGTATTTCTATTGCATTTTTTATGAATGCCAAGCCATGTCCAGTACCAGGTCTGTTTGTGGAATTGGTTCCGCGATATTCTTCTTCAAAAATTCGATCCCTTTCCTCAGGTTTAAGATGCGGACTGGTGTTGAACACGTTATACTTCACCCCATCCTTACCGGCACCGAAGAAATCCCTGATAAGCTCATGCCCATAAGAGATATATTTCCTCTTTTCACCTGTATCAGTGAGTATTTCCTGTGTGTATTTCAGGGCATTTGAGAAAAGGTTGGCGAATACTTTGGCTATAAGACCCACGTCCACAACGCTAATGACCTCTGCATCGGGGATACCGCTGAGTTGATCATCCACAATGATACCAATTTCCCCAAGTTGTTCCATGAACCTTTCCAACTGGGGTTGTACCACATCTTTTTTCATATTATATTTCTTAGTGCGCAGCGTAAGATGTCCTTGGTCAAAATGACTCCCGCGAAACAGGGTCTCAAGAAATAAGCTCATGTTCTGATAGTGCTTTTCGAGGTTCTCCAATTCTTCCGTTAAACCGTGGTTAACGTCACTCAAGTCTTCCCAGAGACGGTTTATGCGGATCCCATCACAGAGGTCCGCTGCTGAATATGAGGAGAGTCTACCTCCCCCCCCGGTAGCATCTTTATGAACATTATGTGCGTTGGCCTGAGATGTTGTCTAATGGACTGATGAACGGGAGGAATCTCTTCGAGTCGGGTTAAACGATATACTAAAATGTTAAAATTAAAGTTACTATGCTGCCAAGGGAATTGATCATAGAGGGAGCAAGGCAGAACAATCTTAAAAACATCTATCTCAGGCTTCCTCATAATAAAGTCATAGCCATCACCGGCGTTTCCGGTTCTGGCAAATCTTCCCTGGCGTTTGACACTATCTTTGCTGAGGGACAATGGCGATTTATCGAGTCACTCTCAACATATGCGCGACTCTTTTTGGAAAAGCTCGATAGACCAGATGTTGAGGCGATCTCTAATATCAGGCCGGCAATTGCCTTGGAACAGAGGAATCCTGTCAAGGGTTCACGATCCACTGTTGGCACCTTGACAGAACTCTATGATTTGTTAAGGGTTCTCTATTCGCGTACTGCAACCCCATTCTGCCCACAGTGCGGGAACGAGATAAGGAAGTGGGACCCCTCACAGATAACCTTCGAGTTGTTACAAAATTATCTTCATGAAAAAGCGGTTATCATATTTGAGGCTTACGAATCAGTAGAAAGCCTTAAGCAAAGAGGGTTTCACAGGATATGTCTCGATGGTGAGTTCATTGACTTGGCAGACGCCCCGGCCCGTCTTCCAGACCGCTTGGATGTAGTCCTTGACAGGCTTGTCATACGGGACGAGCCAAGATTGTCTGATTCTGTGGAGATGGCATGGCGAGAGGGCGGGGAGAGACTTAAGGTAATCATAGTGAAGGCTCAGAGGTCAGAGCAAGGTATTCAGAATTCATCACGCTGCGCATCTTCGCTTGATGCAGAGGCGCAACGATTAACTGTCAACCCGCTGTCGACTACTATTGAGTCATCGCCGATTCTAAGGTTTTCATCTAAAAACACTTGTGATGAGTGTGGTATCTCCATTCCTGAACCCACGCCAATCCTTTTCTCATTTAATCACCCTGTGTGCGCATGTCCAGAGTGCAAGGGTTTTGGAAATATCCTCGTTTATGATGAGGACCTTATCCTCCCGGATAAGACACTTTCGCTAGCCGCAGGGGTGATAGATCTCTGGGAAAAGCCTGGATACCGGTGGTGGAAAGACCAAATGCTGCAGGGTACCAAAAGAGCAGGCATCGATACAAAAAAATCATATGAAGACCTTACAAAAGAAGAGAAGAAGTTACTGTGGGAGGGGGACAAGCATTTTTATGGGATACGTGATTTTTTTGAAGAAATGGAAGGCAAACGATATAAACTCCACATCAGGGTTTTGTTAAGCAGGTATCGCAGTCCTGTCATCTGTCCGAAGTGTAATGGGAGGCGACTGTGTGATGCTGCTCTTGCATATAAAATTGAGGGATTAGACATTGCCGAATTGACCAATATGCCGATATCAAGACTGTTGCTGTGGTTTAATTCATTGCAGCTGTCTCCCATGCAACGGGAAATCGCAAAAGAAGTGTTGAACCAGATAATTATGAAGCTCAAATTTCTCGAGCGAGTTGGATTAGGATATATCTCTCTGAGCAGGCAGGCAAAGAGTCTCTCCGGTGGCGAATATCAGAGGGTTAATCTGTCAAATCAATTGGGATCAGCATTAACTGGAACCCTTTATGTGCTTGATGAGCCGACTATAGGGCTCCACGCGAGGGATACAAGGCGCATTGCGAGCATCATGCGAGAACTGTCTTCTCTTGGCAATACAGTGATCGTTGTGGAGCACGATCGGGAGATCATCGCAACGAGTGATTGGGTTGTGGAACTCGGACCAGGAGGGGGGCATTCCGGCGGTAAAGTCATATTTTCGGGGGCGATAAAAGATTTTTTAGAGTCCGATACATTGACTGCACATCATCTCTCACACAATCAGGTGAAGGGCCTCTTCTCTATTCGCAGACTCACCCCTTTTCCCTCACGCTGGCTTGTTTTGCATGGTGCTTCCGGAAATAGCCTAAAAAAAGTGAAGGTTAGTATACCTATTGGATACTTGACGGTTGTATCAGGGGTCTCGGGATCCGGCAAAAGCAGCCTTATCGTCGAAACACTGTATCCTGTACTTGGAAGACATTTCAAGATGACCTCACAACAATCCCTTCCCTATAAGGAGATTGAAGGGATATCCCATTTAAAAGGTGTCAGACTTATTGATCAGAGCCCGATTGGGAAAACACCGAGGTCAAATCCGGTCACCTACCTGAGGATATTTGAACCAATAAGGAAAATCTTTTCTAGGCAACCGGAGTCCAAGGTGCATGGGTATGCCCCAGGATTTTTTTCATTCAATATTCCGGGAGGCAGATGTGAGACCTGCAAGGGAGAAGGCTACCAAAGGATGGAGATGTATTTTTTTGAAGATATATTTGTGAAATGCGAAGATTGTAAGGGGAAGAGATATAAAGCAGAAGTGCTTAATGTGACCTATAAAGGGAAAAACGTGAGTGATGTTCTTGACATGACGATTGATGAGGCTGTTGAATTTTTTCACGAGGTCTCGGAAATAACGTCGAAACTTCATCTCATGAAGGATATCGGACTCGGCTACCTGAGGCTTGGACAGCCGGCTACGACCCTTTCCGGCGGCGAGGCACAGCGTTTAAAAATATGTGCAGAATTATCTAATTATCCGTCCTCCTCCACCAATAGAAAGGGAGGGGGGGGGCTAAGCAAAGGGTTGCTCTATGTGCTTGATGAGCCGACCATTGGACTGCATCACCAAGATGTAGTAATGTTTATGAAAATCATTAGAAAGCTGGTTGATGCTGGCAATACCGTTATCATTATTGAACATAATCTCGATGTGATAGGCGGGGCTGATTGGGTCGTCGATATGGGGCCTGAGGGCGGAGAAGAAGGTGGAAGTATAATATTTGAAGGACTCCCCGAGGAATTGATGGAGGCTTCCAGCTCTTATACTGGAAAATATCTTAACGAGTATTTGCGCCTGACTAATCATGACCAAACTTAAAAAGGTTGCCATCACTATTGGTGACCCTACGGGCATCGGCCCGGAAGTGACGCTTAAATCTCTCATAAGCAAAGAAGTCACAGGTAACTGCAGGCCGCTTATTATTGGTGACAGGGCAGTGATCGAAGAAGCCGTCAGGGAATTGAATATTCCTATTGATTTAGGAAAGATCGACCTGCTCAATATGGGAGTAATCAAGGACCGGGATTTTCCGAAATGCAGGGCAACCGCAGAAGCGGGGATGGCCTCGTTTACTTACATCAAGAAGGCAGTTGAGTTGGCGGTGCTAAAAATTGTGGATGCAATTGTCACCGCACCGATCTCAAAAGAGGCACTCCAACTAGCAGGATTGCCCTGGCATGGTCACACTGAGATGCTTGCTGAATTAACATCGACGAAGGACTTCTCCATGATGCTCTGCAGCGGATCATTAAGGGTGATTCTCGCGACAATACATACTTCGTTGCGGAATGTTCCACTAGAAGTCACAAAAAAAAAGGTCCTTGAGACAATAATTCTTGGGAAAAAGGCATGTGATACAATGGGCATTGTAGAGCCTCGCATCGCGGTTGCCGGTTTAAATCCGCATGCGGGAGAAGCTGGGATTTTTGGCAATGAAGAGTTGCTTCAAATCATTCCCGCTGTCGAAGAAGCGCAGCGCATGGGAATACCTGTGTCAGGCCCTTATCCGGCAGATGCCCTCTTTTATAGGGCATATAAGGGTGAATTTGATATAATAGTCTGCATGTACCATGATCAGGGTCTAATTCCTCTTAAAATGATAGGGTTTGAGAAGGGGGTTAATGTTACCGTAGGGCTGCCGATTATAAGAACATCCCCTGACCATGGGACTGCCTATGACATTGCATGGACGGGCGTTGCTGATCCTTCAAGCATGATTGAGGCAATTGTGATGGCAGCGCAGCTTGCGCGGACAACAAATTGAAGAATGGAGTTGCTATGTTATTTGAACCTTTTTCATTCAGGGGAATAGAGATAGAAAACCGCATCGTTAGGTCTGCCACTTACGAAAAAAGGGCTGATGTGGACGGATTTGTGACAGATACATTGATTCAATTTTATGAAGAACTGACAAAGGGTGGCGCCGGATTAATCATTTCAGGTAATGCCTTGGTTCACGTGTCTGGAAGGTCTGTCCCACAAATGATATGCATACATAATGATTTTTATGTCGACAAACTGAAGCGTCTCACAGATGCTATTCATCAGTCTAGCGGAAAAGTGGTGATTCAGCTTGTTCATGGAGGAAGGCAGTGTTTCCCTGCCCTTCTTGGAGGCCAGAAACCAATGGCACCATCTGAGGTCTATGACCCGTCAACAAGAGTGACCCCGAGGGAGATGACTAATGAGGAGATTTGGGAAATCATAGAAGCCTTCGGAGCTGCAGCTAGGAGGGCCATGCAGGCCCGATTCGATGGCGTTCAATTGCATGCCGCCCACGGTTACCTGATAAGCCAGTTCCTGTCATGTCATACTAACCGGAGGGATGATTATTGGGGTGGCGACGAAGAGCGGCGGTTTCATTTTCTCGAAGAGGTGTATAAAGAAATCAGAGATGAAGTGGGATCCCAATATCCTGTTATGGTAAAGATGAACGCAGATGACTTCGTTGAGAGAGGCCTTAAGGCGGAGGAAAGTTTACGCATAGCCAAGCGACTTGAAGGTCTTGGAATAGACGCCATTGAGGTCAGTGGCGGCATGTATGAGTCAGGGAATATCACCTCTCAAATCAACATTCTAAAGCCCGAGCAGGAGGGGTATTTCAGGGAGTCATCTCGCCTGTTCAAAAAGGCGTTGCATGTCCCTGTTATCCTTGTGGGAGGAATCCGTTCTAAGAAGGTGGCGGAAGTCCTTCTCCAAAAAGGAGATGCCGATCTTGTGTCCCTATCAAGACCGCTGGTAAGGGAGCCCGACCTGCCTAACAAGTTCAGAGAAGGAAAGGAGACGGCTGACTGCATCTCTTGCAATGGATGTATGAGATTCATGAAGCTAGACGCAGTGAGGTGTACGCAAATTAACCCAGTTGTGAAAAGTACCCTGAATTAATCTAAGATTATCGTTATTATTAACAGCCGGAAGTTTGACCTTATAATCTTTCAAATTTTAATATAACTACCAAGATGAAACCTGTAAAACAACTCGAAATAATAAAAAGAGGCACCGTTGAGATACTCCTTGAAAAGGAGTTGCTCCTGAAGTTGGAGGAGTCGCACACAGAGGACAGACCCTTGAGAATTAAGGCGGGCTTTGATCCAACAGCGCCTGATATTCATCTTGGCCATACAGTGCTACTTGAGAAGATGCGGCAGTTTCAGGAACTCGGTCATGAGGTCACGTTTCTGATTGGTGACTTTACAGGAATGATCGGTGATCCTACGGGCAAGTCTGAGACACGAAAACCCCTCACCAGAGAGGATATTCTGAAGAATGCTGAAACCTACAAGGATCAGGTTTTTAAAATACTGGACCCACACAAAACTCAGGTACGGTTTAATAGTGAGTGGTTGGGCACCATGACCGCCGTCGAACTGATTAAGCTTGAGGCAACTCAGACAGTGGCGAGGATGCTTGAAAGGGAAGACTTTAAACAGAGGTTTCTCAATCAGAGTCCAATAGGAATACATGAGTTTATTTATCCCCTTCTGCAAGGCTATGACTCTGTTGCTCTTCAAGCTGACGTGGAGCTGGGCGGGACTGACCAGAAGTTCAATCTTCTGATGGGGCGGGAATTGCAGAAAGAATACGGCCACGACCCGCAGGTGCTGGTGATCACGCCGTTACTTGAAGGCCTTGACGGTGTCAAAAAGATGTCAAAGAGTCTTGGCAATTATGTTGGTATCTTCGATCCGCCCCAAGAAATGTATGGCAGACTGATGTCTATTACCGACGAGTTGATGGTTAAATATTATGAACTGTTGAGCCATATAACCGTTGAAGAGCTGAGATCCCTGAAGGATGGGTTAAAATCAGGGGCGATGCACCCTAAGAAGGCAAAGGAGAATCTTGCATTTGAAATTGTCGAACGCTACTGGGGTAACATGCCGGCAGTCCATGCGAAAGAAGAATTTAATCGAATATTTAAGGAAAAGAGAATGCCTGATGAGATTGTTGTCTTTGAGCTTGAATGGGAAGCTGAGGAGATGTGGTTGCCCAAAATCATGAAATTATCCGGGTTAACCCAGAGCACTGCAGAGGCAATAAGATTGATCGGGCAGGGCGCGGTAAAGGTGAATGAAGTGAGGACTGACGATCCAGATAAGAAGCTGATAAAGGGCAGTTACATAATAAAGGCTGGCAAACGGCGATTCCTTAACGTAATTGCCAGGTAATCCTAGTGATGCTTGACTTCTGAATGGCCACCAGTAATTATATAGAGAGCACTCGCAAGTGCTCCTGTTTTCTAGAAAGCATTCGCGTTCACCAACAAGGTGGAGTGCAGCGCCTTATTCTAGAGTTCCTGCATAGTACCCTGTTACCTGAAGATCACTATCTGCTGCGAGCAGGATCTCCTCATTTCCACTGCCAGGCTTTATCATCCTTAAATTATAAGAAAAGAATCGGAGACTGCAAAAAAAAAATGCAGAAGAAGAAAAGATCCGAACAATATAGCCAAATTTCACAGACCACAGTGTATGCGTTAATTACTTTTTGTCGCAAGGGGTGATACGCTTCAGATATAGCCTGTGAAACATACCGAAAGTTTTAGCAGACAACAAAAGGAGGAAGTTATGGGAACAGACAGGTCACATAGGGAGGCGTTGGGGTTCCTTATTTGCAATTGCGTGAACGTGTTTTGTCTTTTGTCATTAGTGTATTTAGTAGCGCCGGCATTTGGCGACGATAGCGTCACTATATCATGTTACACCGAGGGAAGATATGTTGATGATGTGTCTGATGTTGCAGACGTTTCGCAGGCAGCCCAGTTATGCAATTCGACATATTATGATTGCAGAGGGGGATGCATAGGCTGTTTCGACGATTTCGACCTTGACGAGAGAGTATGTGTGGATGTGAACGGGAATAAGTTCTCACCCGATGAAAATTAATTGACCGCTGAGCAAGCATTAGGCATTTGCTTATATATTTTCAACTGGTTTGACACTGGATGGATGACTCAGGTGCCGACCATTCCATGTTATGCACCTGACTTTCTATAACCCACGCGGTTTGCACTTGGTTGAACCTCGTGATCTTGTGCGCTCAATAGAAATGTCTGTTGTCTTAGGTAGTGGCAGGCCCAAAAAAGGACTTCAGCCGAGGTTATCGAGTTTTTCAACAATACACAGTGCGACTTCCTGCCCTGGGTCCATCTTCTTAAGCCCATCGCTTCTGCACAGATTCCTTTGAATAGTCTTATGCTCAGCCCATGCTGAACATCATGGACTTCATAGCTCACAATTGCTCGAAGTGACATATGTCTCGACCGGTAATTTCAAGCGTACACGGTCAGAATGAATTTTTTACCGAAAGAGGCAATGATTCAGATGCCTGCGGATTAGGATCTTGACCGCTCCATTACGATAATGGAAATGGGTACCTCACGCTATTGTTTGGCAGTCCGCGGCAATTTCGAATGCTTGATTTAAGTATGAGTTTTGGTTATCATTAAACATGAAAAAATCATGCTGCCTGTTTGCTGTTGTTGCTAGTGTAGTGTTCATTGTCTCACTTTTAAGCGCCTGCGCTGGAGGGAATCTCTTGAGAACGGAACCTGTCCAGAATACTAGAAATATTATAACCGGAACTTATACGCTTATCCTTTACCAGGATAAGGCTTATTTTGAGCTCCTGACCATAGCATTTCTTGCTGCGGAGGGCTATACCTTTCAACCGTATGCGCCGGAATTTAATTATGGTGTTACTCCGAATATTGATGGCCGGGAAGCCCTCGATGCGGCTCAAGCGTTCATTCGCAAGAATCCCGACTACATGAGCACTTCCATTAGCAAAATCCTTGATCCCGCTGGCACGACCATAGGTTATGAAATAATGCCCCTTTATCGGTCTTTTAACTATGGCACTAGCAATGTCATGACTGTTACATACTCACTCAAGGCTCCGGGGATTGTACAAATTAATCTCGATCTTCTTTCCCAAGTCAAAAATGATATAAACGGTGATTAGCAGAATCCTTGATCCCGCTGGCACGACCATAGGTTATGAAATAATGCCCCTTATACCGGGCTTTTAATTATGGCACTAGCAATGTCATGACAATTACTTACACACTCAAAGCTCCGGGGATCGTACAAGTTAATCTCGATCTTCTTTCCCAAGTCAAAAATGATATAACGGTATGTGACAGTCAACATACCAGACGTTTTTCGGCCTGATCAGCATGTTGCGGCACTGATGGCACAGTGTTGAATTTAATAGAGCCTGCCGATATTCAGTCAGAGACCCTACCCCCCGAACAGATTGACACCCCAGAAGTCTACAGGGCGCGCTATATGAGTGTGTAGGTCGCAGAGGACGGAGAGCCACCACTTTGGTCGTGACTTTAAGGCTGATGCAGATTAACTGCTCAGTGATGAAGGCATGCCGGAGAGCCGAATGGTCATAGACTCTGATATTCGTCCGAACCTTCGATCAACGCAATTCGTAAAATAACGGATGCTGAATGGCCGACCTACTGGAGTATTGAAACGTCAGGTATGAAGAGACGTGTGAGTGTGGGGTGAATATTCCCTTGCGAGGCAATATATGGGTTGACGACTTTCCGTTGTTCATTGGGGCTGAAAATACCCTTGTCCCATATTAATAGTTTTCAGCAATCTTTTGAATGTCAGTGAGCAGTGGAGTGTCGCACCACGAATTCATAGTATGGGGCTTTGTACTGCGCAAAAGTCTTCGTGATATAAAGAGCGGCCAAGGATTAACGAACTAATTGATCTCCAATTGCATGGGGAAAGCTTAGCCCCGCAGGCAAAGACGACAAGTTTGCACTAGAGCAATTTCTAAGATTTCATCCAGAGAGGCGTCAAGTCCTGTATTCTGCGTTTATCTTTACATAAGCCTCTGTTAAGTCGCAGGTGAGAACTTTGGCTTTTCCGCTACCAAGATGGAGGTCAATAACTATCTTGACCTCTTTATTTCTTAAACTCTCAGCTGCCTCTTTATCTTTTCCGGTTCCCTTGCCTCTGCCAGCTATTTTAAGTCCATTGATAAAAATGTCTGTCTTGTCCTCATGAATCATTATTTTCGAATATCCAAGTACAGCCATGAATCTTCCCCAGTTGGCATCATTGCCGTAAATAGCGGTTTTTACAAGCAGAGAATTTGCAATAGCAAAGGCGGCTCTGTCAGCCTGCCTATCGTTGCGAGCATTTATTATTTGTATTTCGATAACCTTAGTCGCGCCCTCACCGTCTTTTACTATTAATCTACTCAATTCGTAACAGACCTCAGAAAGTGCTGCCGTGAATACCGTCAATGCGCCAGTCCCTCTTCGGATCACCTCATTGTCTGACAGACCATTTGCCATAATGAGAACGGTATCGTTTGTCGACATATCGCCATCAACGGTTATTGCGTTGAATGACTTCCGCACGACCACCTGGAGCGCTTCATCGAGAGCCTCTCTTTCGATCGTTGCGTCTGTTATTATAAAGCAGAGCATTGTCGCCATCTCGGGACATATCATCCCCGCACCTTTACATATGCCAGTGATGCTAATGCTATTATTGCCTACTTTCAGTCTCTTGCTGATCACCTTTGGGAATGTGTCCGTAGTCATGATGGCAGCGGCTACATCGTCAATCGTGGCTCTTCCAAGATTGTTCGCAAGCTCCGTTATCTTCTGCCGTATCCTGTCCATCGGCATAGGTGTGCCGATGACGCCCGTTGAACAGACAAAAATATCGGTCGGCTTGATTGTTAAGGAGGCAGCAGCGAGATCAGCAATTTCAATAGCATCAAGCATGCCCTGTTCGCCTACACAGGCGTTGGCATTGCCACTGTTTACTATGATTGCTTTCCCTCTCCCAGCCTTAATCCTCTTCATGTCAAGTTTTACAGGAGCTGCCTTAACTTTATTCTTTGTAAACATTCCCGATACAACAGCTTCACGCTCCGAATAGATAAGGGCGAGGTCTTTCCTCCCAGGTCTCTTAATGGCGGCCTCCACTGCGGAAAAGAGGAAACCTTTCGGTGATGGTATATTTTTAGGAGATTTCATGTTATAAGATAATTTTATTTATCCTCATTTTGCAAGGTTTTTTGTGTCACATGATGAAGAGACAGGGTTGAATAGTTGTCGAAAAAGATGTTTGCTTAAGGCAGCCAAAGACTCCACTCAATCGAAACAGCCGATACAGGCGCTATCGCAGCAAGCGAGGATAATGGAATGGCGTTTTTTTTTGTGTGAGGAGATATTCTGCGTGTGAGTTGTCACCTTGAGAGAGGAGAGTAGTTTGATTTACGGACATATGCAATTCCATCGTGCCTCAATTTTGGGAATGTTACATATTACCTAAAATGCACAGAGGGGGATCATTTTCAGAAATGTGAAGCTAGGAAGTTCCTTGTTGCCCTCCCGAGCGCATTGTAACGACAAGAGGCGAAAGTGCCATTGCGCAAAGTGGCGAGGTAGGTCACATGCACTATGCGCAGCTAGAAGACAAGCGCTGATTTCAATGCTTGCGTTAACATGGAGCACAGATACTACGCGGGAGATTCCCAGCTGAAAGTCCTCGGCAGCAGTGTTGAGTCGTTGCTGAAGGCTACATGTTTTCTGATTAAACGCATCAACCCCCCTGTTTAGATCGATGAGGATCAGGCACGAGGGGGGGGAGGCCATGCTTCAACTCCCTGTACTTAGCCCCTATGGCGGATAGGTGGAAGTTTCGCGAATGGACTGAGGAATCTCACTGTCTCTGATGGGGGGTGGTTCATATTGGCATTTTGCCAGAATGAAATCTTCTCGATCTTTGCTTCCAAGACGTTTAGAATTACTCATAAGAAGATAGCTAGCCACTATCGTTGATGACAGGGTTGTTGAGACGCAATAATTTATCTCATGACGCAGAAACGAAAGGCGGTCTCTGTTCTCGTCAAGAGGAAGACCCTTACAACTTTTAAGGATCCGTTCGCCCCGGTCTTTTGAAAAGTATCCCGTGAAAAGAAAAGGGCCTTCAACTCTTTATGAATAAAGGCCCTTTTCACATTTTATAGTGGAGTTTCAGCGCATTAAGCTGCTTTTCTGTGAGAAGTTCAATCTTCCCCTAAAGGACTCTCCTCTGATCTTCAGTATCCTATATGTCGTAGTAAAGGAAAAACTCATAAGGATGAGGTCTAAGCCGCAGTGCGTCAACCTCCTTAGTCCTTTTGTAGTTTATCCACGTCTCAAGAGCATCCTCAGTGAAGACATTTCCCTTCAGCAGATATTCGTGATCCTCTTCAAGATGGTCAAGAGCTTCCTCAAGGCTACCGGGCATGGTCGGCACTGTTGCGAGTTCTTCGGGTCCGAGTTCATAGATGTCCTTGTCGAGAGGCTCCCCCGGGTGGATTTTGTTTTCAATGCCGTCTAGACCTGCCATCAGCATCGCTGAAAAGGCAAGGTATGGATTACACGATGGATCCGGGAATCTCACCTCAACCCTTTTTGTTTTAGGATTCGCGGAATAAGTGGGTATCCTCATCGAGGCAGATCGATTTCTTGCGGAATATGCAAGATTCACTGGTGCCTCAAATCCTGGTGTTAATCTCTTATATGAGTTAGTGGTCGGGTTTGTTATCGCCGCCAGTGACTTAGCATGTTTTAAGACACCGCCGATATAGTAGAGAGCAATCTCGCTCAAACCTGCATATCCGTTGCCCGCAAAAATAGGTTTTCCATTCTTCCAGATGCTCTGGTGAGTGTGCATCCCAGAGCCATTATCGCCGAATATGGGTTTGGGCATAAAGGTAACTGTTTTGTTATGTTTTCTGGCGACATTCTTGATGATGTACTTAAAAAGCATCAGATGGTCTGCCATTTTTACCAACGAGTCAAACCTCATGTCGATTTCGGCCTGTCCTGCAGTTGCCACCTCATGATGTTCTTTCTCAACATAAATACCACATTTCAGCATCTCTTGGACCATTTCTGTCCGGATGTTTACAAGACTATCTGTTGGAGGAACGGGAAAGTATCCTTCCTTGTGTCTCGGTTTGTAGCCGAGATTAGGTCTTTCATCCCGACCTGAATTCCATATCCCTTCAACGGAATCAAGAAAATAATATCCACTGTTTGCGTTCTGGTCAAACTGTATGTCATCAAAGATAAAGAATTCCGCCTCCGGCCCCATATAGGCGGTGTCACCTATGCCGGTTGATTTGAGATAAGCCTCTGCTTTCTGCGCAATAAAGCGTGGATCTCTCGAATAAGATTCTTTTGTGATGGGATCAACAATATTGCATATCAAGCTTATTGTCGGATACTCCATGAACGGATCCATGAAAGCTGTTGACGGATCAGGGATTATCAACATGTCCGATGTGTGAATGGCCTGCCATCCTCTTATGGATGATCCGTCAAAACCAAGACCTTCTTCAAAAATCTCCTCCTTCATTTCAGCTATTGGCACGGCAAAATGCTGCCAGGTACCCGGGAAATCAAGGAATTTAAAGTTGGCCATCACTGCCTTGTTTTCCTGAGCCATTTTAACTGCGTCTTTTGGTGTCATACCTTTCCTCCGCTTTATTTTGGTTTGTGTGCTGATATGTGGGCGGGTAAAAAAATTTACCCGTCATGTACTGTATTACCAATTACGCCATGTAGATCATACCGCGGATTCCCCGCGTTCGCCGGTTCTAATCCTGATTACCTCTTCAATGGGATGGACAAATATCTTTCCATCACCGATCTTGCCGGTCTTTGCTGCCTTTTCTATCGCACTAATGATCTTTGGTACAAGAGCATCTGCTGCAACTATCTCCAGTTTTATCTTTGGGATAAAGTCAACAACGTACTCGGCACCTCGATAGAGCTCGGTATGGCCTTTTTGCCTTCCGAACCCTTTTACTTCTGTAACGGTCAAACCCTGAACACCTATTTCATTCAGGGCATCCTTCACCTCATCAAGTTTAAAGGGTTTTATTACCGCCTCCACTTTTTTCATGTCTCACCTCCTATTATAAGACAGTCAACACGCGTCATCTATCTAGTGACTGGGCGACCCAGAGGAATTACTGCACTCCTTGCTTTTTGCGAAGCTTGCTCTGAAAAAAGCCTGGTAAAAATTTTCCGCCCTCTGCGAGTATACCTCAAAGAGCCTCTCAGTTTCCATCACGATTTTTTGCAAATCTATTTCCTCGTCTCTCAACCAGTCATATAGCATCGTCTTGGTGACCTCTATGTGGAATTGAAAGGCATATGCATTGCTGCCGTAGCTAAAGGCCTGATTGGCATAGAGGGCTGAGCTTGCAAGGCGTTTTGCGCCTTGCGGAATGTCAAAGGTCTCACCGTGCCAGTGGAAAACCTTAAACGTTCTACTTATATCTCCGTCAAGAGGATGGATTGCCAGCTTCATCATGAAGGGATCACTCGTGCCTTCAGCGGTCAGGTTGATATCATGCCAGCCTACTTCTTTTTGCAATCCTCTATAAACGCTTGCTCCAAGAGCCTTCGCCATTATCTGTGAACCGAGACAGATTCCAAGGACTGCCTTCTTCTTCGCAATAAAATCGCGGACGAGATTTTCCTCGGCTTGAAGATAGGGATAGGCGGCGGTCTCATTCACACTCATCGGACCACCCAGCATGATAAGGACTTTAAACAAACTTGTATCAGGGAGATCTTGCTCTTCTGACAGGTCAACTATCCTGTAAGGAAGCGCTTCTTCGCTGAGAAAGTCCTCAATGGTGCCAGGACCCTCCGTCGCTGTGTTTTTACAAATGAGAACTGACATAGCCTTCTAAATTTGCAAGAATCGTGCCGAATGGCTGTCCATTGAAACGTAAAGATATTTTTTAAAAATTGGTTTCCCATTGCCTAAAAAGAAGGCATCAACTGCTTAATATTTAGGCAGTCTATAGCGTATATCCACTTTCTTCATGTTCTGACAAGTCGAGACCCGACATTTCTGCGTCATCAGTAACTCTCAACCCGATGATTTTATCTAGAAGCTTCAAGATGATAGCTGTCATGACAAATGAGTACACCACGGTAACAGCTATTGCGATAAGTTCTGAGATGAACATCTTAGAAGTGCCGAAAAACAAGCCATCGCTGCCTGAAGGGTTGATGAGTTTTTGGGCAAAAAGGCCTGTGCACAGAACTCCCGCAATTCCCCCGAGTCCGTGTACACCAAAGGCGTCAAGGGAATCGTCGTATCCCAGTTTGTTCTTCATATTGAGTGCCACGTAGCATACGGAACCGGCAAGCATGCCTATCATCAGGGCTGATAGGGGTCCTACAAACCCGGAGGCAGGAGTTATTGTCGCCAGACCGGCTATCGAACCTGTTGCGGCGCCAAACATCGTGGGTTTACCTCTGTGCAGCCATTCAATGACTACCCAGACGAGGGTGGCAGCAACAGCGGAGGTATGGGTCGCCACAAAGGCAGAAGTACTTAGGGCGCCGGAAGAAAGGGCGCTCCCCGCATTGAATCCAAACCATCCAAACCACAGGAGTCCTGCCCCCAGCACTGTCATTGGCAGATTATGGGGGTAGAAGGCCTCATGCGGAAAACCTTTTCTTTTGCCGATGATGAGTGTGGCTGCCAGGGCTGATAGGCCTGATGAGACGTGGACCACAAGGCCACCTGCAAAGTCCAAGACCCCCATTTCCTTGAGCCATCCTCCGCTTCCCCATATCCAGTGAGCGATTGGGTCATAGACTATTGTTGACCAGAGAAGCGTAAATACAAGAAAAGCAGAGAATTTCATCCTTTCCGCAAATGCACCGGCAATGAGCGCCGGTGTGATCACGGCAAACATCGCCTGATATATCATAAAGGCGAGGTGCGGAATGGTTGGGGCATAGTCGGGATTGGGAGCACTGCCTACTCCTCTTAGTCCCACCCAATCGAGCCCGCCAATTATCCCGCAAATATCGGGACCGAAGGATAAACTGTAGCCTAAAAGTATCCATTGCAGGCTTATGATCGCGATCGTGACGAAACTCTGCATCATAGTGCCAAGGACATTTTTTCTTCTCACCATCCCGCCATAAAACAGAGCAAGACCAGGAGTCATGAGCATCACCAGTGCAGCTGATAAGAGTATAAAGGCTGTGTCTCCCGTATCTATCCTTGAAGCGCTTTGAGCATGCGCACTAAGAGGTGTCATCAGCATTGTGATGAAAATAAGTGAGATGTTTGTCTTGGTGTTCATTTTTGGGCCTCCTGCATCTGAGCAATCTATCCTATCGTTAACGGAAATAGTGTGATAACTTTTGCAATTATCACGCCGGACATCCCCCATAATAGGAAAGTAGCTAGCCAAATGGCAGTAGAGAAATCGAACCTATATAGTATCTGAAGAATCCCCTGGGTTTCCGCCTCAGGGGTACTTTCCAAAATACTATAGTTATTTCAATGAATTATGAGTTTGCAGCCGGGGGCTAAACTTATGTTCTCATATGGTGCAAACTCAAGAGCGTGAGGAGCTTGTCTTTTTTGATTTGCAAGGAAGGGCTTGCAGCAATGCGGAAGCTGTCCTACAATTTTGTAGGAACATAAGCAAGGATGTCTTATTTAAATCTTTAATATCATGGGGCTAGTTATTTCCTACAATTTTGTATCGACTACAAAATTGTAGGAAATAACTATTTTCTTCGCGTTAGATTGCAGAATCGCCAGTTTCCCCTGTGCGTATCCTTATAATTTCCTCAAGGGTCGAGATGAAAATCTTCCCATCCCCTATTTTCCCTGTTTTTGCCTTCTCCTGTATCGTTGACACCACCTTTTCCACCATGCTGTCCGAAATAATCACCTCTATCTTGATCTTTGGGATGAAGGCTATGTTGTACTCTGCGCCCCTGTAAAGTTCAACATGACCTTTCTGTCGGCCGAACCCCTTTACTTCTGTGACGGTCATACCCTGAACACCTATGGCATTAAGGGCGTCTTTGACCTCATCAAGCTTGAAAGGTTTGATTATTGCCTCAATTTTCTTCATAGTGATTCCCCCTTTTGCAACGCATTATAGCAGGGGAAGGCACTTCCTAGGGTGCCTTCCCCTGAGTAACTACATATTGTAAGCTTTTTCTCCGTGCTGACTTTCATCAAGTCCGGTAATCTCGTCCTCAATATCAACCCTCAGCCCGATAAACGACTTGATTACCATAAAAATTATGAAGGTCATTATCCCCGAGTAAGCCATAGTCACTCCCACAGCGATCAGCTGAGTGATTAACTGTCCGGGATTTCCATAGAGGAGGCCCTTTCCCGCTTCGTTGATCGCGGGATCGGCGAAGACACCGGTGAGGATTGCCCCTATCGTACCACCCACTCCGTGTATGCCAAATGCATCGAGGGTATCATCATATCCAAGCTTTGGCTTTAGAAGCGCCACTGCGAAATAAGGGACCACGCCTGCTGTAATGCCAATGATAATTGCTCCGGTGATGTTGACAAATCCTGCTGCGGGGGTTATCGCTACCAACCCCGCGACCGCTCCTGATGCGAGACCTAGCACAGTGGGTTTTTTGGCATACAACCAGTCAACTACCATCCATGCAAGGGCTGCGGCAGCTGTAGCTGTGTTGGTGTTGATAAACGCAGCACTCGCGAGCCCGTTTGATCCAAGTGCTGAGCCTGCATTAAAGCCAAACCATCCAAACCACAGCAGTCCTGCTCCAAGTACGGTAAGAGTGAGATTGTTTGGCATAAGGTTCACCTCTCTCCTCTTCCCTATCACTATTGCGCCCACCAGTGCTGCGATACCCGCGTTGATATGGACAACGGTACCTCCTGCAAAGTCAAGTGCGCCGAGTTTCGCCAGAAAACCGTTCCCCCATACCCAATGTGCTATCGGAACATAGACAAGACTCATCCAAAGAATCGAAAAAAGCACCCAAGCAGAAAACTTTATCCTCTCAATGTAGGCACCGCTGGCAAGGGCAACGGTAATTGCCGCAAAAGTCAGTTGAAAAGCGACGTAAATGTATTCGGGAATTGTCTTAGCAAGATCGGTGATACTGTTGACCCCGACCCCCGCAAGGAAAAACTTTGAAGGACTCCCTATGAGCCCCCTGATGTCGTCTCCGAAGGATAATGTGTATCCATAGATGACCCAGAGAACGCTTACGATACAGAAAGTGACAAATGACATAGCCATAGTATTAAGCGTATCCTTACGTTTTGCGATGCCTCCGTAAAAAAGAGCTAGCCCAGGGAGTGTCATGAGCATTACTAATGCCGTTGCAACGATCATCCATGCCGTATCGCCAGTGTCTATTTTTAGCGGGGCCGGAGATGCAATTGGTGTTGCGGTTGTGCCTTCCGGGGCAGAAGGAGTGGGCTGAGCAGGCTTGGCCTGCTCAGCTGCTGCAGGAGTAGGAGGGTTAGGCTGCTGCTGTTCAGCATACAGCACACCTGCAAAGATAAAAATGCTTAGTACTACAATCAAACTGATCAGTCGTCTCATTTTTTCCTCCATTGAATCATATAAGTTATTGAAAGTTAAGTGTCTGCTTAAGCCCGTAAACTGTACTGTTAACAATGTTCCCAATTGGATGAAAGAAGTGACCGCTTATCACCCTGTTCCCATCGGCCGACAGTGGGAACGACCATTGAATCACAGGCTGCACCGGGGCATTTTTGGCAATAGATAGCGTGACATCGGCTTTGAGCATTCCTTCATGGAATGCCCTGTACTTCTTGCCGGTATTAGCTCCGGTTGACTCTTCAAATGTCCTCCAATACTCAGGCCTCCCCGAAAAATGGCCAAAAGAGGCCCCGAGGTGGGGGGTGATCTCCCTGTAAAGGGTCAACGAATAAGAAAATAGGAGATTGAAATACGTTGCCAAATGCGAGGCAATATCGCTGACATTTCCCCAGACGGCGGCACTGAAGCCGTTTAAAAAAACAAGTTTTGACGACTGTATGACCACGCTGCCGCTGCTCAATTTGTATCCCCTGAATATGTACTGATTAAATATGCCAAGTGAAGCGTTTCCGGTGACCGTGGGTTCCTCTACTTTCTGCGCTGAAGTCGGCTGTACGGGGACCCTGACCTCTTCCGCATGCGCGTTGCTGACGGTCAACCCACGTACCATCACCATTGCCATAACTAAACTTCGAAGCCCTTCAATATTGAAACCTCCACTCTATAAGTCCCTGGGTCATGCCCGCCTTCCCTTGATATGCCCCCAGTCACGCCCCATAATCGTCATTAGTCGTCCGTTGTTCTATTCCCCGTAAAATCTGATATTTCTTAATCTTGTAACCAATCATTCTCTCAGTTATGCCGAGTTTTCGTGCCGCCCTCGCCATTACCCAGTCGGAATTTTCAAGTGCCTTAATAATCTCTTCCTTTTCCATCTCCGTCACCTTTTCTTTCAGGGTATCCATTTTGTCCCTCCTGAAGAAGCATGCTTATTGTAAGCCAAAATCATGCCAGCTTGTATCTAATTGATTTTATGGCATTTGATAGCGTTAGCTATCTTACAATTTTGTATGTAGATACAAATTTGTATCATTTTTGTATGGTTGCTCTGCGCCAGTCAGGCCGGTTTTTTTGAACTGATGGCTGCGCATTCCCCTTCCTAGGCTGTAAGCCAGGAGGGGGTCAAGCAGCTGGGTTGAATCTGTTTCTTAGTGCCTTGTTGTTGGACATAATGGTTGTAGGCATAGGGCTGTCGCTATTTTGTGGTGAGCATTACACGCAGTTTAAGCGTACAAACAGCATGCAATCTTAATTCAATTGATTGACTTTCGATGCAGTTAACTACATCATGATAATATACGATATGGCAAGCGGAGTGAAATTCAGGGCCTACCCGGACAATAAGCAGTCGGCACTATTAACGTGCTGGATCGGCTGCCAGCGGTTTGTCTACAACTCAAAGGTAGAGGAAGACCGCTATTTCCGCACCTTCCGTAACCATGCGCTTGCCCTGACCGGGGTGCAGAGTCCTGTTGACCAGCAGTACAGCCAGTTCAAGGACAAAGACCTGACCCCATGGCTGTTCGAGGTGCCGTCGCAGATCCTGCGTAATGGGGTATACCGCTTCATGCAGGCATACGCGAGGTTCTTTAAAGGACTGTCTCAGAGACCCTCACGAAAGAAGCGACACGGCAGACAGACCGTGTTGCTTACAAAGGAACTCTTCCAGTTCATTCCAACGGGGAAAACAACCAAGGTCAA
>Ga0074045_10001797_pt1 | contig 20396 bp, 15 predicted proteins | sample BogForMeECP23OM2_FD_94442 | JGI IMG/M metagenome (GOLD analysis project Ga0074045, IMG submission 94442) | Bog forest soil microbial communities from Calvert Island, British Columbia, Canada - Bog Forest MetaG ECP23OM2 | ecosystem: Environmental > Terrestrial > Soil > Wetlands ...
CCTCGTTTCTATACCTCGAGGACGGGCAGCCGGTGGGCGTCTACGCGCGCGAACAAGGAGCGCTGGTCCCTCCGCGGCTGGTGCATTCGGCGAAATCGTGGCTCTCGAATCCGGACGTGGACCGCACGGCGAAGATTCTCCCCTGGGATTCGCAAGAGACCGGCCGCGTGCTTTCGCCGGTGGAAGTTTCGGCCCGCATTCTGGCCAAGTTCCGCGAGGAGTGGGACCGCGCGAAAGGCGCGCCGTTGGCCGAGCAGGACATCGTCCTTACCGTTCCGGCATCGTTCGACGAAGAGGCGCGCGAGTTGACGGTGATGGCGGCGCGCGACGCAGGGATCGAACGGCTGACGCTGCTCGAAGAGCCTGCCGCCGCGTTCTATTCGTGGATCGCAAATAACCTGGCGCAGTCGCGAAAGAAGCTGTTCGACGGACAGACGGTACTGGTTTGCGACGTCGGGGGCGGTACCAGCGATTTCAGCCTGATTCGCGTGTCGCGCTCGGGCGACCTGATCGACTTCACGCGCACGGCGGTGGGGAAACACCTGCTGCTGGGCGGCGATAACCTGGACCTGACGCTGGCCTGGCTGGTGGAAACCAAACTCGGCGCGAAGCTGTCGATCCGGCAGCGCAGCGGCCTGCGCCGCCAATGCTCCGCCGCCAAGGAACGGCTGCTTAACGATCCCGATTTAGCGGCGGCCGAGATCACCGTGCTTGGTTCCGGCTCGTCGCTAATCGGCAAGACGTTGCGCAGCGAGATCCGCCGCGAAGAGGCGCTGGAGCTGGCGCTGGACGGCTTTCTGCCATTCACCGAACGCGGTGAAGCGCCGAAAGAAGAAGCGCACAGTCTGTTTCGCGAGCTCGGGTTGCCATACGTTACCGACGCGGCCGTGACACGCCACCTGAACGCGTTCCTCGAGCCGCTCGGTGTGACGCCGGACGCGATCCTGTTCAACGGCGGCTTCTTCATTCCGGGAATCCTGCGCGAGCGCGTGGCGGATGTGGTGGAGCGCTGGTACGGGCGGCGTCCGGAGATTCTGGAGAACAGCGAGCTGGACCTGGCTGTGGCGCGCGGTGCGGCGTACTATTCCTACGTGCGCTCGACCGGCAGCGGCGTCCTGGTGCGGGGCGGCTTGCCGCGCACCTATTACATCGCGCTGGGCGACGCGCGCGACGGCAAAATCTCCGCCGTGACCTTGGTGCCGCGCGGCGCGGAGGAAGGGACCGCGGTCGAGATCGATAACGACGCGCTCCAGCTTGTGGCGAACCGGCCGGTCTCGTTCCGCCTGTACAGCTCGCTAACCCCCAGCACCGACAAGCTGGGAGACGTGGTGGAATTCGCCGTGGGCGATGCCGAGTTGCACGCTCACGCCCCGCTCGATGCGGTGATCCGCTTCGGCAAGAAGGCAGAAGAGCGATTGATCCCGGTCAAGCTGGGGGCCAGGCTCACCGAAATCGGCACGCTCGAAACCTGGTGCGAATCGAAGGTGAGCGACAACCGCTGGAACCTGGAGTTTCAGCTCCGCAAGCCAGCCGCCGAGCAACCGGTTGAGCGCAAGGCCGCCGCCGTGGTCAGCGAGCAGGCGCTCCAATCCGCGGTGGCACTGATCGAAGAGGTGTTCGCGCCCAGCTCGAAATCGCCCATTCCGCCCGAGGAATTGCCGGCGCGGCTGGATCAGGCGATGGGGCTGGGAAGAAATTCTTGGCCGCTCGCCGCTATCCGCCCGATGGCCGATGCGTTTCTCACCACCGCCGCGGGCCGCAAGAAGAGTCCGGCATTCGAGATCCGCTGGCTGAACCTGGCCGGTTTCTGCCTGCGCCCCGGCTTCGGCTACCCGGGCGACGATTTCCGCATCGAACAGGCGCGCCGGCTGTACGCGGGCGGCATCGCGTATGCGAACCAGGTGCAATGCGAAATCGATTGGTGGATCTTTTGGGGCCGCGTCGCCGGCGGGATGAATCGAAATCAGCAGGCCGATGTGTACCAGCGCTTGTCGGGCTTCCTGCTGTCGCGCGGCAACAAGAAGCCGCAGCGCATCAATGCGGCACTGCTGCGCGAGATGTGGCGCACCGCGGCCAGCCTGGAGCTGTTGCCGCTGGGTGCCAAAGCCGAGCTGGGCGACGCGCTGACGAAGCGCATCAAGGCGGGCGATTACAAAGAGAGCGAGCTGTGGTGCGTTTCGCGGCTAGGCGCGCGCCAACTTTTCTACGGCCCCATCAATCTGGTGGTACTGCCGGCTACCGCGGCGCGCTGGGCCGAATCGCTGCTGAACAACCCGGCGGCCGGCGACGCGCTGGCGGCATTGGGACGCCGCACCGACGACCCTATGCGCGATTTGCCGGCGGCCATACGCCAGGCGATACGCGGCAAGCTGGAGGCGATGCCACACGCCGCGCGCCTGCTGGCGGTGCTCGAGGGCGAAGCCGAAGACGACCGCGCGCTGGGCCGCATCTTCGGCGAGGAACTGCCCTCGGGGCTGGTGCTGGCGAAAGAGCAGGCGTGAGCAGGCGGGGCGTGCTGCACAGGCTGCCGAAAGATCCGAAAGAGAATCTGCAGCCACTGGTGAACACAGATGAACACGGATAGGCCAACTCTTATCGATCTGTGTCCATCAGCCTGCTTCCGCTTCAATAGCGCATCGCTTCCCGGCCACACCGAACGCTGGGTGGGTAAGGTCCTCGACCCGGTGCGGCCGGACCTGGCGGAAGAGGCGATGCGCGTAGTGTCCGGATGGACCTATCATCCGGCGATGTGCGAGTACGAACCCGCCACCGCGGAGATGGATTTTGTGGTCACCTTCAAGGGATGGTGATGCACCGCCGGCGAACGCGTGGTCGCCACTGGATCCCGTAAACCGGGCTCACGCGCCGATGGCGTCGAAATCCGCCGCCTCTCCCGCCTTGGCAACGGCGATGCCAGGCACGATGGCGCGCACCAGGCCGGCCAACACGCTGCCGGCGCCGCATTCGAAGGCGCGTTCGACGCCGTTGGCGGCCAGCAGGCGGACGCTTTCCACCCAACGCACGGGATTTGGCACCTGCCGATAGAGGCCTTCGCGAGCCTCGGCGCCCAAGCGGATTTCGCGCGCCTGCCAGTTGTTGACCAGCGGGCAAGCGAGATCGGCGAATTCTGTCGCATCCAGATTGGCGCGCAGGCGCTCCTGGGCCGGCTTCATGAGGGCACAATGGAACGGCGCGCTCACCGGCAATGACACGGCCCGGCGTGCGCCGGCAGCCTTGGCAAGCGTCATGGCGCGCTCGACGGCGGCGGCGTGGCCGGCGATCACCACCTGGTCCGGTGAGTTGAAATTGGCGGCGCTGAGCACTTCACCCTGCGCGGCCTCGGCGAGGATCGCGTCGAGCTTGCCTTCCGGCAATCTGAGGATGGCGGCCATGGCGCCGACGCCCGCCGGCACGGCTTCCTGCATGTAGAGGCCGCGATGGCGCACCAGACGGACGGCGTCGGCGAAGCGGAGGCTCTTCGCAGCCACCAGCGCGGCGTATTCGCCCAGGCTGTGGCCGGCCACAAAATCGGGGACGAGGCCGCGCTCGCAGAGCACCGCACAGGCAGCCACGGACACCGTAAGCAACGCCGGCTGCTGGTTCTCGGTGAGCTTGAGTCGATCGTCGGAGCCTTCGAAACAGAGGCGAGAGATGGGGAAGCCGAGCGCATCGTCGGCTTCTTCAAATATGCGCCTCGCCACGGGAAACTTGTCGGCAAGCGACTTACCCATGCCGGTGTACTGCGACCCCTGGCCCGGGAAAAGAAAAGCGGTTTTCGGTGTCAATTCGAAATTATAACAGTCCGGCGAATCGGCTTGCTTTCGCGGCGCGCCCGGAACGCCTGGCCGGCGCGGCCCCGGAGAGTGTATGATGTCTGCCATGCCGGTTGTCATCTCCATGCTCCGCGGCGTCAACGTCGGCGGCCACCGTAAGATCAAGATGGACGCGCTGCGCGAGCTCTATGAATCGCTCCAAATGCGCGATCCGCAAACCTACGTGCAAAGCGGCAACGTGGTTTTCCAAACCGGCGACCGGGATCTCGTCCTGCTGGCCAGGCGAATCGAGCAGGCCATCGAGCGGAAATCCGGCTTTCGCACCAGTGTCATTCTCCGCACCGTCTCCGAGATGCGAGGCGTGATTGCGAGAAACCCCTTCGCATCGCGTCCCGGCGTGGAGCCCAACAAGTTCTTGGTCACCTTCCTCGCAAGCCGTCCCAGCGCCGAGGTGCGAAGCAAGCTTCTCGCGATCCCTGCCGCTCCCGAGGAACTGCGCATCGACGGCCGCGAACTGTACATCTATTTTCCCAACGGCATCGCTCGCCCGAAGCTGTCCTTGCCGCTGGTGGAAAGGACACTCGCCATACCCGGAACCGGCCGAAACTGGAATACCGTTACCAGGTTGCTCGAAATGGCCGAAAGTCACGGCACTTCGCCATAGCTGGCCCCGGTTCGTCGCGCTCCCTTGCCGGCGCGGAGTTCTTACGCTTCCCACGCGCGATGCGGGACGCCGCGGTCGCGGTCTTTGACGCGGTCGTACAGGTACAACGTAGAGACAGTGCCGAGCGATTGGTTGTAATAGCTTTGGCTGCCGAGCGCCTGCCACAAGTCCGCTTCGAAATCGTGCAGGGCCTTCAGCTCATCGGCCAGCGCCGGCTGTTGTTTCCCGGAAGGTGTGCGGAAAAACTTCTGGTAACCGCCGTCCACCAGCGCGCCGATTTCGCCGCCGATCAGAATGCCCGCCTGGCACACGGCCACGGCCGCGCCGTCCTGTTCCTTCAGATCGATCGCGCACGGCCCGCGCGTCACTCGCAGCGCTCCAGCCAGCGGGCCTACCGCGAAGCCCGCGGCGCGCAGCTTGTCGATGCGCTGCTCGAAGGTGGGGATCTCGACGGACTTCCGGCGAAAGAACATAGGTCTTACTGTTATTATACTGGCGTGGCTTGTGCCGCGTGCTCCGGGCGAAGCTCGGATCGCGCATCGGATTGAATGCGCCAACCGCCCCCTCAGGCCGGCTCCGAAGCGCTCGGACCTGCGCCGGAGGGAGCAGCCGCCAGCGGATCGGACTGGCTGTCGTCTGGCGCCCCCTCAACGCGGGTTAATCATACGTGGCCGGCTCCAACTGCACCGGTATCGCATATCCAAAGACATACCCAACGTCGAGACCGGGCGCCGATATGATTTGCGGATAAGTGGACACCTGCATGGACAAGGTCCCCGGGGCTGAGCTGAGGTGCGTGGTCACCATCGGCACCAGCACCGACGATGGAATGGTAAACTGCCCATCAGTTGCCGCGGCATTGCAGGTGAAACTGGCGTTTTGATTGGTTCCCGAAATGGTCACGAACTCGCCCGGAGTGCCGCCGGTCCAGGTGATCGTCTGCCCGCCCTCGTAGACCGCCACCACTGGTTCATCGCCATTGATGAAGCTCTGCGTGCCGGTAAAAGTCTCCTGGATCGGGAAATTCACGCTCGCCGTAAAGGCTCCAATATCTTTTCCGCCAGCGGCGTTGAACGTGATCGTTCCCCCGGTGGGGATGTATCCAAAACCGTCCGACTGCCCTAGCGCCGCCATATATTCTCCCTGATCAGAAAATGTTCCCGTGCCAGGAGGAACGATCACTTCAGTCAACGGCGTAACTCCGCCCGCTCCGGTTACCGTCAAGGCCCCGGCGTCCAGCGTCGGGAACTGAGGCTCGACAACATTTTCGAAACCCGTTCCCATGGCGCAGCTTCCCAGCGATACCTGTTGGCTGAGACCCAGATTGAAACCCGTAATCGGCGGAACGGCGCCCTGAGCTGGGTACATCACATACTGGCCGGCGGCCCAAGCGCCGAACGACGATCCCGGCATGGAAAAGAAGCTCGCCATGGCCGCTCCCATGTCGGGACCCTGGTTCCCGGTTGGGGAAGAATTGGGAACATTGGGCGAGTCGGGTTCAATCGCCAACACGCCCACATGCACCGTGCCATTGGCGCTCAGGGTTGCTAGTTGCTGCGGGCTGATGCCCAGGACAGGGTCTGTGCACGAGCCGCCGCCCGCGGCGACTGGCAGCGTTACGGTATTACTGATGATCTGGTAATTCGAGTTAATTGCCACCACGGAAACCGCGCAACCGGTAGGAACTCCCGCCGGGACCGTGACATTGATTTGATCCAGACCCGGATAGCCGCTTCTGCCCTGATAGGAGATCGGCGCCGGAATGTTGCCGATCAACACCTGCAACGGAAACAAGGGAACGGAGATGCCATGCAGCGTCGTCGTGTAGACGGTGTCGCTATCCTGCGGGCTGGCGCCCAGGCCCGATCCCCAGAACGTAATCACCTGGCCTGGGCTCGCGGAACTTGTGGGCGTCAGAAGCTGATAGTTCGAGTCGGTCGCGATCGCCGGTCCACTTCCGGTCTGGTAGATAGAGCCGAAGCCAAACGCGGTTTCCCACACACCCGACGTAATCAAATTGCCGGTTTGACCGTTGTACTGGACTTGGACGGTCGCCGCACCCGACGAGCTCGTGGAAGGAAGCACCGCCGCGATCTGGGTGGCAGTCGCGTAGTAGATCGGCGCTGGCGTGGTCACACCGTTGACGGTCACCGAGACACTGGCACCGTTCAGCGTCAGGGGCAGGCCTTTGGTCGAATCCTGCAAGACGGCGGTGGAATCCGGGGTGGCCAGTCCGCATCCCGTGATCATGAACAGGCTTCCCTGCGCAACCTGGCTCGAATAACTGTAATTGTTCATCACCTGGAAAACCGCCGGCTGTCCGGCAGCGACGCCAACGGTGTCGTACTGCAAAGTGATCGCGGATGCACTCACCGCCGTCACCAGAACCTTCGCGAGACTATGGGCGTTGGTGGCCACCGCGAAAACGTCGTTGACCGCGGGGTTCGTAATGCCGGTAGTTCCATAGGGCAGCGTCTGCAAATCAGCCGATGTAAGGCTGTTGAACTCCTCCACGCCGCCCGCTCCGGGGATGCTATACAACTGGGCCGCGCCCACGGGAGCAAGATAAGTTCCATTAAGTGTCGCAACGCCGTTGGAATCGACGTAACTTCCACCCAGTGTGATATCGCCTTGGCAACCGGAATTTGCGCCCGCGTTCAGGTTGAACGTCGCATTAGACGACAAGGTTGTAGTGCCGGTCAAATCCGCCAACGCGGACGCCGGGAGCACGATTGCCAGAATAACGCTGGCAATAGCGGGAAAAGATTTGTGCGAGATCATAGCCTTCCTCTTGGAAGACGAGACGCGCACACTAATGGACGGGTTTCAGATAAATCTATCTCGCATTAGTTTGTATTGCGGCGCACGGCCTACCGCGTGCCGGCGACGCCGCGCTGCTTGCGGGTGCGGATTTCGCGAATGGCGTAGATCTGACGGTCCTGGCTTTCGAAGTAAGTGCGCATCAGCATCTCGCCGATGAAGCCGGTGTTGAACATGATGATTCCGGCCAGCAGCAGCAGTCCGCCGAGTACCATCAAAGGACCGTGCTCGGCGATGATATCCTGCCCGAATATCTTCTTCACGCCGAGATACAACATGATGGCGCCGCCGAGCGCGGTTCCGGCCAGGCCCAGCGTGCCGAAGAAATGCATCGGCCGGGTGAAGTACTTGAGTAAGAACCGGATGGTGACAATATCGAACAGCACGCGGAAGGTGCGCGACAGGCCATAGTGCGAATCGCCGGCCGTGCGCAGCGAGTTACTGATGGGCACCTCGGCGATGCGGGCGCCGTACATACTGGCCAGCGCGGGAATGAAGCGGTGCAGCTCGCCGTAAAGGTGGACTTCTCTGAGCACCTCGGCGCGATAAGCTTTAAAAGTCGTGCCAAAATCGCGCAGGTCCACACCGGAGGCCTTGGCCATCATCCAGTTGGCGATGCGCGAGGGAATCTTGCGCAGCAGGGGATTATCGATGCGGTGCTGCCGCCAGCCGCTGGCGATATCGAATCCCTGGTCGACCTTTTCGAGCAGCGCGGGAATGTCCTCCGGCGCGTGCTGCAGGTCGCCATCCATGGCGATGACGATCTCGCCCTGCGCTTCGTGAAAGCCCGCCGACAACGCCGCGGTCTGCCCGAAATTGCGGCGCAAGCGAATCACCGTGAGACGGTTGTCGGTCTCCACCAGGTTGGCCAGCAGCTCGAAGCTGCGGTCGCTCGACGCATCGTCGACGAACAGCACTTCGTACGGCCGCTGCAACCGTTCGAGGGTTGCCGTCAGCCGGTCGTAGAGCGGCAGGATAGACGGCTCCTCGTTGTGGATGGGGATGACGATGGAAAGCATAGCGGCCTGTCATTCCAGTCTAACATTCGTTATCGGCTGCACTCCGTTTCTCGCGGCCGGCAAGCCGCAGTTGCGGACACCCACATCCCGGAAACGGACACTCCGGTGTGACAAACCGGTTGCTCGCCCATGTTTACCGCGCAGGACGGATGGCAGTCGGATTGCCTATCCTCGTAGCGGGTTCTTATGAACAGTCTTCTGCTCGATTTCCGGTATGCCCTGCGCGGGTTGCGCAAATCGCCGGGCGCTACCGCGGTGGCGGTGCTGGCATTGGCGCTCGGCATCGGCGTCAACATCTCGTCCTTCGTCTGGGTTAACGCGCTGGTGCTCCACCCGCTCCCCTATCCGAAAATGGAGCGGATCATGACCTTATGGGAAACCGTTCCCAGGTTCAGCGCGCAACGGGACCTGGTGGCGCCGGCGAACGCTCTGGACTGGAAAGCACAGAACCGCGCTTTTGATCAGCTCGCCTTCTACCGCCCTTGGGATGCGAACCTGACGGGGGCGCACGATCCGGAACGAATTCAGGCATGCCGGGTGACAGCCGACTTCTTCGCGCTGTTGGGAATGCAACCGGTGCTCGGCCGGGCCTTCACACAGGATGAAGAAGAGCCGGCCGCCAGCGGAGTGGTCATGGTGAGCCATGGCTTCTGGCAGCGCCGCCTGGCTTCCGACCCGAACGCGGTGGGTCAAACGCTATCGCTCGACAACCGTAGCTACACGATTGCCGGCGTGATGCCGGCCGAGTTCGATTACCCGCTGGCCACCGACCTGTGGGCGCCGCTGGCCCTCAATCCGCAGGAGAAGAATGAGCGCGCCGCTCACACCCTGGCGGTGCTGGGCCGCCTTCGGCAGGGGGTTTCGGTGGCCGAAGCTCGCGCGGCGATGGGCATTATCGCCCATCGCCTGGAGCAACGCTATCCACATACCAACGAGGCGCGATCCATCGGCGTGGTGCCGCTGCGCGAACTTACCAACGAGGTGACGGACCGGTTCGTCTTGTTGATGTGGGGCACCGCGAGTTTCGTCTTGTTGCTCGCCTGCGCCAATATCGCAAATCTGCAACTGGCGCGCGCCACCACCCGCCAGCGCCAGTTCGCGGTGGAAGCCGCGCTCGGCGCCAGCCGCCTCCGCATTGCGCTGCGGCCGTTGCTCGAAAGCACTCTGGTGGCCTTGTTGGGAGGCTGCCTGGGAGTATGGCTGGCGTCCTGGGATCTGACCTTCGCCAAAACGCAGGTTCCCTCGGAAGTGCTGCGCTTCGTGGCCGGCATGAGAACCATGCACATCGATGGCGGGGTGGCCGTATTCACGGTGCTGGTTTCGCTGATCGCGGGAATCCTGTGTTCAGCGCCGGCCGTTCTCTTGACGTTGCGAAAAGACGCCGGCGGGAACCTGGGCGAAGCCTTGAAGGAAGGGGGCCGCGGCTCGAGCTCAGGGGCTGCCCGCAACCGGATGCGCAGCGCGCTGGTGACGGCCGAGGTGGCGATGGCGCTGGTTCTGCTCGTGGGCGCCGGACTGATGGTGCAAACCTTCCAGCACCTGTTGACGGCCAACCCCGGATACAATACCAAGAACCTGCTGACGATGCGGATCGCACTGCCAGAGAGCTCCTTCCACGCGCCCGATCAAATCTCGGCGTATTACGACCGCGCCCTCGCGGCGCTCGATGGCCTCTCTGGCGCGAAGGCGACCGCTGCCTCAGCGGAACTGGGACCCGCCGGCGGGTTCTATATCGAAGGCCGGCCCGATCCCCGCCCAGGAGAGGCGCGGCCCGGCGTGCTCGCGGTGAGTGCACACTATTTTGAGACGATGGAGTTCCCCATTCGCCAAGGACGCGGAATTTCGCCGCAGGATGGGGCCGATGCCCCCCGAGTCGTGGTTCTGAGCGAGAGTCTGGCGCGCCATTACTGGCCGGATTACCCGCGGACGCAAGATCCCGTGGGCCGCCGCGTCAAGCTGGGCAATTCGCAGTCGCCGTGGCTGACTGTCGTCGGCGTATCCGGTGACGTCAGGAACTGGTTTTTCGGCCAGCCCGAGTTGCTGGCTTACCTCCCTTACGCGCAGGCTCCTTCGCCCGTGATGACGGTGCTGCTGCGGACCACCGGCGATCCGCTCGCGCTGGCCAGCGGCGCCCGCGCGCTGGTGCGCGGCGTGGACCGCAATCCCCCCATCTATGACGTCCAGACCATGGAGCAGCACATAGCTTGGCAAAGCTCGGGCGTGGGGGGCGCCGCGTTGAGCATGGAGATCTATGCAATGGTCGCGCTGCTGCTGGCAATTTCGGGGATTTACGCGGTCGCGTCGTACGCCGTGGCGCAGCGGACGCACGAAATCGGCGTCCGCATGGCTTTGGGAGCGCGCCAGGCCGACGTGCTGAAAATGGTTATTGGCCAGTCCTTCGGCATGGCCGGCGCGGGATTGGCAATCGGGCTGGCGTCGGCCTACGTCTTGATGCGGATCGTATCCAGCGTCCTCTTTAACGTGATCTCCATGGACTTCCGCGCCTTTGCCGGGTTCACTCTTTTGCTCGGTTGCGCCGCGCTGCTGGCCACGTACTTCCCTGCCCAGCGCGCCGCGCAGGTCGATCCCGCCGTGGCGCTGCATAACGAATAGGGGGCTCAGGCCCGCCGCGCGATTCCTCTGTGCCTGATAAGATCAACCGCGATCCAGATTACCCATCCCACTGACAATGCGGTTCCGGCACAGAACCCGACCGTCCCAAGTAACAGCGCGATCAACTGAAACGGGGAAGACAGGCACGAGCCGAGCGGCCGGATCGCCGACAGGTAATACCCACCAAGACCGAAGATAGCGAAGCAGGATGCGGCAGCCCAGAGTAGAATGTTGCGATTCTTCGATTCGAGCGGCCAGTTCATCGGCTCAACCTACTTACAATGCGCAGACGCTTCGCGAACGTATGCGGGCAACTCGCCCTTGTCGCGCTACTCGATGAGGTCGTCGAGAAACGGCCATTTCGCCTTCAGAATCGACTCATAGGCCCGCAGCGAACCCTCCAACGCCGCCGTGTATACGGCCATGTCGTCATTGGCCTTGTCGGGATTTGCGATGATGAACGCCGCCGCGGACGGAAGCATTTGCGCGAAGATCTCGGACCAGTAGTTCTTCTTCGATCCCAGCAGAAGTCCGACCAAGTTGCACACTTTGACGTGAATATCGGGAACCTCGATCAGCCAACGAATGACCCATTGCCTCTGTTCCTGCGCTCGCGGGCCCAATGGATCGGTTTCCAAGGACCGGGCGATCTCCACCGCTTTGGCACAGTCCTCGGGCGTCGAGGGCGGTCCGGCTTGAAGCTGCGTTTGCGCCGCGACGAGCGCGAACAGCAGCGTGGCTGATACCGCTAGAAATGGACGAGTCATGCAGTGCTTAGTATCTCCTATTGCGGCCACCGGCGCATCCCGTCAATCGTACGACTCGATCTCAACTAAGTGGGCCGGGAGCGTGCCACGGCTTCCCGCATTCGCTCTCCAATCCACTGGCGCCACACATCCAACCCGTTACCGGTGGTGCAGGAGGTTTCGATGATGTCGATACCGGGGTGAATGCTGCGCGCGTTGCGCCGCGCGGCTTCCATGTCGAACGGCACGTAGGGAAGTAAGTCGATCTTATTCAGCACCATCAGCCGCGACTTGGCAAATGCACCCGGGTACTTGAGCGGCTTGTCGTCGCCTTCGGTCACGCTCAAGATCACGATCTTCGATTGCTCGCCTAAGTCGTAACTCGTTGGGCAAACTAGGTTGCCGACATTCTCGATCAGCAGTAGGTCCAACTTAGTCAGGTCCCAACCCTCGAGCGACTTCTCGACCATCCGCGCATCCAAGTGACAAGCGCCGGCAGTGGTAATCTGGCGAACGGGGAAACCGAAGCGGGCCAGGCGCCGCGCGTCGTTATCGGTTTGAATATCGCCGGTGACGACGGCCACGCGCGTCTCCGGCGCAAAGCCTTCGAGAGTTCGCTCGAACAGAGATGTCTTGCCGGAACCGGGCGAACTGATGCAGTTCAATACCAGCGTGCCACGCGCGGCGAATCGTTCTCGCAGCGCCTGCGCAATCCGGTCGTTCTCGCTCAGCACTTTTTTCTCGATGGCGACGCGTTCCACGTCAATCCTCCAGTTCCAGGTAGGCGATATCCAGCTCGGAGCCTTGCGGGCGAAAGTCGATGTCGAGCGCGAGCGGGTCCAGATCGGTGTCCTTCACCAGAACTTCCAGGCAGAACCGCAGCGACTCGACATCCACGCCGGCCCACTCGCCGATGCGTAATCCCACCTTGCTGGCGCGGGTGCCCGGATGGCGTGCAACTTCGACACGCACGGCTTCGATCACCGATCCGGCTATGCCCATTTCGTGCATCAGCAAATCCTGGGAAGCTGATCGCCGGGCAGCATGTCGACAATCCGCGTGGTTCCGAACGGCGTTCGCAGCAGCACCAGCCCGGGATGCGTATCGGTGACGGTGCCAATGATTGCGGCGTCGCGGCCCAGCGGATGCCGCCGCATCGCCGCCAGCACGAGCTCGGCCGCATCTGCCGCCACAAAGGCCACGAGTTTCCCCTCGTTGGCGACGTAAAGCGGATCCAGGCCCAGCATCTCACAAGCGCCGCGCACTTCCTCGCGCACGGGGATGGCGCTCTCTTCGATCATGATGCCCACGCCAACGCGCGAAGCGATCTCATTCAGCGCGCTCGAAAGTCCGCCGCGCGTGGGATCGCGCATGGCGCGAATCTCGAGCGAGACGGCCAGCATGGCCGCGACCAGGCCATGCAACGGCGCGCAATCGCTCGCCAGTTCGGTCGAGAATTGAATGCCTTCGCGCTCCGCCAGAATAGCGATACCGTGGTCGCCAATCGGGCCGGAGAGCAGCACACGGTCGCCCGAACGTACCAGCGAGGGCGAGAGGCGCACACCTTCCGGCACGAGGCCAACGCCAGTGGTATTGAGGAACAGCCCGTCACCTTTGCCCTTTTCGACCACCTTGGTATCGCCGGTGACGATTTCGATTGGGATGGCCTCCGCCGCGCGGCCCACCGATTCGGCGATGCGGCGCAGCGTCGCGATTTTCAGACCCTCTTCGATAATGAAGCCGGCGCTCAGGTACAGCGGTATCGCGCCGCCCATCGCCAGATCGTTTACCGTGCCATTCACCGCCAGCGATCCTATGTCGCCGCCGCGGAAGAAGAGCGGCTTCACGACGAAAGAATCCGTCGTGAAGGCGAGGCGCGCGCCGTTCACTTCGAAGACGGCCTGATCGTCCAGCCGGTTGAGAATCGGACTGCGGAAGAAGGGCAGAAAGACTTCGTGCAGCAACTCCGCGCTGAGCTTCCCTCCCGAGCCATGGCCGAGCACGATGCGATCCTTCACCGTCAGCGGCAGTGGGCAAGTGAACTGGATGGGCCCGCTCAAGGCTTCGCTCCCGCCGGTGCGATGTGGCGCCGGTATTGATAGTAGGCCGCGCAGGCGCCCTCGCTCGAAACCATCGGGGCTCCCATCGGCGTCGCCGGCGTGCAGCGGGTGCCGAACACCGGGCAATCGACCGGCTTCCGCAACCCTTGCAGCACCAGGGCGCTGATGCACTCCGGCGGCTCTGGCGCGGAAAGCGCCTCCACGCCGAAAACCTTTTCGGCATCGAGCGCGGCATACTCCGCACGCAGACGGTAGCCGGACTGGGCGATGGGGCCGATGCCGCGCCAGTTGCGGTCCGCCACTTCGAACACCTCCGTCATGCGCTGCCGAGCCGCCGGATTGCCGGCTCGGTTCACGCTGCGCACGTATTGGTTTTCGACCTGCGCGCGGCCCTCTTCGAGTTGCCGCACCAGCATCAGAATGGCTTCCAGCAGGTCGAGCGGTTCGAACCCGCCCACCACGAACGGCACCTTGTACTGCGCCGCCAGTGCTTCGTATTCCTGGTAACCCATCACGGTGCAGACATGGCCGGGAGCGATGAAACCCTGCACGCGGTTGGCACTCTGTTCCAGCAGCAGGCGGATGGCGGGCGGCACCAGCACGTGCGAAACCAGCATCGAAAAGTTCCGCAGTCCTTCCCGTTTGGCCTGCCACACAGCCATCGCATTGGCTGGAGCCGTGGTCTCAAATCCCACCGCGAAAAACACCACCGGCCGCTGCGGATTCTCGCGCGCTAGCCGCAGCGCGTCCATCGGCGAGTAAGCGACGCGCACATCGCCGCCGGCCGCCTTCACGCGGAACAGGTCGCTGTGCGAACCGGGCACGCGCAGCATGTCGCCATAGGAAACGAAAATCACTTCCGGAATCGACGCAATGGAGATGGCCTTATCGAGAATTTCGAGCGGCGTGACGCAGACCGGGCAGCCGGGCCCGTGAACCAGCTCGATGCGAGAGCCGATCAATTCCTCGATGCCATACTTCACCAGCGTGTGCGTCTGGCCGCCGCAGATTTCCATCAGCACCCACGGCCGGGTCGCGCGGCGGCGGATTTCCTCGACCAGGCGGCGGGCCAGCTCCGGATCGCGATATTCATCCAGGTACTTCATCCGCCGTCCTCGCCGAGCTCGTCCGCGAGTGCGCCCATCTCCTCGAGCAAGCGGAAGGTGCGCTGCGCCTCTTCCGCATCCAGGCGGCTGATGGCGAATCCCACGTGCACGATCACGTAATCGCCGCACTCCGCTTCCGGCACGAAATCGAGACAGGCCTGCCGGGTGACGCCACCGAAGCGAACGGTGCCCATGCGCAGTCCGTCCACTTCGTGCGCTTCGACGATTTGTCCCGGTACCGCCAGACACATACGGGTTTCCCTCTTTATCCGATTTGCCGATACTCACAGCCTACACCTCCGCAAGTGGGGCATGCTTTAGCTTGGCCGTCTTCTTGTCCGTCCAACGCCGCCAAACCTGGTGTACATCGCGCAAAGAGCTCTTTGCATCCCGCTATATTTCATCCACTTTCTGCCGCAGTTTGCGCCAGCCACTTGCTCTCACCCACCCGATTGCCGTATTGTTCTTGTCTTGCGGCGCAAATTTCAAATTGAGGGCATCGTGCAGGGCGTCGGCTTCCGGCCCTGGATCTATCAGCTCGCGCAGCGGCACCAGCTCGGCGGCTACGTTTTCAATTCCACGCTTGGCGTCACCATCGAGGTGGAAGGGCCGGAAGACGCGCTCGCCCGCTTCGAGGCCGCGCTACGCAGCGAGGCACCGCCTTTGGCCGAACTTGGCCCAATCCTGGTCGAACGCCTCGAACCATTCGGCTATCGCGATTTCACGATCCGCGACTCGGAGGATGCCACAGGCGAGTTTGTGCTCGTTCCGCCGGACATCGCCACTTGCCCAGACTGCCTGGCCGATCTGCGCGACCCAGCCAACCGCCGTTACCGGTACCCTTTCACCAATTGCACAAACTGCGGCCCGCGCTACACCATCATCCAAGAGATTCCGTACGACCGGCCGCACACAACCATGGCTGGGTTTCGCCAGTGCCCCGCCTGCGAACGCGAATATCACGATCCCAGCGACCGTCGATTCCACGCCCAGCCCAACGCCTGTCCCGATTGCGGCCCATGGGTGGAACTGTGGGACCGTGAGCGCATTCTCACGCAACGCGCCGACGCCATCGACCAGACGCGGAAGCTGATCAAGGATGGGGCCATCCTCGCCATCAAAGGCCTCGGCGGCTTTCACCTGGCCTGCGACGCCACCAATGACGGCGCCTTGCGGCAGTTGCGCCAGCGCAAGCTGCGCTCCGGAAAACCGTTCGCGCTGATGGCCGCCGGCATCGAGAAGATCGCCGAATTCTGCGAGGCTGGCCCGGAAGAGTGCGCCGCACTGAGTGGAACGCGCCGGCCTATCGTGTTGCTGGCGCGCCGGCCTGGGGGCCGGCTTTCGAGCGAGGTCGCGCCCGGCGCGCCGACATTAGGCGTCATGCTGCCTTATACGCCGCTGCATCACCTACTCTTCGAAGGTGACGAGTTCGACGCACTGGTGATGACCTCCGCCAACCTCAGCGAGGAGCCCATCGCCTATCGCAACGAAGAAGTGGCGGCGCGGCTGCACCCGCTGGCCGACTTCTTTCTGCTGCACAACCGCCCCATACAAACCCGCGTGGACGATTCCGTGGTGCGTGTCTTCGAAGGCGGGGAGCGCCTGCTGCGGCGTTCGCGCGGTTATGCGCCCCGCCCCATCGAGCTTGGGTTTCCAGCGCAAGAGGTCCTCGCCTGCGGCGGCGAACTCAAGAACACCTTCTGTCTGACCAAAGAACACTATGCCATTCTCAGCCAGCATACCGGCGACCTGGAAAACCTGGAGACGCTCGAGTTCTTTCAAGAAACTTTGGAGCACGTGCGGCGTTTCTTCCGCGTGACGCCGCGCGCCGTCGCCCACGATTTGCACCCCCAGTACATGACCACGCGGCTGGCGTTGGCGATGCCCGGCATCGAGAAGATCGGTGTGCAGCACCATCACGCTCACATCGCGGCCTGCATGGCCGAAAACGGGTTGCGCGAGAAAGTAATCGGCGTGGCGCTGGATGGGACCGGCTACGGAACCGACGGGCTGATCTGGGGCGGCGAGTTTCTCGTCTGCGACTATCTCAGCTTCGAACGGCGGTTTCACTTTCGCTACGTTCCGCTGCCCGGCGGCGACACCGCCATCCGGAAGCCGTGGCGCTCCGCGTTGAGTTACCTGACGGATGCGGGAGTGTCCGGCGTGCCGGCGCTGGAGGCGGTCCCCGCCGCCGAGCGGCGCGTGGTGGAAGCCATGCTCGCCGGCCGCGTCAACACGGTGGACACATCGTCGTGCGGGCGTCTCTTCGATGCGGTGTCGGCGATGCTGGGGGTCCGCACGGAAAGTACGTACGAGGGACAAGCGGCCATCGAGCTGGAAGCCGTGGCCGCCGCGGGCATCACCGAACGGTATCCGTATTCGATTGACACTGAATCCATCGACTTCCGCGAGACCATTCGAACCATTGCGCGGGATGAAAGTGCGCGAGAGATTCGCTCCGCCCGCTTTCACAATACGGTGAGCGCGGCCATCGGCGAGGCTTGCGGGCGCGTTCGCGTGGCAGATGGGCTGAGCGGCGTGTGCCTCTCCGGCGGCACGTTTCAGAACGCATACCTGCTGAGCCGTACCACGCAACTGTTACGCGCGGACGGTTTCCGCGTTTTCACGCACTCGATCGTACCGCCCAACGATGGCGGACTGTCGCTGGGCCAAGCCGTCATCGCAAGCAACCGCCTGCGCTAGTCTCCGCACCTACTGCGCAGTCCTGCGTGCTGTGGAGAGAGCATCCTCGACATTTCCTCGCGCCAAGCGCGACGCTGGACTCTCAGAACCATTGGGCTTGGCCGGCCCGCATGGCCATGGGAGCCTGGCGTATATGCGATCGCCAAAGAAACTCGAGCAGGACGATCATTTTGTGTTCCAGGTCGGGACCGGGGTGGGATGCATGAGCCGACCCGATCTGAAATTCGGCGATCCGCTCTCCCAATTCCGCCCGCGAACAACCGCATGGAGGGCCGGCTTCGAGGACCGACGCCCCGAGAAACTCGGCGATGAACCGCATTTCGTCGGTCGAGAGCCCCGCCAGGAATTGGCGGGCGCTGATTCGGCGCGACGGGTCTGCGCTCGCTGTCAGGGCCGAAACTAGCGTGTTTCGCACGGGGGACCTCCTCCAGGTCACCGAATACAGATGTAAAGTGGATCTGGCCGTATTATGGCGGAATCCGCACCCGTGCGCAAGCGGGTACCCCCATCCGGACGCCGCCACACCCGCAATCGCATGTATGCGCCCAAATGCCGCTATTGTTTGCGAAAACCGATGAGCGCTCCATTTTCGAATCATGCACTCTTTCTAAAATGCGCTCTGCCGGGCCGGTGGTACAATTAGTTGTTATCGCACTCAATCTCCTTTTCGAGTCGAAATGACCAAACATCCCAAGGGTACGGGCGCCCGCGTTCTTCTTAGCTCGGTTTTCGGTCCCTATGCGCAAGACGACGCGTACGGCAGCCGCACCATCAACCCGATGGAGCTTTACCACAACCAAGTGACGCGCGCGCAGGGAGCGTTTTCGTTGCGCATGTTCCCCCGTTCGTGGGGCCTCCTCATGATCCAGGGCAACATTTCTGCGCCGACCACGGTGCTCGACTTCCCCACGCGCGCCGCGTTCGAGGCCGAACTCGCGAGCAACGATTACGACATCGTCGGCATCTCGTCGATCATCGTTAACGTGGGCAAGGTGCGCGAGATGTGCCGCATCGCGCGGCAGGTTGCGCCCAAAGCCACCATCGTGGTGGGCGGGCACGTGGCCGCCATTCCGGGCATCGAAAAGATGATCGACGCCGATCACATCGTGAAAGGCGAGGGCATCTCCTGGATGCGCCGTTTCCTCGGCGAGGACGAAACCGCGCCGATCGCCCACCCCGAAATCGTCTCCGGTTTCGGCGCACGCACGCTCGGCATGAGGCTGCCGCAGACCAAGGGCTCGACCGCCGCCACCATCATCCCGTCGGTGGGCTGCCCCATGGGTTGCAACTTCTGCACCACGTCGGCGTTCTTCGGCGGCAAGGGAAAGTATCTCAACTTTTACAACACCGGCAAAGAGCTGTTCGATGTAATGAATCACATGGAAACGAAGCTGGGTGCACGGTCGTTCTTCATGATGGACGAGAACTTCCTTCTCCACAAACGCCGCGCCATGCAACTGCTCGCAATTATGAAGGCGGAACGCAAGCCGTGGTCGCTGTACGTCTTCTCGTCGGCCAACGCGATCAACCAGTATTCCATGCGCGAGCTGGTCGAGCTGGGCGTCTCGTGGGTGTGGATGGGCCTCGAATCGGAGCGCTCCGCGTACGACAAGCTCAAGGGCACCGACAGCATGAAGCTGACGCGCGAGCTGCAGCGGCACGGCATCAAGATCCTGGGTTCCACCATCGTCGGCCTGGAGCATCACACCCCGGAAAATATCGAGTCGGAGATCGAGTACGCTATCGCGCACGATACCGATTTCCACCAGTTCATGCTCTATACGCCCGTCCCGGGCACGCCGCTGTACTTCGAAATGCAGGAGCAGGGCCGCATGCTGGAGGGTGTGGATCCGGCCGATATTCACGGCCAGGACAAGTTCAACTTCAAGCACGCAGCGATTTCGCGCGAAGAATCCAAGCGTTTCCTGGATTGGGCGTTCCGCCGCGATTTCGAACGCAACGGCCCCAGCATTTTCCGCATCTGCCGCACCACGCTGGAAGGCTGGATGCGCTATAAAGACGACGCCGACGCGCGCGTGAAAGCCCGCTTCGCCCGCGAAGCTCGCTCCTTGCGCGACGGGTACACCGCCGCGCTGTGGGCGATGGAGCGCCATATCGCCGGCACCAACGAAGCCGTGGCGGAGAAGATCCGCACGCTGCGTGAGCAGGTGGAGCGCGAGTTCGGCCTTTTCGCTCGCGTGATGGCCCGCACGATTGGCCCCGTGATGCTGTGGACGGCCCGCCGCGAAGAGCGCCGCCTGGCCGCCGGCCACACTTACGAACCGAAGACCATCATCGAACGGAGAAACTGGACCTGGACCGCGCCTCTGCTTCCCGAGTCGCCGTTAGCCGTTCTCCCCATCGCCGAAGAAACCTCCGCGGGATAGGCGGCAGCTCAGTGGGTCAGTTGGCCCAACCGATCGCCAGTTCCGGCGGACCTCCCGGTTCGGAGAAATGCCTATCGCGGAGCATTCTGCGAACAGCGACGCGGCCGCGCTTCCGAACTTTGATCCGTTCGTAGATTTCGCATTCCTACTTCACGGCGATCTCCAACTTGGCGGGTGGCAGACCGGGGGCGGAGACGCTGAGGGCGATACGGCCGGGGGCATCGCCAGCGCGCACGATGGCAAGGGCGCGGCCCTGATACGTCTTACGGTGGTTGCTGCGGACGGGGCTCAGATCGGTGAGGTCGCCTGTGTCCAGGGCGGCCAGTTCGCCCGCTCCGGCGGCTTCCACTTCCACCGTAACGCCGGCCTGGTACACGCGCCGTCCCTCGGCATCCACAATTTGTATGGCGACGTGCGACAGGTCCTGCGCGCCGGCGGCCAGAGCGGTTCTATCGGGCGTCAACTCGATGCGATGTGGCGCGCCCGCGGTGGCCAGTTCGAAGCG
>Ga0074045_10001798_pt1 | contig 20365 bp, 13 predicted proteins | sample BogForMeECP23OM2_FD_94442 | JGI IMG/M metagenome (GOLD analysis project Ga0074045, IMG submission 94442) | Bog forest soil microbial communities from Calvert Island, British Columbia, Canada - Bog Forest MetaG ECP23OM2 | ecosystem: Environmental > Terrestrial > Soil > Wetlands ...
CTTACAAGCAGGAGGTCGCAGGTTCGAGTCCTGCACTGCCCACCAATTAACTTTCGCAACCTTATGCAATTAGGAGCGGATCACCGCTCTTTCCAATAAGTGTTAGTTTCGCGCTGCGCCCAGAATTGTGCCCACCGGGCCGCTCCATCGCTTCCAGGGCTACCCATGGATGATGGCGGCCTGACAAGTGGAACGGCCTTTCGGCCATCACACCGACCTTGCCTCGTCAGCTACATCTGTGCGAAATCCAGTTATGCACTCCACCGATGATGCAATTGCAATGCTCAATGTCCGCAAGTCAGTGTCGTGCATGGCGATGAACCGGAAAGGCTGTAATCCTATCCGCGCGGTTGAACATGGACCGAGCAGTTCGGCGATGCCGAGTACGGGCCCGGCGTGGGTCCAGAACATCACTTCTACGATCGCTCCGGGACTAAGCGGCTTGAGAACTCGCAGCAAGCCTCCCGTTATAGAAACGGTCTGGAGTTTAGCTGAGGGGTGCTGCCCGTCTTCAAATCGGATGGTTGCTTGAGGCATGCCCGGAAGTCGAACGCGGAGGGCACGCTCGTTCGCGCGCGGTTGCGGGGAGGTCATGCCGAAGTATCTTACTGAGGGCACGCCTAGCGCCAGATTACGAAGGAAGCTGTACGAATCCTAGTGGCCAGCGGACAGATGCTGACTCTGGCCGCCCTTTAGAAACTCGCACGGATTCGGCCCGGGCAAAGCGTACGGAAGCGAGGTTAAGTATTTCTGGTACCCACGGATGGTGAGTCGAACCACCCCTCGGACCCGTTCTTCCAGGAACCCTCCATTCCTCAATTCCGCGACTGCCACCCGAGCCGCAGAGGAATCGAGAATTTGCTTGGACAAGGTCACGAATCGACGTGGGTCTTCTTCATAGCAGCGCACGAGTGTGAGAAGGAGCCCGTTCTGGATGTCTTGGCAACTCATGACGAAATATTAAGCACATGAGGAGGCCGTCGCACTGGCCCTTCGGTGCCAGCCTTTGGTTACCTACGTTCATTCGGGTACCCTGTCCTCTCGCCATGCCCGATATGACCTAGCGCGCGCCAACCTATCCCAGCGCCTGCCGGAGATCGGCGATCAGGTCCTCTACATCTTCAATGCCGACCGAGTAGCGGATGAGAGCTTCAGGGATGCCGCTGGCCGCGCGCTCTTCGGGCGTGGATTCGACGTGGCTGGTTGTTGCAGGCGGGCCAGCAACGGTCTCTACCGCGCCCAGGTTCGCCGCCAGATGCGCGTAGCGCAATCGCGGCAGGAACGACTTCACCGCATCGAAGCCGCCGTGGAGCGCGAAGCTGAGCACACCGCCAAAGCCGGACATCTGCCGGCGCGCAATGTCGTGATTCTCATGCGAGGGCAGTCCGGGATAGAAGACCTTGGCGACTCGTGCGTGCGACTCAAGAAAGCGCGCAATCTGAAGCGCGTTTTCGTTCTGCTGACGCACGCGCAGGTGAAGGGTCTTCATTCCACGTAGCAGAAGATAAGCGGACATCGGCTCCAGGCAGGCGCCGTTAATTTCCCGGAAATGATAAATGCGGTTCACGAGATCCCTGGGTCCGCAAACGACGCCGCCCAAGGCATCGGCGTGGCCGCCGAGAAACTTGGTTGCGCTGTGGACGACGAGATCGGCCCCAAGCTCCAAGGGACGCTGGTTGATGGGCGTAGCGAATGTGTTGTCGACTACGACGAGTGCTCCATGCCTGTGTGCTGTCGCAGCGAGCCGCGCGATATCAACAACCTTAATGGTTGGGTTCGTCGGAGTTTCCAGATAGAGCAGTTTGCATCCTTGTGCGAGGGCAGCTTCGATGGCGCTTTGGTCTGTCGTATCACAGAGCGCCACTTCGATCTGGAACCGGGGCAGGAATTCTACAAAAAGCTTGTTTGTGCCGCCATAGGTATCTTTGATGGAGACGACGCGGTCGCCGGGCGAGAGGAGCGTAAACAATGTATTGCTGATCGCCGCCATGCCGCTGGCAAAGCTCGTCGCGGCCTCGGTGCCTTCCAGGTCTCTGACTTTGTCTTCGAACGCGGCCACAGTCGGATTGGTATTGCGGCCGTAGATGTGGCCGGCTTTCCTGCCCAGCGCGACTTCGAGCCACTCTTCGACCGTGTTGTAACCGAAGGAAACGCTGAAGGCGACGGGGAGTTGCGTCGCGCCGGCCCAGTGCGCGTCTTGTTCCCCGGACCAAACCGCCCTCGTTCCCAGTCCCGCTGCGACATCGTGTTTCGTTTGATCCATAGGAGTCCTTGTCTAATAGAAAATGTGGTCCCGCTGTATGACACACGCAGCTTAGGGAACGTGTTGCCTGGCATTCGGCCTGCGGTGCAAGGATATGTTAGCCAGCAGATGGCGGGCAATCGGAAATAGTTTGGCGACGCGCGACGAATGACTCTCTGTCAATGCTGGCCGCGAATTCTCCCGGTGCGCCGTTTGTAGTAATGTGTCTGGTTGGCGATTTTCCCCGCCACCCTATCGGCGCCGCTTTGCCCTGCGCAATGGAGCGCGCCCGAACTGCGGTTTGCGGGGCTACAATTCACGACTCGAGGTAAGTTATGGCGACTCGTATTCTCGGTGTCTTTTCGGTAGTCCTGATTGCGGTTTTCTGCTCTGCCCAAACAAGTCCGTCCACTTCGGGCGCGCTTCATGAAATCCCGGCCTTCGACGTTAACGCCATCGATAAAACCGTCGACCCGTGTGTGGATTTCTATCAGTATGCCTGTGGGTCCTGGATGAAAAACAATCCCATTCCTCCAGACAAGTCGCGGTGGGGACGATTCGACGAACTTTCCGAACATAACCTTTACATCCTCCGCGACATTTTGGCGGATGCGCAGGCTGCGGGAAAACACACGGCGATCGAGGCGATGGTGGGTACCTACTACGGCTCTTGTATGGACGAGAATGCAATCGAGAAGAAAGGGACTGCTCCGCTGATGCCGGAACTGGACAAGATCAGCGCCATCGCGACAAAAGAAGATTTGATACGGCACGTGGCGTACATGCATCGCAATGGCTTCCCGGCGCTATTTGCGTTCTATCCCCAGCCCGACATGCACGATTCGTCCCAGACGATCGCAACTCTGGATCAGGGAGGGATCACGCTCCCCGATCGTGACTACTACATAAAGGACGATGCGAAGTCGGTGGAGACGCGGCAGAAGTATGTGGAGCACGTGCAAAAGATGTTGGAACTTGCCGGGGATAAACCGGAAGCGGCAGCGGCTGAGGCAAAAACCGTGTTGGCTGTGGAGACCGGACTGGCGCAGGCTTCCATGGACCGTACGGCGCGGCGCGATCCTAAAACGCGCGACCACAAGATGACGGTCGAGGATATCGCGGCCTTGGCGCCGAACTTCGATCTAACCTTCTATTTTGCCGACAACGGCTCGCCGAAATTCAAGTCTCTGAACGTGGGCAATCCCGATTTCTTCAAGCAGGTGAACGAGCAGATCAAGACTTTGCCACTCGAACAATGGAAGGCTTACTTGCGTTGGAAGACGATCAACGAGTTCGCCCCCGCCTTGCCAAAGGCCTTCGTGGAAGAGGACTTCTTGTTCAATGGCAAGTACATGTCGGGGCAGCAAGAGGTGGAAGCGCGATGGAAGCGATGCACGAAGTCGACCGATGCGCTTCTGGGCATGGCTTTGGGGAAACTCTATGTTGATCGCACCTTTGGCGCTGAAGGCAAAGAGCGCACATTGAAAATGGTGCAGGCGATCGAGAGCGCGATGCGCGAAGACATTGGCGAATTGAACTGGATGTCGGATACGACGAAGAAGAAGGCCTACGAGAAGCTCGACACAATCGTCAACAATATTGGCTATCCCGACACATGGCGCGACTACAGCAGCGTGGTGATCAAGACGGATGACTATGCCGGAAACGCGGAGCGCGCCCGCGCGTTTGAGGCGCACCGCCAGTACAGCAAAATCGACCACCCGACCGATCGCAAGGATTGGGGTATGACGCCGCCGACGGTCAATGCCTATTACCGGCCTTGGATGAACGATATCAACTTTCCCGCCGGCATTTTGCAGCCGCCGTTTTACGGCAAGCTCATGGATGACGCGGTGAACTATGGTGGTATCGGCGTGGTGATCGGGCACGAACTCACGCATGGCTTCGATGACCAAGGCCGCAAGTATGATCCGGTAGGGAACCTCCGCGATTGGTGGACGCCCGAGGATGGCAAGGAGTTTGAACATCGTGCCGATTGCACGGCCAACGAATATTCGAGCTTTGTCTCGGTGAAGGACGACAAGGGCGAGGTCAAGCTGAACGGCAGATTGACGCTGGGTGAAAACACCGCGGACAACGGAGGCCTGAAGCTCGCCTACATGGTTCTGATGCACATGATCGGCAACATGCCCGTGAAACCGATCGATGGATATACGGCGGCGCAGCGGTTCTTCCTTGCGTACGGGCAGATCTGGTGCCAGAACGTGACGGATCAGGAGGCGCGGAAGAGGGTGCTGACCGATCCGCACTCTCCGGGTCGGTGGCGCGTGAATGGCGCGGTGCAGAATTCGGCTGCCTTCCAACAGGCATTCGGATGCAAGGCGGGACAGCCGATGGTTGCCGAGAACGCTTGCCGGGTGTGGTAGGGAGGCGGTTGGGCCTGGAAAGCTATCGCGAGGAAATGCGGCGTTTCGCAACGGCAACATAGGATTAGAATGGGTTGGCCAAATGCCGCCGATGCAAGAAAAGACGCTGGGTTCGTACCGCATTGAAGCCAAGATCGGCTCGGGTGGCATGGGTATTGTCTACCGGGCGCTGGATCCTCGCCTGGGGCGAAAAGTTGCGATCAAAGTTCTGCCTTCCTCTGCGGTTGCTAATGCTGACAGGGAACGGCGGCTTATTCAGGAAGCCCGAGCTGCATCCGCCCTGAATCATCCGAACATCGTCACCATCTACGAAATTGACCGCTGCGAGCAGGACGGCCAGAGCACCAGCTTTATCGCGATGGAGTTCGTCCCGGGCAGTACTCTTGCCCAGTTGATCGGGGGCAAGGGACTGCGCTTGCGCGACGCCCTGAAGTATGCCGCGCAGATTGCGGACGCGCTTTCGGCGGCACATGCGGCCGGCATTATTCACCGGGATCTGAAGCCGTCAAACGTCATGGTCACGCCGCAGGGAACCGTCAAGATTCTCGACTTCGGGCTGGCCAAGCTGAACACGGTCACCGAGCCTGATGCCTATGCGGATACGGTGGTGGGTGCGATCGGCCCACCGACCGAAGAAGGGATGGTTCTGGGCACAGTCGCCTACGTTTCTCCGGAGCAGGCCGAAGGCCGACCGCTGGACGCGCGCTCCGACATCTTTTCGTTTGGCTCCGTCCTTTATGAAATGATCACCGGACGACAGGCGTTCCCCGGCACTTCGAAACTTTCTTCGCTCTCCTCCGTTCTCACCCGTGACCCGCAACCGGTCTCGCAGTCGATTCCGGGGATTCCGTCAGAACTAGACAAGCTCATCCAGCGCTGCTTGAAGAAAGATCCGGCGCGGCGTTGGCAGAGCATGGCGGATGTTAAGGTCGCGCTCGAAGAGCTGATTGAGCAGCTTGATTCGGGCACGGTCGCGGAATTCAAGCCGCTAGCTGGTAAGCGCTCCTTGCAGTCCACCATCGGCTGGCTTGCTCTGGGCCTGTTGGCTGGACTGGCATTGGCGATTCCGATTGGAACCCGGATTTCGCAAAGGTGGTTTGCCGCTTCGCCACCATCGTTCCATCGCCTGACTTTCCGTCGCGGAGATGTAACGTCTGCGAAGTTCGGCCCGGGCGGTGTGGTCGTATTCAGTGCGGAGTGGGACGGAGCGCCTTCTACCTTGTTCTCGACTTTGCCGGGGAACCGCGAAGCGCGGAATCTCGGGTTGCCGACCGGCCGGGTGCTGGCAATCTCCCCAGCGGGCGAAATGGCCATCCTGCTCGGTGGTGGGTCCACCGGAACGTTGGCGCAGGTCGCGCTCGGCGGAGGCGCGCCGCGTCAGATTCTGGAGAATGTGAGCGGGGCCGACTGGAGCCCGGATGGAACGTCGCTCGCCGTCGTGCGCGAACTGGGTGGGAAACAGCGGGTCGAGTTTCCGATCGGCAACGTCCTGTATGAAACAGACGCGCGCCCGCCGCTCTCGCCGCGCGTCTCTGCCGATGGGAAATTGGTGGCCTTCTTCGATTACGACAAAGAAGCTGAGGATTACTCCGTTAGCGTGGTCGGGCCCAACCATCCCAAGCAGATCCTCGCTCATGGTTTTCGCGGCATCGGCGGGTTAAATTGGTCTCCCGACGGCAAGGAGATTCGGTTTTCGGCGGTTCAGACCGGAGCTGACCCGACGCTCTACGCGGTCGATCTTTCGGGCGCGCAGCGCACGGTGGCGCAGGCCGCTGGCTTTATCGTTCTACAGGACCTGGCGCGCAACGGTCAGGCGCTCATGAATTCGGTCAATTCGCGGTTAGGGATTACCTTTCTTCCCCCGAGTGGTGCGCCCACCGACCTGAGCTGGTTTGACGCGTCTCTGCTGTGCCAGATCTCCGACGATGGGAAGCTGCTGCTCTTTGAAGAACTCTCCGCGTTGCAGGGGCGTAACCCGGCTATCTATCTCAGAAAAACTGACGGGTCGCCGGCGATTCTGCTTGGCTATGGCAACCATTCCACACTCTCGCCCGACGGCAAGTGGGTACTTACGATTCATCGTGATCCGGGCGGGGCGCAACTCATGCTGCTCCCTACGGGCCCGGGCGAGCCACGAACTCTGTACTCGCAGCCGATGACTTATCACACTGCCGAATGGTTTCCGGACGGAAGGAAGCTCCTGGTGAACGGCAATGCGCCCGGGAAGCCAAGCCGGTCGTGGGTTTTCTCGCTCGACAACAATAGTCTCGAGCCGTTAACCGCGGAAGGTGTGCGCGCAACTAATGTCTCACCGGACGGCCGTTTCTATATCGTTTTCGATCCCGGCAAAGTTCTTATGGCGCCTGTTGCCGGGGGCACGTCGAAAAAAGTCGCCGACCTTGGGAGCGGCGAAGCGGTTGTGCGTTGGAGCGGCGATCAGCGCTATCTTTTTCTGCGGAGAATCGAGGGCGCAACCGCTGAGATCCTGCGCCTGGATGTTGCCACCGGACACAAGGAGAACTGGCGCACGCTTCAGGTTCCCGAACTCGGCGCGGAATTTCTGGGACCGGTCGCGGTCTCGGCGGATGGAAAGGTGTGCGCGGCGGCCTTCCAGCACGATTTGGCGAACCTGTACCTGGTTACAGGTCTGCGGTAGTCGTGGAACGAATCCTTCAGGCGCGCTTCCGTTTCGGCTGAAGATTCAGCGTGCGTACCAGTCGAAAAAGATGGTTGGGGTGGATGCCAAGAATTTTGGCCGCATCCGTGTAAACTCCGTTCGCCTCCTCGATGGCACGTTCGATCATCGCCTTCTTCGCGTCGCGAAGGTTATCCTGCAACGCATTCACCGGAGCGCCCGCCACAGAAGCCCCTTCGAGGATTGCCTCGGGCAGGTCTTCCGGCAGAATCAGTTCCGTCGAACCCAATGCGACTGCGCGTTCGATGGCATTCTCCAGTTCGCGAACGTTGCCGGGCCAGTCATAGGACGTTAGGCAGCGTCCGGCTTCCGGCGAGATCCCGACTACGCGGCGCTTTACCTTTTCGGCACAGCGGGCCGCAAAGAAACTGGCGAGTAGCGGAATGTCCTTCTTGCGCTCGCGCAGGGCGGGCACGCGAACGGAAACAACATTCAACCGGTAGTAGAGATCCTGGCGGAAGGCTCTGTTTTCCGATTCCTTTTTCAGGTCGCGATTCGTGGCCGCCAACACGCGTACATCCAACTTGATCGGGCGCGTGCCGCCAACTCGTTCAAACTCGCGCTCCTGCAAAACGCGGAGCAGTTTTGCCTGCAGCGGCAACGCCAGTTCGCCGATTTCGTCGAGGAGAATCGTTCCACCCTCGGCGACTTCCAGCTTTCCGCGCTTCTGCGCAAGTGCTCCCGTGAAAGAGCCTTTCTCGTGGCCGAAAAGTTCGCTTTCTAACAGGGTCTCGGTGATGGCGGCGCAGTTGATGGCGACAAACGGCTTTCCGGCGCGGGGACTGTTTTCGTGGATCGCTCTAGCTACGAGCTCCTTGCCCGTGCCGCTCTCCCCCAAAATCAGCACAGTAGAGTCGCCGCTGGCCACGCGTGAGATGAATTTTTTCACCGCCTGGATCGTATCGCTGCCGCCGATCATGCTGTGCCGGATGCCGACCTCATCCTGCAGCCGCTGGTTCTCGGTGGTCAGCCATTCCAGTTGGCGCAGGTTGTCGATCGCTAGCGCGGTCACGCTGCCGAGGGCGGTCACAAGCTGCATAAGGTTTGTGTCGAAACGCGGCCCACCGGCAAGCGCATCCATGTAAATTGCACCCAGCAATCGGCCCTGTACATCGAGCGGGACGGCGAGCACGGAACGTATGCGTCCGACCATCAGGCTGTCCGAACCCTGCAGTTGCGCATCTCCGGGCACATCTCCGCTGAGCACTGCTACCTGCTCCTTGATGACGCGATTTAGAATCGTCCGGCTGACCTGTATCTGCTGTGCCGGTCCCCGTCCCCGCTCCCAGCCCATTGCGAATGAGGGTTCATCGGAGCCTGGATCCATCAGGAAAATGGCAGCCCGGTCCGCCGGCGCGACTTCCAGCATGGCTTCGAGCACTTGTTTTTCAAGCGCAGCCAAATCACGCACGGCGCTTACCGTACTGCTGAAGTTCAGTAGGACATTCAGGTCGTGGACGGTGCGCTCCGTGGCCGGCAGATTGGCCCCTGTGCGCTCAGGGCGGAGGTAAAGCGTGTCTTCCTTCTTCAGGATTACCGTTTCGCCTGCTGGTTGCGAGTCATACTGGAGAACTGCTTCCTCGGCCGCATCCGTATCTCCCAGTTCGCAAAACACAAACAGGGACTGTCCTACGCGGATCTGATCTCCATGCCGCAGGATGTGGTCGGTCACGGGCACGCCGTTCACGAACGTGCTGTTCCGGCTCTCCCGATCGCGCAGGTGGAACTGCTGCGCTTCTTTCTGGATGGAACAATGGCGGCGGGAGGCGGTGGCGTCAAGGACGGCGATTTGGTTCGTCGGCTCACGCCCAATGAAGACCTCATCGCCGGTCAGGGGGAAGCTCTCTCCCTGACGTGGGCCGCTGAGCGCCTCGAGTCGAGCTTCCTGCTTCGGCAAATCCTGCACGTCAGGGCCTAGCTGCATGACAGCTGAGTATAGCGAGTGGATTGCACCTGCTCAACCTCACAATGTTGTTAGGCCACCTAACCTGTCGGTTAGGTTTCGACCTCTGATCTGCCTGAACATTTTCACATGAGAAAAGCAATAAGAAAGAGTTATTTCTTTATGGATCAATTTCTTACGGTCTTTACCAAGCCAGCCTGCAAAGCCGGGAAGAGTTTGGCCGAAAGCATGCTTACACAAGGGCATGGTTAGCAAATCCCAGGCAAAAGGAGACAAGGCAATGAAAATCCAAATGAAGCGTTCACTGAGGGCATTACTGCTGTTGGTAGGTCTGGTCGGCACATTCGCGTATGCAGCTATCCCGAAGGCTCCGGCTCCCGACGGTCCGATGCCATTTTGCCCACCCAGCCGCCCGCATTGCCCAGACGACGAATTCCGTCTCCGCTAAGAGCAACGCGACTTGGAGTGGATGGGCAGGCGCATCGGAGCACAGAAGAATCGACTCAATGTGCTCGAAACCAAGAGATTGGCAGTTGATTTCAAACGAAGTGTTCTTCCACCTTCGAACAGGGCAGTCGGCTCAGGCCTGATAGGACTTCAGGCGAACCGGCGGCCCTGTTTTATCTTGTCCTCGCAGTTCCTCTACATTTCCCGCTACGCTTTTTGGGAAAGACATCGCACGCCTGAGTCCAGCTGCATGACAGCCGACCACAACGAGTGGGAAGACATGCTCAACCCTCACATTCATGTTAGGTCACCTAACATGTTTGTTTGGTTTCGCCCCTGTTCTGCACGAGTCTTCCCACGCATAGATTTGCAAAAATGGAACATCTTCTTATGGTTCAGTATTTTACAGTCCGTTCCAAGCCAGCCTGCAAAGCCGGGAAGAGTTTGGCCAAAAGCATGCTTAAACCAGGACATGGTTAGCAAATCCCAGGCGACAGGAGACAAGGCGATGAAAATCCAAATGAAGCGTTCACTGAGGGCGTTACTGCTGTTGGTAGGTCTGGTAGGCACATTCGCATACGCAGCCATCCCGAAGGCTCCGGCTCCCGACGGTCCGATGCCGCTGTGCCCGCCCAGCCGCCCGCATTGCCCAGATGACGAATTCCGGCTCCGGTAAGAGCAAGGAAACGCTAAGTTCAAACCAAGGGCGCCTCCACCTTCGAACAGGGCAGTCGGCTAAGGCCTGATAGAGTTTCAGGCGAACCGGCGGCCCTGTTGCTTTTTTGTCCCTAAAGGTTCTGTGCATTTCCACTCCCGCCTGCGGGCCTTGATGCTGGCCCCAACCGCCGCACCTAAGCCAATGATCGGCCGCTAAGTCTGCGCCTGTCCTTCACCGACAGACAGCCAACACTCGACGTAATGGGTCAGCGAGCGAGTGCATGACGCGCGCGAACTGCGGAATGTCCAGAGACTGAGCTCCGTCAGAAAGGGCGCGTTCCGGACAACGGTGCACTTCAATAATGAGTCCGTCGGCGCCGACAGCGATGGCCGCGCGGGAAACCATTCCAATCAAGCTCGGCTTGCCGGTTCCGTGCGAGGGATCGGCGATGACGGGCAGATGGGAGAGTTCCTTGGCGAGAGCGACGGCGGCAAGATCGAGGGTGTTGCGAGTGGCCGTCTCAAAGGTCTTGATGCCGCGCTCGCAAAGAACGACCTCGTGGTTGCCGCCGGAGAGCAAGTACTCGGCCGCCAGGAGCCACTCTTTTACGGTGGCGGAGGGGCCGCGCTTGAGCAAGATGGGCTTCTTGATCGTGGCGAGTCTGCGGAGCAAGGCGAAGTTCTGCATGTTGCGCGCACCCACTTGGAGCATGTCGGCGTATTCGCAGATGAGGTCGACATCCTCGGTGCTCATGACCTCAGTGACGACCGGCAAGCCGGTGAGGTCGCGGGCTTGGCCGAGAATCTTCAGCGCTTCCATCCCCAAGCCCTGGAATTCATACGGGGAAGTGCGGGGTTTGTAGGCGCCGCCACGCAGCATGGTTGCGCCAGCGCGCTTGACTCCCTCGGCGGTTTCAAACAATTGTTCGCGCGATTCAACGGAGCACGGACCGGCAATGACGACGACTTCCGGCCCACCGATTTTGACTCCTCCTACATCGACCACAGAGGAATCGGGCCGGGCTTGACGGCTGACAAGTTTGAAGGGCTGGGCGATGGCGACCACGTTGTCTACGCCGGGTGCGACGGAAAGCGCTTCGATCTCGTGGCGCCGGCCGCTGCTGCCGACGGCGGCCACAATGGTGCGCTCGCTGCCACGGGTGACGTGAGGCTGAAAGCCGGCTTCGCGGATGCGCTTGATGATGTGGTCAATCTGCTCTTCGGTCGCGGCGTCGGACATGTTGACGATCATGGGTAGAAGGTTCTTCCTTTGGCTGAAAATAAAAAAGCCGCGATTTCATCGCGGCTTCGGTGGAACTTTTGAGCTGTCTACAGTTCCGACTGGCTCCGGTTCTGCACCTCCGCCGCAGAGGGGAAACGATAGCGGCCAGAAAATCCGAAGGTGCTAAATCGTGTCATCGAAAAGTACACTCGCATGCGAAGCGGGCAAGTCGTCCGTCGGGCGCAGCGCTACTGCGGCGTAATAGAACTGGCGACCTGGGAGAACGCATTATTGGCGTTGCTCCCGATCAGGCGCACGGTGCCAATCACCAGCACTAGGATCACGGCCAGCATCACGGCATATTCGGCGATGTCTTGTCCGTGCTCGTCGGACCAGATTTCGCGGAAATACTGAAGCATAAGACCTCCGGAATCCTTACAAACTGCCCCTGGAATATTCGTTGTAGGTATAATGCCGTCTCCTCAAGCGATTGTCAAACGGCGACATCACAGTATTTCCACTGCAACGAAGCCAGCGAAAAACGGCGCGGGACAAGGAGAATGGCGCGGTGGGAGCCGCCGCATGAACAACCTACTGGCCTAGCAAAGAGACAGTTGGCGGAGCCGTAACTTCCACCAGTTGATGCGCGGATTGGGCCGTGAAATCGAGGACTCGCCCGGGGAACACGCCAAGATAAAGCGTAGCCAGCACGCAGATCGTCATGGCGAGAACCGCAGCCGGCGGCGGTGCGGTGACGGGAACGTCGCCCCGGGGTTCGCGCATGTACATCATCACGATGATGCGCAGGTAGTAGTAGGCCCCGACCGCGCTGTTCAGCACAAGGATGATTGCCAGCCCCACCAGTCCCGACTTGAGCGCCGAATTCAGCACGTAGAACTTGGCAAAGAAGCCGCCGGTAATGGGGATGCCGATCAGGGACATGAGAAAGAAGGTGAAGGTCGCGGCCAGCACGGGCGATTTGGCTCCGAGGCCGGCGTAGTCCTCAAGCGTCACATACTTTTCTTCGGCGTTGGCAAAGTGGCTGACGACGGCAAACGCCCCAACATTCATGGCGGCATAGGAAGCGGCATAGAACATGGCTGGAGAAACTGCGAGGTTGCGATCGGCCGCGAACGCAACCAGCAGATAACCGGCGTGCGCGATGGAGGAGTAGGCGAGCAGGCGTTTGACGTTGTTTTGGACCAAGGCACCCAAATTGCCAAGCGTCATGGAGAGAGCTGCCGAAATCCAGATCAGCCAGAACCAACCCGGCGCTTTGGTTTCGATCAGCACGCGCAGCAGCACCGCGAAGGCAGCGGCCTTCGGACCGGTAGACATCAATCCAACGATGGGTGCCGGCGCGCCTTCGTAAACGTCGGGAGTCCAGATGTGGAAGGGCGCGGCTGCCACCTTGAAGCCGAGGCCGACGAACATTAACGCGGCGGCCACATAGGGAAGAAGGTCGTGGTTGCGGGAGCCGAGCGATGCGCGAATGACGGAAATGTTGGTCGAACCAGTGGCGCCGAACATCAGAGCCACGCCATAGAGGAAGAACGCCGTGGCGAACGACCCAAGCAAGAAATATTTCAGCGACGATTCGCTGCTGGCCGCGTCGCGGCGGCGGAAACCGGCGAGCACGTAGGTGGAGATGGAAGAGATCTCAAGGGCGATGAAAATGAGCACCAGTTCGACCGCCGACGACATCAGGCACATGCCCACCGTACAGAAAAGGATGAGACCGTAGTACTCGCCTGCGCGGATGCGCTGCACGGCCATGTATTCGTACGAACTCAGGACGACGACGGCGGCAATTGCGATCACGAGCACATGGAAGAAAACGCTAAAACTGTCGACGCGCACCATGCCCGAGAAGGCAAGGCCATTGTGCGCGGCCATCACGAAGGTGGAGAGAAGCGCAGCGAGCGTGCCGATCAGGGCGATTGCGCCGAGCGGTCTCTGATTGTGTTCCTCGTCGAGGAGCGGATCGACCAACATGATGATCATGCCGAAGACTGAAAGTACCAACTCGGGCAGGATGCGGAGGTAGTCCTCGGCCGGCGGGGCCGCGATGGTCATTGGAAGCTGCAAAGCGGGCAGGTAGTGAACAAACATGGCGGTCGTCATTGTCCCACCACCCTCGCCGTCAACTGCGTAATGGGAGCGAGCGCGGCCTGCACGGCGGGGTCAATCGCGGCCAGCCATATGAGAGGCGCGACCCCCATCACCAAGGCTGCGACCGCGATGGGAGCAAGCGCAGTTTTTTCGCGCAGGTTAATGTCGGGAAGCGCCTTATTCACCTCATGTTTGACCTGGCCGTAGAAAACCCGCTGGTACATCCAGAGCAGATAACAGGCGCTCCAGATCACGCCGGTTGCGGCCATGATTCCGTAGATGGGCCGAGCCTGGAATGCGCCGCTTAGAACCAGGAACTCGCCGATGAAGCCATTCATGAGAGGCAGGCCGACCGAAGCAAGAACGGTGACCAGGAAGAACGTTGCATACTTCGGCATCGGTGTGGCCAGACCGCCGAATTCGGATATCTCGTACGTATGTCGACGCTCGTAGAGAATGCCTGCCAGCATGAACAGGCCGCCGGTGGCGACGCCGTGCGCGAGCATGACGAAGACTGCGCCATTCAGCCCGGCCGTAGTGAAACTGAAGATTCCCAGGACTACAAAACCCAAGTGGCTGACTGAGGAATAGGCAATCAGCTTTTTCATGTTGGGCTGCACGAGCGAAACCAGCGCGCCGTAGATGATGCCGATCAGAGCAAGCACCATGATCCAGGGCGCATTGCGGCGCGCTTGATCCGGGAACAGACCCACACTGAATCGCACCAATCCGTACGTGCCCATCTTCAGCAGCACACCCGCGAGGAGGACGGAGCCGGCGGTCGGGGCCTCGACGTGGGCATCGGGCAGCCAGGTATGAAGAGGGAAGAGCGGCACCTTGACCGCAAACGCAATGAAGAAGCCGAGGAAGAGCCACAACGAGGCACCCGCGAAGCCGGGAACGCTGCCGTTTCGAATCGCGCTTTGAATCACGGCGAAGTCGAAGCTGCCAGTTTTTGCGTAGAGCCAAATGATCGCCGCCAGCATGAACATCGAGCCGATCATCGTAAACAGGAAATATTTCACGGCGGCGTAGACCTTGCGTCCGTGGCCGTACATGCCGATCAGCAGCGCCATCGGGATCAGTGTCGCTTCCCAGAAGAAATAGAAGAGGAACAGGTCGAGAGCGGTGAAGACGCCGATCAGCGCGGTTTCGAGTAATAACAGGAGTATGAAAAACTCCTTCACCCGTCCGTGGATTGAGGTCCAGGAAATCAATACGCACAGCGGGGTGAGGAATGTGGTGAGCACGATGAGCCAGACGGAAATGCCGTCGATACCCATGTGGTAGTGGATGTTGGGGCTCGTGATCCAGGGCTGGTCGATTTCGAACTGGAAGCCAGGCTGATTGCGGTGCAGGTGGACGGGCAGGTGGAGCGACGCCACGAATGCCAGCAGGGTGATGACGAGCGCAAAAACCTTGATATCGCGATCGCGGCGCGGGATCAGCAGGATCAGCACTCCGCCGATTGCCGGGATGAAGGTGACCAGAGAGAGAATGATCGGGTCGAAAGCTGAGGTATTCATCGCACCCCCATCCAGACCATGTAGGCGATCACGAGCGCTCCCCCGGCAGCGATCCATCCGGCGTACGACCGCAGGTTGCCGGATTGCATGTGTCGTACCTCGTCAGAAACGTGGCGCGCTGCGTCGGCGGAGTCGTTAACGGCAGCGTCGATTACTCCCTGATCTACGCCATGCCAGAGAATGGTGGTCGAGCCGTCGATCAGAGGCTTAACAAACAGCAGCGCGTAGAGTTCGTCTACGTAGTATTTGTTTGCGACCGCCTTGTACAGGCCGCCGAGGCTCTCGGCAATGCGCGCCGGAAGTTGTGGGCGGCTGCTGTAGAGCAGATGAGCCAGCAGCCAACCGAGCGCGGCCACGCTGACCGAGATGGCCATCAGTATGTATTCCAGAGCTTTTCCCCCAGCCTCGCGGGCGGGCTCTTGCATTCCGGGCTCGGCAGCCGCTTTGAACACTGGATCAAGGAAGTGCTCGAAGTGGTTTCCCCAGCCGACGAAGCCTCCCAATAGCGAGAGGAGGGCGAGAACGACCAGTGGGCCGAGCATAACCCAAGGGCTCTCATGCGGCTCGCCATGACCATGGCCATGGCTGTCGTGGGCATGAGCATGAGCGTCGTGTGCATCGTGTGCGGAGGCGCCCCGATAGTCGCCGCCGAAAGTCATGTACATCAAGCGGAACATATAGAAAGAAGTGATGAAGGCGGTTACGACACCGATCAACCAGTAAACCCAGCTCGTATTGAATGCCTGGGCGAGGATCTCATCTTTCGACCAGAAGCCAGCGAGCGGCGGAATACCCGCGATGGCCAGCGTCGCAATACCCATCACGGAGAAGGTCCACGGCATGTAAAGGCGAAGGCCGCCCATTTTGCGCATGTCCTGCTCGCCGCCGACGCCGTGGATGACCGAACCAGCGGCAAGGAAGAGCAGGCCCTTGAAGAAGGCGTGCGTCATAAGGTGGAAGATGCCCGCCGAGAAGGCTCCGACGCCGCATGCCATAAACATGTAGCCAAGTTGCGAGACGGTGGAGTAGGCCAGAACTTTTTTAATATCAGTTTGCGCAATGCCGATGGTGGCAGCGAAGAGCGCGGTAAGCGTGCCGATTATGGCAACGACGGTTAAAGCGGTGGGCGCGCGTTCGAAAATCACGTGCGAGCGCGCAACCATGTACACGCCGGCGGTCACCATGGTGGCCGCGTGGATCAGGGCCGAGACCGGAGTGGGGCCCTCCATCGCATCAGGCAGCCAGACGTAAAGTGGAATCTGGGCGGACTTGCCGCAGGCTCCGACCATGAGCAGAAGGCCGATCGCGGTGAGGATGCCAGCGCCCGCGGTCTCCGGCGCAAGCGGCTGAATTTTCGCGAAGAGCGCCGGGAAGTCAAGCGTTCCATAACGCTGGATCATCAGGAACAGCGCGATGAGGAATCCGAAATCGCCGACGCGGTTGACGATGAATGCTTTCTTACCGGCGGCGGCGGCGGAATCCTTGGTGAACCAGAAGCCGATCAGCAGATAAGACGCGAGGCCGACACCTTCCCAGCCGATGAACATCATCAGGTAGTTCTTCGCCAGCACCAGCGTCAGCATGAAGAACATGAACAGGTTCAGGTACGCCATGAAGCGGTAGTACCCGTCGTCATCCCACATGTAGCCGACAGAATAGATGTGGATGAGGAAGCCGACGCCGGTGACAACCAGCATCATGACCAGCGAAAGCTGATCGAGGTAGAAGCTGAAGTCCGCGCGAAGGTCGCCGGAGCGCAGCCAGTGTGCGAGATCGAAATAATAAGGAGCGGAGGCGGAAGAAAATCCAATCGCGATCCACAACGCCAGCAGAAACGCTCCGCCACAGAACGTAAGCGCGATGGCCGAAATCGCCTTCTTGGACGACTGGCGTCCGAAGAAGCCGTTAATAGCCGCCCCGGCGAGCGGAAGGATCGGAATGAGCCAGAGATACGGATTCGGCGTCATAGCTTGAGCAGGTTCACCTGATCTACGTTCAAAGTTTCACGGGTGCGATACACGGCGATGATGATGGCGAGGCCCACAGCCGCCTCAGCTGCGGCGACCACCATCACGAAGAAGACGAAGACCTGTCCGCTGAGCGAGTGCCATTGGGCCGCAAAGGCCACGAACGAAAGATTCACGCCATTCAGCATGAGCTCAATCGACATGAAGATCGTGATGATGTTGCGTTTGATAAGGAAACCGAGCACTCCGCACACAAACAGGATTCCACTCAGCACCAGATAATAGGAAATAGGTACCATCAGCGCTCCTTTCCTGCGCCGACGAGTTCGGGCATTGCTTTCGGGGTGTCGGTTGCGTGCCGTTTGGCCACGGCGTCCGGCCGGCTTGCCAGAACCACCGCGCCCATGATGGCAATCAAAATCAGCACGGAAGTGATTTCAAAGGGCAGAAGAAACTGGTGGAACAGCAGCCGCGCAATCTCCTGCGGGCCGCCGGGTAAGGCGCCAATTGTGACCGACGTCGTGTTGGAGCGAAAGAGCAGAGTCCAGGCGACGAGAACGGCGCCGATCACCACGCCGGGAACGCCGAGCAGAATGGCAACGCGGCTGCCTTTGGTGCGCTCTTCTGCGCCGGCGTTGAGCAGCATGATGGTGATTACAAACAGCACCATGATGGCACCGGCGTAGACGATTACCTGCACGGCTGCCAGGAACTCGGCGCCAAGCAGCAGATATTCTGCTGCCAAAGATCCCATCACCACGATCAGCGAAAGAGCGCTGTTGATGGGATGGCTCTGCGCCAGCAGGTTGATCGCTCCCGCCACGCAAATCACGCCGAAAAAGAGAAATAAAATTAAGTGCAACATATGAACCAGTTCTCAGCTCTTAGTTCTCAGTTCTCAGTAAACCCACGTCGTCACGGGGAACTGAGAACTAATAACTAGGAACTGTCTTACGACGTCAACGCCACGTACAGCGACGTAACCACGATATTCGCCACCGCCAGGGGCAGCAGAACCTTCCAGCCGAACGCCATGAGTTGGTCATAGCGGAAGCGGGGCAGGGTCCAGCGCACCCAGACGTACAGAAACATGAAAAAGAAAACCTTCAGGCAAAACCAGAACATGGGCAGAACTATCGACAGGAGCCCGTTCCCGAAAACCGGGCCGAGCCATCCGCCGAAAAACAGGAGCGTGGCCAGGCATGCCACCGTAACCATGTTCGCGTACTCGGCCATGAAGAACATGGCGAACTTCATGGCGCTGTATTCGGTGTGGTAGCCGGCAACCAATTCGGATTCCGCTTCCGGCAGATCGAATGGTGTGCGGTTGGTTTCCGCGTAGGCGGAAATCAAGTAGGTGAAAAAGGCCAGCGTTCCAAACGGAAAATAAAAAATGTTCCAGTGCAAATGCTGCTGCGATTCCACAATCGCGCGCAGGCTGAAACTGCCGGATTTGATTAACACGGGGATCAGCGACAGTCCGAGCGATACTTCATAGCTGATCATCTGCGCGCTCGCCCGCAGGCCGCCGAGCAGGGAATACTTGTTATTCGAAGCCCAGCCTGCGAGCGCCACTCCGTAGACCCCCATCGAAGTGACGCCAAGAATCAGCAGCAGGCCGATATTGAGATCGGCGATCTGGAGCGGCGTATCGATCTCCGGGATTGTGAACAAATGGCCGACCTGGGTTTCCGGAATGTAGATGGAGTTGCCGAAGGGCACCACCGAAATCGACGTGATGGCGAAGATCATCGCGATCATCGGGGCCGCAATGTAAAGCGGTTTGTAGACGTGCGGCTGGGTCAGGTCCTCTTTGAAAATGAATTTTGCGCCGTCGGCCAGCGGTTGCAGCAGGCCGAATGGGCCGACGCGCGTGGGGCCCCAGCGATTCTGAATATGAGCCGAGACTTTGCGCTCCAGCCAGACGCTGTAGGCGACCGCTGTGAGCAACACGCCGATTACGACGACGGACTTAATGATCGAGATGATGAGAAACGTCGCTATGCTCAACGAATCTTCCGTCTTTCTCTTGTGTGGCGCGGGCGCCCTCGCCCGCGCGCTTGTACTTGCTGCCTAGTCCGCCGCAACTTCCGAGTCGGCGGATTTGTTCTCCATAACCGAATTCAGAGTCTTGGAATACCGTCCCAGCGTGCCGGAGCTGAACAGATCCTCGTTTGCCGGAGCGATGAGCTTTGTGTCGTGCTTTGCGCCGACGCCGCTAGCAGCAATTTCCAAATGCTGGTCATTGCCCGCCAGCAAGTTGACGCGGGAAACATCGTAGCCTGCGACCACGCGCTGAATTTCATCGAGGATGGCCATCGGGTCAAACGGCGTCATCTTCGGCTCAAGGTTATGTGCTTCGAGCCAGACGGCGTGCCGGTCGGCTTCTCCCGACTGCGCGCCGCGAGTCTGCCCCATGTCGGCGTGCGTGCCGCCACCGAAGGGAACCAACCCGCGCACTTCGAAGCCCATGGCATCGGCGATGCGGACGATCATCTCGAAATCGGACTTCGGGCCGCTGACCTCGCCCGCCTTCTTGACCAGTTGGAGATCGCCGCAGGTATTGGTGCAGGTGCCCGTTTTTTCGTAGGCATTGGCCGCGGGCAAAACCACGTCGGCGATATTGGCGGTTTCGGTCAGGAACATATCCTGGACAACGACGAAGCTCTTCGAAAACGCAAAGGGGTCGATACCGAGGCGGTCGACAGGATTGGAGCCGACGACGTAAAACGCTTTGAGTTTGCCGGCTTTCGCAGCCTCAACCATCTCGGGCAGGCTCAAGCCTTTTTCGGCCGGCAGAGCGCCCCACTCATGCTGGAATTTGGTAGCGCCCGAGACTGGCTCGTAGCCGGGGAGCAGATCGGGATAGAGGCCCATGTCGCTCGCGCCGCGGGAGTTGGCGTAATCGGCGAGGCAGATCAGTTTTGCGCCGGTGAGTGCAGACGCGAAACTTGCCAGCTTTTCGATATCCGCGCCGCGCAACTCGGAGCCGAAGGCGATGACCATATTTTGTTCGGCGCGAACCTTATCGCGCAGGGCGGTCCATGCGTCGCGGTTCGTCATGTCGGTGACGAGAGAATCGAGTTGCGAGTCGTCGCCCGCGAGGAACGCTACGGCTTTTGCCTCAGCGCCAGCCGGAAGCAGCCCAAACGCCGCCGCCTGGCGGCGCAGCTTGATCGGCGCCGAGTTGATCGCGTATAGCTTGGC
>Ga0074045_10001799_pt1 | contig 20350 bp, 17 predicted proteins | sample BogForMeECP23OM2_FD_94442 | JGI IMG/M metagenome (GOLD analysis project Ga0074045, IMG submission 94442) | Bog forest soil microbial communities from Calvert Island, British Columbia, Canada - Bog Forest MetaG ECP23OM2 | ecosystem: Environmental > Terrestrial > Soil > Wetlands ...
CATAACCGTTCGCCTCGATGCGGCACGTCCAGCCGCGCTCGGTCTCTTCCGCAATGGCGTTCATCCGCTCGGCCAGAATCGCGGCGCGCGCCGCGCCCTCGGGATCGTCGGCGTTGGCGAGCGGCCTCAGCGCGCCGGCGAGCGCCGCCTGCTCGACCGCGGCGCGATTGTAGCGCGAATGAAGGCCGGTCAGCAGGCGCCGCATGGCGCGCGCCTCTTCGACCAGCGCGTGCAGGTCCGCTCCGGCGCGCACCTCGCCGCTCGCGAGCCTGACCGACGCGCCCTCGAGGCCCGTCTCGATCAGATAGTCGTCGAGCGCCCGCTCGTCCTTCAGGTACTGCTCGGACTGGCCGCGCTTGACCTTGAACAAGGGCGGCTGGGCGATGAACAGGTAGCCGTTCTCGATCACCTGCCGCATCTGGCGGAAGAAGAAGGTGAGCAGGAGCGTGCGAATGTGCGAGCCGTCCACGTCCGCGTCGGTCATGATGATGATCTTGTGGTAGCGAATCTTCTCGACATTGAAGTCGTCTCGCCCGATGCCGGCGCCGAGCGCGGTGATGAGCGTGCCGACCTGTTCGGACGACAGCATCTTGTCGAAACGCGCCCGTTCGACGTTGAGGATTTTTCCGCGCAAGGGAAGAACCGCCTGGTACTCGCGGTTGCGGCCCTGCTTGGCGGTGCCGCCGGCCGAGTCGCCCTCGACGATGAAGATCTCGGACTTGGCCGGATCGCGTTCCTGACAGTCGGCGAGTTTTCCGGGCAAGCTCGCGATGTCGAGCGCGCCCTTGCGCCGCGTCAGCTCGCGCGCCTTCCGTGCGGCCTCGCGCGCCTGCGCCGCCTCCACCACCTTGCCAACGATGACCCGCGCCTCGGGGGGGTGCTCCTCGAACCACTGCTGCAGCAGTTCGTTCACCAGCCCCTCGACCACCGGCCGCACCTCGGACGAGACGAGCTTGTCCTTGGTCTGCGAAGAAAACTTCGGGTCGGGACATTTGACGCTCAGGACGCAGGTCAGGCCCTCGCGGCAGTCGTCGCCCGAGAGGTCAACCTTCTCCTTCTTCAAAAGACCCGAGCTCTCGGCGTAGCCGACCACCTGCCGGGTCAGCGCGCTCCTGAGACCGATCAGATGCGTGCCGCCGTCGCGCTGCGGGATGTTGTTGGTGAAGGGCAGCACATTCTCGTGGTAGCTGTCGTTCCACCACAGCGCCACCTCGACGCCGATGCCGTCTCGCTCGCCCCTGATCAGGATCGGCTTCTCGATCAGCGGCGTCTTGGCGCGGTCGAGATAGCGCACGAAGGCCACGAGCCCGCCCTCGTAGAAAAGCTCCTCGCGCTTCGGTTCGGCGCTCCGCGCGTCCGTCAGCACGACGCGCACGCCGGAATTGAGGAAGGCGAGCTCGCGCAGGCGGTGCTCGATGGTCGAATAGTCGAACTCGACCATGGTGAAGGTTTCGGACGACGGCCAGAACGTCACCTCGGTCCCGCGCTTAGGCTGGCCCTCGACGACCGGCGCCGGGCCGACGACCTTCAACGGCGCGACCACGTCGCCATGGGCAAACTCGACAAAATGCTCGAGGCCGTCCCGCCAGACGCGCAGGACGAGCTTCGTCGACAAGGCGTTGACGACCGACACCCCGACCCCGTGCAGTCCGCCGGAGACCTTGTAGGAGTTCTGGTCGAATTTCCCGCCGGCGTGGAGCTGGGTCATGATGACCTCGGCCGCCGACACCCCCTCCTCCTCATGGATGCCGGTCGGGACGCCGCGCCCGTCGTCGGTGACCGTGCACGAGCCGTCGGCGTTGAGAGTGACGGTGACCAGCCGCGCATGGCCGGCCAGCGCCTCGTCGATGGCGTTGTCGACAACCTCGTAGATCATGTGGTGCAGGCCGGACCCGTCGTCCGTGTCGCCGATGTACATGCCCGGACGCTTGCGCACCGCATCCAGGCCCCTGAGGACCTTGATCGAATCCGCGCCGTACGCCTCGCTCGCGCTGTCGGCGCGACGGGCGAGACCCTTGATTTCCTCGTTCAACAGACCGGCCTTTTCGTGGGGAACGCTTCAGCGGAACCGACCGCGAGTCGACATGCGACACATTCTAGCCCTTCGTGGCCGCAGATGCACGCCAAAAGCGCCCCTCCGCGCCCCAGCGAGACGCGGCCGGCGCTTCCGCCAACCTTATGATATTTAGTACGATTTCGAAACTTTTCCAGATGCGGGCGCCGCCTGGCCGCGCGCCGCCCCGAGTTCGGCGATCGCAGCGGCGCGCAAGAGCGAGCCGTCCGACCCCACCGAGCAGAGCTTGAAGCCGAGCCCCGCCATCGCGAACGCGTCCGCGCCGTCGTAACAGAACATGCCGGCGTACTTGCGGTGCGCGCGGGCGCGGGCGACGACGCTGGCGGCCGCCTCAAGGAGCGCCGGCCCGCGCGGGTCCCATTTGGCGCCGTTGCTGAGCGCGATCGAGAGGTCGGCCGGGCCGATGAACACGCCGTCCACCCCGTCCACGGCGAGAATGTCGTCGAGCGCGTCCAGCGCCTCCCGGGTCTCGATCATGGCGATTGCGTGGGTCAGCGTGTTGGCCGAAGCGAGATAGCCGTGCGTGTCCTGCCCGCTGAGGGGCAGCGCCGCGCGCGGACCCCACGACCGCTCCCCCAGGGGCGGAAACTTGGCAAACGACGCGAAGCGTTCCGCGTCGGCCCGGCTGTTGATCATCGGCGCGATGATCCCGGCGGCGCCGGCGTCGAGCAGCCGGCTCGCCAGCGGGAAATCTCCGACCGGAACCCGCACGATCGCCGGCCGGTCGGCGAGCGCGACGGCCAGGATCGCCCGCGAAGCGCCGGCGAAGTCCAGCGCCCCGTGCTGTATGTCGAGAATGACCGCGTCGAACGCCTCGCGCGCCAGCGCCTCGGCCACCGCCGGCTCGTTCATGCCCACCCAGGCGGCAAACACCGGCGCGTCCGCCGTCAGACTCTTCGACAGTTTTCCGACCACGGCCTCGGTCATGTGCGCTCCCGTCTCCGGCGGCGAACTTGCCGGCCGAAGATCATTACGGCGAGTTCATTTGAATTTCATCTGCCGGGCGCTCAATTCTTTATGCGTGAACCCGAGATGACGCGTCGCGGCATACCGGGATGCGATCACGAATAATCCGAAGCTCCACCCCTCGCTTCGGATTGCCGGAGCCTACCCCAGCTCTGGATCATGGAAGACGCGGCCGCCCCCCTCGGCCGCGTCTTCTTTCTCTACCTTTCACCGGGCGGATGTCATCAACTCTCCATGGTGTGCGTGTTGAGTCCGCGCACGGCCGCTTCTCGGGCGGCAGATCATGCGGAGAAACGCCTATGACATCGTCCATTCGCGCGTCGTTCACGGCGCTCGTCGCGGCGGCGGCCTCGCTCGTTGCGGTCGCGGGCGCCGGAGCCCAGACCGCAACCGCTCCCGCCGCGACCCCTGCGCAGGATGCGCCGCAATGGATGCAGCGCTGGATCGACGACCGCGAGGCGATGCTCGACGCGCGGCTCGCCGGCCTCAAGGCGGGCCTCAAGCTCACGCCTGACCAGGAGAAACTTTGGGGGCCCTTCGAGGCGGCGGTACGCGACTTCGCGCAGTCGCACATGGCGCGCATGGAGCGAATGATGGGGCGCCTGGAAAAGGACGCCGACGAGGACGAGGCGGGGCCGCCCCCCTCGCCGATCGACCGGCTCGACAGGATGGCCACTCGATTCTCGGACGTCGGCGCAGCGCTGAAAAAGATCGCGGACGCCGGCAAGCCGCTTTACGCCAGCCTCGACGACCAGCAGAAGCGGATGTTCGGCTTTTTGTCGCGCGAGATGATGCGCATGGGCCGCCGGGGCCATGACATGGGCCCTCCCCCCCATCATCATGACTCGTCCGACGAGGACGAGGGCGACCAGGACTAGAGCGTGATGTTTTCAGGTTAAACCGGCTCCGTCATCGACGATCCGCAGGGTGCAAAGCCCTCGTCTGTCGACGGGGCATGGCGACGACTCCATTGAGGGAGGCCAAAAGAGCCGGTCGCCTGATGCCGTCGGCGCGAGACATTTGGATTTCCTCAGGCCTCCGCGGAGAGAGACGCCGGCTCCGCGAATCTTCGGATTTTGATGGTTGGATTCTCTTGGAATTCCTTGGATTCTCTCGACCGAAATGAGCCTTTTCAATGGGTTACGCGCGACCTCGCGCCGATTTTATTCGTCATGCGGCCCCTCCCCGCATCAAAAGGCCGCGTCCCGTCAGGGGCGGTATCGGTCAGATTGCGCCTCGTTTGATGTTCGCATGATGGGATCATACCGGGTTTTCTGTTTTTCCGCAAGCAAAGGTCGCCATTCTCCAATCACGCAAACGGAGCGGCCCGACCCGGTTTTCTCGTGCTCGAGGTTTGTCTGGTCAGCGCCGGCGAGCGCCCGCGGCCTCAAGGGGGCGAAAGCCGGCCGCTCGACATGCGAGAATCTGGGCGACGGGGCCCCTGAGGTCAGCGGGAGGGCCGCCGACCGGGCCGCCTGCGGCTGCAGCGAGGGCAGCCGCCAGAACCATCAGCGGCGTGACGACGCGCTTGACGACCAAGGGAGAGATCGGCCGCCGTTCGCACAGCGACGAAATCCTTTGAACGCCCCCATTGCGCTGCGCCGTGCGCGGGGGCAAAATTCTTAGGTCGGAGGGAGGCAGGAATGATTGCGCACGCCAAGCCGCACGCGCCGCTCGATGTCTATGCGACCACGGTCGCGGGCGACTGGATCGATTACAACGGCCACATGAACGACGCAGCCTACGCGCTGGTGTTCAGCCGCTCGGTCGACGCGCTGATGGACCGCATCGGGCTCGACGCTGCGGCGCGCAAGCGCACCCGCCAGAGCCTCTTCACCCTCCAGATGATGCTCCATTATTTCCGCGAGGCGCGGGAGGGGGACGCCCTCGCCGTCTCATGCCGCCTGCTTGAACATGACGACAAGCGCATGCGTGTCTGGCTCGAACTGTTCGACGCCAAGGGCGAGCGCCTCGCCGCGTCCGAGCAGCTCCTCATGTCGGTTGCGCTCGGCGAGGGCGGAACGCGCGCAACGCCCTGGACGCATGAGACCCAGGCGGCGCTCGACGCGCTTCGAAAGCTGCACGCGAGCATGGCTCATCCCGCCGAGGCCGGCGCAGGCGTGGCCATGGCGCGCAAAGCGTAACGCGTCCGCTTCGAGCCCCGCGTCGCGGCTTTGCAACATGGGATACGGCCTTGCGGGCATGCGACCGCTGCGTCACGCTTGCCTCAGGGAAAGGGAGCCGCGGAGGGGGTCGATGGGCAAGGGGCCGATGGTGATTGCGAGCGTGGTCCTGGCGATCGCGCTCATCCTCGGCGGCTGCGCCAAGGGCGACAAGGGCGACCAGGGAGAGGCTGGTCGTGAGGGGCCGCAGGGCGTCGCCGGGCCTCCTGGTCCGCCAGGACCGACCGGCCTTCAGGGTCCGCCCGGTCCGCAAGGCGCACGAGGCGAGCCGGGGCCGCGGGGAGTCGCCGGAGAGCAAGGGCCGAAGGGGGAGGCCGGCGCTGTCGGACCCCAAGGGCCAAAGGGCGACGCCGGCGAGACAGGGCCGGCCGGACCGCCCGGGCCCGCGGGCGAGATGGGTCCTATCGGAATTGTCGGACCGGAAGGACCGAGAGGCGAGCCGGGGCGGAATGGCGACGCCGGCGCAGAGGGCCTTCCAGGACCGCAAGGTCAGAGGGGAGAAACGGGCCCGGCCGGGCCCGCCGGACCTCCAGGGCCGCAGGGACCCAAAGGAGACGCGGGGGCGCGCGGGCCTGCGGGGCCGGAGGGCCCCCTCGGCGCCCCGGGCCCCGCCGGTCCAATCGGGCCGCCGGGTCTGCGAGGACTGGCTGGGCTCATCGGGCCATCGGGGCCGAAAGGCGAACCGGGACCGGTCGGGCCGCAAGGGCCGAAGGGCGATTCCGGCCCCGCGGGACCGGCGGGCGCCAACGGCGAGGCGGGACCGGTCGGACCGCAAGGGACGAAGGGCGATCCCGGACCCCCGGGCCCCAGCCTCGACATCCGGGTGATCGTCGGCCAGGCCTCTGCGACCTGTAGCGCGACCGAGGTCATGATCAGCGCCTACTGCGCCGGAGGAGTCGGCAATCTCCGGATCGACGGGACGGCTGGCGCAGCCTGCGAAGGCGACCCGAACGCGAAAGCGGTGGTAGTCTGCGTGGCCCACTAAGAGGAGCGCTACGCGTCGATCGTCATGCGCCAGCGCCGCGCGGCCGGAATGGCAGGCCGTTCCGCGCTGCGTCGGCTTGCAGAGCCTCGAGGATCGTCAGCGCCCGCTCGGCCAAGCCGGCGGGCACGAAGACATGGTCGTGATGGAAGGCGGCGACGATGTTGCAGGGGATTCTTTCCCCCGCCAGCGCGGACGCGACCGCCGCCGTCAGGCCGACGCCGTCGAGGGCGGAATTCACGCTGAGCTCGATCCGTCGCATGGGCAGGTCCACCGGGAAGCCCAACGCCTCGGCTGCGGCGCTGGGCAGGATCAGCGACACGCCCTCCGCCTCGCGGAACGAGCCGAGCGCATGCGCTTGGGCTTTCCTGGCGAGGGCCCCGTCAGCCGTCGTGCAGAAGACGACTTCGCCCGCGTCGAGGACCGGCCTCATCCCAGCCACCATGGCGTGGGCCTCGCGGACGGGTTCGGGCGCCTCGGATTTCGACAAGCGGGCCTCTTCGCCGACGGCCTGAGTTGATCGAACGCCGGCGGCGGCGCCGTCCCCCGCCTGCCGGTGTCCGCCAGCATAGCGCCGCGCAGCATGACGCAGAAGCGGGACGCCGGCGGGAGCGGCGTGGCGCAGTGGAGACATTTTCCACCGCTGACCCGGCCGACCTCTTGCAATCCTCGTTCTGCCATCCACATACCATCCACTTGGATGGCTGAAGGATGGAAAATGACCGGAGAGATTCACCGACTGAAAGACCGACAAGGCGAGAGCGAGAAGATCACGATCAACCTGGGATTCGTCGACCTCGGCCATATCGACCTCCTGGTGCGCGAGGGATTCTATTCCAATCGCACCGACTTCATCCGAACGGCGATCCGCAACCAGCTCGCCTCCCATACGGACGCGGTCAAGCAGTCGATCGTGCGGAACACCCTCGAGCTCGGCCTCAGACGCTTCGGCCGCGAAGAGCTGGAGGCGGTGAAGGCCCAGGGCGGCCGGCTCAAGATCCAGGTGCTCGGGCTTGCGACCATCGACGACGACGTCACCCCGGAACTCGCGCGGGCGACGATCGAATCGATCACCGTCCTCGGCGCTCTCCACGCCAGCAAGGAAATCAAGGCCGCGCTCGCCGATCGCATCGCGTGATCGCGCCCATAAGCCCTTCATCAACAAGGATCAGACAATGAGCCCCGACTTCAGAGCGGCCATTCTTCAGGCCCTGCAACTCACGCAGTCGCAAAAAGTGATGGAGGCGACGCGGGTCATCCAGCGCGCCATCGCCGACTTGCAACGCCCCGCGCCTCCGGTCGGTGAGCCGCGCGAAGGCGCGCCGGCTCCGCCGCGCCCGCCCGAAGCCACCCGCACTGCGGATGCGGTCGAACGGCCGTGGCAGCTTTTCCTCAACAAGGATCCGACAATCAAAACCGACTTCAGCGCGACCATTCGTCAGGCCCTGCACCTCACGCGCGCGCAAAATCTGATGGAGGCGACGAGGGTCGTCCAGCGCGCCCTCGTGGGCTCAGGCCCCGCCGCGCCTCCGGTCGATGAGCCGCGCGAGCGCGCGCTGGCCCCGCCGCCCCCGTCCGAAGTCACCCGGACTGCGGATGCGGTCGAACCGCCGCAGCAGCGCGCGCACACGGACTCGGGCGAGGCCGCGACGGAGCGACGCCCTTCCGGGCGCCCACGGCGGCGGCTCGGAGAAGTCCTGAGACTCCTGCGTCAGGCCGAACTTTCCGGCCTCCGTCCCAGCTTGGCCCCGTTGTCGGGTTTAAGGAAGGCGCCGACCGTCGTCGTGCCGGAAAGAGCCGCCTACCTCGCGCGAAGCTTCGCCTGCGCGGCGGGCGCCAGGGACTACAAGGTCTATGTTCCGAGCGGCGCCAAGGGTCGTAGGCTTCCCCTGATCGTCATGCTGCACGGCTGCACCCAGCACCCCGACGACTTCGCGGTCGGCACCGGCATGAACCGCCTCGCCGAGGAGCGCGGCTTCATCGTCGCCTATCCGGGACAGGCGGCGAGCGCCAACCCTGCCGCCTGCTGGAACTGGTTCGATCTCGGCCACCAGAGGCGCGACGAAGGCGAGCCGGCGATCCTCGCCGGCATCACCCGCGCCGTCATGGCCGAGTTCGCCGTCGACCCGGCGCGCGTCTATGTCGCGGGCCTTTCGGCCGGCGGGGCCATGGCCGCGACCCTCAGCGCGACCTATCCTGAGCTCTTTGCCGCGGCCGGCGTCCACTCGGGGCTGCCGCATGGCGCGGCCGCCGACCTGCCGTCGGCGTTCGCCGCGATGCGCGGCGGCGCGAAGCCGGCGCCGGGCACGCGGCGGGCGAAGAAGCGCGTCCCGACCATCGTGTTCCACGGCGCGAGCGACGGCACTGTCCATCCGTCGAACGCCGAGGCGATTCTCGCCGACGCCCGCGCCGATCTCGCCGATCCGGCGCCGGACCTGTTGCTGGACGGCGTCGCGGGCGGGCGCGCCTTTACCCGCACCATCGTCACGGACGCGCGCGGCGTTCCTCACGCCGAGTGCTGGGCGATCGACGGACTCGGCCACGCCTGGTCCGGCGGCGACCCGGAAGGATCGTTCACCGACCCCCGCGGACCCGACGCCTCGCGCGAGATGCTGCGGTTCTTTTCGGAGACGGAGGCGCAGGAGCGCTGATTGGAGCGCGGCGTTGCGCGTATCCTCCCCTGCGAAGCGGGGGAGGACAAACGCCTACTCCCCGAACACCCGCCCAAAAATCGTGTCGACGTGCTTTATGTGATAGCCGAGGTCGAACAGCGCCTCGAGCTCGGCCGGCGAGAGGGCCTTGACGACATCCTTGTCGGCCTTTAGCAGCGCGAGAAAATCGCCCTCGCCGCGCCAGACCGGCATGGCGTTGCGCTGGACGAGCGTATAGGCGTCCTCGCGCGAAAGGCCGTTTTGGGTCAGCGCCAGCAGAACGCGCTGCGAATGGATGAGGCCGCCGAGCCGGTCGAGGTTCTTCTGCATGTTGTCGGGATAGACCAGCAGCTTGTCGATGACGCCGGTGAGCCGCGCCAGCGCGAAGTCGAGGGTGATCGTGGCGTCCGGGCCGATCATGCGCTCGACCGACGAGTGCGAGATGTCTCGCTCGTGCCACAGCGCCACGTTCTCCAGCGCCGGCGTCACGGCCGAGCGCACCATGCGGGCGAGTCCGGTGAGGTTCTCGGTCAGCACCGGATTGCGCTTGTGCGGCATGGCCGACGAGCCCTTCTGGCCCTCCGAAAAATACTCCTCGGCCTCCAGGACCTCGGTGCGCTGCAGGTGGCGGATTTCGGTCGCGAGCCTTTCGACCGACGAGGCGACGACGCCGAGGGCGGCGAAAAAGGCCGCGTGCCGGTCGCGCGGAATGACCTGGGTCGACACCGGCTCGGGGTCCAGGTTAAGCCTTTTCGCCACGAACGCCTCGACCCGCGGGTCGATGTTGGCGAACGTGCCGACCGCGCCGGAAATCGCGCATGTCGAGATTTCCTCGCGCGCCGCGGCCAGCCGGGCGCGGGCGCGCTTAAATTCCGCGTAAGCCAGCGCCAGCTTGACGCCAAAGGTGGTCGGCTCGGCGTGGATGCCGTGCGAGCGGCCGACAGTGGGCGTCAGCTTGTGCTCGAAGGCCCGCCGTTTGATCGCTTCAAGCAGGCCGTCGACGTCGGCGATCAAAATGTCGGAGGCGCGCTGGAGCTGAACGGCAAGGCAGGTGTCGAGCACGTCCGAACTCGTGAGCCCCATATGGACGAAGCGCGAGTCCTCGCCGATGAACTCGGCGAGATGGGTCAAAAAGGCGATGACATCGTGCTTGGTCACTCTCTCGATTTCGTCGATCCGCGCGACGTCGAACTTCGCGCTTTCCCCCTTCTCCCGGATCGCTCTGGCCGCCTCCTTCGGGATCACGCCGAGTTCGGCCATCGCCTCGCAGGCGGAGGCCTCGATCTCGAACCAGATGCGGAAGCGCGTTTCGGGCGACCAGACGGCGACCATCTCGGGACGGGAATAGCGGGGGATCATGGCTTGGCTCGCATCTTGCTCGGTTTCTGGCGCGGTCTATAGGAACAAGCGCCGGGAATCGAGGCGCAATTGACCGCGTCCCCCGTCCTCATGAGGTCCTCGCCATGCCGACTCGCACCGTCGATGTCATCGTTCTCGGCGCCGGGATGGTCGGCGTTTCCGCCGCGCTGGCGCTGCAGGGGCGCGGGGCGACTGTCACGCTCGTCGACCGTCACGGCGAGGCGGCGGACGAGACGAGCTTCGGCAACGCCGGCCTCGTGCAGAGCGAGGCCGTAATCCCCTACACCTTTCCCCGCGACCCGGCCGAGATCGCCAATGCGGCGCTGAACCGCGACCCGCGCGCCCACATCCGCTACGCCGCGCTGCCGGCCAGCGCTCAGGCGCTGTGGCAGTATTTCCAGTTCTCCAACTCGTCGCGCGTCGCCGAGACCGCCGCTGCGATGAAGCCGCTCGTTTTCGGCGCGGCGGACGAGCATCGCAGGCTCGCCGAGGCGGCAGGACGCAGCGACCTCCTGCGCCCGACTGGATGGATCAAGGTCTGGCGCACGGCGCAAGGGGAGGACAATGCGCGCCGCGACGTCGAGGCGCTGAAGCAATACGATGTCCGGGTCAATTTCCTCGACCGCGACGGGCTCATGGCGCTCGAGCCCCATGTCGGCGAAGCCGGGCGCGGCGGCGCGCATTTCCCCGATCCCCTGAGCACGCCCGATCCGCAGGGCCTCGCGCGCGCCTATGCCGCGCTGTTCGTTCAGCGCGGCGGCCGGTTCGAGAAGGGCGACGCGATGACGCTGGAGCCGGCCGCGGCCGGCTGGATGGTCGCGACCGACGCGGGCCGCGTCGCGGCGCGAGACGCCGTGATCGCGCTCGGGCCCTGGTCCAACGATCTCGCGCGCACGTTGGGGCTGAAGCTGCCGTTCTTCGTCAAGCGCGGCTACCATAGACATTATGAGCCGAGGGGAAACGCCGGCCTAGGGCGGCCGGTGCTCGACCTCGAGAAGGGCTATCTGGTGGCGCCGATGACGCTCGGCCTGAGGCTCACGACCGGCGCGGAATTCGCGAGGGCCGACGATCCGCCGTCGTCGGCGCATATCGACCGGCTGGAGCCGTTCGCCCGCGAGATGTTTCCGATCGGCGAGCCCAAGGAGGCGGAGCCCTGGCTCGGCCGGCGTCCTTGTCTGCCGGACATGCGGCCGATCGTCGGTCCGTTCCCGGGAAAGCCCGGCCTGTGGCTCGACTTCGGCCACCAGCACCTGGGCCTGACCCTCGGGCCGATCACGGGGCGCCTTCTGGCCGCGATGATGACCGGCGAGACGCCGTTCCTCGATCCGGCGCCGTTCCGGGCAGACCGGTTCGGGTGATGGCGCCGCCCTTTCCCCCTGCCCGCTACTCGCCTATCTAAGGTTCCCCGAGGGGCGCGCCGCCGCCTCGACGAACAGCAAGGAATGATGCGAATGGCGTCTCGCGACGAGGTGATGGCGGCGCTCGCCAAAGTTGCCGGGCCGGACGGGAAGACGCCCCTGCCCGACTCGGGCGCCGTCTCCGGCCTCACCGTGCGCGACGGCAAGGTGTTCCTCGCCATCGTCGTCAACCCGGCGGAGGCCAAGGCGATGGAGCCGATGCGCGCCAGGGCAGAGGCCGCGATCAAAGCTGTTCCGGGCGTGACCGGCGCCGTCGTCACGCTGACCGCCGAAGCGGCGCGCGCGGTCTCGGGCGCCGCTCCCGGTCCCGGGCACGCGCACGGCGGCGGGCAGGCCCAGCGGGGAGGCCGCGCGGCGCAACCGATCCCCGGCGTCAAGCACATCATCGCCGTGGCCTCCGGCAAAGGCGGCGTCGGCAAGTCGACCGTCGCCTGCAATCTCGCGGTCGGCCTCGCCAAGCTCGGCCTGAAGATCGGCGTGCTGGACGCGGACCTTTTTGGCCCGTCGATGCCGAAGCTGTTCGGCCTCTCCGCGAAGCCCGACGTCGCGCCCGATAGTCAGAAGCTCGTCCCACTCGAGGCCTACGGCGTGAAGGTGATGTCGATCGGCTTCCTGATCGACGAGGGCGCGCCGGTCGTGTGGCGCGGGCCGATGGTGATGTCGGCCCTGACCCAACTTCTGCGCGAGGTCGCCTGGGGCGATCTCGACGTGCTGGTCGTGGACATGCCGCCGGGCACCGGCGATACCCAGCTGACCTTGGCCCAGAACGTGCCGCTCAGCGGCGCGGTGATCGTCTCGACGCCCCAGGATCTGGCGCTGATCGACGCGCGGCGCGGCATCGCCATGTTCAAGCAGGTTCAGGTGCCGCTCCTCGGCATCGTTGAGAACATGAGCTACTTCCTCTGCCCGCATTGCGGTGGCCGCACCGAAGTCTTCTCGCACGCAGGCGCGCAGCGGGAGGCCGAGAAGCTCGGCGTCCCGTTCCTGGGCGAGGTGCCGCTCGACATCGCCATCCGCGTGAATTCGGACGAGGGCCGCCCGGTCGTGGCGTACCTCGCCGACAGCGCGCACGCCGGCGCGTTCCTGGAGATCGCGCGGCGGGTGGCGGAGACGCTCGAAACCGGCGCGCCAGGAGCGAAGCCCGCCCCGCGCATCCGGTTCTTGTAGGGGGAAGCGCGCATGGCCTGGCCGACCGACATCGTGGTGAAAGATCAGGGGCGCACGCTCGAGATCGCCTTCGACGACGGCGTGACCGTGAGCCTGACTTCCGAGCGCCTCCGGGTCGAGAGTCCGAGCGCCGAGGTCCAGGGGCACGCGCCGAGCCAAAAGCGCAAGGTCCTCGGAAAGGAGAACGTGCGGATCGTCGACATCGAGCCGATCGGCAACTATGCCATTCGGATCGTATTCGACGACGGCCACAACACAGGCCTGTACGCCTGGGACTATCTGCGCAAGCTGGCGTCCTAGGCGACCGCCGAGTGACCGCCAGCGAGCCCCGGGTCCGGATCTAAAACCGGCCAAGCACGGTCCCGGCGATTTCGCACTGGAAGCTCTCCAGCGCCTGAGCGACGGTCTTGATATCAGCGACTTTGGTCCGGTTGCGGCGCCCGAGCACGGATGGCCGACCCGACCCGCGACGCGACGACATAGGCATCCGCACTATCCAGCGCCGCGGGCGTGTCGTAGATCACGACGCCATAGTTGCGCTGGGCGTTCTGCGAGAGGTTGAGGAATTCCTTGGAGCTGAGCAACTCCTGTGGGTGGGGCGCCGTGGCGCCGGCCACCAGCAGAGAAAGGCCTGGCACAATGTCGACCGCAGTCGGCGAGACGTGCGCCTCGCTATGGGTCAGCGCCTCCACCAGCCCCTCGGTCTTGGGGTCGACGCCGAACAGAGAGGAGAGCCTCGGTTTTCTGAGTTGGTGTCGATCAGCAAGGTCGGCACCGCCATGTGAGCGAAGGACAGGGCCAGATTGGCGGCGAAGTAGGTTGCGCCGACGCCCGCGTGCGCGCCGATAACGGCGAAGGCGTTCTTGCCTTGCGAAAGCGGCCCCGTCGCCAAAGCGGATCGAACCGAGCGAAAAGCTTCGGCGCCAGCGCTGAACGGTTGAAAGCCGACCACGAGCTCGCGCGAAAAGCGGGCTTCGTCGCCGCCAAAGCTCAAGACCGGATAGTTGTACCGTTTCGACAGCGCCAGAAACAGGCTGTCGCGCCGGACCAGCCCAAGGGTGATCGCGGCCTCGCCGAAAGTCAGGCCTTTGCGGCGCTGAAAGCCCCGGATGGCCTCCACCTGAGCGTCGCTCAGATTGCCCGCGGCCAGGATCTGCTGCTCGATCGGATCGATGCCCATATGGACAGCGACCATATCGGCGTCCGACTGACGATTGGTGTTCAAGGTCATCTGCTTGCGCTTTCAATGGCCGGCCGCGTCGTGGCGCCGGAGGATATGAAAAACGGCTCACGCCGCGGGAGAGTAACTCGCTGCCACGGTTTCGAGTTTCCGGTCAATCAGAAGAGTCGCTCGTTGACGATGATGGTGTCGTTGGGCTGCACCTCGTCGTCAAGCGACGCCGGCACTTCCTCTGTCTGCCCGTCCGCCGCCTTGCGCTTGATTTTCAGCCGCCAGTCCGTTCCCAGCGGCGCGAGTCCACCGGCAATCGCGATCGCCTGCTGCACCGTGAGCGGACGTTCGAGTGGGAACTCGCCGGTCTTCCCCACATAGCCGTAGACGTAGTAGAACGGCACCAATTCAACATAGATCTCGTCGTTATTTTCGACCAAAATGTGGTCCCCGTTGATTTTTCCGGACAGGATATCCTTTCCGTCATAGCGCCTGACGATTTTGCCGTTCGGGCCCCCGCGCTGCACGACGACCGCCGAGCCGCTGTCTTTCAAGCCTCCGGCGCGCGCCAGGATCTGCGCAAGGGTCGTGGTGCGGTCGATGGTATAGAGGCCGGGCGCCCCGACCTCGCCCTGAACGCTCACCTCGGAGCCGAAATTGGCGATTTCGACCAAGACGTGCGGGTCGTTGACGATCTGGCGGGCGGCGAGACGGCGCTCGATCGCGCGCGCCAGACCGTCTTCAGTCAGGCCCGCCGCCTTGATGCGTCCGACGTACGGAAACTGTACGGTGCCGTCGAGTTCGACCCGCGAGGTCGTATCCATATCCGGTTGGCTCACCACTTTGATGGTCACCACATCGGATTTGGTCAGGACTCGACCGCCGTCCGCGGCGTACGCCGGACCGCCCGTTAGAGCCAGGCAGGCCAGAGCGACGACGCTCAGCATCCGGGTCCGAACCATTTGCAGTATCGTTCGCATTGTCGCGCTCCAAATCCGGAGTCTCAATAGGGGTTGAAGTTGAGGGCCAGCAAGATCAAACTGTCCGTCGTGATTAAGCTGGATTGGATCGACCTGGTGTACTGGTAGCTCAGATCGGCGGCCAGAAACGGCGTGAGCGTGTACGTCAGTTTCGCGCCCGCGCCGTAGGTTCTTTGGCTTTGTGTAAAAGGGGCGAGCAGCAAATTGCTGCTTACGGCGCCGGCCGCGCCCGTTGAGTAAGAAGCTTCCAGATTGGCCGAAAGCAAGACCTTCGGAGTGTAGTGATAAGTAACGCTCGCGGTTGCAGAATCGGTGGCCTGCAGATTGCTGATGATCGATGTCGGCGGCGCCGCGAAACGGGACACGACGGCGGTGAACGCGAGCTTGGGTGTCGCTGTCCATTGCACGCTGAACGAATATTGCGGCAAGATCGTATGCGGAATCCCGAAACTAAAATATTCGTCACTGACACCGATGATACCGATTTGAGCATTCAAGGCAAGTGTCGGGCTGAAATTTTTTATATAGGTTGCCATCACTTGATCTGTCGTTAACTTATTTAACAGACCTTGTTCACCAGAAACAAGCTGCCTATCAGTATAATCCGTACCGGTCACGGTAGCCAAGAGCTCAAGACTATTGGTATCTGATACAGTATAGCTTATCCCAGCAGCAACAAATACTGATTGAAAATTGTTGGCTTGGTCTGTCTCCGCTGAGTTTGTTGAAGTTGATGTTCCGCTGTTGAAAATCGCGGCGTACTCGCCGGTCACGATGCATTTTGCGTTTTCGCTGAGGGATACCGTGCTCGTCGTGTTGATAACGTTAAACCCAATTTGCTGTCCCGGTAGAGACGGAGCGGTTACCTGCGAGGCCTTCAAGGTTCCCGCGCATTTCGAGCCGTAGGTGAAATTGTCGCCTATATCCTCATTGTGGTGCGCGGTATTGAAGAAGCCGTTGTTCAAGTACCGATTCATGCCCCAATAGGCGTCCGCAAAAAACTGCTGGCCGCTGACTTCGTTCTTGAACTCGACGCCATAGGTCGAGATCGATTCCAGCGCTCCGATCGGACGTCCATAGAGATCCGCGGACGCGCCCGGCCCGGTTGGGGAGTTCGCAATGTTGCTATTGTAGCCGACGGTCTCCTGGACGTGAAGTTGCAGCGGCAGATCGCTCCAGTTCTCCGCCAGCCGTGGAAACACCCCCGTCACAGCGGGGACGGCCGGCGACAGCAACGGCCATTCAGCCAGCGACAAATCGTCGCCCAGCGCGGCGCTAACGCCGCCAAGCGCAACGATCAGCCCCAGCGTCGGAACGGCGCTCCGAATCATCAGTCTTCATGGCTCCGAAGCGCGTGCACCCTCTCACACTCCTGGCGGCGCTATACGGTGCGCCAAACGTCTTCCGCGATCTCAAAACAGCCGCTCCGCCTCAAACCATGACCAGTCAATTCCTCCAAACTTAGCATGCGATTAGCCTGAACCTTTCCCCCCCCAGGTCCCGCAGCCGATCGAGTTCTCCCTACGCACACGTTCATGGATCTGCGCGAGGCCCAAGCGCCTCGACTCGCGGCCCACACCGTTCCGCATTGAACCGGCAGACCGGCCCCCGCCCGCGAGCTAAGCCCCGCCTCGGGGCCCGCCCTCCATACCCATATTCCGCGCGGTGCGACAAGGTGACAAAAGCCACACCTCACCCAAAATCGAGCCGCCACGGCTGTCTGGACATAAGTGTCTAGACGGCCTGAAAAGAGTTGGCTAGCCTTTGAGATTGGCGGTTTTTCGAGGAGCGCGCATGAAATCGCACTACCGCGCTGTGGTCATTGGGGGCGGGGTCGTCGGCGCCTCGGTTCTTTACCATCTTGCGAAATTGGACTGGACCGATATTGCGCTGGTGGAGCGCTCCGTTCTGACCGCCGGCTCCTCGTGGCACGCGGCGGGCGGATTCCATGCGCTCAACGCCAATCCGAACATGGCGATCCTTCAAGCCTACACGATCGATCTGCTCAAGGAGATCGAAGCGGAATCGGGCCACGCGATCGGGATGCACATGACGGGCGGGATCCACGTCGCCTCGGCGCCCGAGCGGTGGGAATGGCTTCAGTCGAACTATCGGCGGTTCCAGGCCATCGGCATCGAGGACGTACGCCTGGTCACGCCGGAGGAGATCAAGGCCGCCAGCCCGATCATCGACACCGAGGGCGTGCTCGGCGGCATGTGGGCCGACCGGGAGGGCTACGTCGACACAACCGGCACGGTCTGGGCCTACGCCAGCGCCGCCAAAAAACGAGGCGCGGAAGTCATCGAGCACAACCGTGTGCTGGAGTTGAAGCAGCGGCCTGACCAGACCTGGGACGTCGTCACCGAAAACGGAATGATTCACGCCGAGCATATCGTGAACGCCGCCGGCTTATGGGCAAAGCAGGTCGGCCGGATGGTGGGGCTCGAACTGCCCGTCTCGCCGCTGGAGCACCACTATCTCATCACGGAGACCATTCCCGAGGTCGCAGCGCTGAAGACCGAGATGCCGATGGTCGTCGACCTCGAAGGCCATACCTATATGCGCCAGGACCAGAAGGGCATGCTGGTCGGTATTTACGAGACGAACCCGCAACATTGGTCCATGGACGGCGCGCCGTGGGACTACGGCGTCGAACTCCTTCAGGAGAACATCGACCGAATTGCGGGCGAACTCGAACTCGTCCACCGCCGCTATCCGGTCCTTCAAACCGCCGGGATCCGCAAATGGGTCAACGGCGCCTTCACCTTCTCGCCTGATGGCAATCCGCTTGTCGGCCCGATCGTTGGTAAACGCGGCTACTGGCTTGCCTGCGGCGTCATGGCCGGCTTCCTTCAGGGCGGCGGCGTCGGCAAGACGCTGGCGGAATGGATGGTTCATGGCGAGCCGGCCGCAGACGCTTTCGCCCTCGACATCGCCCGCTATGGACCCCACGCGTCCAATCGCGAATACATCCGGCAGACCACCGGCGAATTTTATGCCCGCCGGTTCGTGATGACCTATCCCAACGAGCAATTGCCCGCCGGCCGACCGCTGAGGACAACGCCGGCTTACGACGCGATGACGGAGGCGGGCGCCAAGTGGGGCAACTCGTGGGGTCTCGAAACCCCGCTCTACTTCGCCTCTCCCGATTTCAGAGAAAAGCCGACTCTGAAGCGCTCCAACGCCTTCGACATCGTCGGGGCCGAATGCCACGCCGTGCGCGAGGGCGTGGGGCTGCTCGATATCGCGCCTTTCTCACGCTATGAGGTGAGCGGCCCCGAGGCCGAGCGCTGGCTCGATTCGATGACCGTCGCCCGCCTGCCGAAACCCGGACGCGCCAAGCTCGCCCCGATGCTCTCGGAAACCGGCAAGCTCAAGGGCGACCTGACTGTCATCAACTGGGGCGACGGGACCTTCTGGATCGAAGGCTCCTATTACCTGCGCGCGTGGCACATGCGCTGGTTCGCCGACCATGCGCGAAACGGCGCGTCCGTGCGCGACATTTCCGACGACGTGATCGGCTTTTCGATCTCCGGACCGAAGGCGCGGGCGCTCCTCGAGCGCGTCACCCATCAGGACGTCTCCAACGCCGCCATGCCGTTCATGGCGGCGGGCGTCGTCGACGTGGGCCTCGTGACGGCGCGGGTCGCGCGCATCTCGGTCGTGGGCGAACTCGGGTACGAGATTAACTGCCGCGCGCTCGATCATGGAACTTTGCGGCGAACGCTGTTGGCGGCCGGCCGCGACCTCGACGTGAGGGAATACGGAAATAACGCCCTCAACGCGCTGAGGCTGGAGAAGAGCTTCGGCATCTGGTCGGCGGAGTTCACCCAAGCCTACACCCCGCGCATGACCGGGATGGACCGGTGGATCGCCTGGGACAAGGGCGATTTCGTCGGCCGGGCGGTGGCGTTGGCCGAGCGCGACGGGCCGCCGCCGCCCCGTCAACTCGTCACCCTGGAGATCGACGCGCTTGACGCGGACGCCTCCGGCTACGAGCCGGTCTGGCGGAATGGCCGTAAGATCGGGTTCGTCACCTCCGGCGGATACGGCCATACGATCCGCAAGAGCCTCGCCATGGCGCTCGTCGCGCCGGAGAGCGCCGCGGTGGGAACCGAGCTTGCCGTCCATGTGGTCGGCGTCGAGCGCAAGGCGCGCGTCATCGCGCCGTCGCCCTACGACCCGGCGGGCAAGGCGATGCGCGGATGACCGCGCTCCCGGCGCCGGGCGTCGCCCGGGCGACGCGCGACGACTGGCTCGACCTTGCGCTCATGCTCCTGGCTCGACGAGGGATCGGCGCCGTCACCGTGCTCGACCTCAGCGAAAGGCTTGGCGTGTCGCGGTCGAGTTTTTATTGGCGCTTCCGCAGCCGCGACGACCTGCTGGAAAGCTTGCTGCAGCGCTGGGACGCCCGAAACACCGGATCGATCGTGCGGCAGGCCGAGGCGCCCGCCGCGACCATCACGGAGGCCGTCTGCAACGTCTTCCGTTGCTGGGTCGACGCGTCTCTTTTCAGTCCCCGGCTCGACGTGGCGGTGCGGGAATGGGCGCGGCTCTCTGAGGCTGCGCGACGGCGGCTCGACTGCGCCGACCGCGATCGCATGGCGGCGATCGAGGCCATGTTCGTGCGGCATGGCTACGCCCCGGAGGACGCCCTGGTCAGGGCGCGCGTGCTCTATACCATGCAAATCGGGTACTACGCCCTCGACATCAAGGAGGCTATGGAGGCGCGGCTCGACCTCGCTCCGCGCTATCTCGAGACCTTCACCGGCGTGCGGCCGCTCGAGGCGGAGCTCGCCGCCTTCCGAACCTACGCCCTCAGCCACGCCGGCGCAGAGGACTTCGAAGACCTGCCATGAGCGCGCGCTATTCCGCACTGACCATTGTTCGCGAGGGCTTGCGCGGCCACAGAGGCTGGCCGCAGGCTTGGCGCAAACCGAAGCCTCAGCGGACTTACGACTTCGTCGTCGTGGGCGGGGGCGGTCACGGCTTGGCGACCGCCTATTACCTGGCGAAAACCCACGGGCGCCGACGCGTGGCGGTGATCGAGAAAGGCTGGATCGGCGGCGGCAACACCGGCCGCAATACGACGGTCGTGCGGTCGAACTATTTCTATCCCGAATCGGTCGCGCTCTACGATCTCGCCCTCAGGCTCTACGAGGGCCTGTCCAGCGAGCTCAACTTCAACGTCATGCTGAGCCAGCGCGGCATCCTCAATGTCGCGCACACGCCGGCGCAGCTGGAGATTGCGGCGCGCCTCGTGAACGCCATGCAGATCAACGTTGTCGACGCCGAGTTCTGGGGGCCCGACGAGATGGCGGCGGCGCGGCCAAAACCTCAATCCGCTGAAGCGCCTACCGCTCGAGGCCGAGCACCGCGCCGACGGCGCCCAGATGCGC
>Ga0074045_10001800_pt1 | contig 20337 bp, 16 predicted proteins | sample BogForMeECP23OM2_FD_94442 | JGI IMG/M metagenome (GOLD analysis project Ga0074045, IMG submission 94442) | Bog forest soil microbial communities from Calvert Island, British Columbia, Canada - Bog Forest MetaG ECP23OM2 | ecosystem: Environmental > Terrestrial > Soil > Wetlands ...
CATTCCTTCACATGATTTGATAGGTCTGTGCAATGGCAGTATTTATAATCTAAGAGCGATTACTATAATTTCCTGTTTTTTTAATACCATAATATTGTATATTTTTAGCATGCCCCTTGGTGGAAAAAACCAATTTGATCTTGAATCGCTTCTCCTAGACTCGGTAGCGGTGCACGGTCATCTTTGCCCCGGGCAGGTACTCGGTGTGAGGATGGCCGTTCTCGGACTGAAGGAGATTGGTATAGAGGAGCCCAAGGAAAAGGACAAGAAGAACCTTGTAGTCTTTATTGAGATGGACAGATGCGCTGCAGACGCGATCCAGTCGGTAACGGGATGCACCCTCGGCCGGAGGACCATGAAATTTCAGGACTACGGTAAGATGGCGGCGACTTTTCTAAACCTCAAAACGGGCCGGGCAGCAAGGATAGTGGCGAGGGAAGACGCCAGAATCAAAGGAAGGGAGTGCTTTCCGGAGATCAACAATAAATATATGGCACAGTTGGAAGCCTATAAAATAATGCCCGTTGATGAACTATTCTATACAAAGAGTGTAGTGGTGGAACTGAAACCTGAAGATATGCCAGGGAGACCATCGAAGAGGATTAAGTGTGCTCGATGCGGCGAGTACGTTCAGGATGCGAGGGAAGTGATTAAGCATGGGTGCGTACTATGCAGGCCCTGTGCAAGTGGAAGTTATTATAGGACATCCACAGACTCCAGCAACGCAGATTTTTTTTCGTCAGGCGTTATGCAAAAAAGTCACAACGGTATGGAGATCAGGTCGAAGCTCTGGATAGAGGTGGCGGGTGAGCCTGTATTCGGAAGGGGTCGAAGAACGCTTCTCCTTGCGATAGAGCAATGTGGTTCGATCAGCAGGGCAGCTAAGCAGATAAACATATCCTACAGGAGAGCGTGGAGTTATCTAAAGGCAATGGAGGAAAGGCTTGGGATAAGGCTCGTTGAAAGGCGGGTAGGGGGTAAACACGGAGGAGGTGCCTTTCTCACGGAGGATGCGGAGATTTTTTTGCAGAAGTATGAACAGATGGAGGAGGGCATAAAAGAGATAGTGGATAAGCGGTTTAACAGCATTTTTGGAGGCCTTAAATAAGGAGACTGCGTATGTGTGATCTGCCGCAGCTTGAACAGAAAAAAAGAGGCAGTGTAAAGAAGATTCCTGTGGCCGATGCAGTTGGAATGGTCTTGGGACATGACATTACCGAAATTCGGAGGGACGAATTCAAAGGCAGTGCATTCAAAAGAGGACATATAGTGAAAAAAGAAGATATAGGTCACCTCCAACGCCTCGGAAAAGAATACCTTTTTGTCATAGACATTGGGGATGATGAGATGCACGAGGATGTTGCTGCCCATGCCCTGTCTGCGGCACTGATGGGAGAGGGGGTAGCAGTGCAGGGAGAACCAAATGAGGGCAAGATAAACATTGTTTCTGAAAGAGACGGGCTCTTAAGAATAAACACAGACGCCCTTCTTGAATTCAATCTCCTTGGAGATGTGATGTGTGCAACTCTTCATAACAACACGATGGTCAAGAAAGGCCAGATAGTTGCCGCGACGAGGGCCATTCCGCTTATAGTGAAACGTCGCGTGATTGAGGATGCAGCAATAATAACCAAGCATTCCGGCAAGATCGTAGAGGTTCAGAAACTGAGGGCACCGAGGGTTGGCCTTGTAATAACCGGTAATGAGGTCTACTATGGAAGAATACAGGACACCTTTGCTTCAATAATAAAGAAAAAGATAACGGATTTTAATGGTGAAATTCTGGGGCTATATTACGCCCCAGATAATGAGCAAATGATAGCTGATAGGCTTAAAGAGTTGATAGAGGCGGGTGCTGATTTGCTCATCACCACAGGGGGTATGTCTGTCGACCCCGATGATGTCACGAGGTTTGCGATAAGGAGCCTCGGTGCGACAGAAATGACGTATGGCTCGCCTGTTCTTCCTGGTGCAATGTTTTTAGTGGCATATATTCACACTATCCCTATTCTTGGCGTTCCCGCCTGTGGTATGTATCATAAGACAACGGTTCTTGATTTGATCTTTCCCAGGATACTCGCCGGGGAAAAGATAGGACGCAGAGAGCTTGCAGGGCTTGGTCACGGGGGATTATGCCTACATTGCAGTGAGTGCAGATATCCTGTGTGTCCATTTGGAAAAGGATAATATTAAAAATCGCTATTAGTATGTTACAGATTGTCACCGCAGTGATAATGAATCCGGCAGACCCGGATAGCAGCATTGCGTGTCAGAGGATGTAAGCCTTCATAGAGGACGATTCCATCGGGTTAAAGTGAGAGTCGGTTCACCTTTTCAAAAGGAAAATGGTATAATTTCAATTAAAGTCAAAACGGGGTAAGCACATGCTCAATGATAAATTGCCGTTGGGTTTGACATTTGATGATGTTCTCCTGCTGCCTGCGAGGTCCGATGTCCTCCCGAAAGACGTAGACGTAGCCACAAAACTGACAAGAAATATAAAGCTTACCATCCCGATTATTAGTGCTGCCATGGATACGGTGACAGAATCTGGCCTTGCCATAGCCATCGCACGGGAAGGAGGGCTTGGTATTGTCCATAGGGCAATGCCGCCACAACGGCAAGCTCTGGAGATAGACAAGGTGAAAAAGTCTGAGAGCGGAATGATTGTTGATCCGATAACGATACCTCCGGACTCTCCAATTTCTGAGGCACTCGGACTAATGTCACGTTACAGAATTTCAGGAGTACCTGTCACGCTGAAGGGGAAACTCGTGGGTATTTTAACGAACAGGGATATGAGATTTGAGACGAACTTCAAAAAAAAGGTCTCAGATATAATGACGAGAGAAAAATTGATAACAGCACCTATAGGTACTAACCTGGATAAGGCAAAAAAGATACTGCACGAGTATAAAATAGAAAAACTTCCTATAGTGGATGATGACTTCAATTTGAAAGGATTGATTACGATAAAGGACATAGAAAAGAGAAAGAGATATCCTTTTGCGTGCAAGGACCGTTTGGGCAGGCTAAGGGTCGGTGCTGCAATAGGAGTTGGGGAGGAGGCACTTTATAGGGCTGAACTGCTTGTCAAGGCCGGTGTGGATTTGCTTGCAATAGATACAGCTCACGGCCATTCAAAGGCAGTGATCGACATACTGCGGGAGTTAAAAAGAAGATTTGATGTCGATGTTATCGCAGGAAATGTTGCGACACCGGAGGGAACGGATGACCTGATAAAGGCTGGTGCCGATGCAGTCAAAATAGGAATAGGCCCTGGTTCAATATGCACCACGAGGATCGTGGCGGGGGCAGGAGTTCCTCAGCTCACCGCAATTAAGAATTGCTATCAGATCGCTTCAAAATCAGATATACCTCTCATTGCTGATGGAGGCATAAAATATTCTGGTGACATAACGAAAGCACTTGCAGCTGGTGCGCATTGCGTTATGATAGGAAGCCTATTTGCCGGGACTGATGAATCTCCTGGTGAAACCATTCTCTATCAGGGAAGAAGCTATAAGACTTATAGGGGGATGGGATCTCTCGGCGCGATGCAACAGGGATCAAAGGACAGATACGGCCAGGAAGGCGTTGACAGGGAAAAATTAGTGCCTGAAGGTGTCGAAGGAAGGGTGCCCTATAAGGGTCCTGTTTCGCAGAGCATCCATCAACTTGTCGGCGGCATTTGCTCCGGCATGGGGTATTGCGGGTGCAGGAACCTTGAGGAACTGAGAATGAAAGCCCATTTTATACAGATCACCAATGCGGGATTGAGGGAGAGCCACGTCCATGATGTCATCATCACTAAAGAAGCTCCAAATTACCGGATAGAGCAATGATTCCGCAATTACCCATGTCAATAACCAGTTAATTCAGTGAGCGACCATGAATCAACGGTGTTTCAGGTTGCCTTGACTGATCACCAAAAACAAGATGACCAACAGTGAGAAGATATTAGTCCTTGACTTTGGCTCCCAGTATACCCAACTTATAGCGCGAAGGATTAGGGAGAGCAAGGTCTATTCTGAGATTGTTCCCTTCAATGCGTCTCTTAATAAGATAAAGGCCTTTGCTCCTAAAGGCATTGTATTATCAGGAGGACCCTCAAGTGTTTATGAAGATGGCGCTCCGTTGCCAGACATGGCCATATTCAACCTGGGGATACCGATCCTTGGCATTTGTTATGGTATGCAGTTGATGGCACACTGCCTCGGAGGAGAAGTTGCTCGGGCGACAAAAAGGGAGTATGGAAAGGCTGAGCTAACAGTGGATGATGATGGTGATCTTCTTTGGGGACTGTCTCCGCAGTCCCAGGTGTGGATGAGTCACGGGGACAAGATCGATCGCCTGCCCCCCTCCTTCAGCGTTATTGGTCATACAGATAACTCTCCTATAGCTGTGATTGCCAATAGAAGAAACAGATTCTATGCATTACAGTTTCATCCAGAAGTAGTCCATACAGATGAGGGGACGAGAATTCTGCACAACTTCGTATATGACATCTGTGGTTGTAAGCCAACGTGGGAGATGGCGTCATTCATAGAATGGTCGATAGAGACTCTTAGATCGACTGTCGGAGAAAAAAAGGTGATCTGCGCCCTGAGTGGCGGTGTTGACTCATCAGTTGTCGCATTACTCGTCCATAAAGCCATAGGGCGAAATCTCACCTGTATCTTTGTGGACAATGGCCTTTTACGGAAGGACGAGGCAGAAAAGGTTAAAAGGACTTTTCACGATCATTTCCACATAAAACTTGTACACGTTGACGCAAAGAGGCGATTTCTTGAAAAACTGGGAGGAATCAGCGAACCTGAAAAGAAGAGGAAGATCATAGGGAATGAATTCATCGCTTTATTTGAAGAAGAAGCGAAGAAGATATCAGATGCGGAGTTCCTTGCCCAGGGCACGCTCTATCCAGACGTTATAGAAAGTGTGTCTTTTAAAGGCCCGTCCGCAGTCATTAAGAGTCATCACAATGTGGGGGGTCTGCCCGAAGTGATGAAATTAAAACTCATTGAGCCCCTCAGAGAGCTCTTTAAAGATGAAGTGAGAGTCCTGGGGCAGGAACTCGATCTCCCTGAGGAGATATGCTGGAGGCATCCATTCCCTGGACCAGGACTTGCCATACGTTGCATCGGGGAGGTAACAGAGGAAAAGCTGAGACTGTTAAGGGAAGCAGACTCTATTGTCCTTGAGGAAATAAAGGCTGCAGGTCTCTACCGGGAGATATGGCAAGGATTTGCTGTGTTGCTTCCCATAAAGAGCGTTGGTGTAATGGGGGACGAGAGGACCTACGAAAAAGCGGTTGCTATCAGGGCGGTTACCAGTCTTGACGGGATGACTGCTGACTGGGCCAAGATCCCGTATGAGGTAATGGAGAGAATGTCGAATAGGATAATAAATGAGGTCAGGGGCATAAACAGGGTTGCCTATGACATCACGTCAAAGCCACCTGGGACTATCGAGTGGGAATAATAAACCAACTGTGGAACAAGAACCAAGTCATGACCTGTTATGCGTGTCGTGGTTTTGTTCTCCGCCTCTCATTCTCTGGCTAACGATGAATATAAATAGATACCTTAAAGAAAAAAAAGAGGTCATAGACTCATTCCTGCAATCATATTATTCTGTACCCGTGGCTCCCGCAATTCTGCATGAATCGGTGGTATATTCGCTTTCAGCGGGAGGCAAGAGGATCAGACCGATTTTGTGTTGCGCAGCCTATGAGGCCTGCGGAGGAAATGGTGACGAGATAATTCCCTTTGCTGCCGCCTTTGAGTTCATACACACCTATTCCCTGATACATGATGACCTGCCATCAATGGATAATGATGACCTGAGGCGTGGCAAACCCACCAACCACAAGGTCTTTGGTGAGGGGATGGCAATTCTTGCAGGAGATGCACTCTTAACCGAGGCATTTGCCCTCCTTTCTCATGATAGGGGAAAGAAACAAAATGTTCCTTCTTCCGTAATCCTCAGAGTCATTAATGAGGTTGCCTTAGCAGCTGGCGGCCATGGCATGGTCGGTGGGCAGGCGCAGGATCTTTTATCTGAGAACGCTGATCCTGATCCCGGGATATTATCCTTTATACACAACCGCAAGACAGCTGCGCTGATAACCGGTTCAGTCCGTACGGGTGGTATTTTGGCATGCTGCAGTGAAGATAAGCTATCCATGCTGAGCAGGTACGGGGAGAACTTAGGACTTGCTTTTCAGGTAATCGATGACATTCTGGATGTAGAAGGCGAGACTGAGCTCCTTGGCAAGCCAAAGGGTTCGGATGAGAAAAAAAAGAAGATGACCTATCCAAAAATCTATAGCATTGAAAAATCCAGAGAAAAGGCCCGAGAATTAGTGTCTGATGCAACTAAGGCATTGGCATCATTCAGTGAGCGTGCCGAGCCTCTCAGGGGAATCGCACGATTTATACTCGAAAGAAGATGTTGATTAATCATATACAATCACCAAAAGATTTAAGGCTGCTCAAAATAGAAGAACTGAAAGTCCTTGCGGATGAATTGCGGTCTATCATTATTGAGCGAGTATCTCTTAACGGTGGTCATCTAGCATCGAATCTTGGGGTCGTGGAATTGACCATTGCCCTTCACTACGTATTTAACTCACCTGACGACAAGATTGTGTGGGATGTGGGACATCAGTCTTATTCGCATAAACTCCTGACGGGAAGATACAAAGATTTCCCTTCATTACGACAATATGGCGGTTTGGCAGGATTCCCGAGAATAGCGGAGAGTCCCCACGATGCATTTGGAACAGGGCATAGCTCTACATCAATATCGGCTGCCCTTGGCATTGCAGAGGCGAGAGACAGAAAGGGCCAAGGATTCAAGGTGATAGCGGTCATTGGTGATGGTGCGTTGACTGCCGGGTTGGCATTTGAAGGGCTTAATCATGCCGGGCATTCCAAGAAGGGTCTTATCGTCATCCTCAACGACAATGAAATGTCAATATCTCCGAATGTGGGAGCAATGTCTAATTATTTAAACAAGGTTTTAACGAGTACCTTTTTTAAGACGATTAAAAAAGAGACGAAAGTTTTGTTGGGAGGCATCCCAAAGATTGGAGAATCTGTTGCAAAAATCGCTGAGAGGGCAGAAGGGAGTCTAAAGGGATTCTTTCTGCCAGGCGGTCTCTTCGTTGATCTTGGATTCAATTACATCGGACCACTGGACGGACATGACCTGGCGGTACTAATTGAAACATTGAATCGTCTTAAGGACACGAACGAACCAATTCTTATGCATATAGTGACAAAGAAAGGGAAAGGCTATAAATTTTCAGAGGAAGACCCGTGCATCTACCATGGGATTGGTCCTTTCAAGGTTGATACGGGGATGCCGAAAGCCCAGAAGATCGTTGCAGAGGAAAAATCTGCCGGGCTGTCTCAAGTTCCTAAGGAGAGTTATGTTGCATACTGTGATGCTTTTGGCGAGGCGCTTGTAGAAATTGCAGCCCAGGATAAAAGAGTAGTTGCAATAACGGCAGCAATGAAAGAGGGCACGGGTTTGGCAGCTTTTGCCGATCGATTTCCAGACAGGTTTTATGACGTAGGCATCGCAGAGCCTCATGCCACCACTTTTGCAGCTGGCCTTGCAAGTCAAGGGTTAAGGCCTGTTGTCGCTGTGTACTCCACATTTTTACAGCGGGCATATGATGAGATCATTCATGATGTTTGCCTTCAGAACCTTCCGGTGGTATTTGCGATTGATAGGGCCGGCATCGTGGGAGAGGACGGTGCAACGCACCAGGGTCTGTTTGACATATCTTTTCTGCGACATATACCTAATCTTGTCCTGATGGCACCTAAGGATGCCCATGAATTAAGAAGTATGCTCAAATTTGCCCTTAAGCAGGATTATCCGTCTGCCATTAGATACCCGAGAGGAAAGGTATATCATCAAGCAGTTGAAATCGGGAAGGAGTCAGAGCTACAAATAGGGCGGTCAGAGGTTCTAATGAATGGATACGACGTCGCAATTATAGCTGTGGGCAATACTGTATACCCTGCCATGGCTGCTGCTGAACGTCTTAAGGAAAACGGCATAAGTACATGTCTAGTAAATGCACGTTTTATCAAACCACTCGACGTAGACCTGATACTTTCTTTATCGCACAGGATAAAGAGGATTATTACCGTGGAAGAGAATGTGCTTGCCGGAGGGTTCGGATCATCTATACTAGAATGTGTCAGCGCTGCTGGGATTACTGGCGTGGAACTAAGAAGAATCGGTATAGATGACGCCTTTGTTGAACACGGTTCTCAGTCTATCCTTAGGAAAAAATATGGACTTGATGTTGATGGGATTTACCAGACTGCGATGGCATTCCTCAAAGAAGTTTCTCTTCAGGACTCTAAAAAGGGATATAAGACTGATCAATAACAAAACGTGTAATGCAGGGCTGTTTAGCATTTTTACATATCGCTCAACTGCTAAGAAAATCTTAATTGCTTGGCAACGATAGAGGAAAGTGTAGCCATTATTATATGAGGAACATAAGGCTGGTTATCCAGTATGACGGAACTAATTACAGCGGATGGCAAGTGCAGCCCAAAGTGGTGACTATACAGGGAATCCTCCAGGAAAAGATCGGAAATATAACCGGAGAGAAAACAACGGTTTTGGGTGCAGGCAGGACAGATGCGGGGGTGCATGCCATCGGCCAGATTGGAGCCTTTCGTACCTCGTCGCAACTCTCGTCGACAATTGTTCAAAATGCGTTAAATGCCACGCTTCCTCATGATATTAGGATCCTCAATGCATGTGACGATGACACCAGTTTCCATCCAAGGTATGATGCGAAGAGCAAACGTTATTTCTATGTAATCTCACCTGCCCGAACACTCTCTCCATTCTTTTACAGATATGCATGGAAAGTACCTTATACGCTGGACATAGATGCCATGAATTGTGCAGTACAACTCCTGAAGGGCAGGCATGACTTCTCTGCATTCAGGGCAAGTGGTTGTAGTGCGAAAAATACCATAAAGACGGTCTTTCGACTTTCCATCGAGAGATCTGAAACCATGGAATTCATGTGCACGAAAATTAATGGCGCGTTCTTAAGAATTGTGATAGACGCAGATTCATTTTTGAGGCACATGGTGAGGAACATAATTGGAACATTGATAGAGATTGGAAAAGGCAGGATTAGAGCAGGAACTATTTCGGAAATCTTATCCTCAAAAGACAGAAGGTGTGCTGGCCCATGTGCGCCAGCATCCGGATTGTTTTTGGATAAGGTTAGCTATTGATGAATGCTCAACTGCATTAGGCAAAGAACTATTTAATCTCTAGCCCATACATAAAGTTGTTGACAGATATAGCTGAAACCGGAAAATGGCTCCATCAGTGTATTCCGAGTGCTATGTCTATATCGATCCGGTTATCGGGGGCCTTAATGTTGACAGGTAATCGGTCTCCATGCTTCTCATAAGACTCTATGAGTTTTCTTGCAACATTACGCGCTATTTCTAAAGAATGGATAATGGCCTCAGACATTGACTAGATTTTGTTTCGCCAAGAGGATGATAGACTTCAGGATTCTCTTCTATATCACTCTGATTGGGGCATGTTTTATGGGGACAGGCAATTGCGGGCGTCGCAGCTCAAAACTTGGACCTGTCCTTGGCTACCCGTTACACGGCTTGCATTGTGGGTGTGTATTCTCAGAAGAAGCTCCGCTCGTATTGATATGTGTGTCTGCAAGCTTTTCTTCAGGTTGCTGAGCCAAAAAAATCCCCCTATCGTTATTCTGATAGATGGATCTTAGGATTTTATGGACTATTTGCCAACACCTTTGTATATCGGCCAGATTTAATCCACTTCTTTCTCCATTTTTTCTATGAGTTCTTTTTTCTCTTGGCAGTCCCTGCAGTAGATAGCAAATGGTAAGATTCGCAGCCTTTCCACGCTGATCTCATCATCGCATTCCTCACAGGTTCCATAAGTCCCTTCTTTCAATTTTGCGAGGGCCGTATCTATCTTGAGCAGCGTTTCCCGGTGCGTGCTCAACTGCTTAAGGCTTATATCCTCTGACAGGTCAATAACCGACAAATCGCCATCATCAAGCACGGTCTCCACAAGCTGCCTTTTTTCGCCGGAGACGTATTTCTTTATTTCGGTCTTTGCTTCTTTAACAATATCCTCTCTCTTTTGAATGAGTAGTTTTCTGAGTTTATCTTTTCGGATATTCTCATCTTCGTGTATTTCATCTTTTTTTAACTTTTTTGCCATATTCCCTCCCACCCATAGCAGGATAATCAATAACTTCTTTGATATATAGACGTTTGAAAAAATTGTCTCAAGATTCTACGGATTCCGCGTCTTCTTTAAAGATCTCTATAATGCTTTTAACCTTAATATTTGCCTGCTCAAGCGCCTTCTGGAGGTCTGCCAATTTTGCATCTTCTACCTTCACCAGATAGTTGCGGTTTAGTCCCATTATTACACCTCCATGATCTCTTTCTCCTTGTGCTGAAGGACATCTTCAACCTTGCTGACGTAAGAATCGGTGACCTTCTGTATTTCTTCTTGAAACTTCTTGACGTCATCTTCGCTCAGGTGTTTTTCCTTCTCCATCTTCTTTGTCTCATCCATTATATCCCGACGTATATTTCTTACAGCGACTCGAGCCTCTTCAGCCCTTTTTTTTACAATCTTCACTAACTGCCTTCTTCTCTCTTCGGTAAGCTGGGGGATGTTGAGTCTAATGGTCTTACCGTCATTGCTTGGTGTCAGACCGAGATCTGACTTTAAAAGCGCCCTTTCGATCTCAGGAATAATTCTCTGTTCCCACGGTTGGATCGTGATTTGTCTGCTCTCAGGAATGCCCAGCGTCGCTAGCTGGGTCAACGGTGTAATCGTGCCATAATAATCCAACTTTATCCCGTCCAGCAATGAAAGTGATGCTCGGCCTGTCCTTATTGAGCCGAAATCCTTTTTGAGGGATTCTATGGCTCCGTTCATCTTATCCACCGCTTTTTTCCTCAATTCCTGCATCTTACCATCCCATCCTAATATAGCATACGAAATTTAGTGAGCAACAACTATTTTATTGTCTTAACTTTCAGTGTTGACAGTTCTCACTAACGTCCCTATTTTATCTCCTCTAACAAGACTTCTAAAATTTCCTGGTTTCTTGATGTTAAAAACTACTATTGGAAGATTGTTATCCATACAAAGTGTAATAGCGGTGTAGTCCATTACCTTTAGGTTTCGCTTGAGAACATCAATATGAGAGATTTCATCATATTTTTTTGCCGCAGGATCTTTCACAGGATCCACATCGTACACGCCATCCACCTTGGTTCCCTTAAAGATGACATTGGCCTCTATTTCCATGGAGCGTAAGGCCGCTGCGGTATCAGTGGTAAAGTAGGGATTGCCCGTCCCCGCAGCAAAAATTACTATCCTACCTTTTTCGAGGTGCCTCATGGCACGCCTTCTTATGTAAGGCTCGGCCAGTTCCCTCATCTCGATCGCGGACTGCACCCTTGTGGCGAGATTGAGTTTCTCAAGTGCATTTTGCAGTGCAAGGGCGTTTATTACGGTGGCGAGCATTCCCATGTAATCTGCCGATGCCCTCTCAATGCCCTCGACAGACGCTTCAACCCCTCTAAAAATATTGCCCCCGCCTATAACGACAGCGATCTGCACTCCCATCTCAGCAACTGTCCCTATCTCAGATGCCATAAATGCCACAGTTGCTGGGTCAATACCATATCCCCTGTCACCCATAAGTGCTTCACCACTGAGTTTCAGGAGCACTCTGCTATATATATTCCCCGAGGCTTCGGCGATCTCTTGGGGTTTCATTTCTCACCCTGAATGAGTAATTAACAACTTGGGGCTTTCTCCAAGCCCTCTCCTAACTGAAATCGTGAAAACCTTCTCAGAATGATATTTTCCCCCAACTTCGCAATCCTCTCTGTTATGAGGTCTTTGATTTTCTGCTTCTGATGAGGGTCCTTTATGAATATCTGCTCAAGAAGGCACATATCACTGAAGAACTTGTCCAATTTGCCCTCAACAATTTTCTCTATCACCTGGAGTGGTTTATTGGTAATCTGCGCTCTGTAAATCTCTTTTTCTTTCTCTATTACCTCTTGAGGAACATCGTCTTTTGAAATATAAGTCGGATTTGCAGCCGCAATATGCATAGAAATATCCTTGAGGAGTCCCCTGAAATCATCAGTCCTCGCAACAAAATCGGTCTCACAATTCAGCTCAAGCAGAACCCCTATCTTATCCAAATGTATATACGAACCGACCAATCCCTCGCTAGCAACACGGCTGGCTTTTTTTGCAGCGGTCGCGAGGCCTTTTTGCCTTAGAATCTGGATAGCTCTCTCGACATCCGCACCACTGTCAGAAAGAGCCCTCTTACAGTCCATAAGGCCTGCACCCGTCTTTTCACGCAATTCTTTTACCATGTCCGCAGTTATCGTCATGCCGATACCTCCGCAGCCTCATCCTGTTTAGCCTTCTTTTCTATCCGTTCCTTTTCCATTTCCTCTTCCGCACTTTTTGCGAGTAATCCCTTGCCCTCCAATATTGCGTTCGCTATCTTTGATGAAATCAGTTTTACCGCCCTTATTGCATCATCATTTCCGGGAATCACATAATCTATTTCGTCGGGATCACAATTGGTATCAACAATAGCAATAATGGGTATGGCGAGTCTCCTCGCCTCTTGGACAGCGATCCTCTCTTTTTTTGGGTCTATGATAAAGACTGCCCCCGGCAAACTCTTCATTTCCTTTATACCGCTCAAGTTTTTTTCGAGTTTTTCTCTCTCCTTTTCCAGCTGAGAAACTTCCTTCTTTGTAAGCACATTATAAGTGCCGTCCTCTTTCATTGTCTCAATTTTCTTAAGTCTCTCGATGCTTTTTCTCACTGTAGAAAAGTTAGTGAGCATGCCACCCAGCCATCTGTTATTGACGTAAAAGGTACCTGCTCTTTGCGCTTCTTCTGCAATAGCATCCTGAGCCTGTTTTTTTGTTCCCACAAAAAGTAATGAGGCCCCTACAGAGGCGACATTCCTCACAAAAGTGTATACATCCTCAATGCCCTTCAGGGTTTTCTGGAGATCAACAATGTGGATACCATTTCTCTCCCCGAAGATAAATTTTTTCATCTTCGGATTCCATCTTTTCACCTGATGTCCGAAATGAACCCCTGATTCCAACAGCTCTTTCATAGTCACAACACTCATTTCAAATCCTCCTATGGTTTTTCCTCCGCCCCATTCTCTTTAACCCAAAGGTCCGTAGATAGCTTGCACACTGAGGTAGAAAACTGTCAGGGAAATGCAACCTTTCATACTTCTTCCCTCACACTTCTTAATTGCTCATACTGATCTCTGAGACCATAGAGAACATTTCAGGGCGTGTGTTTTAAGTTACAAAGATAGCATAATTACACGTTAATTTTCAAGGAGAACGATGTGATATTTTAAAGAACCTGCATCCATTTCAGTAAATGTGGTCAAACTTCGGTCCTCTTTCACCGGGGTTTCGTTTTTCCTCTCCACAAAACAGTCACGGGTCATAAATAACAAACAAGGGAGTTTTACGAAAGGAAAGGGCTTCAGTGTCATCTGAGAAAAAAGATCCGTGTGCCAGAACAGTTGGTTATTGGCACTGCATCAGCTTTTTTTTACCATATGGTGAAAGAGTCCGGAGCTCTTTAATGATCGGTGGCATTACCTCGATAACCCGTTCTATCTCAGCCTCTTCATTATATCGGCTGAGAGAAAACCTGATGGAGCCATGTATAGCAGTGAAAGGCACTCCCATCGCTCTTAGAACGTGACTTGGCTCCAGTGCCCCTGAGGTGCAGGCTGACCCTGAGGAGGCACAGACACCATACTCATTGAGCCGGAGTAGGATAGCCTCTCCCTCCACAAACTCAAAGCTTATATTTGTTGTGTTTGGGAGCCGGTGTTCAATATCACCGTTAATCCTTACGTCGGGACAACACCCGAGCAGCGCTTTTTCAAGCTTATCCCTGAGAGCAGTCAGATGTATAATTTCTCGGTTGAGGTTTTCTTTTGCAAGTTCACAAGCCTTTCCAAGACCGATTATAGAAGCGACATTCTCCGTGCCAGCTCTCCTGCCTCGTTCTTGATGTCCGCCGATAATGTACGGATAAAACCGTGTCCCTTTTCTGACGTAAAGGGCACCGATACCTTTCGGAGCATGTATTTTGTGACCCGACAGGGAGAGCATGTCAACGGGCAGTTCTTTCACCGTTATGGGGAGCTTGCTCACTACCTGCACTGCATCTGTGTGAAAAAGTATCTTCCTGTCCTGCAGAATTTCCCCTATTTCCTGTATAGGGAACAGCACCCCTGTTTCATTATTTGCATACATTATTGAAACAACGGCGATGTCATCATCAAGGGCCCTGGAGAGAGACTCAATATCAAGTCTACCAAGGCTGTCTACTGGCAGAATAGTAATGCGATAACCTTTCCTGGCGAGGTGCTTTACAAAATTTAGCACTGCGGGATGTTCCACTTTCGTGGTGATCAAGTGTCTCTTATGGTGGGTTTCAATGGCGCTCATGAGTGCCGTGTTGTCACTTTCAGTGCCACAACTGGTAAAAATTATCTCCCCCGGTTCAGCACCAATGAGGGCTGCAACCTTCGCCCTAGCCTCTTCAACCTTCCGGTGAAGCTGTCCGCCAAAGGTATGCATACTGGAGGGATTTCCATAGAACTCACTGAGGTAAGGCAGCATCTCTTCAAGGACCTCGGGGGCCACCTGCGTCGTTGCGTTATTGTCAAGGTAGATTGCCTTCATCCTTCCTCCACAGTAATATCCTCGCTCACCAGCTCTCGTAATTTTTCTTCAATGCCCTTCATCGTGACGCCGCCCATGGGGCATGCAACGCACATAGCCCTGAGTCCAATGATAACCCTCTTGCCGTCGACATCAATAAGTTCGATGTCACCGCCATCAGACTGGAGACGCGGCCGTATCTCTTTTTCGATTACTTCCTGTATAAGTGCAATCTTCTGCAAATTAGTCAGCTTCTTTGGTCGATGAATCTTTTCAGGAGGTGCCTTCATAGACCAGATATCTTTTAGCACTGCCTCTATTTCAGGGATGCAGCTGCCACATCCACCTCCTGCTTTGGTGTAGTTCGTTATCTCCTCAACTGTGGTCAGGTGGTTTTCCATAGCAACCTTCCGCATTTTTTCTTCTGAAATATCAAAACATTTGCAAAGGATCTTCTCAGTTGTTTCAGAGGGTTTCTGTTCGCCCCGGTAATTTGCAATGGCGGCTTCTAATGCCTCTCTGCCCATGACCGAGCAATGCATTTTTTCCTCCGGCAGGCCGCCAAGATACGCTGCTATATCCTGGTTGCTCATCTGCAGCGCCTCCTCAGGGGTCTTGCCTTTTACGAGTTCTGTAAGGGCTGATGAACTTGCAATGGCAGAGGCACATCCAAAGGTCTGAAACTTTGCATCAATAATCCGATTTGTTTCTCTGTCAATCCTGAGGGTAAGCTTGAGGGCATCTCCGCAGACGATGCTCCCAACCTCTCCAATGGCATCGGGGTTCTCTATCTCACCGACATTTTTTGGATGTAGAAAAAGATTCCTTACCTTATCTGTATACTCCCACATGCTTCTTTTTAACAAAATTGCAGAGTTATGTCAACCACTGCATTTGTGCATGTCTCTGCGAGACACTTTGTGTGAGCACCGTGGCGGATTGCCGGAAGGATAGCTTAGTCTCTCCTTGCCCAAAAATTAAAACAGATGTTAAACTAATTAGTGAATTTATCTTTATTTCAAAAACCTAGTCGTTATATTAATAGTGAGCTCAATTCCATCTCAAAAAATATTTTGGGATCCAAATCTGTTCATGTTGCACTCTGCTTTCCCGATGTATATGAGATCGGAATGTCACATCTCGGCTTCAGGATTCTTTATGACATAATCAATAATCTGCCGTATGCATCGGGTGAAAGAGTCTTTTCACCTTGGATCGACCTTGAAGCTTACATGAAAAAGAACGGCATCCTTTTGTCATCCCTCGAATCCCGCACCGCACTCAGAGATTTTGACATTGCAGGGTTTAGCTTGCAGTATGAACTTTCCTATACCACGCTGTTAAACTTGCTCTCGCTTGGCGGGATACCATTGCGATCCGAAGAAAGGCAGTCGGGGAAAAGACGTTTTCCCCTTGTCATTGCTGGAGGCCCGTGCACTGTCAATCCAAAGCCAATGTCTGTCTTTATTGACGCCTTTTTGGTAGGCGACGGTGAAGAAGCGATTATCGAACTAATTGAGGCAGTCAGGCAATGGAAAATTGAGGGCGATAACCGGAGAGAGTCAATTCTGGAGAAAGTCGCACAGTTGGAAGGGTTCCTTGTCCCCTCTATCCAGAAGTCACATGGAAAAGTGAGAAGGAGAATTGTTACCGATCTTGAAAATGCACCCTATCCGGTAAAGCCGATTGTGCCCTACGCCTCTATTATACATGACAGGGTAACTATTGAGGTCTCACGGGGATGTACCATGGGCTGCAGATTCTGCCAGGCAGGCATGATTTACAGGCCTCTGAGGGAGAGGAGTCCCCAGAAGATACTTAAGATCGCGGAGGAGTCGCTGAAAAACACTGGCTATGACGAGGTTTCCTTCACTTCATTAAGTGCGGGGGACTATACATGCCTCCTTCCTTTAGTAAAAGAATTCAATGTGAGGTTTGGCCCATCCAAAATTGCAATGTCTTTACCTTCACTGCGAGTCGCGGCTATCAACAAGGACGTCTTAAAAGAGATAAAAGCCGTTAAGAAGACGGGATTTACAATGGCACCTGAGGCTGCCACAGAGCGATTAAGAAGTGTCATCAATAAGGACTTCAGTGATGATGATTATGAGAGGGCGTTAATGGCCCTCTTTGAAGAAGGCTGGCTGAACCTGAAGCTCTACTTCATGATTGGCCTTCCGACAGAAAAAGATGAAGATATCGAGGCAATAAGAGATGTCGCTTTCAAGGCTCTAAGGATTGCAAAAAGGTATACAGGGAGATTTGTGAATATAGGTATCACTATCTCTCCTTTCATACCGAAATCACACACCCCCTTTCAGTGGCATGGACAGATTGGCCTTGATGAGATGAAAAGGAAACTGAGATACCTCAGAAAGGTATTCACCGGCAGGAACTTTACCTACAAAGGCCATAACGAAGAGATGAGCCTGTTGGAAGCGATGATTGCCAGGGGAGATGAAAAACTCGCAGATCTTATAGAAAAGGCATGGCAGTCTGGGTGCAGACTGGATGGATGGTCGGAAGTTTTCGATTTCAACAAATGGCTTGATGCTATGGAAGCTACCGGAATTGATGGCCCATCTCATGCATCGACGAAATTCTTGAGGGATGAAGAGTTGCCCTGGGACAATGTGGATATCGGGATAAAAAAAGCTTTTCTTTACAGGGAGTATGAGAAGGCAATAGAAGGGGAAAGGACTAAGAATTGTAGAAGTGTCTGCACTGCCTGTGGCTTGATATGCAGTAGTACTGAAGCGCTAAGGGAACCGAACAGTGAAGGTCGGGCGACAGAAGTCAAGGCTTCTCAGTCTCTAACCCTCACAAGTTCCCAGCCACCCCGTCTGCGAGTCAGGGCCCGATTTTCAAAGGACACGAATCTATGCCAACTCTCTCACCTTGAACTTGTAAGCGTTATCCTCAGGGGATTAAGAAGGGCTGAAGCCCCCCTTAATTTTTCAAAAGGATTCCATCCTTTACCCAAAGTTTCCTTCGGACCCCCTCTTAATGTTGGCGTTGCCGGCCAGAAGGAATACTTTGACATGGAAGTCTTTGCTCCCTTTGACCCCGAGGTCTTCACTGTCAAGTTAAATGACACCATGCCAAGAGGTATAGTAATAGACAAGATGTCTGCAGTACCTGCAAACGAACCGGCCTTAAGCAACTTTATTACAAGGTATGAATATCACGTTACCTTGAAAGAGGGCAGAAAGAAGCCACTTGAAGATGCAGGTAGTTCATCTGGCAGCGAGCTTGCTTATTTCCAGTTCCCTCTAGCTGATGTGATTGTAAGAAGGGATGGCAAGGAAACAGATCTCACGCCCTGCATCGAATCCGTGACTATTTTAGAGGGATCACCATCTAATGGAGGCGGTCTCAGCATGAAACTAATTCTCAAAGACTACGATGGCGTTAAAGTGAGGATCGGAGAAATTGTCAGTGCACTTTTTGGAGAGCGTGCGCATGGATTAACAATTGTAAGGACAGCCCTTTATGGCTGGCATGATGACTGGAGAGAACCACTATGATGAGTGAACTCATAATGAATGTGACGAGAGAGGAGAGCAGGGTGGCCCTACTGGAGGGTGGGCAGGTCGTGGAATTATATATAGAGAGGAACCGGGATGCTAGCCTCTTCGGAAATATCTATAAAGGGAGGGTGCTGAAGATACTCCCGGGCATGCAGTCATCATTTATCGATGTTGGGCTTGAAAAGGCCGCCTTTCTTTACGTGGCCGATATAATGACAGAGATAGATGAATTTTATAATGCTTTTCTGGAAAATGAAAAAGAGAAGCTTGAACTTTACCCAAACGCAGAATCGATGGCAAAGCCTATGTCCATCGATGAACTGATACAGGAGGGACAGGAGCTCCTTGTCCAGGTGTCCAAGGACCCTATCGGCACAAAAGGTGCAAGGGTGACTTCATACATAACTCTCCCCGGAAGATATGTTGTCCTGATGCCTAACATGGAACATATAGGGATCTCCAGAAGAATCGAAAACGAGGATGCCCGTTCAAGACTGAAGGTAATGGCCACTGAGATCAAGCCAAAGGGATTTGGATTGATAATGAGAACAGCAAGTGAGGATGCATCAACCGATGAGGTCAGGCGGGATCTTGAATTCCTCCTTCTTCTTTGGGAGAACGTCCAGAAGAAAAAAGAAAAGGTATCAGCACCCTCATTGCTTTACAGTGATCTCGATCTTGTTTTCAGAAGCGTAAGAGACTTCATGAGCCAGGAGGTTGAAAGGCTTGTTATTGACGCTCCCGAAGAATACGAGAGGTTGAAGGAATTTGCAAAGACCTATTTCCCGCGCCTCATTGACAGGATAGAACTATATGAGGGGAAAGAACCCATCTTCGATGCCTTGGGGCTTGAACTCGACATATCGAGGGCACTTGGAAGAAGAGTATGGCTAAAATCTGGAGGATATATCGTCATTGACCAGACAGAGGCTATGACTGTTATCGATGTGAATACGGGAAAATTCGTGGGAAAAGAAAGCCTTGAGGATACCATCTTAAAGACCAATCTCGAGGCGGTGAAAGAAATAGCATATCAGATAAGGCTGAGAAATCTGGGGGGCATTATCATCATAGATTTCATAGATATGGAAAAGCATGAGAACAGAGAGAAAGTTTTCGGTGCCTTTATTGACGCAATGAAAAAGGACAGGGCCAAGAATACCATTTACAATATCTCTGAGCTCGGCATCATACAGATGACCAGAAAGCGAGTGAGAGAGAGCCTGGGGCATGTGTTATGTGAGCAATGTTCATATTGTGAAGGCAAGGGATTCATTAAGTCAGCAAGGACAGTAGCATTTGAGATCTTCAGGAAGCTGAAGAAAATGAACCTCCCTGCTAACACTACCGCCATAATTAAGGCCAACACCACAGTGGCTGAACTGCTTGCTGACGAAGAGCGACAGGGAATTGAGGATATTGAAAATAGCTATGGAATTAAACTGATCGTTAAGGAGAGCTTGACCTGCCATCAGGAAAACTATGAGATTGCCGTATTATAATTCTGTTAAACGGATGGAGTGCTAACTAAGTATACCTTGCAGAACATATACGGATTCCATCTCACTGGATGAACAAGCAGTGCATGAAAAATACAATAGGCTCCTCTTGAAGTTAAAGGAGATGCATTCCGTTGTCCTCGCCTTTTCTGGTGGCGTCGACAGCACCCTTCTCCTCCATGCAATAAAAGAATCAGGGATTCCTTCGCTGGCGGTCACCGCTTTTTCAGATATTATGCCAGAGGGGGAATTGAGATTTGCCGAGGCTATGGCACAGCTGATAGGCATACCACATTTAGTGATTCGAACCAATGAACTTGACAATCCCCATTTTGTGAAGAATCCCCCGAACAGATGCTTCTATTGTAAAGATGAACGCTACTCAATATTGGTAACGCTGGCCAGTACTTATGGGTATAGGCATGTTGTTGATGGAGGTAATATTGATGATCTTCAAGACTGGCGGCCTGGAAGACAGGCAGCCCTCAAACA
>Ga0074045_10001801_pt1 | contig 20327 bp, 20 predicted proteins | sample BogForMeECP23OM2_FD_94442 | JGI IMG/M metagenome (GOLD analysis project Ga0074045, IMG submission 94442) | Bog forest soil microbial communities from Calvert Island, British Columbia, Canada - Bog Forest MetaG ECP23OM2 | ecosystem: Environmental > Terrestrial > Soil > Wetlands ...
CCGACGCCGCCCGTCGGTACGCCGAGGACCACGGGTTCGAGTTCCTGGAAGGCCGGACGATCACCGAGGCGTGGCGGAGATGGTCGTCCGCGTAATGGCCACGGGGGTCTTCGACCTCCTGCATCCGGGGCACGTCTACTTCCTTACCGAGGCGAAGAAGCTCGGTGACGAGCTCGTCGTCGTCGTCGCCCGCGACCAGACCGCGAGGCGCCTCAAACGGGAGCCGTACGTCCCCGAGCACATCCGCCGGGAGATGGTCGAGGCGCTGAAGCCGGTCGACCGCGCGGTCCTCGGGTCGGCGACCGACATCTACGAGACCGTCCTCTCCGAGCGCCCCAACATCATCGCCCTCGGCCACGACCAGGTCTGGAACGAGCAGGAGGTCGAGGGCGAGTGCGCGCGTCGGGGCGTGCCCGTCCGCGTCGTGCGCATCCGCGTCTCCCCGCACAACGACCTCGCGACCCGACGGCTCGTCGAGCGGATCCTGGAGCGCGGCAAGGAGGTCCGCCCGTGAAGCGCATCGGGGTCGTCGACACGACCTTCGCCCGCGTCGACATGGCCGGTTACGCCGTGAAAGCGCTAAAGTCCCGCGGCACCGGCTTCAAGGTCGTCCGGGAGACCGTCCCCGGGATCAAGGACCTCCCCGTCGCCTGCCGGCGGCTCTTCCTCGAGGGCGTGGACCTCTGCCTCGCGCTCGGGATGCCGGGGAAGGCAGAGTACGACAAGACCTGTGCTCACGAAGCGTCGCTCGGTCTCATGTTCGCCTCCGTGCTCGAGGCGAAGCCGGTCGTCGAGTGCTTCGTCTTCGAAGGGGAGGCGTCGGGGCCGAAGGAGCTCCACGCGCTCGCCCGCCGGCGGGCCGAGGAGCACGCCCTCAACGCCTACACGCTCCTGTTCCGCCGGCACGAGCTCGCCCGGCACGCCGGGGAAGGGCTCCGCCAGGGGTTCCCGGACGCCGGGCCGGTCCGCCGGACACGATGAGGTCACGATCCATCCATCCATCAAGAAGGAAGGAATCAACGATGCCGAAGAGGTCGAAGGAAGGGAACGGGGTGACGGTGGCGATCGTCGTGAGCGAGTTCAACTACGATGTGACGATGTTGATGCTCGAGCGGGCGAAGGAGGAGGTCTCCTTCCTCGGCGCGACGCTGGGGCCGGTGATGAAGACCCCGGGCGTCTGGGACATGCCGCTTGCGGCGAAGGTGCTCCTCGGCCGGGACGATGTCGACGCGCTCGTGGCGCTCGGCGCGGTCATCGAGGGTGAGACCCAGCACGACGAGGTCGTGATGGGCCAGGCGGCGCGGAAGCTCACCGACCTCTCGGTCGAGTTCCGAAAGCCGGTTGGCCTCGGCATCTCGGGACCGGGCGAGACCCGCCTCCAGGCACAGGACCGAATCGAGAACGCCGGGAACGCTGTCCGGGCCGTCGTCAAGATGGTCCGTCGGCTCCGGGACCTCGACTAGACGCGGGCCAAGCGGCCGCCTAGAGACCTAGGCGGCCGCGCAGGTACTCGAACGCGGTCTTCCCCTTCGGCGTGTGAGGGATCACCGCGAGGGGCCCCGCCGGGACCTGCGCGCGCGAGCGCGTGCGCAGCGCCGCCTCGAGACGGTCGTGGGTGGTCTCGATCGTGACGTCCGGATGGGCCGCGGCCCCGGGCGCGACCGTCACCGCTCCCGTCTTGTCGACGGTGAGCGACGCGACCTCCTTCTCGGTCTGGAACACCCACGCCTGGGGGAGGTACGCCCGAACCATTCCCCCGAAGAAGCCACCGAGTTGGGACTGGATCTCGGGCTGGACGTCGTGCGCGACCTTTTCGAGGAGCGGAACGAGCGAGGCCATCGGGATTCCACACTCCCTCTCGGATATCTAGTCACCGGTGCGGACGGCCCGATGCGAGCGCGAGGGGGCATCCCTCCGTCGAGGTCGGCTCGGTCATCCCCAACCGTTATCGGGCGGAGGACCCCGTTCGCCTTCGAGGAGGAACGCCAGGGTGGGCCCTCGTGAGTTCTACGCCTCGCTCTCGTCGACCCAGGACCGGGCGCTCGCGCTGGCGCGCGAGGGCGCGCCCGAGGGCACCCGGGTGGTCGCCCGTCGGCAGTCCCGGGGGCGAGGGCGTCTCGAGCGTGCGTGGGAATCGCCCGAGGGAGGCCTGTACTGCTCCATCGTACTATCCCGGCCGCGCGATCATCCCGGTCTCCTTCCACTCACCGTCGCTGCGGTCCTCGCTTCCGCGCTCCGGAAGGAGTACGCGGTCCCGGTCGTACTGAAGTGGCCGAACGACCTCCTCGTCATCGAGCCCGGCCGGCCCCCGCGCAAGCTGTCGGGGATCCTCACGGACGAGGTCGCCTCTCCGACGCTCGGTCGTGCCATGGTCGCCGGGGTCGGATTGAACGTCCGCCTCGACCGAAACACCCTCTCCTCCTCGCTGGCCGAGCGCGTCGCCGCCCTCGATGAGTTCGTCACCCCGCCTCCCCCCCTCGAGGAGGTCGAGGCGGCGGTCGTCGAGTCGGCGCTGGGCGCCGCCCATCGGCTCTCGAGCGACGACGGCGCGCGGAGGGCCCGCGCCCTCTGCCGGGAGCTCCTCTACGGGGTCGGTCGCCCGGTGACGGTCGACGGTCGGCCCGCCGGTACCCTCGAGGCGTTGGGGGACGAAGGGGAGCTTTGGGTCACGACCTCCACCGACCGGGTAGCGATATGGGCGGGCGACGTTCGCGTAGAGGAGGCCCTATGAGCGAGGCGTTCGACCGGTGGGCGGTCCTCAAGAGGAAGGTGCGCGAGGGCGGAGGGGCCGAACGCGTCGAGAAGCACCGGGCTGCCGGGAAGCTCACGGCGCGCGACCGCCTCGAGGCGTTCTTCGACCCCGGGACGTTCACGGAGATCGACCCGTTCGTCACGCACCGCGTCAACAAGTTCGGGATGGACGAGCGGCGCGTGCCCGGGGACGGGGTCGTCACGGGCTGGGGCGAGGTCGACGCACGGCCGGTCTGTGCCTTCGCGCAGGACGCGACGGTCTTCGGCGGTGCGCTCGGAGAGGCCCACGCAATGAAGATCGTGAAGGTCATGGAGACGGCCCGCAAGGCCGGGGTTCCGATCGTCGGGCTCGACGACTCCGGGGGGGCTCGCATCCAGGAGGGGGTGATCAGCCTCGGCGGGTACGGGGACGTGTTCTTCCGCAACGTCCTCCTGTCGGGGGTCGTCCCGCAGCTCTCGCTCATCCTCGGCCCGTGCGCGGGAGGCGCGGTCTACTCGCCCGCGATCACCGATTTCGTCATCATGACGAAGGGGACCGGCCAGATGTTCATCACCGGCCCGGATGTCGTGCGGGCCGTCACCGGGGAAGAGGTCACGATGGAGGCGCTCGGGGGGGCCGAGGCACACGCTTCCGTTAGCGGAGTCTCCCACTTCACCGCGGCCTCCGACCGGGACGCGATCGCGCTCGCGAGGCGGCTGCTCGGGTACTTGCCGCTCAACAACCTCGAAGACCCCCCCGCGGCCGCTCCGGTCGAGCCTCCGCACTCCGCTGCGGCCGAGCTCGCCCGTCTCGTTCCCGAGGAGGCGAACGCTCCCTATGACGTGCACGCGGTGGTCGAGCGGGTCGTCGACCCTGGCACGCTCCTCGAGGTCCAGGACGCCTGGGCAGCGAACATCGTCATCGCCCTCGCGCGGCTCCACGGCCGGTCCGTGGGCGTCGTCGCGAACAACCCGGCGGTACTGGCGGGCACCCTCGACATCAACGCCTCCTCGAAGGCCGCCCGCTTTGTCCGGTTCTGTGACGCGTTCAACCTGCCGCTCCTCACGTTCGTCGACGTTCCGGGATTCCTTCCCGGCACCGCCCAGGAGCACGGAGGGATCATCCGCCACGGCGCGAAGCTCCTCTACGCCTATGCCGAGGCGACCGTCCCGATGCTGACGGTCATCCTCCGGAAGGCGTACGGCGGCGCGTACGACGTGATGTGCTCGAAGCACCTCGGCGGTGACCTGAACCTCGCCTGGCCCACCGCCGAGATCGCCGTCATGGGCGCCGACGGCGCCGTCAACATCCTCTACCGACGGGAGCTCGAGCCGGGGACGGCCGAGGAGCGGCAGAAGCTCCGCGACCGGCTCACGGCGGAGTACCGCGCGGAGTTCCTGAACCCGTACCTCGCGGCCGAGCGCGGCTACATCGACGACGTCATCGATCCGGCGGAGACCCGGGCCCGACTCGTCGCGGGCCTCGCCCTCCTCTCCTCGAAACGCGACGACCGACCCGGCCGCAAGCACGGGAACATCCCCCTCTAAGGAGCCACGGGGTCCCCTTGGTCGAGATCACCGAGACGGTCCTTCGCGACGGGCACCAGTCGCTCATCGCGACCCGGATGCGCACGCGCGACATGCTCCCCGCCGCCGAGCGGCTCGACGCGGTCGGCTACCGGTCGCTCGAGGTCTGGGGCGGCGCCACCTTCGATGTCTGCCTACGGTTCCTGCGCGAGGACCCGTGGGAGCGCCTCGAAACCCTCAAGCGCGCGATGCCGAAGACGCCGCTCCAGATGCTCCTCCGCGGGCAGAACCTCGTCGGCTACCGACACTACGCGGACGACGTCGTGGAGAAGTTCGTCGCCCAGGCGGCCCGCTGGGGCATCGACATCTTCCGCGTCTTCGACGCGCTCAACGACCCTCGCAACATGGAGGTCGCGCTGCGGGCCGTGAAGGAGGCGGGCGCCCGGGCCCAGGCGACGATCTGCTACACCTCGAGCCCGGTCCACACCCTCGAAGCGTTCGTCGACCTCGGCAAACGCCTCGCCGCGCTCGAGGCGGACGAGCTGTGCGTCAAGGACATGGGTGGGTTCATGCCCCCGACCGAGGGCGCGGCCCTCGTCCGCGCGCTCGTGAAAGAGGTCGGCCTGCCGGTCGTGGTGCACACGCACTCTTCTAGCGGTATGGCGACCCTGACGTGCCTCGCCGTGGCCGAGGCCGGCGCGACCGCCATCGACACCGCGCTGAGCCCGTTCGCCGGCGGTGCGAGCCAGCCACCGACCGAAACCCTGGTCGGCGCGATGAAGGGCACCGCCCTCGACCCGAAGCTCGACCTGGGCGCGCTGGCCGACCTCGCGGGGTACTTCTCCACCGTGATGGACCGATACCGGCCCCTCCTCAACCTGCGCTCCCTGCAGACGGACCCGGGCATCCTGATGCACCAGATCCCGGGCGGCATGCTCTCGAACCTGCTCTCGCAGCTCTCCGAGCAGGACGCGCTCGGCCGTCTGACCGAGGTGCTCGCCGAGGTCCCCCGGGTCCGCGCGGACCTCGGCTATCCTCCCCTGGTCACGCCGACGAGCCAGATCGTCGGGATCCAGGCGGTCATTAACGTCCTCACCGGCGCACGCTACCAGCAGATTACCGGGGAGGTCCGGGATTACGTCCGGGGACTCTACGGGGCCCCGCCTGCGCCGATCGACCCCCAGCTCGTGAAGAAGGTCACAGAGCAGGCACCGGCGATCACGGGGCGCCCGGCGGACCTCCTTCCGCCGGAGTTCGCAAAGATGCTCGCCGAGGTTCGCGCCCTCGTGCCGGCCGCGGACACCGCGGAGGCCCTCTCGTACGCCCTCTTCCCGGCGGTGTACAAGTCGTACCGGCGGGCGGTCGACCACGGACTCACCGGGGACGTCCTCACCTCGGCCGCGCTCGGGGTCGTGGGCGCGCTGCGGGCGCCGAAGCCGACGGCGCCGACGCGCGCCGCCGCCGCCGTAGTCGGCGCGCCGAGCGAACCGGCCCCCGGGATCAGCCCCTGGGCGTACGAAGGACGCGCGCGAGGTCATTCCCAACGGAGGTGGATCGATGCGAATCGTCCTCGAACGCGCAGGTAAGAAGGAGGAGGTCGAGGTCGCCTCCGACCTCGCCTCCGTCACCCTCGGGGGACGGACCTACCCGGTCGTCGTGGTCGCGGCGGGCGTGAACCGTGTGGAGCTCGAGATCGACGGGGAGAAGGCCGTCGTCGAGAACTGGCCCGAACACTTCAGCGCGCCCTACGGACCGGTCGACGTGAACGGAGAGCGCTGGGCGGTGCGGGTCGAAGCCGGCCCGGCCGAGGTCGCTCCCTCGCCAGGAATTGCCTCGGGCTCAGCGCCCCCGGCCGCGGCCGGCGCGGTCGTCGCGCCCACGGCATCTCCCGCCCCGTCGGGCGAGGGGGTCCCGGTCGTTCCCTCCATGCCCGGTCGAGTGATCGAGCTCAGGGTCGCCGAGGGGGACCGCGTCACGAAGGGCCAGACGCTCCTCGTGCTCGAGGCGATGAAGATGCGCGGAGAGGTCGCGAGCCCGGCCGACGGGGTCGTCCGGGACCTTCGGGTGTCGGCTGGCGCGAACGCGCGGGCGAAGGAACCGATGATGTGGATCCAGCCCGTCGCGCCCGTCCCTTAACGGTCCGTCAGGGCGACTTCGGGGGCTCGGGTTCGAGGTCGTCGGCCGCGTCCGAGGGCTCGTCGGGCGCTTCCTCTTCCTCCGCGGTCTCGTCGAGGCGGTCCGCCTCCTCGACGGGGTCCTCGAACGGTTCCCCGTCCTCGTCGTCGGTCCCGGCTCCGACCCCCGCCTTCGGTTGCGACGGCACGTACGGGATCGTGCGGTACCACGCCAGGTAGACGACGGCGAGCACGAGCGGGACCGCGAGGAGGAAGAAGGTGTCCAGGCCGAGGCCCCAGTACCATCGTCCGAGAAATACCAGACCGAGGGTGAGGACGACCAGGAGAACCATGACCACCGGGAACGACAGCAACGAGACCTTACGATCCGTCATCGACCGACTTTCCTCCATCACCATCCGGGCAGGGCATGGCCGCACGCCGGGCAGGCCCGTGCGCCCGGCGCGATCGGGGCCGCGCAGTAAATGCAGAACCCGATCGTGCTCCCGCTCGGCAGGGGGGCCGAGGCGGGCGTGCTCGAAGGGAACGGGCTCGGTTCCGCGGAGGGGTTCGCGGACGGCGAGGGTAGGGTGGGCCGCATGGCGTAGAGCAGGACGAAGCCCACGACCATCCAGATGATCAGGAAGTAGAACGCGTAGTCCGCGTACTGATTGTACTCGATCAGGATGACGAAGGCGATCGCGATCGCGCACAGGTTCGCGATCGAGATCAAAGCCCGTCGGTTCACGTCCGCCTCCCCGCGGACGCATCGACCCGGAGTTACTTGGCGTTTTGTCCGACCGGCCTGGTGAATCAGCGCCTTCCGAGAAGGCCAACGTAAATAGGGCTCTCGGCTCGCGCCGCGCCGTGCCGAAGGTCCCCCGGCTCATCGCGCGGGACGAATTCACCTACGAGATCCCGGTCGACGAGGTGCCGGGCATGCACGTTCCCGGCGTCCTCTTCTCGGACGCCGCCCTGCTCTCGGGCGTCGAAGGGGACCCGTCGCTCATCCAGCTCGCGAACGTCGCGACCCTGCCGGGAATCGAGCGCAGCTCCCTCGCGATGCCCGACATCCACTTCGGCTACGGGTTCCCCGTCGGCGGGGTCGCCGCGTTCGACCTCGTGGACGGGGTCGTGTCGCCGGGCGGGATCGGCTACGACATCAACTGCGGGGTCCGCCTGATCCGCACCAACCTCACGGCCGACGAGGTCCGCCCCCGGCTCACCGACCTCATCGAGCGGCTCTACCGCGAGGTTCCGTCGGGGGTCGGTTCCCACGGAGGCTACGCGCTTCGACCGGCAGAGCTCGAGGAGGTCCTCGCGAACGGAGCGGCGTGGGCCGTAGGCAAGGGGTACGGACGCCCCGAGGACCTTCCGGTCCAGGAGGAGGAGGGGCGGATGGCCGGAGCTCTGCCGGCCGAGGTCTCAGAAACGGCCCGCAAGCGCGGCATGAAGCAGCTCGGCACCCTCGGGTCGGGGAACCACTTCCTCGAGGTCCAGTCGGTCGACGAGGTCTTCACGCCGGAGTTCGCGCAAGTGCTGGGCCTCGTGCCCGGCCGCGTGATGGTCATGTTGCACACCGGATCGCGCGGGCTCGGCCATCAGGTGGCCACCGACTGGATCGGCACGATGGACCGTCGGCTCCGGGAGGAGAAGGTCGAGCTCGTCGACCGGCAACTCTCGTGCGCCCCGGTCGCCTCCGACCCCGGCCAGCGGTACCTCGGGGCGATGGCCGCCGCCGCGAACTTCGCGTGGGCGAACCGACAGGCGATCACGCACTCGGTCCGTCGCGCGTTCTCGGGCGTCTTCGGCCGCCCCGACACGGAGCTCGACCTCGCCGTGGTCTACGACATCGCCCACAACATGGCGAAGGTCGAGGAGCACGCGACCGAGCGGGGCCGCAAGAAGCTCCTCGTCCACCGCAAGGGCGCGACCCGGTCGTTCCCCGCCGGTCGCGAGGAGGTGCCGGCCCCCTACCGGGCCTACGGCCAGCCGGTCCTCATCCCCGGCGACATGGGCACGGCGAGCTACGTCCTCTCCGGCCTTCCGACCGCGATGGAGCGGTCGTTCGGCTCCTCCTGCCACGGCGCCGGACGCCGCATGAGCCGGCACGCCGCCGTGCGCGCGTTCCGGTACGAGGAGGTCACCCGGAAGCTGGCGAGCCGCGGGATCGTCGTTCGATCGAGCTCGCGGGAGGGCGTGACCGAGGAGGCGCCCGGCGCGTACAAGGACGTCGAAGAGGTCGTGCGCGTGGCCGAGGGCGCAGGACTCACCCGCCGGGTCGCCCGACTCGTCCCGCTCGGGGTCGTCAAGGGATAGCGGTCCCGTCCGAGGACCGACGGCGGCTCACCGCCGCGATCAACGCGACAGCTTCTCCCACGACGGCCCCGACCGCGAGGATGACCACCGGGTCGAAGCCGGTCCCTCCCGAACCTACCGTAACGGACCAGTTCATCGTTGCCACGTCGTTGCCGGGGTCGGTGACGTTGAGCGTGACGAGGTACGTCGCGGAGGACTCGAACGTATGCGTCCCGTTCTCGGTGCTCGCGACATCGCCGTCCCCGAACGACCAGCGGTACTGGTAGGGTGGGCCGTCACCGCCGCTCGCGTTCGAACGGAACGTGATGTTGAGAGGCGGGGTCCCGGCCGTAGTCGAGAGGGATGCCGTAAGCTCGAGCCCGCCCAAGACCTCGACCGAAAAGAGGTCGGTAGCGTTGTCGCCCCAGCTGTCGACCGCGGTCACCACCACCGTGTACCGGCCGGGCTCGAACGAATGCTGGGCGGTGGCCGAGTGGTTCTCGCTGCCGCTGCCGAACGCCCAGAACACCGACGTGGTCCCCGGGCCGGTCACGGTCGCGGAGCCGTTCCACACGAGGGGCGCGACCCCGGACGCCGGTGCTCCGTGGTCGGCGAAGACGAGGCCGTCGACCCGAGGAACGAATCCCCCGGGGCCGGTCGCCGCGAAGCCGGGGAGCTCGAGCGTGGCGTCGACAACCCCGCCGATGGCTAGATCGGTCGCGCTCACCGTGGCCGTGAGGGTCCCATTGGCTGCGAGGGAGGAAGGCGAGGAGTAGGTCCAATCGAACGAGGGCCGGTTGGCTCCCGAGTCCGACCCGATGCCCCAGTGGAAAGCGGCCGGGATGACGGACCCGTTCGCCAGGACCGCTTCGCCGGTGAAGTTCACCGCTGTCCCCTGCGGCACGTCGACCGCGGGGGTGATCGAGGCAACGAGGTGCATCGTGGGAGTGAAGGGTGCTGCCTCAGTGGGCCCCACGTCGATCAGGATCGCCTCGCTCGCGTTCCCGTGCCCACGGTCGGAGAGGTGGCCGATAGCGACGTACAGTCCGGCCTCGGAGTAGGTGGTCGTCACCGACGCTCCGACCGCCCCGGTGCCGTCACCAAAGGTCCAGGCCGTAAGGCTGGCATTGGCCCCATAGCCCCCCGTCGCGCTCGCGTGAAAACCGACGGTGAGGGGGGCAGGGCCGATCGTTCGGTTCGCCGTGAACGTCCCGACGAGCGGGGGAGCGACCGTGACGTTCGTGGTGGCCGTCGCCTGCTCGTTCTCGCTATCGTTGGCGAACCCATGCACCGAGAAGTTACCGGGGGCCCGGAAGATCGCGCACCCGCAGGCGGCGATATACGGGTCCGTCGAGAGGAACTGGAGGGAAGGGGCCAGGGTGCCCGCGGCGGTGGAGCCCCCCGAGACCGAGAAGATGTCGGGGAAGTCGGCGGGCGCGTCCCTGACCCCGAGACCGGGGGTTGGGACCATCGCGAGCGGCGTATCGTTCCGGCAGTCGGGAACGGGGGCGCCCCCCACGCCGATCGCCACGCGCGCGCTCGCTCCGCCGTTCTCCGGGGAGGCGGAGTCCGAGACGACCACCGCGGCGCAAAAGCTTCCCTCGGCGCCGAAGAGATGGCTCGTGCTCGGGATCGATGGGCGGTCGAAGTACGTCCCGTCGCCGAAGGAGTAGTTGTACACGTACGGGGCGACCCCCCCCGTGACCCCGACCGAGAAGAGGACCGACGCCCCCACGGCGGGTTGGGCCGTTGAAGCGTTCAGGGTGACCGTGAGCGCGCTCCCTCCTCCCACCACGATGGCGAGCGGCGGGGAGAGCGAGTAGTTCGCGGCCGAGTCGGCGACGTACGCCTGGGCCGGATAGACCCCGGGGACATCGTACGTGTACGTCGTCACGCCCCCGGGGGCGAACGACGCGTTCGAGTCCCCGAACGAAACACCCTCGAGCGGGTACGTCCCGGTCCCTCCGGTCACGTTGACGTGGAAGGTGACCGCGAGGGGTGCCGGGCCGAACCGCGGGGTCGCGTAGACAAACGTCGCAAGGGTGCTCGGGGGAACGGAGCCGGCGTGGGCCAGGTCGACGACGAGGTTCGAGACCTGGGGAGAGCCGAGGCCGGTCACCGGGTCCCAGCCCTTTCCGGCCGAATAGCCGTTGTTTCCCGAGACGATGTCGTGGAAGTCACGCGCGTACTGGGAAGAGGAAGCGATCGCGTAGAGGGACGGGTTGAGGAGTCCCAGGCGGCCGCCGGCATACTGGTCCCCATCCGCCGCAATACCCGCCCAGATGGGCGTCGCGAGGCTCGTTCCGCGGACCCCGGTCGGATTCCCACCGTAAATGAGGAAGGCCGGGTTGTTGGCGTCGAGGGCGACGTCGGGCACGCCGCGACCGACCGTGCCCGCCGGAAGTCCGGTCTGCCACGCCGGGCGCGGGAAGGGCGCGTACCCGCCGCCCGAGCCACCCTGATTGTGACAGCCCGGTGCCAGGGCGCCGCTCGCGTTGCCGTTCCAGGCGACCTCCGAGAGGTACGTCCCGTTGTCGCTCACGCCGAGGAGGGTGCCCCCGACCCCGGTGACATCGGGGACCGACGCAGGGAAGTTGGTCGATGCGGTCGCGGTGCCGTCGGCCGCGCCACAGTCGCCGCTCGCGGCGAAGACGCTGATTCCCTCAGCCGCGGCGAACGCGAGGACCGGCACGAGGATGCCGTAGGATCCGTCCGTGGACGCGTTGCAGGCGACCGAGCAGGGGCTGAGGAACGTGTTGTAGTCCCCCACGTCGGGCTCGCCCCAGCTCAGCGAGATCACGTCCGCCGCCTGGTGAGCCACCAACCAGTCGATGGCCGCGTAGAGACCGGGACCGGCGTCGGGCGAGAATGTCATGTCGATAGTGGCACCCGGCGCGGCGGCCCGCGCCCACTCAAGGTCCAAGGCGTCCTCGAGGCTCCAGTCGGGGTTCGAGCTCACGTTGAGATCCCCCGGTGCCAGGTCCGGATACAGGTAGTTCACGGACCCCACGGCGAGCCCACTTTCGGCGGCGAACAGGCTCAGGTCGTTGGAGAGCTGGGGTTGGGACTCGCCCGCGCTATAGGGGTCGACGACGGCGAGGCGGAACCCCGAGCCGTTCGTCCCTCCCGCGATGAGCGTCGTCATGTTGTACGCCTGCCAGATCTGGCAGGGCGTGAGATCGAATTGGGAACCGGTGCAGCTCGCGGCGGGGGTGACCGCGGTGAGCCGAGAGGTGGCGGCATCGGCCGCGGGCACGAACGGCGTCACGTTGCCGAGGCCAAACACGCCGGACCAAGGGGCGATCGACGGGAGGGTCGCCGCCGTCGGATGGCTGAAGAACGACCGACCATCGACGTTCCGGTAGGTCTCGAAAGTCGTCCCGAACGCCGCCCCGACCCGGGAACTCGGGCCGGACACGGTAAGGAGCAGGTGGTCCGGGCTCGGCCGTACCGATAGACCGAACCGCTCAAAGTACCCCTGGGCCGCCGAGATGACCGAGGCAGAGGATCCGAACCGTTGCGCGAGCTCGGTAGGCGTGAGGAAGTCCCGGTATTCCGGGGTGCCCGGCGCATAGAGAGCCGAGACGAGACCAGCGAGGGCTTCAGGGTCCGGGGTAGCGAGCCCTACCTCCACCGCGACGGGAGCGGACGGCGGCTCGGGTCCTACCGCGACCACGCCCTTGAGCGGAGAGAACGCCGGGGCCACTACCACCTCCGACGCTCCCGTTCGGGGGGAAGACCCGCTGACCGCGACGGGCGGCGTCGCGACGACGATGCTCGGGGGGGAGGAACCCGTCCCGTCCGAGGTCGGGCGTTGGAACGGCGTCGCCGTCCCAAGGAGCGCGATGGCCACTATGACCGCCAGGATGACCCCGCCCCTCCGCCACCCGTGCGCCATGTCGTCGCCGGACCCCATTGGGAGCCGGGCATAACCCCCTTCCCGCCGTTCCGGTTCGCAAGACCTCTTAACCAAGCCGAGACGTGGGGACCGCGGAACGCGCCGTGGACCCCTACTTAGGTTACGAGATCGCCCTAGCCGCCGTGCTGCTCTACGCGGCCGTCGTCTATGCCCTCTACCGGACGGGGCATCTCGGCCCCGACCGCCCGCTGTCGCTCTTCGGACCCGCCCTGATGCTCAAGACCCAGCGGGGGCGCTCGGCCCTCGACCGGTGGGGCCGGTTTAAGCGGTTCTGGACCGCGGCCGGGGACCTCGGGATCGCTCTCGCCGTCGTCTCGATGGTGACGATCATCGGCCTCCTCGTCTTCGGGGCGGTCGAGTCGTTCCGGCTGACGCCGGCGCAAGCCCCCTCCGTCTCCGAGGCGGTTGGTCTGCCGGGGATCAATCCGATCATCCCGATCGGCTACGGCATCATCGCGATCGTGGTCGGGATCGTGCTTCACGAGCTCTGCCACGGTGTCGTCGCCCGGTCGCAGGGCATCGGCGTGAAGAGCCTGGGGATCCTCTGGTTCGTCGTACCGGTCGGGGCGTTCGTCGAACAGGACGACGCCGAGATGCTCGCCGCCTCCCGACGTCGGAGGGACCGGGTCGCTGCCGCCGGGGTCCTCGCGAACTTCGCGCTCACGGTCCTGTTCTTCGCCCTCCTATCGGGCCTCGTGGCCTCCTCCGTGGCCCCGAACGCCAACGGGATCGGGATCCAGTCAGTGCAGGCGGGCATGCCGGCCGCGAACGCGACCCTCGCGCCGGGGGACATCATCACCTCATTCAACGGGACCGCGACGACGACCTGGTCGAACTTCGAGGCGGCGGAAGCGAAGACCACGCCCGGAGAGACCGTCCCACTCGTGTTCTACTCGACGAGTCTGGGCCACACGGTCTCGACCACGGTCCTGCTCGCGACCAACCCCAACAACAAGACCCGCGGCTTCCTCGGCGTGGCCGTCCTCGGGCTGACGCCCCCCGAGCTCAAGCAGGTGCTGGTCTGGCCCGCCGGGAGCGACCAGGGCTCGGTGGTCGGCACGGTCTATTGGCTCATCCTACCGCTCGGCGGTCTCGAGCCGGTCGGGGGGTCGACGAGCGGCTTCTTCCACCTTACCGGCCCGCTCGCGGCGTTGGGTCCGGGCGACTTCTGGATCCTGGCGAACATGCTGTACTGGTTGGCCTGGATGAATCTCCTCCTCGGACTGTCGAACACGCTGCCCCTCGTCCCGCTCGACGGCGGGCTCCTGTTCCGGGACTTCGCCGCGTCGGTCGCGGCGCGATTCCGTCGCGCCTGGAGCGCGGCCCGGCTCGACCAGTTCGCCGGCCGTGCGGTGACGGTCTCCTCGCTCCTTGTACTGGTGTTACTCGTATGGCAGTTCCTCGTGCCTCGGCTCCTCTAGACGAGCGCTCGCTCTTCGCGGAGTACCCGTTCCTACCGGGGGCGGAAACGCTCCTCGGAGAGCTGGCGGTCTCGGTCCGCACGCTCCTCTCGGACGGTGCGTTCGCGCCCGCCCGCGCGCTTGGACGGGCCCGGATCCTCGCGGCGGCGGACGACCCGCGAGGCACCCGCGACCTCGAGGAGCTCGCGCGCGCGGACCCGAGCGTCCGACTGCTCTCGTTCCTGTTCGCCCGCCTCGTCCTGTCGGCCTCCGCCGTGCCGGCGGCCTTGCGCCGGTGGGCCGTCGCCGAGGCGAAGCGCAACCACGCCCGTCTCCTGACGGTCCCCGTCGAGGAGCTCTCGGAGGTCGCCCGTCGTCTCGGATTCTCGTTCGCGCCGGGCCCCGACGGGGTCGATGTACCGCTGGTGGACTACTTGCGTCTCTCGGTACCGATCCGGGAGGCGGAGTTCCGTCTCCCGAGACAGGCACTCCGACGGGGGTTGGTCGCGGTCCGGCCGGCCCGCGCCGCCCGCCTCCTCCAGGAGGCCGTCCGCCTCCGCCTCGCCGAGCCGCTCCCGCTCGCGGACGACGTGGTGGGGGAGGTGCGGGAGCGGGAGGCGGACCTCCTGAGCGAGCTCGCCCGCCGGACGCCGGCGCCCGTCGCGCGGCCCGAGCTCCGCGGAGGCCCGGTGCGCCCGGAGCTCTTCCCTCCCTGCCTTCGCCGCATGCTGAGGACCTTGCAGAAGGGTGAGAACCTCTCGCACTCCGGGCGGTTCTGCGTCGCGGCGTTCCTCCACCGGGCGGGCGCCGACTCGGAAACGATCGTGGACGCGTTCCGCGGGGCTCCCGACTTCGACGAGGCGGTCACCCGCTACCAGGTCGAGCACATCACGCTGCACGACGGGGGTCGCGGTTACGAGCCGCCCGAGTGCGAGACGCTCCGGAGCCACGGGCTTTGCGTGCGGGAAGGCGACCCGGGGGCCCCCGATGTCCGTGACCGCTCCCGGGACGCCCTCTGCTTCGAAGAGTACCTCCGCCACCCTCTACAGTACTATCGGATCCGCGGAGGGGCCGTTGTGGAGCGGGGAGAGGTCCCGGACGAGCCGACTACGGCTCCTTCGGAAGGGCGCGATAGACGCGGCGGGCCCGGGCGTACGCGGTCCACTGGCCGGCGATGACGAAGTAGACGAACGCCACGTCGATCACGGTGAACGCAAGGCCGCCCACGTGGAAGCGGGTCCACGGCGCCGACGGGGCCCAGGGCCAAGGGAGTGACCAGTCGAACTCGAGGAACGTGACGACCATGAGCACGACGAGGCGGTCCGCACGCGAAAGGAGCCCGCCGTAGAGCCGGCCCTGGCCGACCGCCTGGGCCTGCGTTCCCATGTAGCTCGTCAGGAGGAGGCTCACCAACGCGAAGAGGGCAAGGAGCGGGTCGACGTACCCCGAGACCGCGATCCCGACCACGAGAACGAGGTCGGCGTACCGATCGAGGACATGGTCGAGGAAGTCCCCGCGGACCGAGGCGCGACCCGTCGCGCGGGCGACCTCGCCGTCGAGGACGTCGAAGAGCCCCGAAAGGAAGATCACGATCGCCACGGGCAGGAACAGGAGCGGGGTCGTCCAGCGCACGAGAGCCGCCAGCAGCCCTCCCACCCCGGCGCAGCCGAGGGCGAGCCAGCTCAGCCGGTCGGGTCGCCAGCCGAGGAACGGACGGGCAAGCCAGGCGACGTATGAGGCGACCCGGGTCCGGAAGGCCTCGAGCACCATCCGTCGCCCCTATCGGGACCAGTCCAAAAGATGCTCGCTCACCCAGTCATCGGAGAGCCAGTCGACCCGGCCGTAGGAAGGGGGTCCCCGCGAACGGAGGCGAAGGGCCACCTCGCGCGCGACCGAGGCAGGACTCCGGCCGGTGGTGTCGACCTCCCAGACCCGGCGACGGAGATCGACCGCCTCGACCAGGATTGTGTCCGTGGCCTCGGCGACGAGGTTCGCCCGCCGGTCCGCGGCCCCGTCGGGTCGAGAGCGGGCCAGGCGTCGGACGAGCTCCCGCGGGTGGCAGCGCAGAACGATCACGTCGCGAAGGGGAAGCAGGTGCGCGAGGTGGCCCACTACGACGTCCGCGGGGGCTGCCCGAAGCGCCCGCCATGCGCGGGCGGTCGCGGGAAGGTCGACCACCCAGCCCGAGCCCCGGCGACGGCCCGTCCCGAGCCGCTGGGCCAGCTCGCCGACCTCAAGGGTGCGCCAGGAGGCGCCGAGCTGACGGGCCACCGTGGTCTTGCCGGTGCCCGGAGTGCCGGTGAGCGCCACGGACGCCATACGGGCCGGGTCGAGGGGACGGAGTAGATGAGCCCACCGCCGGCTCGCGGGGCTTACAGGCGTGGCTCAAAGGGCGTTGGCTTCCAGTGCCGGCGCCCGGCCCCTCCCGCGGGTCCCCGGACGCCGAGAGAAGGGTCTCATCCGGAGGACAGGAAATCTACGTTGAGTTTAAGTACGGGAAGTCACTCGCATGCCCCATGCATCGTGTGACCAGGGCTACCATGGGGACCGTAGCGATTGGGCTCGTGGCTATTTTCCTCGTGGTGGGGATGATTGGAGTGGGCCTCTTGGGTGCGCCGCACTCGGCGTCGGGACTTGCCGCCAAGGGATCCCCAGCCGGTTCGGCCGGGAAGACCGCGGTGCCCCTTACGCCGGCGGTGCATGCGAACGTCGGCAACGTCAGTGCGTCGGTCGCATTCACGGCGCCCTCTCCGCTCCTGCCGTACAACACCCTCCCGATCGTCTTCAACTACACGATCACCGTCGTCAACTCGTCGATCGACAACACGACGACCGTGGTGTTCACCAACGTCACGGACCTGTCGGCTCATGCGGTTGTCTACTCGGAGGCCATGACCGTAGCTCCCGGCCTGACGACCTACACGTTCACGGTTGACTCGACGACCCTAGGGTGCAACAACGCAGCCTGCACGGGCCTGCCGCAGGATGAGTTCAGCGTCTCGGTCTTCGTGGGCGTGGACAACGTCACCAACTTCAACATCACCAGCGCGGAGCCTTTCTTCGTGATCACGACCCCGCTGCTGGCCACACTCGTGGCGCCGGCCGCGGGAAGCGCGGTCCCGACCGGGAACGTCACGCTCGCGGTGGCCTACATCGGTTCGTATGTCGCGGGCGCGGTCCTCAACGTTTACTCGGGAAAGGCGCTGGTCTTCACGCACTCGATGATTGAGCTGACCCCCGGTGTGCCCGTCAGCGCGCCCTGGTTCGTCGGCACGCCTGGGACGTACAACTACTCGATCGTGATGACCACCGTGTACCTGCCGAGCTTCCACTACACCAACGGCACGCTGACCGTGATCACCAAGGGCGGAACGGTGTTCAAGAACGTCACCAGCTGGTCCAACGAGTCGCTCATCAACGGGCTCAACGGCGCGGTTGCCGGGACGATGCTCCTGGTCGTTGGGCTGATCGTGGGCATGATCGTGGCCCTGGTCCTCGCGCGCCTGGTCATGAGCCGCCCCGCTGCGGCCCCACCCCAGCCGTGGGAGAGCAAACCCGGAGCGGGCGCGCCGAACACCTGCAGCGTCTGTGGTAAGTCGTTCGGTACCCCCGAAGAGCTCGCCGCCCACGGGAAGAGCGAGCACGGGATGCAGTAATCGGTCGTCGAGGTAGCCCCTCGGACCAACCCTTTCCTCTCTCTCTTTTTCCCAGGAAAGCGGAGCCGCCCGCCTCCGGCCAGGTTCCCTACGCGAAGCGGAGCTTCTTGTAGGTCCGCCGCCAGGCGAGCACCTCGCCCGCGACGCGGTCGCCCCGAAGTCCCGCCCGGACGAGCAGGTCGGCGAGCCGCGGCATCTCCTCTGGGACCAGGCCGAGCCGGCTCACCTCGGCCGTCCCGATCCGGGCGACCAGGTCGATGAGCAGCCGCTGGCGCTCGAGCCGGCGGGCTAGCTCTCCGGCCCCGAGGTTCGCCTCGCGCCGAAGTCGGGCGCTGTCGATGTGCAGCTGATGGGAGCGGGTGAACCCCTCGGCCGCCGCGACGAGCGGAAACCCTCTCTGGGCGAGCTCCCGGCCAAGCGTCTGGGCGTTGGTGACGACGGTCCGGGCGTACTCGGGACCGCAGCGCTCGAGCTCGAGCAGGGTCTGGCCGAGGGCCGCGATCCGATTCCAGTGGGCGTTGTCGAAGACCCGCCAGACGAGAGCTGGGTCGAGCTGCTGGAAGAGGTCCTCCCGGTCCGTGACGAGAAGCCCGCCCTGGGGCCCCGGGAACGACTTGTGGGTGCTGCCGTAGAGGACGTCGGCGCCCTCGCGCAGCGGGTCCTGGAACTCGCCTCCGGCGATCAGGCCGAGGACGTGGGAGCCATCGTAGAGGACGAGGGCGTCGACCGCGTGCGCCGCCTCGGCGATCTCCTGGAGCGGGTAGGGGAAGAGGAAGAAGCTCTGGCCGAGCACGACGGCCTGCGGACGCTCCCGGCGGATCGCGTCGACCGCGGCGGCGGCCTCGACCCGGTGGCCGGGGCCGTCGGCCGGTAGCGGCCGAACGGTGTAGCCGTAGACCGCCGGGATGAAGCCCGGAGCATACCCGTCGTACCCGCCCTCGTTCGGGGAGATGGCAAGGATCCGCGACTTCGGGGGCAGGAGCGGAACGAGCGCCGAGAGGGCGGCGATGTGCCCCGAGAGCGGTCGGGTCGTGGCGAAGCGGCCGTGGAAAAGGCGAGCCGCTGCGGCGTTGGCGAGGGCCTCGATCCGGTCGGTGTAGCGGGTGCCGGAGTAGCTGTTGTCGATCGTCTCCCCGTGGAAGTCCGACACGATGGGTAGGGTGTAGCGGCCGGCGAGGTCGCTTCCAAGATACCTCCGTGCGACGGGGGAAACGGCGTTCTCGCTGGCGAGGAGGTTGAAGACTTCCCGACCGCGCCAGCGGTCGTGGGCCCGGACGAGCGCGGCGAGCCGCCGCTCCTCCTCACCCGGCATCCGAAGTTTCCGTCTCGGGGGCCGGGAACGCGGGACCGTGGGCGAGCTTGCGTTGCTCCCGGTGGCCGCATCGGGGGCACTCGAGCCCCTTCGGGCGATGGGCGAGCAGGTTGTGACAGACCTGGCAGCGGGCAGAGACGACCCCAAGGGAGGACGGAGCCGTCGTCAGCTTGACGGACGGGTGCGACTGGAGGACCTTGGCGAGGATGATATCGCCGACCGCGAACTCGCTCGACAGCGACTCGGTGTACCCTTCCTTCGCCTTCGAGACGTGGACGGTCCCCTCCGGTTCGCCCGGAACGGGCCGCCGGCTCGCGGAGGTTGTCAGGATCGTGCAGATCGCCATTGCGGTCTTGAGCTCGTCCACGCGCGCGTAGACGATCTCCCCCTCCTGGATCTCGGGCACGGCGTTCCGCGGCTCGACCCGGACCGTTCGGTCCCGCGGGTCGACGTGCGAGGTTCCGAGGACCGACGCGTAGATCCGCCCCCGGTTCTCGTACGTGCCTCGACCCGGAAGGAATTCTTCCGCGGTCCCAAGGTAGTCGCCGGGGAGGACGAACTTCGATTCTTCTGAGGAGGGGGTCATGGCTTCGTTCCTGCTTCGATCACCCAGCGGTCGACGTCCAGCCGGACCTTCTCGGCCCGATGGTGCGGGAACAATCGGGGAAGGTCCCAACGCACCGGCTCGACCTCGACAACGTGAGCGCCGCGGTCGAGCGCGAGTCGCGCTATAAAGGTTCGGGAGGTCGAGGAAGCGAACGCGCCGACCGAGCGACGCGCGAGGGAGAAGGCGCGGTCCCAGAACGGCCGGTCGGCGTGCCGCGTCTGGGCTCCGAACGGAGGGTTCATCACGACGACGTCGGCGGAGCGTTCCCACTGCGCGACGTCCGCGACCCGGAACAGGACCTTCGCCCGAGCGACGCGGGCCGCGGCGCGCGCGATGGGGACGAGGGTGGCATCGATCTCGACCCCGACCACGGGGGTCGCCCCGAGCAGGGCCGCGCCGATAGCGAGGCGACCGGTCCCGCATCCGAGGTCGAGCACGGAGCGACCCTCGAGACCGACGTGGCGGTCCAGGGCGGCCAGAAGGTCCGCCGCCGCCTCGGCGGGGGTCGCCACCTGCTCGAGGGCGGCGGCCGGGCGGGGTGGCGGGGACACCGACTGGATCCGTCGGACGAGTTCCTCCCGCCTCACGAAGGGCCAGAGCCGGCTCGCAGAGAAGACGTTGGGGGGACCTATACTGGGGGCGAAGCGGGGAGCCGGATTTGAACCGGCGAACGCCTGCGCGGCAGGATCTCTTCGGCGTCGACCGCCCTTTAAGTCCTGCGCCGTTGACCGGGCTTGGCTATCCCCGCAGCACTACCGTGCGGC
>Ga0074045_10001802_pt1 | contig 20322 bp, 19 predicted proteins | sample BogForMeECP23OM2_FD_94442 | JGI IMG/M metagenome (GOLD analysis project Ga0074045, IMG submission 94442) | Bog forest soil microbial communities from Calvert Island, British Columbia, Canada - Bog Forest MetaG ECP23OM2 | ecosystem: Environmental > Terrestrial > Soil > Wetlands ...
AGCGGAAGACCTTCGCAGTGCAAAACCGGATTCTTATCATGGCGCAGCGAGGCTTTTTTGGCTTCGCGAAACACGAACCCCGGGGGGCGCTCCCATTGCGGCGTGGCTTCGCTGAGCCGCTTCATTTTCGCTTCGAAGAACCGTGCCCGCTGTCTTTCACCTTGATGGCCACGACGGTCTGGTCATCGAACGCCTCCACTCCGGCGGAGTGCTCGGCCGCAGCTTTGAACAGAGAATCGACCACGCAGTCCGCCGAGCGGCCGGCGCATTCTGCGATGAGCTTTTCCACCCGGCCCCGCCCGAACATTTCTCCCTTGCGGTTGCGCGCATCGAGAATGCCGTCGCTGAAAAACACGAACATGTCCCCCGGCTTCATCTTGAATCGAAACTCATCGTAGTCCGCATCGTCGAAGAGCCCGAGAGGCAAACCCGTCGCCTCAATCACCTGAATTTTCCCTTCGTGCAGGTAAACTGGCCGCGGCAAACCGGAGTTCGCCACCAAAAGCGTTCGATGCTCGTCATCCCATAGCGCGTAGATCAGTGAAACGAACTGCGCCTCGATGCGCCGCTCCGCCAGAGACATGTTCACCGCTTTAAGCATTTCCGAAGGCCCAGGTTCAATGGGCGCATGCGAGCGCAGAATTCCGCTGACCAGGGCGGCGTAAATCGCGGCCGGGGCTCCTTTGCCGCTGACATCGCCAATCGCAATTCCCAGACGCGAAAGCGAGTAGGGAATGAAATCGTAAAGATCGCCGCCGATCGCCCGCGCCGGAACAAACTTTGCCGCCAACTCCAGATGCGCCACCTTAGGCAGAGTCTGTGGCAGCAGGCGCATTTGCAGCTCCCGCGCCAGCGCCAAATCCCGCTCCAGGCGCCGCTCCTGGCGTGCAATCTCTTCGTACAGGCGCGCGTTCTCGATGGCGATCGCCACCTGCGCCGCCAGCGTCATCATGGTGCGGCGGTGGTCGTCGGTAAAAAAACCGCGCCGCGTGTGCTCCAGGTCAAGCACTCCGATGACCTTGTCTTTGTAAATCAAGGGCACGGCCAACTCCGAGCGCGTTTCCGGATTGCCCTCGATGTAGCGCGGATCCTTGCTCACGTCCGGCACCAGAATCGCTTCTTTGCTCTGAGCCGCATGGCCGACCAGCCCGCGCCCCAAAGGAACTTCGTGCTTGAGGTTAATATTTTCGTGGAAGCGGAGTGAAAAGCGGTGTTGCAGCTTTTCCCCGGCGGCGTCCAGCAGCAGGATGCTGAACATCTGGTAATCGATCAGCCGCCGCAGCAGCTCCGCGACTCGACTCAACAGCTCGTCCACATTGAGAATCGACGACAGCTCGCGCGCGATTTCATTGAGCAGCACCAGAATGCGAGCCTGTCGCGTGATGCGCGTGTAAAGCTGCGCATTTTCGATTCCGCTCGCGATGCGCGAAGCCAGCAGGGTTAGCAGGCGTTTGTGCTCTTCTTTGAAGTAGCCTAGCCCCCGCGCCTCGAGATCCATCACGCCGATCACCCGATTCTTCACCGTGAGCGGGACGGCCAATTCCGAGCGCACATTCGGTATCGCCGCGATATACCTGGTGTCCTTCGTGACATCGTCCACCAGGATCGCCTGCCGCGATTGTGCCGCGAGCCCAGTTACACCTTCACCCACTTTCACACGAGCTCGTTCGGCAAACTCGGGCGGATATCCCACCTGAAAGCGGAAGCGAAGCTCCTGGCTCTTCTCATTCAACAGCAGGATGGCGAATATCTCGTACTCGATGACCTTGTGCACCACTTCGGCAACCCGGCGCAGAGTGGTATCCAGGTCGAGCGAAGTCGACATTACGTCTGCCACTTCCAGCAAAAGTGGCTCAACATGCAGCAGATTTTCAGACTTGCTCAGAGCGGACCCCATTTTGTTGTCTATGATAGCAGCCGCGCTTTTAGTACTGAGCTGCGACTGAGAACCGAGAACTGAGAACTGAGAACTGGTTTCTCACTCCCTCGGCACAATACATACATCCGGCAGATTCCTGTACCGCTCCGCGTAATCCAGTCCGTAGCCCACCACAAACTCATCCGGAATAGTGAAGCCAATGTAATCGCCATACAGCGGAAGCTTTCGCCGCGAAGGCTTGTCGAGCAGCGCCGCGATCTTCAGTGCCTTGGGCTGATGCGCCAGCAAAAGCTTCTTCAGGTAAGTCAAAGTCAATCCTGTATCCAGAATGTCTTCCACCACGATCACATTCTTATCGCGCATCGACTGATCGACGTCCTTCGTCAGTTTCACTTCGCCGGTGGAGTCCCAACCGCTCTTCAGCTCTTGCGAGGGACTGGGCCGGTTTCCGTAACTGGATACGCCAATGAAGTCAAAACTGGCATCCAGAGTGACCTGGCGGGCCAGGTCCGCCAGAAAAATCGCCGACCCCTTCAACACTCCCACGAAGATCACCGGTTGTCCGGCGAAGTCGCGGGAAATTTCCGCGCCCATCTCCACCACTCGCTTAGAAATCGCGTCGCGCGAAATCAGCACTTTGAGTTCTGTCATGGCGTTTCATATTAAACTAAAGTGGCTGCCCCTGTTGGAGTCCCCACTCCGGCTCGAAGCATGGGGCAAGCCATTGGAGTTCTCCGAATGAATCTCAACGGCATTCAACTTACCTGGCTGGGACACGCCACATTTCGCATCGTGACTCCCGCTGGACAGACCGTCATTATCGATCCCTGGATCATGAACAACCCGATGTGCCCGGCGTCCGAAAAACAAGTTAAGAAACTCGATACCCTGCTCGTCACGCACGGTCACGGCGACCACATCGGCGACGCGGTTGAGGTCATCAAGCAGCACGATCCGCAGGTGGTCGGCATTCCGGAAATGTGCGGATGGCTGCAAAAAAAAGGCGCCAAAAAGATCGCCATGATGAACAAGGGCGGCACTCAGAAGCTGGGCGATATCAAAGTCACCATGGTGCATGCCGACCACTCCTGCGGAATTCAGGATGGCGACCAGATCATCTACGGCGGCGAAGCTTGCGGTTACGTCGTCGAATTCGACAACGGCGTCAAAATCTACCACGCTGGAGACACGAATGTCTTCGGCGATATGGCAATTATCCGCGAACTGTATGGCCCTGAGATCGTGATGCTGCCCATCGGCGATCATTTCACCATGGGCCCCCGCGAGGCCGCCTACGCCTGCAACCTGCTGAAACCGCGAATCGTCATCCCTATGCATTTCGGCACTTTCCCCGTGTTGACCGGAACCCCCACCGATCTGCAGAAGCTCGTTCCCGACGCTGAGGTCATTGCCCTGAAGCCGGGCGAAACCATCACCCATTTGGAGCCGCGGAAAACCGCCAGCTTGGCATCGTGAGCAAAGTCGCGTGAGCGAAGCGATTCAGTAGCCCAACCCGTAAGTGCTGGGAAGGCAAAAGTGGGAGAATCGACTCGCGTTTTGTTATCCTCGGGGACATTCGCCGAGCGATCAACCTACTCAATTGAATTTGCGAGGGAACAAGTGCCCCAAGACAAGCAGAAGAAAGAACACAAACCCAACTGGCGTCACTTCGATCTCATCACAGCGGCGCCAGTCGACGACTATTTGTACAGCATGCTTCCAAAGCGCGACGAGGTTCTCGTCGAGATGGAGGATTACGCCGCGAAGCACAGCATCCCCATCGTCGGACCCGCGGTGGCGCGCATTCTGCAACAACTGGCCATGACGATTAACGCGAGCACGGTTTTCGAGCTGGGCTCCGCCATCGGATATTCCACCATCTGGTGGGCGGGCGCGGTCGGGGAAAGAGGCCGCGTCATCTATACCGATGGCGACAAGAAGAACGCGGAGCGTGCCCGCGGCTACTTCGAACGCGCCGGGGTCTCGGACCGAATCACCCTCCATACCGGCGATGCGCTCGAAGTTCTCTCCGAGCAGAAGCAGCAGTTCGACCTAATTTTCAACGATGTCGATAAGGAAGATTACCCTCGCGTACTGCGCCTGATTCCACAAAAACTGCGCAAAGGCGGCCTGTTCATCACCGACAACGTTCTGTGGAGCGGCCGCGTCGCGCAGACAAATCCCAAGGATCCGCACACCAAAGCGATCCTCGAGTTCAATCGGCAGCTCTACAATTCATCAGATTTTTATACGACAATTCTGCCCATTCGCGACGGCCTGGCAGTCGCGTTGAAACTGTAGATGACTTAGCGCCGCCACTGGCTCGCAGATGCACGTCCATGAAACTGTCGGAATGGAAGACCATTTTCCAAGAGTTGATTGACGGCGTTCAGGGCGAAGTCGGCATGCCGATTTCCGCTCTGGAGGAATTTCGAGCTCGCATCGACAACGCAGCCCCAATTCCAGAAAAACGAAAGCTTTTTGAGGACGATATTGAGGCATTTCTGGCGAGCCAGCCGTTCTTGCGGGAGGCCGCATCGCGATATCTGGGAAAAAAGTCCTCCGAAGCGATCGAGTCGGCCAATGCCTTGCTGGAACGGGCGCGGCAGTTTCTTCCAGAAGATGACACCCCGTCGGATCAGCCCAGTCGAGATGAGGGATCTACCGGCGAGCTTCGCGGAGCAGCGCAGCTTGAGGTGATCGATGTCTTCGATGCCATCAAGAGCGCCGAAGAAATTCTGCCAGGCCAAGCCGCTCCAGAAGGAGAGCAAGACCCAAGGTGGCAGGCGATCATCAAAGTCGAGGACTTTGTAAAGGAAGAACCCGAAGCGATCTGGCCCTTCATCGTTCGCTGGGGCAGCAGTGCCGACCAAGATGTCCGCACTGCGATTGCCACTTGTTTACTCGAGCATCTGATGCAGCACCACTTCACGCGCTTCTTTCCGCGAATCGAGGAGGCGGCTCGAAAGGACGCACATTTCGCCGATACATTCTCCATCTGTTGGAAGCTGGGTCAGGCAAAAGAATCGGGCAACGCCGAACGCTTCGACGCTCTACGGGCGGAGTGCCAAAGAAGTAGACATCAGAAATAGCCACTCAGGAAGCAATTCAGATCGACTTCACCGGAATCGCCAGCAAATCCTCCACCAGCCCCACTTCCTTCTGCAAAAATGGCTCAGCGTAAGTCACGCCGCCCAGCATTCCGTAGAATCGCGCCATCGACTCCACGCGCGCGCGAATCTCGTCGTGAGCAGGGAAGAGATCCTTACCAGCCTCTTGATCGCTGAACTGCGAAGTGTAAGCCAGGATGGAAGCAAACTTCTGCTCGAACTGCCCGGTTATATCCACCACAAACGTAGGCCGAACATCGTAATAAAGCGTAGCGTAAATAATCTTAAAAGGCCGATGAGGAGCAAGAAGAAGGGCGCTGGAATCTGGCCGGTTGTCGGGGGCCGAGGTCTGAGGTCGAAGGTCCGACGTCCCAGGGCTGATAGCTGACAACTGAGAGCCAAGAGTCAACTTTGCCAGCCCCGCCAGAAAGCAAGCCTCATACCCTAGCACTGAGGCCGTGTAGTGATCCGGATGCCGTCCCTTCCAGTAAGGCAGAATCACTACTCGCGGCCGGGTCTCGCGGATCACACTCGCTACCTTGAGCCGGTTCTCCCAGGTATTTTCGACGCGCCCGTCGGGAATATCGAGTGCCCGCCGCCAGCCGACGCCGAGAATCTTAGCCGCGCCAGTCGCCTCTCGCGCGCGATCTTCGGCTGTACCACGCGTCCCCATCTCGCCCTGCGTGAGGTCGAGAATACCTGTGCGTTGCGCCCGCTGCGCCGCCTTGAGAAGCGTGCCGCCGCAGGTCTGCTCCACATCGTCGCGGTGCGCGGCAATGGCAAGAATGTCGAACCCGAGGGGAGCCGTCGGCATGTCACTCCAGATTGCCCTGCTCCAGTACCACATTCTCGCGCACGATCAAGCGGTGCGCCGCCATTTCTTTCAGCGTGGGCAGGACGCGGCTCACATGCTCGTCTGTATCCACGAACATTGTGATCATGGGCAGCCTGCCGCCGGCCTCGACCAGATGCGAAATCTCCACCCGGTGCCGGCCCAGAAACCCAGCCACCGCATGAAACGCAGTTGCCGCGTAGACATTTTCTTTGCGCAAGTAGTTCAGAATTTCCAGGTGCAGCGGCGGGTGATGCCAACTGGTCGGCTTCGCCGTCATTAATCTTATCAGAAGGCCATTCACCCCAAGCCGATCTTAGCTGGCCGTACCCAACATCAGCGCTGCCAGCATCACCATCACAAGCGATGTTAGTTCCGCGAGTCGAGGTTTTATCCGGGTGCAATCGCGAGTTCCGCGAAATGCACGATAGAAATAGAATGGAAGCGCCAAACCGGAGATCACGATCAAGGTACCGGTGATGTCGTTTACTTGTTCCCACACGCCGAAATGCCAGTGCGCGACACCCGGATTAGGATAGAGGCTGTCGTATGTGGCGAGCTTGAGTCCATGCATCGCTTGGAGCGTTACAAGGCCCGCACTCGTCATAACTATGCACCATCGTGCGAACCAACCTGCTCCCGCCCGCAAGACTCTTCTCACCGTCGCCCATTTTCGAAGAGAAAACGAGCCGATTAGCACGAAAGGGAAATAAACGAGGCTATTGGCGGCTAAGAATCGGAATCCATTTGCGAGCTTCACAACCTTTATCAGAGCCCTCGGACCGACACGTAAATGTTTGGCTCGCTCTTTCGAAACCATAGATCTGCAAGGTGATCAGAGGCGCTATCCAAGGAAGGGAGCGCGAACTCAAGATCTCGTCGTTCAGGTAGAGCCCGGTCCACGCTGAAATAGCCAAGACGCAAGCGATGACGGCGGAAGATGCGATCGTTTGTACGATCGATTTCGACTTGCTCAGTTGACCGCCGAGATCGCCGTCCGTGCGAGGGCAGGAGCGCATCAAGAGAAGGAAAGCCAGTACGAACCAGAAGAGCCCGAGAACCGTCGCGAGGATAAACGGTCCGAGGAGTCGGCTATCTCGCGGCGGACTCAGGAGCCAATCCAGGAGCGCTCTCACAATCGCGGCGCCAAAGATCGTGGCAAAAACAGCGACAGCGAGGCGCGAGGCGATTGTGACGCTGTCCCTTGTTCCTGATGGTTGGTCTGTGATCGCTTTACCTCGCGGAAAAGCCTTGGCTCACTTCTTCCGCTCCACCAAGTAACGTGCCAGCTCCTTCAGCCTCTCCGACCGCTCCCCAAAACTCTCTAGCTCGGCGAACGCCCGGCTGACAAGGGTGTCCGCTTTTCGGATCGAGTCTTCAATTCCGAACAGCGCCGGATAAGTCACTTTCTGAGCCGCTGTATCTTTGCCGGCAGTCTTGCCGAGCTGTTCTGAAGTTTGAGTGACATCGAGCACATCATCCACAATCTGGAAAGCCAAGCCGATGGCTTGTCCGAAGGCCCGCAACCGCTTCACCTCGTCCTCATTCGCTCCGCCATACAGTCCGCCACTCACCAGGCTGGCCGTAATCAATGCGGCCGTTTTCGCGCGATGAATATACTCCAGCATCTCCGCCGTGGGTGGAGTGTGCTCGGCTTCAAGGTCGACCACCTGCCCGCCGATCATGCCATCCACCGTGCCCGTGCCGCGCGCGATCTCTTCGATAATCCGCACTCGCGCCTCTGCCGGAGACTCCAGCCGCGCCAGCACTTCATAAGCCTGAGTCTGCAGGGCATCTCCCGCAAGGATGGCAATGGCCTCGCCGAAGACCTTGTGGCAAGTGGGCCGCCCGCGCCGCAGATCGTCGTTGTCAAGCGCCGGGAGATCGTCGTGAATCAGCGAATAGGTGTGTAGCATCTCCAGCGCCGCGCCCAGTTCTTCGATCTTCGCTGGCAGCGACCCTGCGATCATGCGCCCCGCCTCCATACACAGCACCGGCCGCAGCCGTTTGCCCCCGGCAAAGACGCTGTGGCGCATCGCTTTGTGAATGGATGCGGGAGGCTGGCTTTCCCGCGGGATCAGACGGTCGAGGGCCGCATCGGTCCGCGCCCGCCCTTGCTCAAGAGTTTCCTGCAGCATTGCGCTGCGAGTATAACAAGGGGTTGCAGCAAAGTACCGAGCTAGGCGTGATTTTCGGCAGTGGACCGTGATCAAGCGAAAGTTCTTCGAGAGCGAAAAAGCAAGGACGCCTTTCGGCCTCCTCCTGGTCAAAGATTTCGGTTCGATCTCAAGCGACGGCGCCCTGTGCCATAGCCAGGCTTCGCAGTGCCGCAGCCACCACGTTCTGCGCGTCATCGGCCGGGCACACGTCGCTGGCGCCAGCCTCCATGGCGGCGACCCACAACTCCTCATCCGGCAGCCGATGCGTACAGACGATCGGGAGCGAGGGGAAATCCTGGCGCAAGTTCCGGACATCGCTGAGCCGTGAATATTCCACGTCGAGAATTACGACTTCCGGCTGGTTCTTGACTACGCGCTCGCGCAGTTCGTCGCCGGTATGCGTCAGAAGCACCGAATTGAAGTGGGAGGAAAGTTTGCCGGCCAGAGACTTTTCGACCCTCGGGTCTATTTCGAAGACTACTACACTGGAGCCCATAGATCCTCCTGACTTACCGTCGAAACGGCGGTCTAGGGCTGCGGGGAAGGGGTTCGACGCCACTACTCCACAGACGTTACAACCGACAAGCACCTCCCGCGCGGATCAGCCGCCTACCGGTTGGCAGACGCCCTTTCCGTCGAGGGCTCAAATGGTTCGGCCTGGAGCTTCCCATTTTTCTTCAGCAGAATCTCCACCTTGCCTTCAGCCTGCTCCAACTCCTTGCGGCAGGCGGAGGACAAGTTCATCCCCTCTTCAAAGAGGGTGAGGGACGTTTCCAGAGGCACGTCACCCTTCTCCAGCTCCTGGACGATCTTTTCCAGACGCTGCAGGCACTCCTCAAACTTGGCCAATGGGAGTTAGCTCCTTCTCTATTGTAATGCTACCAATCCCAGAGATTGTCCAGCCTTTTATTGTAAATTATCGTAGAACTTCACCCTTAGTGCATCACAACGGGAATCTCTACGCCGTAGCGGAACCGCTGCTCCCCAGCGCCTCAAGCACGTCCACTGCCAGGTTATAGCGTCCCTGCGGAGCGCTGATCTGCGCCCCCTGAACCGCGTGCCGAACCGCCAGCAGCATCTCCCGCGCAATGGCCACACCCTCGGCTCTCGCACCTTCCGGCGTCTGCGCCCGCGTCATGCGCTCTAAGATCGAATCCGGAACCGAGACCCGCAGTTCGTTCTTCATGAACTCGGCATTGCGCGCGCTCACCAGCGGCCAGATTCCCGCCACCACCGGAATCCGGCAGTGCTCAACCCGCCGCAGAAAGTTTTCCAGCAGTCGTATGTCAAAAACCGGCTGCGTCACTGCATACTCCGCTCCGGCTTGCACCTTGTACTCGAATCTCCGGATCTCTTCATCCAAATCGGTAAGCCCCGGGTTCGCGCCCACTCCAATCACAAACCCCGTTCCTACTCCGATCGGGTTTCCTCCAATGTCCACACCTCGGTTCAGGTTGTGCACAATATTCACCAGACCGATGGCATCCACGTCAAACACTGCGGTCGCATCGGGATAGTTCCCCATTTTCGGCGGATCGCCCGTGATGCAGATCAAGTTCTTGATCCCCACCGCGGCCGCTCCCAGCAAATCACTCTGGATGCACAGGACATTTCTGTCCCGGCAGGTGTAGTGCAGAATGGCGTCGATCCCCGCATCCCGCTGCACCAGCAGCGAGAGCGCCTGATTGCTCATGCGCGCCGAGGCCCGCGGGCTGTCTGGGATATTGATGGCATCCACGCCCACCGACTTCAGAAATCTCGAGCCTTCCAACTCCTTGCTGATGTCAGTCCCCTTCGGAGGAACCACCTCCACCATGGTGACAAACTCTCCCCGGGCCAGCTTCGCACCCAGCGCCGAGCGCTCTGCCAGAGCCTGCGCCGGAGTCGCCGTGGGAGCAGTCGCGCTTCCGGCAACCTGCACCGAAGCTGCGCGCCCCCGGGCTTCGCCGACCCGCAAGGCCGATTTCATCACTCGAATATGATCTGGCGTCGTGCCACAGCATCCGCCCACCAGTCGCGCTCCCGCCGCCACAAACTTGCGGGCATAGCTCGCCATGTACTCCGGCGAGCACAGGTAGATGTTCCTGCCTTCCACGGAGCGCGGGATGCCGGCGTTCGGCTGCGCGGCCAGGGGCAGGGAAGTCGCCGCTCGCACCCGCTCAATCGCATCCAGCATCGCCACCGGACCCACGCTGCAGTTGCAGCCAATCACGTCCGCACCCCACTCCTCCAGCCGGGGCGTGAATGTCTGCGGATCGGAGCCATCCAGGCAATTGCCGTCTTCGTCGATCGTCACCTGCACGATCAAGGGCAACTTCGCCCCAACGTCCTTCGCAGCCAGCATCGCTTGATGCACTTCCTCGAGGTATCCGAAGGTCTCAAGCATCAGCAGATCTACGCCACCCTCCACCAGCGCTGCAATCTGCTCCCGAAACGCCTGACGAGCTTCTTCAAACGAGGTTTTTCCCAGCGGCTCGATTCTCGTTCCCAGCGGGCCAACCGATCCCGCCACCCACACATCGAAGCTCTTGGCGGCCTCGCGAGCCAGCCGCGCCCCGGCCTGGTTGATCTCAGCTACCTTGTCGGCTAAAGTGTGCCGAGCGAGGCGGAAGGAGTTGCCTCCGAAAGTATTGGTTTCAATGATTTCTGCCCCAGCCTGCAGGTAGTCGTGGTGGACGCCGCGGATGAGATCGGGTTGCGAGAGATTCAGCTCATCGTAGCAGCGATTGATGAAGACGCCGTTGGCATAGAGCAGCGTCCCCATCGCGCCGTCGCAAAGAGCGGGGGTTTGCCTGATTCGTGCAAGAAAGTCACCTGGCATATCGACTCGGAACACAAAGTGTCAGAACAGTCAGAATACAGGATGATAAGGGTTTCTTGCATGGTGACTTGGGTGCTCGCGACGTGGCAAAGCCCCGGAGCACTCCGAGGCTCTGCTATAATCCGCTATTTCGCACTTAAATCTTCGGTTTTCCTGCAGTTAGGAGCTTGACGTTTGAAGAATGTCGCGCTGTTGTGGGTCGTCCTCGGGCTCTGCGGTTTCACTTTCGTGGCTTGCGGGAGCAGCGGGACGGCCAAGCTCACCACCCGCGTTTTGGCTTCGCAAAGCGTCTCCAGCCCCACGGCGGCCGCCGGTCTGGTGGTTATCAACGGAGAGCGGGACACTCTCGCTTCTGAGATTCAGGCTGGCAGCTCCCCCGGCCTGATGGCGATCAATCCCAACCGCACGACGGTGCTGGCGTTCGATTCCGTCACCAACAACGTCGAAGTGGTCAACGCAAAAACCCAGGCTCTTACTGGGGGCATCCAGCTGCCCGGGCCCACCACCAGCATGGTTGCACTGGCCACCGGCAGCGCATTTGCCGCCGTACCGACGGCGCCGCAGAACGGAGCGGCTCCCGGAGCGGTCGAAGTGTTGAATCTTTCCGCCGGAGGCCTTTCGGCGACCATCAGCGCCCCCAGCGCGCAGACCGTTGTAGCCAGCCCTGACGGAAGCAAGGTTCTGGCTTTCGCCAACGACTCCAACGCCGTCATTGTGGTTTCGCCGCAGCTGATCAACACCGGCAATCCCTACGTGACCACGGTCTCAGGTTTTGACCGCCCCGTGTATGCCGTCTTCACCTCCGATAGCACCACGGCCTATGTCTTGAACTGCGGCCCGGAGTGCGGCGGCGTCACGGCCAGCATACAAACTCTGAACCTGGCCACCCTGGCCCTCGGAACTCCGCTCGCCGTCGATGCCGCCACCATCGGACTTTTGAACGGTCCTACCCTCTATGTAGCCGGTACGTCCCCCAGCAACCATTCCTGCTCCGGCCAAACCACTGCTGCCACCTCTTGCGGGCGCCTCGACGTAGTCGATCTCACTTCGATGACGGTCGCCGGAACGGCGGTCATCACTGACGGCTACCACGATCGCATCGACATCAGCAGCAACGGCCAGCTTTTCGTGGGATCGCACACCTGCACCGAAGTCGGCAACGTCAACAACCCGCAGGGCGAGGTCCGCGGTTGTCTCTCCATCTTCAACACTGTCAACTCAGCGGTGATCATCCCTCCGGCGAACGGCGACGTGACCGGCCTGCAAAGCCTCACCACCCGCGAGGTGGAGTACGTTGCCCAGGGCGGAATCCTGCGCGTCTACGACACCACCATCGACAGCTTGCTCTTGAACAGCTACATCACAACCGGAATCATCAATATCACCGGACAGATCATCGACGTAAAAGCCATCGACTTCTTCTGAGCTCTGGGTAAGCAGAGAACTAAACATTCGGCAAGGTTAGGGCGTGGTTACAATGGCAAGCGACCTTAGCGCCGCGCTCTCGAGAGAAGTAGGCTATGAGCGTTAGCGTCTGCCCCCTTGCCACGATAGACGCCCCGGCCGAGCGGGTTTGGAATTTCGTCTCCGAACCTACTAATTACGACCTCTGGTGGGATGCCCAAACGCGCTCGATTGTGCCCGAAGGCCCAGCTTCGCCGGGCCAGAAAATTTACGCGCAGACCTCTGCCCTTGGAACGCACTGGCCCGTGACGGTCACTTTCGGGGAAGTAGACGAAGCCAAACACCAAATTCATTTCACCACCGTGTTGCCTTGGGGGATTACCGTCCACAATCACATTACCTGTCTCCCGGTCGACCCCGCCCATTGCCGTGTTTCATTCGGCTGACACTTTATTTTCCCACCTGGATGGTGGGGGTGGTTGCTGGAAAGATTTGGCTCAAAGCAAATGCACGAGGGAGTAGCGGAAGTATTGGCGCGGTTGAAACAGGTGGCAGAAAGTAGGCAGGGCGACGAGCCTGGCAGGTAAACTTGATCAGCGTCTCCCTTGAATGAGCAAGCGACGCCGTTCATTTCGCAGGGCACTAAGGGTTGCAACGGCATAACCGGGAGAGATCCCAAGTGGCGTGAGCGACGGCATCCGTCGCGGCCTTATCTTGTCGGCTCCAGCACCAGCTGATGTGCCCGGCTGGTCTGCACTGCCTGCGAACTGAAAGGCAAGAGGAAGGTCGAGCCCTTGTACCACGCCTTCCACTGATCCATGTAATATGGGCTAAGAAAATTCCCGCCCTGTCCGGTGACGGTATTCAACGTCGACTGATCAAGGTCGCCCAGGTTCGCCGTAAACCGCTCCGACGGCCCATGATGCCAGGTCACAGCCTTCACCGTGTATCCGCTGCCTGACTGCTCCTTCACTCCCGGTGCGGCCCAACGCCCCACCAATGGAATTTTCCCCAGCACCGGATGCTCGATATCCACCGCATTCACCTTCCCCCAACGCCACGTAGCCAGATCCTTCGGCGCTGCCTCAAGGCTTACCGCGGCCTCCACCGCGGTGGTCAGCAGTTCGTCGTAATTCGGATACTTCTCCGGCAACCAGCGCTTCGGCTGATGCAGCATGACATTCTGCAGCCACACCGACCGCATCTGCCAGTCGTAGGTCTTCCAACTGAAGGTCGTCTGCTGGATGTTTTCATCTTCAGGAGCAGACCCCAATCGAGGCTCGAGCAACAAGCGCGTCAACTCGTGAGCCGAGAATGCCGCAATCGTTGGCGCAGCGGAAGCAGCCAACATTCGCCCATCCCAGTTACGCATGAGGTCGGCCGCCTGCTTCGCCCGCGCCGAAGGCTTCGCAGCATGGTCGATCGCATAGACAAACCGTTCCGCCGCAAACAGATCATTTTCCGAGTGCACGTCATTTTCCAGCGCCAGCATGTCGGCCGGGGCAAACTTTCGCCCCGATTCCAGCACGTGATAAATCCTCTCGGTGCGCCAAGGCGCTTCCCACTCCGCGCTGATCAAATAGGGATAGCCGTCCGGCGTGATGCGCCCGTTCGCCGTAGCGATCACTCCCGACGTCGGATTGTAAATACTGGGCAGTTTCTCGAATGGAACGTAGCCCGTCCACTCATGCGCATCGTCGGCTCCGCTCACCGGCACGCTGCCGTCGCCGACCGCGCGAATCGGAACCTTGCCCGTGCTCTGGTAGCCGATGTTGCCGTCAACGTCGGCATACACCACGTTCTGCCCCGGCGCATCGAGCAGCGAAAAGGCCTTGCGAAAATCGTCCCAGTTCTGCGCCGCATTCACGTCGAAGAACGGCATGTGCAGCCCGTCATAAAGCGTCCAGCGCAGCGCGATCAGCCGCGTCTCACCCGGCAGCAACTCGCTGATGACTGGACCATGCCGCGTAATCTTCACGTCGACCGTCACATCCGCTTCGCCTTTGACGTGGATTACCTCGACGCGATGCTCGGGCTGCTGCCAGCCCTGCGGCGTCTGGTACGCGCCCTGGGCGTTGAAATTCTCGATAAAGGCATCGGTCACCGTAGGTCCTACATTCGTGAATCCCCACGCAATGCGCTGATTGTGGCCCACGATCACGCAAGGCATTCCCGGCAGCGTCACTCCCGCCACATCCAGCGGGCCCGATTTCAAATGCGCCTCATACCAAAGGTTCGGCATCTGATGCCCGAGGTGCATGTCGTCCGACAAGAGCGGCTTGCCGGTGACAGTGTGCGCTCCCGAAACCACCCAGTCATTCGATCCGTTGACCGCCTCTGGGGCATGCTGCGCCCAGATTGCCGCCGGCGCTATGTGTTGCGTGACTAGATTGTCTGGCCCATCATCGTCGTCATCCTCATCGTCGGAGTCGCCCTGCGTGTCCTGGTCGGTGAGGTCTTCCTTCATAACCGTCGGCGGACGATCGTGCCACGACCGGTTCACATATAAATCAGCCGTCAACTCCGGCCCCAGCTTGGCCAGAATTTTCTCCCGCGCCAGCGTGTCCCCGAAGCTGTAGTAGTTGAGATCTTTCACCATCGAGTTGGCGATCACCAGTGAATCTTCAGCCTGCCAGGGCTTGGGACGATATTTCAAGATGTAGAATTCAACGGGAAGGCTGCGGGCGTGGCTCTCAATATAGGCGTTCACTCCGCGCGCGTAGGCATCGTGGTACGAGCGATCGCGGGCATTCCCCATCTGCAGCGACTTCCGGGCCGCCGCCCGCAGCCCAAGAATGCGTTGCTCGCGGTCGATCTTGAGCGTGTCATGGCCCAGGATTTCCGACAATTCCCCGGAGCCAAAGCGCCGCATCACATCCATCTGCCACAGCCGGTCCTGCGCCGTGACATAGCCCTGGGCAAAGAACAAATCCTCAAGATTCACGGCCTCAATCGTAGGAACACCATGCCCGTCACGAGTCACAGTAACCGCTGCCGACAATCCCTTCACCCGAACTTGCCCGTCAAGTTGAGGTAACGCCGACCGCGCCACAAAATAGGCATAAGCCAGGATCCCGGCCACAAGCAGGAAAATGATCGACAGCAGCCAAAGGAAAATTCGCACTCCACTCGAACGAGCGGAGATGGCAGCGCGAGTTACAGGCAAAGTACTCATCGGCACCTGGGTTGATTCTAGCAGCCACGCTCCGAGAAAGATGTGGGCACATCACCTGGAGAAAGCATGTGAGGGACAGGTGGTGGGAACAGCCGCCTGGGCTGTCTAGCCAAGCGCAGCGAGGCGCCGCGAACGGCCACTGCAGCCAAGTTGTAAAGCACCACGATCCAGACTCAATCCCTGCTTGCTCCAAATCGCAAATTTGGATGCCAGGCCCGGCACTCCCATGCTATCCTCGCTGCCTGTTCAAACCATGCCAGAATCGCGCCCCCTAACCTTCCTCTGCATCACTACCTATGAAAAAGGACAGGAATTCATGCGCGAGTGCAAACGCCAGGGCCACCGCGTAATCCTGCTCACCGCCGAAAAACTCCGCGAGGCCGACTGGCCCCGCGAAAGCCTTGACGACACTTTCTACCTCCCCGCCGATATAGCCCTAAACGACATCGTCTCCGCTGTAACCCACCTGGCGCGCACCCGCAAACTCGACCGCATCGTCGCCCTCGACGAGTACGACATGGAGACCGCGTCTACGCTCCGCGAGCACCTGCGCGTTAACGGCATGGGCCTTACGACCATGCGCTACTTTCGCGACAAACTGGCCATGCGCATGAAGGCGCTGGATCGCGGCGTGCGCGTCCCGGATTTCGTCCCCGTCTTCAACCATGACGACATTCGCTACTACCTCGACCACGTGCCCGGCCCTTGGGTGCTGAAGCCGCGCCAGGAAGCCTCCGCCATCGGCATCAGGAAAATCAACGCCGCGGAAGACTTGTGGCCCGTGCTTGAGCAGTTAGGAGACAAGCAGTCCACTTACCTGCTGGAAAAATTCGTTCCGGGCGATGTCTATCACGTGGATTCGGTTGTCTCGGAAAGCGAAGTGGTCTTCTCGAATGTCAGCAAATACGGCAAGCCGCCTATGAACGTAGCTCAGGGCGGCGGAGTCTTCACCACCTTCACCGTCCCCCGCGGAAGCGACGCAGATCAGGCCCTACGCCAGATCAATCGCGACCTGATGGCCGCCCTGGGCCTGGTACGCGGCGTAGCCCACGCCGAATTCATCCAGGCTCACGCCGACGGACATTTCTATTTCCTCGAGTGCGCCGCCCGCGTAGGCGGCGCCTTCATCAACGAAATGGTTGAAGCGGCCACGGGGATCAACTTGTGGCGAGAGTGGGCCCGCATAGAAATCGCCGCGGGCGACGGAAGCTACAAGCTTCCACCAACTCGCGAAGAGTACGCGGGGGTGATTCTATCGCTGGCACGCCAGGAGAATCCCGACACCTCGGGGTACAACGATCCTGAAGTCTTCTTAAGAATAAAGAAGCATCACCACGCCGGATTGATATTGCGGTCTACAGATCAGCAGCAAGTGCAGAAGTTGCTGGAAAACTACTCAGTGCGCTTCGCCCAGGAGTTCACGGCAGTAGAGCCGCCGCGGGAGAAGCCAACCGCGTAAAGTTGGCTCAGAACGCGTCAATCCCCGTAACACTCTGCCCGATAATCAGCGAGTGCACATCGTGCGTCCCCTCATAGGTCTTCACCGACTCCAGATTCATCAAGTGCCGCATGATGGGATAATCATCCGCCACGCCGTTCGCGCCCAGAATATCGCGCGAGAGCCGGGCACACTCCAGCGCCATCCAAACATTATTCCGCTTCGCCATCGAAATGTGCTGGTGCTCCACCTTGCCCGCATCTTTCAAGCGGCCCACCTGCAGCGCCAGCAGTTGCGCCTTGGTAATTTCACTGATCATCCACGTGAGCTTGTCCTGCACCAGTTGATGCGAGGCAATTGGCTGGTCGCGCCACTGTTTGCGCAAAATCGCATACTGCAGCGCGCAGTCGTAACACGACATGGCCGCTCCAATCGCTCCCCACGCAATGCCGTAGCGCGCCTGGTTCAAACACATCAGCGGAGATTTCAACCCATCGCTTTTCGGCAGCAGATTCGACTCCGGAATGTGAACATCCTGCAGAGACAGCCCCGAAGTCACCGAGGCCCGCAGAGACCATTTGCCGTGAATGTCGTCAGCCGTAAATCCGGCGCGGTCGGTCTCCACCAGAAATCCGCGGATCTTGTCGTCTTCGTTTTCCACCTTGGCCCAGATCACCGCCACGTCAGCAATCGTCCCGGAGGTAATCCACATCTTCTCCCCGTTCAGAACATATTCATTCCCAACCTTACGAGCCCGCGTGCGCATACCACCTGGGTTCGAACCAAAATCAGGCTCGGTCAGCCCAAAGCAGCCGAGCTTCTCGCCCCGCTGCATGGGAGGGAGCCAGGTTTGCTTTTGCTCTTCGCTGCCGAATTCGTAAATCGGATACATGCAAAGTCCCGACTGCACGCTCACGAAGCTGCGCACGCCGGAATCGCCGCGCTCCAGCTCCTGCGTCATCAACCCATATTCCACGTTGCCCATGCCGGCGCAGCCGTAGCCCTTCAGCGATGCGCCGAAGAAGCCGAGATCGGCCATCGGCTTCACTAGTTCCCGCGGAAACCGCCCCGCGCGATTGCACTCCTCGATGATGGGCACAAGATTGTCTTCGATAAACTGCCGCGTAGTGTCGCGCACCAGGCGCTCTTCTTCGGTAAGGAGCGAATCGTACTGAATAAAATCGACACCACGAAATTTGATGGCAGGCATGACGAATCTCCATTGCTATCGAATCGATCAGAGGGCAAACATATGACGGTAGCAGGCGCCGGGGAAATCGGTCAACGCGTGCCCACTCAGCAAGACAGCCGGCGCACCCTTACGGTAAAATAGACCACGAAGGACGAGGGGAATAGAAGCAAGACGCAGCTGCAGCTCTTCCGGGGTGGATTCTAAGTATTTCAGGTTAGGCCTTCCGGAAACATCCCATCCACACCATCCGCGCGAGAAAACAGGCGGATCGCTGCGCACATATTGAAAGAGATCAGGAGAAATGAATATGGCAGTAGGAGCGAAAATTGCAAAGACAGCCGACCGCAAAAAGGTCATGGACACCAGCAAGAGCACCGATTGTCCCAAGTGTGGCAAGTCGACCCGCATCGTCAAGCGCATGAAAGATCGCGAACGCGGTGTGCCCGGCGGAATCTACATTTCCTGCTCGGCCTGCGAGTTCTTCGAGAAGCTGTAGCGTCGAAGTTCTCTACACCGCGACTGTAACCGAAGTCTCCGTTCGCGTAACCGGCCGGTACAAAGTGTCGCGCTCAACCGGTTCGCGTCCAGCCGCGCGAATCAAGCGCTCCAACTCCTCACGTCGCATGCCCTGCGGAGTAGTCGCGCCGGCATCGTGATAAATCTTCTCCTCGATCACCGTGCCATCCATGTCGTCGGCGCCAAAGCGCAGCGAGACTTGAGCAATCTTCGCCGTCATCATCTGCCAGTAGGACTTGATGTGCGGAAAGTTATCCAGCACCAGGCGGCTGACGGCGATCTGCTTGATGTCGAGCATCCCGGTAGTCTTCGGCAGATGCTGCAGCGGCGTGTTATCGGGATGGAACGCCAGCGGAATAAACGTTTGAAATCCGCCGGTCTCATCCTGCAGAGCGCGCAGCTTGAGGAGATGATCCACGCGATCGGCATCGTTCTCCACATGTCCGTACAGCATGGTGGCGTTCGATTTCAATCCAATCTGGTGCGCCAGGCGAGCTGTATCGAGCCATTGATCGCCGTCGATCTTATGATCGCAAATAATGTGCCGCACTCGGTCAGCAAAGATTTCCGCGCCGCCCCCGGGCAGCGAGTCGACTCCTGAAGCCTTGAGCTGTTCCAGCGTCTCCCGAATCGAAAGCTTCGCCCGCTTCGACAGGTAAGCGACCTCCACCATGGTGAAAGCTTTGAGATGCACTTGCGGAAAGCGCTGCTTCAAACCCGAGCAAAGGTCGAGGAAGTATTGAAACGGTAGATCAGGATGCAGTCCACCTACTATGTGAAACTCGGTGACCGCCTCGCTGTATCCCGAAGCCGCCGTCTCGAAAGCTTCATCCAGAGCCATCGTATAAGCGCCAGGCGTATCTTTCTTGCGGCCGAAGGCGCACAACCGGCAGGCCGCCACGCAAACGTTCGTAGGATTAATGTGGCGATTCACATTGAAATAAGTCTTATCGCCATGCATCCGCTCGCGAACATGATTGGCCATCCAGCCCACGGCGAGAATGTCGCCCGTGCGATAAAGCGAGAGAGCATCGTCTGCGTTGAGCCGCTCTCCCGCCAACACTTTGCGGTGAATCGGCACAAGCCGCGAATCGTCAGTCTGAAATGAATGGTGATAATGTGAATCAGCCATCCTTCTGATGATATCGCAGGAGCACAGGAGAAGCCAAAAGCGCCGCCATCCCGGCGGCTGTCCGAGGGGGCGTCCCGCCCGCGACTCCGGAAGCCCGGCTCCGTCCTGTACAATTTTCCTTCCGATGCCCTCCCGCTCAAAATCCTGCCTGTGCGCCGCCGCAGCGATGCTGCTGCTTCTAACCGCGCAGGCCGAACCCATTGCCCAGCTGAAAGCCACCGACTATGTCAACGACTTCGCCCACGTTCTCGATCAGAACACGGTCGCGCAGATGGATGAAATCTGCCGCCAGATCGACGAAAAGGCGCACGCCCAGATCGCCGTCGTAACCATCCATTCGCTTGACGGCTCCGATATCGAGAGTTACGCCGTCGATCTCTTTCATCAGTGGGGAGTCGGCGCCAAGTCCACCAACCGCGGCGTCCTCATTCTTTACGCGATCGACGATCATCGTGCCCGCATCGAGGTCGGTTATGGCTTGGAGCCGATCTTGCCCGATGGCAAAGTCGGCGGCTTTCAGCGCGAAGCTATTCCCCTCATGAGTAGCGGCAGTTACAGTCAGGCGCTGCTCTTGGTCACGACGCGCGTGGCCAATGTGATCGCTCAGGATGCCGGAGTCCAGATCGCCACCCCGCAATTGGCTGAGCCTCCCGCCGAGCCAGCC
>Ga0074045_10001803_pt1 | contig 20321 bp, 17 predicted proteins | sample BogForMeECP23OM2_FD_94442 | JGI IMG/M metagenome (GOLD analysis project Ga0074045, IMG submission 94442) | Bog forest soil microbial communities from Calvert Island, British Columbia, Canada - Bog Forest MetaG ECP23OM2 | ecosystem: Environmental > Terrestrial > Soil > Wetlands ...
AATGCTGCACAGCCCGCATTACGATTTCAATGATGCCGTACTGCCGTTGGGCGCGAGCTACTGGGTGCGTCTTGCCGAATCGGTGTTGTCGCGAGAAGACGCGTCGGCGTAAGCCCCGGGGTTGCATTTTCGCTTTTCCCGTTCTTCGCTGGGATGCCCAGCTACCTCGGCGCTTGAAAGCTGCTGCTCACGCTCTTATTATCTTGTTACTGGAACTGAATGACGCGTTGCCTCGTTTACGGACGTCGCCCACTTCCCCGTATAACGAGGGTCGGGAACCCCTTGGCCAATCCGGAACTGCAACAGAGGACCAAAGTCATGAAACATCTCTTGAACGGCGTTGCGATTGTTGCCGTGCTCGCGATTGCCGCACCGGGCTGGGCGCAGCGCACCGGCCCGGGCGCCACAGCCCCCACCACGACCGGTCCGGGCGTCAATCCCCCGGGCGGGCCCGGCCCCTCTTCGCCGCTGTACAATCTGCCGGCGGGGTCCCCCGGCATACCCGGCACGCCGACATCAGGGTATCCGGGGTCGCCTGCGGCAGCGGTCTCTGGGGCCGTCCCTGGAGTTCCTGGGATGGCCCCTGGGATGGCGCCTGGGGCGATGACATCGGCGACGCCGCCGATGCACCGGCATCCCCGTCACCATGGCCATGTAGCCGCGCATCACACCACGCAAGGGATGCCCGTGAGCGGAAATCCCAACAACTCGGCGAATCAGATGAACGCTGACGAGCTGGCCCGCGTGCAGGCGGGTAACTTCTCCAACCCGCCACCTTCCGAGCTTCCCTATGCGGAGCCTTCAGGCTCCAACCCGGCGGTGGGCCCCGGCCGCGCCCAGCGCCGCGAAAGAAACCAGTAACCCGTCCGGGCGTCGCGTAGAAGAAGGGGGGCTCGGGAGGCTCCCCTTCCTGTGTATGGCCTCGCGCCTGAACCGCCCGAGGCTCTATCGTTACGAGTTGGCCAACGGACGGGCGGGTTACCCGTAGCATCGCTCTCGGCGAGGACCGGGGACAACCCGGAACCGTTTATCGTCGGTCCAAGACGGATGACGCTTAGACTAGCTGCCCTGCCGGGTCCGCTTGCGCTAAAGCGGCGCATCGGGGTCGGTCGACCGTCTCTCGTCCCTTCGAGGCGGCCGGGCGGTGCCCCACCTTCGCAGTGGCGCTCGTCATCTAGTCGGCTGAGCTGCCTTAGCGCAGCCTAGCAAGGGCATCCGCCCGCGGCTCTGGGGTCTGTTCACAGCTGAAACAAACCGCCAGGATGCGGCCGCGCTCGGACCTTCGGTGATCGCGGCGTCCGACCCCCTCTCTTGAGGTGATCCGAACCCGCTCATGCTCCACCACCGCCATCAGATTGGCGAAAATGCAGGCCGGGGGCTCCTGGCCGCGATCGTCGCTGTGTTCGCGATCCTGGTGAGCGGATGCGGTGAAGACGGTGTGATGTCGCGGTTCATGCTGAAGCCGGACCGCATCATCGTCGAGCGGCGCCCCGACCCTGTCTATGATCAGCTCTTTCCATATTACGTCGAACTCTGTGCGACGAGCCAATTCCGTTCCAAGATGAAGGGTGAGGGCGGGGTCGCGGGCCACGCTGTCATGTATATCAAGGGTGCCTGCAAGGACGAGGAAGCCCCCTTCCCGCAGCTGCGGCGCTGCCGCGTAGCGGCGACCGAGCTCGACGACCCCGAGCACGGCGCCGGTGTCAGCGTCGGCCGATGGTTTCGCAACGTCAATTGGGTTGCGGTCCCGGGCTACGAGCTTTTCTATCAGGGCAACCTCAAGAATGGCGAGCCTCTGACAGAGGCTCATTTCAAAGCCACAGTGCATGATGCCGTCGACAAGGGCGTCTACAAAGGCGTCGAGTTTCACGACGCCCCGAGTGTGGGTACAGGAGCGAGCGTCGAAGACTTCGTCGCAACCGAGGGCATCGGCACGGACCTGGCGCTTCAATTCGCGCGCTCGGTCTTTTGCGCGCGCCTTCCGGTGACCGAGCCAATGTTGGAGGAGATCATCGCATTCTTGAACGACAAGAACCGCGAATACGCCGAGGGAGAAGCCGACTACAATTGGAGCGTCTGGGCGGACAACTGCTCCCATACCTTGCGGAACGCCTTGGCGGCCGCAAACATCTGGTCGCCGCTGTCGGTGCGGGCTGTCAAGTTACGTCAAATATTCAACCTCGCCGTGCCCGCGAACGAGTTCGCGAACCTGGCCGCACTCGGTACCGAGGGGAATATAGCGGACTACCAGGAAATACAACGCGATGGACCGGAGCGAGATGCTCTCCACGAATTCCATTGGTTACCCACCCGGCACGGTGCGCTGCTGAAGACACTGCCGGTTCATGAACCGAACGAGCTTTACGATACGACCTTTCGACTCTTCACCCTTCAATCACCGTTCAGGATGGGAAGGACAGCGCACACGATCGAGTTGCTCTCGGACGACCGCTTTGTGAACCTGGCCGCGAACCTCCACTATTTTCAGGAAAAATACGACGCGATCCTGGCGGGTCATGACGAGCGCCGCGTCCGCCTCGCGAGCGTTCGCGGTACTCCGTACCGCCGGGTCGACCGTCTTCTTTACGACTATATCAAGGCACAGCGTGCTGAGGTCGAGACCATGCTGCACCGGTTTTCGACCAGCGAGGGGTCACCGGACGTGTCAAAAACCCAGTAGATGCGACCGAACATCGCCACTCCGGACCCAGAGTTCACGAAAATTACGCCACTCGGAAGCGACGTGCCGATTGCCCCTCGGGGATCGGCTGGCGGGTCTGGAAATACCTGAGAATTGCGAAGCAGGCGGCCGCGGCCGCGAGGTGCTTGAGCGTGTGTCCGCTCAAGAAGTGTCCGGCCGAATAAATCGCCGCATCGGTGAATTCAAACACCTTGGCGAGCGCGTAGAGTGCTCCGGCGACAATCCAGTAATGTGTGCCGGTGTACTTAGCGGGGTACAGCAAGAACAGCAATAACACTGCGAGGCCGGGGAAAAACTGCACCCAGAAGTAGAGCCGCAGATCGTCGGTCCAGCGCCACAGCAACAGGCTGAACAAGCCGATGGCGAGCGCCGGCCACAGCAGAATAGCTCCGGTCTTTGCGTTGACGCGCTCCTGGACGACGAGCGAGAGGATTGCCGCGAAGGCCAGCGTCATCGGCAGGCGATCCCAGAACAAGGTATCGTCGTTCGGATTCCAGTGGTAGTAGGACGAGCCGATGCCGGTCAGGAACACTCCCAGGAAGAAGACGACGGTTGCCGCATCGTCACGAAACCGCCGCAGCCCCACGGCACCGACCGCGAGAAACGGAAGATTCGAGACGACGTTCCAAAAGTTCGGGATGCCAAGTACGGTGCGCTGGTCGGCGAATTGGTGGTAGCTTTGATCCTGCGGAATCGGCGGCAGCAGCAGCAATCCTCCAAGTGAGATTACCATAAGGCCAACGAAGACCAGAACCGGGAGATTTGGCTTCGTGCCGTCGCGAACCATGCAGGCAATATACCACAAGCCAGACGCGGTGGACGAGTACTGTCGGCTGCGGTACAGCTGCGCTCCGAGCGTGACAGTGTCCAACTTGCTCCGGAAGTCGACTCGGGTTAAAAACGATCGTCAGAGTTTGGCGAGTCTCGCTTGCATCGCGGGAATGTTCTATGGCACGCAAACTCTCTATCGTCCTCGCCGTTGTTCTGGCCATTTTCGCCGCCTCGCCAATCTCGGCCACGCTCACGGTCGCGGCGGAGGCTTCCATGGTGGCGGGTTCGGGTTCCGTGGCGGCGGCTGGGGCTGGCGGGGCGGTGGCTGGGGTTGGGGCTGGGGTCCCGGTTGGGGTTGGGGCGGAGGCTGCGTTTGGGTCCCGGGATGGGGTTGGGTTTGGCGTTAGAGCCACCCTGCTCCCCGCCCTACCAGCATAAGGTTCCAAAACAGCGTGGAGTAAACACAAATGGCCGATCTCGTGGAAATCACCTTCCCGTCCGAGGAAAAAGCGGAGGAGGTTCGCCAGAAGCTGCTCGATATGCAGAAGGAGTATCTGATCGAGCTGAGCGATGCGGTTATCGCGGTCAAGCAACCCAATGGCCGTGTCAAGCTCAATCAGCTGTTCAACCCAACCGCGTCAGGCGCCGTCTCCGGAACCTTCTGGGGCGCGCTGATCGGTATGATCTTCCTGATGCCGCTGGCCGGTGCCGCCATCGGTGCGGCCTCCGGTGCCCTCGGCGGCAAGCTCTCCGATGTCGGCATCAATGACAGGTTCATGAGGGATGCCGCGCAAAGCCTGCAATCCGGCAATGCAGCACTCTTCCTGCTGGTCCGCAAGATGACGACCGACAAGGTTTTGGCGGCCTTGCAGGGCGAGGGCGGCACGGTGATCCGCACGTCCTTTGACGAGAGCAAGGAGGAGGCTCTGCGCGCGGCACTGGCAAGTGCCACCCCGTCCTCCTCGCCGCCTGCAGACTGACTGAAGGCCTGCGAGACGGGCGCCGCCGTCGCTCGTCGTGCCACCAATAGCCGCGGCTCAAGATCGTCTCAAGAGAATGGCGGTGAGAAAATACGGCCCTCTATGGAGTTGGTTGCTCCTGCTCGCCGTTGCCATTGTGCTGGCATCGTGTAAGCCGGACGCGAAAGTCGAAGCGCCCGAAATACGTCCCGTCCGGACGGTGACGGCGGCTAAAGGAGAGGTTGGCGAAACCGTGGTGTTGACCGGGCACGTCCAGGCCGAAAACGAGCCGGCGTTCGCCTTTCGCATCGGCGGGCGAATGATCGAAAGACCGGTCAATGTCGGCGCCCGGGTCGAGGCGGGCCAAGTGCTCGCCAAGCTCGACCCGGAGAACGAGCTCAATGAGCTGCGCTCTGCGGAAGCAGCTCTCGCTGCCGCGCAGGGACAATTGACTTACGCGCGCGGCGACTTCGAGCGACAACGACAACTACTGGCGAACGGCCACACACCTCGAGCCCGTTTCGATCAGTCACAGAACGCGTTGCAAAACGCGCAGTCTCAGGTCGATAACGCCGAAGCTCAATTGCAGATCGCCAGGGACCGCGTCAGTTGGACCACCTTGACAGCGGACGCTTCCGGAACGGTCACTGCCCGAGGTGCGGAACCGGGTGAGGTAGTGCAGGCGGGGCAAATGATCGTTCGGCTCGCCCGGGAGGGCGGGCGCGACGCCGTCTTCGACGTACCGGCGCAATTGCTCCGCTCGGCGCCGAATGATGCGCAAATCACGGTGAGGCTGACGGACGATCCCAGCGTGACGGCGATCGGTCGGGTGCGGGAGGTTGCGCCGCAGGCCGACCCCGTGACCCGCACGTTTGAGGTCAAGGTCGGGCTGAGCGACCCGCCGGAGGCGATGCGGCTCGGCGCGACCGCTACCGGCAGCGTCACATTGGAATCCGAACCGGTCATCTCGATACCGGCCTCCGCGCTGACCGAATTCAATCGGCAGCCGGCCGTCTGGATCGTCGATCCGAGAGGCCTCACCGTGTCTCTGCGAAACGTGGAACTGCTGCGCCACGACCCCGGAACGGTCGTCATTGCCCAAGGTCTCGACACCGGCGACATTGTAGTGACGGCAGGGATCCAGGCGCTTCATCCCGGCCAGAAGGTCCGGCTGCTCGGATCCTCCTCTTAGATGCAGTTCAATCTTTCGAAGTGGGCGCTCGAGAACCGCTCGTTCGTCGTCTATATGATGATCGCGGCGACGATCGCCGGACTGGCTTCCTTCTACCGTTTGGGGCGAGATGAGGATCCGCCCTTCGTCATCAAGACGATGGTCGTACAAGCCGCTTGGCCGGGCGCGACCTTAAACGACACCTTGCAGCAGCTTACTGACCGGCTCGAGCGCACGCTTCAGGAGACGCCGAGCCTCGATTTTCTGCGCAGCTACACTAGCCCCGGATTGACGACCATCTTCGTCAATCTGAAGGGCGAGACCCGCGCCGCGCAAATTCCCGCCATTTGGTACGACGTTCGCACCAGTATTGGCGATATGCGCCACACTCTCCCGGACGGCGTGATCGGCCCGGGGTTCAACGATAAATTCGGCGATGTTTTCGGAATCATCTACGGCATCACTGCAGACGGATTTACCCATCGCGAACTCAAAGACTACGCGGAGGATATTCGCTCCCGGCTGATGCAAGTGCCGGACGTGGCGAAAATCGAGATCCTTGGTGCTCAGGATGAAAAGATATTCGTCGAATTCTCTGTTCAGCAACTCGCCGGTCTGGGAATCGACCGGGCGGCTCTGACTGCCGCCCTGGCGGCACAGAACATCGTCAGCCCATCCGGGGCTCTGCAAACCGGCGACGAAACGCTCAAGTTGCGCGTATCGGGGGCATTCGAATCCGAGCAGGATATACTGGCGGTGAATTTCGTCGCGAATGGTCGCCTGATTCGACTGCGCGACATCGCCCAAGTTCACCGCGCTTATGCGGATCCCCCGCAGCCGATGTTTCGGGTCAACGGAAAACCGGCCATAGGTATTGCTGTCGCCATGCAGGAGGGCGGCGATATTCTGACCCTCGGCCGGAATATCGAGCAGGCTATGCGCGAGATCAGGGCCGATCTGCCGATCGGCATCGATCCGATCCTCGTGGCCGATCAGCCTTTTGTCGTCGACCACGCTATTCGCGACTTCACGACGTCGCTCTGGCAGGCCATCGTCATCATCATGGCTGTGAGCTTCGTGAGTCTCGGCGTCCGGGCCGGGGCCGTCATCGCGCTTTCGATCCCGCTGACGCTTGCCATCGTCTTCCCGGTCATGGAAATGACTGCTATCGACCTGCAGCGGATCTCGCTTGGAGCGCTGATCATCGCCCTGGGGTTGCTCGTCGACGACGCGATGACCACCGTCGACGTCATGACGTCCCGGCTCGCCGCCGGAGACAGCAAAGAGGAGGCAGCAACATTCGCGTACAAAACACTGGCGTTGCCGATGCTGACTGGCTCTTTCGTTACGGCCGCTGGCTTCATCCCGATCGGCTTCGCCAGGAGCTCGGCCGGCGAATACACCTTTTCGATCTTCGCTGTCGTGTCCTACGCGCTGGTGCTTTCCTGGATCGTGGCGGTTCTCTTTGCGCCGTTGCTCGGGGTGGTTCTGCTTTCCAAGCCGAAAGCGAAGCCGTCAGACAAACCCAGCGCGATCCTTGGCTACTTTCGCGGGTTTCTCGTTGGCGCAATGCGAGCACGTTGGGTCACTATTGGGGTGACGTTAGCGTGTTTTGTTGCGGCCGTTTTGGCAAGCCCGTTCGTCGCGCGAGAGTTCTTTCCGCCGTCCGATCGTCCGGATCTTCTGGTCGATCTCTCATTGCCGCAAAATGCCTCGATTTACGCCAGCGAAGAGGCGGCCGAGAGGCTAGACGGCCTGCTCAAGGGCGATCCCGATGTGAATCGGTGGAGCACCTATGTCGGCCGCGGCGCTATTCGCTTTTATCTTCCCCTCAACGTTGAATTACCGAATAACTTCTTTACCCAGGCTGTCGTCCTTGCCAAGGATGTGGCGGCGCGTGAACGGCTTCAGAAGAAGCTGGACGCAGCACTCGCGGAAAATTTCCCAAGCGCGGTGAGTCGAGTGTCGCCGTTGGGGCTCGGCCCGCCGGTCGGGTGGCCCGTGCAATATCGAGTGAGCGGTCCGGAGATCACCGAGCTGCGGGACATAGCACTGCAGCTCGCCCAGATCGTGGCAACCGATCCCGGCGCGAGGCATGTCAACTTCGATTGGATGGAGCCGGCCCGAATGGTCCGCATCCGCATCGACCAGGACCAGGCGCGGCTGCTGGGCTTGAGCTCGCAGGCAATTGCCGCTGTAATGAACAGCGTCGTGACCGGCACACCCGTCACGCAGGTCCGGGATGGCATCTGGCTGGTCGACGTTCTGACGCGAGCGACCGACGAAAATCGTCTGTCGCTTTCGACATTGCGCACTTTGCAGATTCCGCTCCCAAACGGACGCACCATTCCGCTCAGCCAAATCGCGACCTTCGATTTCGCTCAGGAATACCCGTTGATCTGGCGGCGTGACCGTGTCCCCACACTGACCGTGCAAGCCGATGTCGTCCCGGGGGTGGTGCCGGAATCCGTGGTCGACGCGCTGGCTCCGGCGGTCGCCAAGCTGAGTGTCAGCCTCCCGGCATCCTATCGGATCGCGGTCGGAGGCACAGTCGAGGAGAGCCAGAAAGCTCAGGCTTCCGTGTTCGCCGTCGTGCCTCTGATGCTGTTCGTGATGATTACTTTCCTGATGATCCAGTTAAGGAGTTTCAACCGCCTCTTTCTTGTGCTGAGCGTCGTCCCCATGGGCCTGGTCGGCATCGTTGCGGCGCTTCTCCTCTTCCACCAGCCGTTAGGGTTCGTGGCTATCCTTGGGATTCTGTCGCTGCTCGGCATGATTGCGCGAAATGCGGTGATCCTTATCGAGCAGATCGATTTTGAACTGGCGCAGGGCCTCGATGTTTGGAATGCGGTCATCGAGGCGAGCGTGTCCCGCTTTCGCCCCATTACGCTGACGGCAATATCCACGGTTCTCGGATTGATCCCGATTGCCGTGACGATATTCTGGGGCCCAATGGCCATCGCCGTCATGGGCGGTTTGCTCGTCGCGACGGTTCTGACCCTGATCTTTCTGCCGGCATTATATGTCGCATGGTTCCGTATCAAGGAGCCTGCTGCAATGGGGAGGACCGTCATGCCCAGCCCCACCGCAACGGACGTAGCATGAACCTGGCGGTGTTCCGGCCGGTGGTGGTACGGGCGCTAGGCTTCTTCGTCCTCTGGACGACGCTTACCGGCGGCAACTCGTCCGAACTTGCGGCCGGAGCCGTGGCGGCTTTTGCGGCGACCTGGGCCAGCTTGAGTCTGGTGCCGCCAGGCACGAGCCGCATGCGGCCCGCTGCTTTCGCCCGGCTCGCGCGGCGCTTCCTGTGCCAGTCCGTGATCGCGGGAGTTGACGTAGCGCGGCGCGCGCTCGATCCCCGACTCCCGTTGCATCCCGGCTTCGTGATCTACCCCGTACGCGTTCCGAGCGGTCCGGCACGGAACATGTTCACCACGTTGATGAGCTTGCTGCCGGGTACTGTGCCGATCGGCTCGGACGAAAAAGGGGACCTTCTCATTCATTGCCTCGATGTCGAACAGCCGGTGGCGGCGCAGCTCGCCGCGGAGGAAGCGCTGTTCGCCCGGGTCATCGGAGAGGCGCGCAGCCATGGCTGACTTCCTGCTCGCCGCCGCGGGTTTCGTGCTGGTGACGGTGGCGCTGGGCTTGGTCCGCATTCTGCGGGGACCGGGCGACGCCGATCGCATCATGGCGGCGCAACTGCTCGGCACCGGCGGAATCGCGGCGCTGCTGTTGCTGGCGGCGGCGATGAGCGTGCGTGCCGCGGTGGATGTCGCGCTGATACTAGCCCTGCTGGCGGCCTTCGTCACGGTCGCCTTCGTCAAGGGGTTCGTTCGCTCACAGGCAGACGGGGCGTGAGCCTCGCGCTCGACGCCTTGACCATCCTGGCGGTCTCGGCCGGCGCCTTCTTCTTCTTGGCGGGGACGGTCGGGCTGCTGCGATTTCCTGACGCGCTTAGCCGCCTGCACGCGCTCACCAAGGCGGACAACCTCGGCCTCGGCTTAGTCGTGCTCGGACTGCTGTTTCAGGCGGAAGGGCCGTTTGCGGCTCTGAAGCTCATCGGCGTCTGGCTCCTCACCTTGTTGGCAGGAGCCACCGTCACCCAGTTGATTGCGCGCACCGCCCGGCCGGGCGGGCCGCACGAGTGACGATCGCCTTGGCTTTCGACACCGGCCTCGCCGCATTGGTCGTCGGAGTGGCCATCTGGACCATCACCGCGCGCGAAGCATTCGCTGCAGTGGTCGGCTTCGTCGCCTACGGCTTGCTGCTCGCGCTGGTTTGGGTGCGTCTCGCGGCGCCGGATGTGGCGCTGACCGAGGCGGCGATCGGCAGCGGGGTAACCGGGGGGCTGCTGCTCGGCGCGAGCACCCGCTTGCGCCGCACCGAAACCCCCGCGGCCGGCGAGAAGCCTGGTGCAACCTTGCGGCTTGCGGCCGCTTTGCTCTGCACCCTTGTGTCAACGGGGTTAGCGGCGATCCTGCTGCTGTTGCCCGAGCCCGCGCCTACGCTCGCGCCGCAGGCGGCGGCGAACCTAGCGGCGACCGGCCTTGGCAATCCTGTCACCGCTGTCCTGATGGCGTACCGCGCGATCGACACGCTGCTCGAGACGGTGGTGCTCCTGCTCGCATTGGTGGGTGTATGGTCGCTGGCTCCAGACCACGTTTGGGGCGGCTTCCCCGGCCCCCGCCACCATGCTGACCCGGACGGGGTGCTGACTTTTATCGCACAGCTGCTGGTGCCGGTGGGGATACTCGTTGGCATCCACATCTTTTGGGTCGGTTCGGTTGCTCCCGGGGGCGAATTTCAGGGTGCGACGATCCTCGCCGCCATGTGGATCCTCGCCATGATGGCGGGACTGGTGGACGCGCCTCCGGTGAGCCGTTGCTGGTTGCGGCTCTTGCTGGTCGCTGGACCGGCGGTGTTCCTTGCTATCGGGCTGGCCGGCCTTGCGATGGCGGGAGCCTTCCTGGGCTATCCGGTAGACTACGCCAAGCTGCTAATTGTAACGATCGAGGTGCCGGTGACGCTTTCGATCGCAGCGACGCTCGCCGTGTTGGTAGCCGGTCCTCCGGAACGGGCGCCGCGGCGATGAGCAGCGTGACGGTGTATGGCTTGTGCAGCGCGGTGCTGGTTGGCCTGGGTCTGTTCAGCCTGATCGTGCATCCCCAGCCGCTCCGCAAGATTCTCGCCTTCAATTTGATCGGCGGCGGTGTGTTTTTGCTGTTCGGGGTCGTCGCCCGCAGAGGTGCCGAAGGCGGGTTTGGGGGCGACCCAGTACCGCAAGCGTTGGTCATCACCGGCCTCGTCGTCGCTTTCGCAGCGACGGCGCTGGCGGTGGCCCTGTTGCTACGGCTGTTTCAGGAGACCGGGCGGGCAACCCTACGGTCGGATGGCTAGCTAACCCTGATGCCGAATTCTACAACGGCGGGCGGTTTCCTCCTCGTTCTGGCGATCGTATTGCCCGTGGTGGGGGTGCTTCTGTCGCTGGCGCTCGGCGGGCGGCACGCGGAGCGCGTCGCGCTCATCCTGATGCCCGCCGGGCTCGCCGTCGCAGTGGCGATCGCCGCCGGCGTCTGGCGCACCGACAATGTGCTGCAGTACTTTGTCGGCGGCTGGGACCCACCGCTCGGCGTAGCGTTTCGGGCAGATGGGCTTTCCGCAGCAATGATCCTGACCGCAGCGTTGCTGATCTGCGGCATTGGACTGTTCGCGCGAACTCAGTTCCCGAGCCCGCAAGAGGTGGAAACGCGCGCGCCGCTGGTGTTCTGGACCTTGCTGCTGGCTGTTTGGGGAGCGCTCAACGCCGTCTTCATCGGCGGCGACCTTTTCAACCTTTATGTCGCTCTCGAGCTATTGACTTTCGCCGCGGTGCCGTTGGTCTGTCTCGATGGCCGGCCGGAAACGCTCGCGGCCGCGTTGCGTTACCTGTTGTTCGCATTGCTCGGTTCAATTCTCTATTTGCTCGGGGCGGTACTGCTCTACGGCGCCTACGGGACTCTTGATATCGTTCTGTTGTCCGGCCGCATCCATCCCGCGCCCGTGGCCTGGGTCGCGATCTCGCTGATGACGACAGGACTGTTGGCCAAGGCGGCACTCTACCCGTTCCACTTATGGCTGCCGCCGGCCCATGCCGGCGCTCCCGCCCCTGCCAGCGCCATATTGTCGGGGCTGGTCGTCAAGGCGCCATTCTTCCTCGTCGTCCGCCTGTGGTTCGACGTCATGCCCAGGATGCCCGAGCGGGCGGCGGCGCAGGTGCTCGGTATCCTCGGCGCCGCTGCGATCCTCTTTGGGAGCGTCGTGGCGCTCCGCCAGATGCGGCTGAAACTGCTGATCGCCTATTCGACGGTTGCGCAGATCGGCTACCTATTCCTGATGTTCCCACTCGCCGTCAGGCCCGAAACGGGCAATCCGTGGAGCACGGTCGCTTGGACTGGCGGCGTTCTTCAGGCCATCTCGCACGCTTTTGCCAAGGCCGCCATGTTCATGGCGGCAGGACTCATCGCCGAGGCACTCGGGCACGACCGGATTTCGGGGCTCGCCGGCATCGGCCGGGCCCTGCCGATAACCGTCTTTGCCTTCGGACTCGGCGGCCTTTCTCTTATGGGTCTGCCGCCCAGCGGCGGCTTTGTCGCGAAAGCGATGTTGCTGACGGCGGCGGTCGCAGCTGGCCAATGGTGGTGGGCCGTGGTCGTCCTGACGGGCGGGCTGTTGGCTGGTGGTTACGTGTTCCTTGTGCTGGCCCGAGCATTGAGTGATTCGAGTGAGCCTCTGACGCTGCTCTCAACCATATCTCCGAGCCGGCAGGCGGTGGTGGTGGTGCTCGCGCTATGCGCGGTGCTGCTCGGCTTTGTCCCGCTGCGGCCTTTGGAGTTGCTGCAGATCGGCCGCCCCGCCACCGTGGTAGTAGGCTTCCGGTGAAGGGCGGTCGCTCGCTGGCACCTTGTCAGCTGGCGTCGCCGGCCAGGATGATACTTGTTCGAGACTGCCGGTTATGACTGTCGCAGGGGCATTGCTTTTTGCTGCCCTGGCCGTGCCCCTCGCTATGCTGCTCGCCTGTATGTCACGGCGAGCGAGAAACCGCATGCCGTCGCTGTTGGCGCTGGCGCCGGCGCCAGCTCTAGTCGCGGCATTGCTGGCCCCTGTTGGCGCGACGCTGGTTCTGCCCGAACCGCCGTTCCGCATGACGCTGGCACTCGACGTGCCCGGGGCGCTGCTGCTCGGGGTCGCAGCGCTGCTGTGGATCGTCGCCGGCGGTTACGCCTCGGCCCATCTGCGCGGCGACCCAAATGCCGGACGCTTTGCCGAATGGTGGTTGTTGACCATGAGCGGCAACCTCGGCGTCTTCATGGCCGCCGATCTGGTGAGCTTTTATTTGACCTTCTCGGTGGTCAGTCTGGCTACATATGGTCTTATCGTACATGACGGCAAGCCGATTAGCCAGAGGGCCGGCATCATCTATGTGGCGCTGGCCGTGCTGGGCGAGGCCTTTCTGTTGATGGCTTTCGTGTTCATGGCGGAAGCCACCCCGAACGGCAGCCTGATGATCCGCGACGCCGTGGCGGCACTGCCGGCGTCGCCCTGGCGCGACACGGCGCTGGCGCTGCTGATCCTGGGCTTCGGGTTGAAGATCGGGCTCGTCCCGCTGCATGTCTGGATGCCACTCGCCTATACGGCGGCGCCGATCCCCGCCGCGGGCGTGTTAAGCGGTGCAGCGGTCAAGGCTGGGGTGATCGGGCTCATTCGCTTTCTGCCGTTCGGGGTGGCGATGCCGGAGTGGGGCGAAGCGTTGGCCGCCGCGGGGATGTTCTCGGCTTTCTATGGCGTTCTGGTCGGGATCACACAGGAAAACCCGAAGACGGTGCTGGCCTATTCCAGCGTCAGCCAAATGGGCCTAGTCGCCGCGGCGCTCGGCATGGGGCTGGCCACGGGCGATACCGGTGCGACATTGGGGGCGAGTTTCTCCGCGGCGTATCACGTGCTGGTCAAGGGTGGGCTGTTCCTCGCGATCGGCGTTGCAGCTACCGCTGGCGCACGTCTGTGGCCGGTGCTGATCCCGGCGGCGGTGCTGGCGCTGGGCCTCGGCGGACTGCCCCTTACCGGCGGTGCGCTGGCAAAGCTCGCTTTGAAGGCTCAGTTCGGCGATGGGGCTGTCGGTACCCTCGCGATTTTATCGGCGGCCGGGAGCACATTGCTGATGCTCCACTTTTTGCGCCGTCTGATACAAACCTCGCCTCGAGCCTCTGAGGCGGCACCACCGGCTGGCTTCACGTGGCCCTGGCTGATCATGGCTTTCGCTGCCGTGATTTTTCCCTGGATGCTCTATCCGGCGGCCGAGAGCCGAACTCTGCTCGATGCGCTCGCCCCTGGGACGCTCTGGGCGGCGTTGTGGCCGGTTCTGATCGGCGGGATGCTCGCCGTTGAGCTGCGTCGTTGGGAGGGCCGTCTGCCGCGCGTGCCGGAGGGGGATGTCGTCGTGGCCGGGGAAGCCGCAATACGCGCAACCGTCCCCTGGGGCAAAGCAATCGAGCGAGCCGACGGCTATCTGCGGCAATGGCCGGTGGCGAGCATATCGTTGCTGACGCTCGTCATCATTCTCGGCGTCGCAATGCTGGCCTGGGGCTGAACCCTGACTGGCGACCGAACGCTTCGCTTAGCGGCGGTGATCTGCGCAACGGTCCTCACGTTGGCGGGCCTGTGGGCAGCAAGTGCCGTGATGATACCGGTGGCTTTCGCCCTTTTCATCACAGCACTGGTCTGGCCGCTGCAGCGGCGGCTGCAGGCAGTCCTGCCACAGGTGGTCGCGGTCCTGGTAACCGCAGCCGTCGTCTTGCTCGCGATCGGCGGCGGCGGCTGGCTGGTCGTCTGGGGTTTCGGCGGGATCGCACAGTGGGTGATCGCCAACGCCGCGCGCCTGCAGGGCTTGTATATGCATGCGGCCGATCTGCTGGAGCAACGCGGCCTCTACGCCGCCGAGCTGTTCGCCGAGCAAGTCAATGTGCTGTGGCTCGTGCAGGTCCTACGGGCGATCGGCGGCAGCTTGCAGGGCGTTCTCACCTTCACCGTCGTGACCTTCGTCTTCGTCATTTTGAGCCTACTTGAGGTAGAGGCGCTCGGGCGTCGCCTTCGCCGGATGGGCGCCGGGCAGTTTGGCACGGCCGCGATCGAAGCGGCGGCGGAGATTGCTGCGCGATTGCAAACCTATATGCTCGTTCGCTTTGCCATGAGCGTGCTGACGGGGCTCGCCTTCTGGGTCTTCACCGCTGTCGACGGGCTCGATCTGCAACGTGAATGGGGCGTGATCGCTTTCGTCCTGAACTTCATACCCTTTATCGGCTCGTTCGTCGCCACCCTGTTGCCGACCCTGTTTGCGGCCGCCCAGTTCGAATCGCTCTACGCCGCTCTCGTCGTATTTATCGGCCTCAACCTTCTTCAGTTCGTGATCGGCAGCTACATCGAGCCCCGCGTGGCGGGGGCTGCAGTATCCGTCTCCCCTTTCATGGTATTGTTTGCGGTATTCTTCTGGGGCATGCTCTGGGGTGTGGCCGGCGCCTTCATCGGCGTGCCGATCCTGATCGCGCTCGCAACCGTCTGCGCCCGGCATCCACCGGCCCGCCCGATCGCAGTCCTGCTTTCGGCGGATGGCGCGACGCAAGTGAAAACCGGCGTGTGACTTACAGGACCCAAGCTGTGGACGGATGGATGCGCGCGATCATGCGCAGGTTGCGGGCGTTGAGTGCGAGCGCGGTGCTTACGCTCGGAGCCTGCTCCTTGTTGTCCGTGCCAATGAACGAGCCGCTGCACTCGGCCGCCGGGAATACGGAATATCGCCTGCTCGACGTGAACCGCGTCGGCGGAGCCGAAAGCGCGCTGGTGCTGGTGGCTCTCTCAGGCGGAGGCAAGCGTTCCGCTGCTTTCGGTCACGGCGTGCTGCGCGGGATGCGGGATATCCATGTGCGGCCGGAGGGGAAGGACAGCACGCTGCTCGCCGAGGTAGACCTGCTCGCCGGTGTCTCTGGCGGAGCCTTTCCCGCGGCACATTTCGGCCTGTATGGCGAGGCATCGTTTGAGACCTTCCCGAGCGAGTTCCTCTACCCGGATGTCGAGGCTTACATCTGGGGCACCTTCCTATTGCCCTGGAACTGGGACTGGCTGTTCAATCCGGTGGTCGGCACAAACGACCGGATGACGCAGGTCTACGACCGGCTGATGTTTCGGGGTGCGACCTTTGCGGATCTCGCCCGGCGCGGTCGCCCTCAGGTCAGCATCAACGCCACCGACATCAGCTTTGGCCTCCCGTTCGGCTTTCTGCCGCAGACCTTCGACGTGATCTGCTCCGATCTCGCCGGCCTGCCGGTCGCCCGTGCGGTCGCCGCCTCCAACGGGTTTCCGGTGCTGTTCGGCCCGGTAACCTTGCGCAATTATCGCGGGCCGGAGTGTCCTCTGCCACCTGCAGTGTCGCAGCTTGTGTGGGAACGCGCCCAAAACGACCTGCGTGCCCGCACCTTGCTCGAGACCCTGTACCGCTATTCCGATCCAGAGCAGGTCAGGTGGATTCATCTGATGGATGGGGGGATTTCAGACAATCTGGCTTTGCGGGTGCTGCTCAACGACATGTTGCTGATGGAGACTCAGGCGGAGCGCGTCACGGCTGGTCTGATGCCGGTGCGCCGCGTGCTTGTGATCAGCGTAGACGGCCAAGCGGCGCCGAACCCAGCGTGGCCGCAGCAGCGCACGGTCAGCGGGCTGGGGCAGATTGTCTCGGCCGCCACCGGCGCACAGATCGGCGCCTACAACCTCGAGACCCTGATTGCCGTCAAGCACACGGCCGACGACGTCGTCGAGGAGCTGCGCCAGATGCGCTGCCGTCGAGGCCGTATGATTATGGGCTATCCGTGCGACGATGTGGCCGGGCAGGTGGTGCGCGTAAGCCTCTCCGATTATGACGATCCCGAGACGCGCGCGCGGCTTCTTGCGATCCGCACCGGGCTCACGCTTCCGCGCGATCAGGTGGATGCGCTTGTAGCTGCTGGCGAAGCGATGATCCGCCGTAACGCCGGCGTGATCGCGGCGTTCCTCGAATCCGGACCGCCTACCGCGATGATTACTCGCCGGCAATGATCACGGGCTCAGAGGCTTTCTGCTTGATGAGATCGACTTGCCATGAACGCTGATCTGGTTTTGGTTCTCGGTCTAGAGGCACGCCTGCTGCTGGGCTTGACGATGCGGTGGAAAAGGGCTCGGCGCAGTGGTCGAGGCCGTCGCACCTCATCAATGTCAACAGCGTGGTTCTCACCGATCAGGCTAGACCAGGATTAACCGAGCTGCCAAGGTGGCGCCGATTGAGAGGCGCCATTCCGTTTCCCATCCGAGAGGAACGATGCCCGTGCCAACCGTCAAAGCCGAGACCTCCCACCCCGATCTCGTTCTTATCGATTTCGCACTGCAGGGTGGCGGCGCGCACGGCGCCTTTACCTGGGGCGCTCTCGATCGGCTGCTGGAAGAGCCCTGGCTGCAGATCGACGGCATTTCGGGGACCTCTGCGGGGGCGATGAACGCCGCCGTGCTTGTCGACGGTCATGCCGAGGGCGGGGCGGATGCGGCGCGTTCCGCTCTGGAGAAATTCTGGCGCAGAGTCTCCCGAGCAGCTTTGCTGAGCCCGCTACGCCGCGGCTTTCTCGACGTGCTCCTCGATCGCTGGAGCTTGGACCATTCGCCTGTCTTCGTCGCGATGGACATGATGGCGCGGCTGTTCTCGCCCTACGATCTGAACCCCGGAGGGTTCAACCCGCTGCGGCAGATCCTTGCGGAATGCATCGACTTCGAGCGGCTCGGGCGGGCGCCGATAAAGTTGTTTGTCACCGCCACAAATGTCCGTACCGGCCAGGGCCGGGTGTTTCGCAACCGTGAGATCACGCCCGACGTGCTGCTCGCGTCAGCCTGTTTGCCGACCATGTTCCAGGCCGTCGAAATTGAGGGGGATAATTATTGGGATGGCGGCTACTCCGGCAACCCCACCATCACCCCCCTAGTGCGGGAATGCAAGTCGCACGATACAATTCTTGTGCAGATCAACCCCGTCGAACGCCCGGGCACGCCGAAGACCGCCCGGGAAATTCTCAATCGCCTCAACGAGGTCTCCTTCAATGCCGTCCTGCTGAAGGAGTTGCGCATGATTGCACTGCTGCGGCAAGTCGGCGACCCTGGCGATACTGAAGGCGCTCTGTGGGCAGGCATGCGCATTCACCGCGTAGCGAGCGACCTAATGGTCAACCTCGGCTACTCCTCGAAACTCAACGCCGAGTGGGATTTCCTGTGCATGCTTCGTGACGTCGGGCGCGGCGCCGCGGAATCGTTCCTCGCGGCCCATGGCGAGGATTTGGGCCACCGTTCGTCCTATGACCTCGACGTACTGCTGAAGAGCGTGTGAGGCGATGGGACTGCTTGGTATCCTGCTCGGCCTCGCGCTCCTCGTCTGGCTCGCGTATCGCGGCTGGAGCATCCTGCTGCTCGCTCCCGGGGCGGCGCTTATCGCCGCCGCGTTCGCCGGAGGGCCAATACTCGCCTACTGGACGCAAACTTTCATGGACAGCGGGTCGCGATTTGTCGCGCAATTTTTTCCGTTGTTCCTGCTTGGGGCCCTGTTTGGCAAGCTGATGGAGGACAGTGGTTCCGTCGCGGCGATTGCCGATTTTATGACGAAACAGCTGGGACCGCAGCGCGCGATACTCACGGTCGTACTGGCCGGCGCCCTGGTCACTTACGGCGGTGTCAGCCTGTTTGTCGCGTTCTTTGTGCTCGCCCCAATGGCGCAGGCCCTGTTCCGCACCGCGGGAATTCCCAATCGGTTGATGCCCGCGGCGATCGCCCTGGGAACGTCCACATTTACGATGTCGGCGCTGCCGGGAACCCCGGCGATTCAGAATGCGATCCCAATGCCGTTCTTCGGCACGACGCCGCTGGCGGCACCCGGTCTCGGCATCATCGCGTCCGCGATCATGCTTGCTTTCGGCCTGTGGTGGCTGGAACGCGCCGAAAATGCCGCTCGCCGCAGGGGCGAGGGCTTTGGGCTAGCCTCCCCCGTTCCCGTCGATGAAGCCGCCGAGGACGAAACCGTGCGCCAGCGCGCCACTTCGGCGCGCGAATTCGACCCCCCGGAAGTCCATCACGGTCGCCGGAGCCGCGAGGCGCCGCCGATCGTCCTGGCAGCATTGCCGCTCCTCGTGGTGGTGAGCGTCAATGTGCTGATGTCGCTGGTCATCCTGCCGCGCCTCGATGTTTCGTTTCTCGCCGAGGAGCGGTTTGGCGCGACCTCGCTCTCTGCCGTCGGCGGTGTGTGGGCGGTGGTGATCGCGCTTGCCGCCGCCCTCGTAGCTGTCATTGCCGTCAACCGGCGGCGCTTGCCGGGTCTGCGCGAAACCATGGATGCCGGCGCCAACGCGTCGGTTCTGCCGATTTTGAGCGTCGCGAGCCTCGTCGGCTTTGGCGCGGTGGTCGCAGCGGTGCCGGCGTTCGCCATCGTGCGCGAGTGGGTGCTGTCGATCGAGGGCGGCCCTCTCGTCTCGCTGGCTGTGGCCACCAATTTGCTCTCCGCCCTGACCGGTTCCGCCTCGGGCGGGTTGACGATTGCGCTCGACGCGCTGGGCGCGGCTTACATGCGCCTAGCCAGCGAACACGGCATCGATCCGGCGCTTTTGCATCGCATCGCCGTCATGAGCGCCGGAACGCTCGACAGTCTGCCGCAGAACGGCGCGGTCGTAACCTTGCTGGCGGTGTGCGGGTCGACGCATCGAGAGAGCTATTTCGACATCGTCATGGCCGCGATTGTCGGGCCGATCATAGCGCTTGCTGCGGTGATTGTGCTCGGTTCCGCGTTCGGTTCCTTCTGAGACAGCAGCCAGCTTGTGATAACGACACTTGCCATCGTTCAACCGATCGGCGATCGGTTCTTGATCGTCAACGGGGAAGGGCAGTCATGACATTGAGAGGATGGACCGTCGGCGCGGGACTGGTATTGTTCGTAACTTGTGCGCCGCACGCTGCCACCGAGGCGAACCACAACCCTTTTGAGCAGCCGTTAGCGCTTCAATCCAAGAAGTCACAAGTCCCCGATTGCCGCGGAGTGCAATCGTAAATTGCGCGACTGATCGCTCTCCGACGTACCTGCAGCAAATCTACAGTAAAGTCTCTCCTTTAGGTTGCAACACTCTCTCCGGCCTGGCGCGTCAACCGCAGCGCGTTTGGCGAAAGCCCATCATGCATTGGCGCCTCATTGGTCTAACCGACGGCCCGTTGAGGAGCCGTAATGACGGGGAGTATGCAATGCAAAAGAGGCAATTTTAGGATGGTTGTCATCGCAACAAACTGCCGCTCCTTCACGAATTCTCCCGATCCGTGGCTCGGGTCACCTCGGTGGATTGTTTAGCCGAAGAAGTGGAGTTGGAACTCGCAACAGCTAACACGGAGCTCGTCATCTCGGGTAATCTTCTATCTTGGTCATCTCGGGTAATCTCCTCTCTCCGAATGGCTCAGAACGCTAAATCATGAAGCACTTGCACTGAGGTGGACCCGGAAGATGAGACAGTTGGTTAAGGTGGATCCCTGCCCCTAGAAAGCGCTGATGGCGCAGGAGCAGGACATGAAGCAGACACGGAAGCAGCACAACGCGGCGTTCAAAGCGAAGGTGGCGCTGGCGGCGGTTAAGGGCGAGCGGACGGTGGCT
>Ga0074045_10001804_pt1 | contig 20319 bp, 18 predicted proteins | sample BogForMeECP23OM2_FD_94442 | JGI IMG/M metagenome (GOLD analysis project Ga0074045, IMG submission 94442) | Bog forest soil microbial communities from Calvert Island, British Columbia, Canada - Bog Forest MetaG ECP23OM2 | ecosystem: Environmental > Terrestrial > Soil > Wetlands ...
ATCACCAAACTTCCTAGGATTTCAACGCCCTTTCCCAACGAACATGTCCTTGATTTAGCAATCGCTGATCCCGTCCGCATCTTCGGTCACTGCTAAACAAACCCAAATCTTGAGGCATCTGTTCCGGTCTCGTTGCCACAATGAAGCTCCAAAAAACGGTAAAGCCGCTTACTCTCGAAAGAGTAAACTGGCGGGATGGACGGGACTCGAACCCGCGACCTTCTGCGTGACAGGCAGACGCTCTAACCAACTGAGCTACCACCCCGTGAGCCGAAAGAAGGGTTAACTTCCCTTGGACAATCGCATCGGTCAAGAGGGAATTCCAAGGCGCGTTCTCCAATCCACATTCATCGCGGCCCCGGAAAGGCGTGCGCAGCTGCGGACCGGGAGGCCCGGAAAACGGAACAGGGGGGAAAAAGGCCGCCCGCGCGAAGCGGGCGGCCGTGACTCTGGACAGACGTCCCCGGATATCTGTTACGGGGCGTAGGTGATGGTACGCGTGCCGGCGACCGCGCCGATCGTGATCGTCGTGCCCTGCGTGAAGCCCGCAGGATACACTTCCTTCGCGACCGAGTTCAGCGCCTTCACGTACGACGTGGGTCCGAGCAAGTCGAAGAGCGTGACCGTCGAGACGCCGTTCTCAAGGTAGTACTGGTCGGCGCCGGCCGAGAGCTGGCGGGCGTTGTTCAATACGGCCTTGTCCTGCGAGTTTGTCCGGACCTTCTGAAAGGCGGGAATCGCCATGGCGGCCAGGAGGCCGATGATGACGACAACTATCATGATTTCGACAAGGGTGAAGCCCTTGGTATTGTTGCCTATGATTTTCATTTGTGGACCTGTGGACTTATTGCAGATCGTTAATGTTTAATTCTTAACGCCTTGCGGTGACTCGCCCATCTAACACCGTGATTCAATCCATTGAAAGAATAACCCACCCCAATGGGTATAACCGCTTACATTCGCTGAATAATTATCCTTTAATCATTACGCTGCAAAAGGATGACCAACGTATGAAAACGGTAAAACTCCCGAGCTCACCGTAATTGTGGCTCGGGTACATGGAATCAGGAGCACCCAGGAGTTCGAGAGACAAAAAAGCCGCCCGCGTCATGCGGGCGGCTTGGAATCTGGAAACAACTCCCCGAATGCCGATTACGGGGCGTATGTTATCGTGCGTGTGCCGGCGACCGCGCCGATCGTGATCGTCGTGCCCTGGGTGAAGCCCGCGGGATACACTTCCTTCGCGACCGAGTTCAGCGCCTTCACGTAAGAGGTGGGTCCGAGCAAGTCGAAGAGCGTGACCGTCGAGACACCGTTCTCGAGGTAATACTGGTCGGCGCCTGCGGAGAGCTGGCGCGCGTTGTTCAGCACGGCCTTGTCCTGCGAGTTTGTCCGGACCTTCTGGAAAGCAGGGATCGCCATCGCGGCCAGGAGGCCGATGATGACGACTACGATCATGATTTCGACAAGGGTGAAGCCCTTGGTATTATTCTTATTAATATTCATTGGTGAACCCGCCGAGTTGATGGTTATCTGTATTGTTTTAATTCTTAGCTGTTTGCTGCACTGGGCCCACCAAGACAATCCACCGTCAACATAGGAAGTTTATTGTGCCAGAATGAGTAATACTCCCCAGTGCCAGAAATATGCAGGTCGATATCTATTTAATTGGCGGTAAATTAGATAAGCACGAATCTACGAATTCCAGGGTTATGCGGCTCATCCGCCATCGGGCCGGTTAAATGCGCGTTGGCGGGCACCGCCGCCGCGCGAAAGCCCGAGCGCTCGCGCACCTCCGGGATTTCAGATGCCCCGGGACTACGGAACCTCGTAAACCTCGACGAGCGATATGCCGGTATCGCCGCTCGCACCCGAAATCCCGGCGGTGTAGGCGCCAGGCGGCAGGGTCATGAGGATCGCTGAATCCGCCGTGGCCGAAGTGCCCCAGGAGAACGCACCGACTGACGCCGCAGTAGCCGCAATCTGGGCGTCAGCCTTCCAACCGGCGTTGCTTCCGATCAAAGTGGATGTCCCGTCGCTGTTGAGGCGGTAGAGTTGCAGCAGTGGGTCCGCCAGCGCGCCGGAGACGCCAAGCTGGCCGAGCGCGGGCCCAGATCCGCGGACAAGCACGGTCTCAGAGGTCGTGCCGCCAATCACAAAGCCGGCTATAAGTTCGCCGGCTCCCGTGCCGACTTGGCCCCGGCCCGACAGGTTGATGAGGCGCGGCGTCGTAGCAACACGGGACCCGGCTGGCTCCGCATCGTAGACCTCGCCCAGCGCAACCCCGGTGTCCCCGCTTTGGCCGTAGATTACGGCCGTGAAGGGCCCCGCGGCCAGGGATGTGTAAACCGCTGAATCCATGCTGGCGTCGTTGTTCCATGGAAACGCGCCGACCATGGCCGCCACCGAGGCGACCTGCGAGTCCCCCGCCCACGAGCTGTCCGCCTCGAGGAACCCGCTCGGGCCGAAAAGCTGGAGCTCGGGATCAGCCAGAACGCCGGAAATGCCGAACTGCGCGAGAGCCGGACCAGATGCGCGTACCAGCACGGGGTCTGAGCCCAAAGCGCCCTGCCCTCCGACCACGAAGCCGATGATCAAGACGCCGTTCCCCGTTCCGACAGCGGACCGGCACGAGATGTCGACGAGCCGCCCGGCGTCCTCCGTGGCGTTGACCGCGAGCGTCGCCGCGTTGCTCGTCACCGAGTTTCCGAAGCTCGTGACAACGCACGAATACGAGCCCGCGTCCGCAGCCGACGCCCCGCCGATGATCAGCGTCGACTCGGTCGCCCCGGAGATTGCCGCGCCCCCAAAGGCGCCGTTCGACACAGGGCTGCCGTTTAGCATCCACTGGTAGGTCGCGGCGGGAACCGAGGACGTCGCGCTGAAGACCGCCGTCCTGCCATCCGCGACGGTTTGCGAGGCGGGCTGGACCTGAAACACCGCGGCAAACGGCCCGGAGACCGTCGCGCTCGTTCCGACGGCCGTGCCCGAAGAGTCGAGGGCCACGACCTGAATGTTGCTCGCGGGCCCCGGGATCGTGATCACCGTGTCCAGTCCGTTCCAGGGCGCCGTCCCGGCGAGGCCCAGGCTGCCCGCCACGGCGCCCGCCAGAACCTGCCACGAGGCGACCTCCGTTGCGCCGTTCCAGATAGCGTGCACGGCTATCGATCCATCGCCATTTTGGAGCGCCAGCGCCGTCGGGGCAGTCGACGGGTTGCCCACCCACGGGTAACGAAAGCCGCGGTAGGAGCCGTACCCCTTCGCCTCGCTCGCGTCGAAGACCAGCTGCCCCGAGGGGTCGAATTCGGAGATCCTCCCGAGGATGCCCCATTCCACGAACGTGTCGCCATTGTCGAGCGCCTGGGCGTTGCCCTCCGCCAGCGCCGAAAGCTGCGCCGGGTGCACGATCGAACGCGCGATGGTCGCCGTCATCGCCGAGTCGTCATGGCTTACCCAAAGAACCCGCGAGTACGGGAGCACGGGCACGCCGTCCGACTCGTTGTCGAAGATCCGGATCGTCTTCGCGTCGACCGCCTCCACGTCGTGCTGCCAGGCGAACGGGAGGCCCGGGCCCAGCGCAAAGTCGCTCCTCTTCCCCCCGAGCCGCCAGATGATAGCGCCCGAGGTGCGGTTGACCTTGTAGACCGCCCACGTGTGCCGCGACGAGATGAGCAGGTTGCCGTCGGTGTCGAGCTTCACCGAGTTGATGTGGAAGTAGTCGTAGGGAATGCCCGAGGACGGCGGCGGGAGCGCGGCATAGCTCTCGCTCAGCGCTATGTCAGTAAGGCTGTGCCATTCGAGGAGGACCTTTCCCGTGACGACATCGATCTCCTGGACCACACCCTCGGAGACCGTCCCGTTTGTCGGGCCTCCCACCGAGGAGAGGTCGGCCTTCAAGTTGTTGTAGATCGTGATCAGGGCCGTGCCCTGGGGCGTCAGCTGGAATTCGTGAATGTCGGCGTTGTAGCCGTTGCCCGCCTGGACGGTCGCTATCACCTTGTAGGTGCTGTCGGCGATGTAGTCGGTCGTGTCGCCCGCGTTGGTGTCCCCGTAGGTTATTCCCTGAGACCAGGTGAGGACGGGATTCCCCTGGTAGGTCTGGACCCGGAAGTCCGTGGCCATGTTTCCCGGCGTCGGCAGGAACCATACGACGCGGCCCTGATTGTCGATGATCTCGGGGCCCTGGACCTTGGCGGGCGCGCCGATGTCCTGCGGCCCCACGAAGATGAAGCCTTCGGCGAGCGACCCGCCGTTCTCAAGGATCGTGACCGCGGGCGGCGACGCCGTCTGCCCCGCGGCGCCCGGCGCAAGATTGAAGCCGAAAGCCAGGAGGACCGTTGCCGCGCCAAAGCGAACCAGGGTATTCGCCCTTGCGGCGGTGCGCAATTTGTTAGGGTGTTCTTCCAAACTGTGTCACATATAGACGTCAAATTCCCCGTTTGGATTTCAATATTCTTGAGGTCGGCACTCCCGCATTCATAAGTTATTTGATGACAATAGCCTTAGAATAGAGAGATTTCGCGCTGCAAAAGCAAAGGCGCTCCGGATGCAACCGCCGACAAACCGCTCCAAGCCAAGAATCCGCTGGTTTTTATGTGGACAGGAATCCTGACATGGCTCGACGCCTCGCCGGTGCGCTACGCGGCTGCGGCATGGGCCGTTTTTGCCGCTACCGCCGCAGCTGCAGCAGCCACCGCCGTGCCGTGGGGAACCCGGCGATGGTGGAGAAGCCCCGCCCTCTTCGCCGCGCTGGCCCTTCTCAGCATCGCGGCGTTTCGCTGGCCGCTGCTGTGCGACAACCGGGAGCTTCAGGATCCCGACGAGAGCCAGATGATGTCGGGGGCCCTCACCTTGAACCACGACCCGCTGTACTGGAGGTCGGTCGACGGGCAGACGCGCGGGCCGATGGACGACTGGCCCCTGCTTGCTATGCTTCGACTGTCGGGCCGCCTGGACTACACGGAGGCCCGGCTAGTCAGCGTCGTCCTGTCCTGGGCCTGCGTCATGTGCGCGTGGCTGGCCCTGCGCCACATCTTCACGGACCAATGGGCGCGGCTGCTGGTCCTGCCCCTTCTCGCGGTGCACGCGTTCTCGGACTTCTGGGCCTTTGTCCAGTACGGGAGCGAGCACGTGGCCGACGCGCTGGTCGCGCTCGCGAGCGCGTTCCTGCTCGCGGCATGGCGCCCGGCGGAACCAACGCCGAATCCGCTCAGGCTGTTCGTCGCGGGCCTCGCCCTCGGGGCGGTTCCCTTCGCCAAGCTCCAGGGCGTGCCTATCGCGGCGTGGGTGGCGGCCTTTGGCGCGTGGCACGTCGTCATGTCGCCAGGGGCCAGCCGCCGCTCCCTCAACCTTATTCCATTCCTCGGCGGCGCCCTGGTCGTCCCGCTCGCCCTGCTGTTCTGGATCGCGCGGCGCGGCATTTGGGGCGACTTCAGCGCGGGCTATATTCGGGACAACATCCGCTATGCGGGGGACCGCTGGTTCTCGTGGGCGCAGGCACCCGCCAAGCTGAAGGAGCTTTGTGAGCAGGCGCCGGGCGGCCAGGCGTTCCTGCTCGGGGCATCGGTCGCGGCGGTCCTAGCCCTCATCGCGATCCCGTTCCTAGGCCGGCCGCACAGGCGTTGCGTGGCTTTTGCGCTGGGCCTGTCCGTCGCTTCCGCGTACGCAGCGATGGCGCCCGGCAGGATGTTCCAGCATTATCTTCAACTGTTGTTTTTCCCGGCTGGACTCCTTCTTGGAATCACGGCCGGCGCCGCGATCGAGGCAGTGCGCGGGACGCCTGCGATCCGGACCGCGGCGCAGTCAGCGATAATTGCCGCATTCCTTGCGCTTGGCTTGGCGCCGCAGGCTATCTGGCGCTCTCGCGAGGGCCAGCCCAGCCCGGGTCGCTTTGTTGCCACCGGGGGAGCCCTCCAGCGGACGGCGGTCGCCGATGCAATCCTGACGCACGCCCGCGCCGGCGAGCGTCTGGGGATCTGGGGCTGGGGTCCAAGATTCTGGGTTCAGACCGGCCTCCTCCAGGCCACGCGAGACGGGAACACCAGCCGCCAGATCGAGGAGGCCCCGAAGGAAGGCCGCTATTACCGGGATCGCTACATGTCGGACCTGATGAAGAGCAGGCCCCCGGTCATGATTGACGCCGTCGGCGACGGAAATTTCTCCTATCACGACAGGGACGCCGAGGGCCACGAGACCTTCGGAGCCCTGGACAGCTTCATGAGGGCGAACTACCGCCAGGTCGGCGACATCGAGGGGACGCGGATCTACGTCCGCAACGACCGCGATTGACGCAGGCGAAACCTGGGCGGCCCGCCTCCCCCGCATATGCCTGCTGGGACCGAACAGGATCAAAACCCCGGGCGAACAAGCGCGACCCTAGTCGGACCTATCCTCCTAGCCACATTTGCCAAACAAATTGGCACTTGAGGAATCGGTCACCTTCTGGATCGAGCCCGGACCTGCACTGACGCCGCCGGCAGTGTTGGTGGGGCCGATGCCATCGCCCATCGCACCTAGGTTGAGCTGCGAGGCATTTATCACTGGAACGTGCGCTCCACCCTTGGGATTCTTCCTTGATTTCAGATCCCTGAACTTGCCGTGAGCGGTTCCATCAGCCGCCTTCTTTGATGCGCTCATGGTATTCGAATTGCCGACGTTGTGAGTCTTGGCCCGACGCGGGGAGGTTCTGACTCCCCGCTTAAATCGAGTCCCGTCGAGGGAGTCCTCTGAGTCGCCGCTTCGAAGCGTCAAGAACCAACATGCAAGTTACTAATATTGTAAACTAGTGATTTTGCGATTCTGCCGAGGGCCTTATGCGAGGTCGATGGAGCCGATTCCCCCCGCAACCTTTTCGCTTGCGCCAAGACAATTGCATCCTCTTGAAATGCAATTACAAGCTGTTGTAGTTCAGCTCGATAGAGCAATGGTCCTCCAATGTTGAGGCGGAGCTCTCTCGTTAGTGGGCGAGAATCATCCTGAGCGCCTTCTCAAAGCCAGAAATTGCCTTCCTGGGTACGGGACAATTCCAGAGACATCCCCGAGAAAGCCCAGGTTTTCTTACCGGATTACACAAACGGGCCATTCAAAATGGAGTTAGTTGCATCTTAGCCCCCGATGGCCCCGAGGCGTTTGCCTCGGACAATGAAACCGCGGCTTGATTCTCTCGATTCTCGACGACCGCGCCGTCGCCTGACAATGCTGCGATGCCAATCCAGGCAAGACCCTCGCCGTTCAACCCAAACCGAGTCGAGAGATTGGACCCCACAAATCATTAGCTACAGCCCATCAATATCCCGGCTATTTGGCATCGATTATCGCGCGCTAAAGGCATTCCGGGTAGGCCTCGCTCTTCTGGTCCTAGGCGACCTTTGTGCCCGCTGGCCGGATATAGACGCATTCTACACAGATGCTGGTGTTCTGCCGCGATCGCTGCTTCGGATTCAAACACTGCGCTTCTCATTTCACGCGATGGTGGGTGGCAGGCGAAGCGAGGAGATCATATTCCTGCTTGCAGCGGCATTCGCACTCTTGCTGTTGATCGGCATCTGGCCGCGCCTCGCGGCGTTTGCCTCTTGGCTCCTCCTCTCGTCATTAGATGCCCGGAATCCCTTGGTGCTGAATCACGGCGATGAGCTCCTGAAGATCTTCTTGTTTTGGTCCATATTTGTCCCGCTTTCAGCGGAGGGTTCCCCTTCCGCTGAAGGCACCGGTCAACGCTACGTTTCGATCTTCTCGGCGGCGCTAACGATCCAGGTCTGTATCGTCTATTTCTTCGGCGCGCTCCTGAAGGTCGACCCCTCGTGGTGGGTTACGGGAACGGCGATTCGCGCTGCGCTAAGTTTGGAGCAGCTTTCGACAGGCCTCGGACGGGCCCTGCTGGACCGGCCTCATCTGCTCAGAGTCGCCACCCTATGCGTCTATTATCTCGAGCTGCTGGGTCCACTGCTGCTCTTCGCGCCATGGAAGAACCGGAGGATCCGCGAGATCATGATTGTGTCGTTCGTTGCGCTCCATCTTGGAATCGCGGCGACGATGAATCTGGGCCTATTCCCCTGGGTTAGCATATTGGGATGGGTTCTCATTCTGCCCTCGGAGACCCTGGATTGGTCGCAGCGAGGTCTGGGATGGGGGCCAGCCGGGCGCACGCATCAAGCCAGAGAGGACCGGAAGGGGAGCACACTGCTCAGGATTCCCGTTCTCGTCCTTGGCGTGTATCTACTCTCGGCGGTCGTCATCTGGAACATTCGCTGCCTTGGAAAAAAGCCGGAGGAAATGAATCCCGTGCCTCTCGATTCCCCGCTGCTAGTGGCTCAACTCGATCAACGCTGGAACATGTTCGCCCCGAAGCCAAATTACATCTCCGGCTGGTACGTGGCGCCAGCAAATCTGGCAGATGGTTCCCAAGTCGATCTTTTGAGAGCCGGACAGCCATTTTCATGGAAGCGTCCGAACGCCATAGCGGCTACATTCCCGAATTTCCGATGGAGGAAGTATCTTATAAACATCGGGCTGTCGCGATTCGAGCAGTATAGACCAGGCTTGCCGGCTTTCCTAAGATGGCGATGGGACCGTGCTCATCCCAAAGGGCTGAAGGTCGAGCGGCTCACGGTATATTTCGTTTGGCAAGATTTGGCCAAAGGGGGAAATTCACCCGTAACAACCACAGTCATTGCCGGGAACTGATTCTCGAAGGGGGCAACTTGCGCTTTGTCGATTGGCGCAAAACCCTGCCCAATGACGGGCATTATTTCCGCTTGCCTACGACTGACCGTATCGCCTTGTTATTCAATAATAAGCGGTGGTAGCTCAGCCGGATAGAGCAACGGTTTTCTAAATCGTCGGTCGCGAGTTCGAGTCTCGCCCACCGCGCCAAGCCTTCTTACCTGCCCACGCTCTTCAGAACCGAGGTCCAGAGCATGGCCTCGCCCGGGATGCCGTGCCGTCGAAGCCGCGCCTCAATCTGCCTTGTCGTCGGCATGCGCACGCTGTGCCTTGGGTCGCCCGGCAGTCCGGGCATGGCTTTCCTAGCGACCACCCAGCATGCCCATGCCCTCCAACGGCGCTGGGCCCTGCGGGGCTCGTTCATCCGGTCGGCGTAGTGCTGAAAATGAACCCGCGGGTTGCCGATGAATATCCCCCTGGGGCACCGGCTCATGAACCAGGCCACGGCCGCGTACGGCAGCGGCCAATCCGACAGGACGGCCTCGTCGCCCTTGAGGTCCGCGCCCATGGCGCGGTCGAGGCACAGGATCGCCCTTGCCGCGAATCCCCGGCGCCACAGTGAATGCGCGTACTCGAGGCAGGCGTGGTAGAATCGCGGCCCGCGGTCGCCGGCCGCGAACGCGTTGAGCATGCGCCAGTCGAGCCCCGGCCGGGGCGCCGGAAGATGAGGGCACGGGGCCAGCATGCCCCGTTCGGTGCCCGTAAAACCCGCGCTCGTCAATGCGGCTCGACAGGCCGGCGGGATATGCGAGACAAGAGCGTTGCTGAACACGCCCCCTGACAGACCCGTGCACCGGCTTCCCATTTGGTGGCGCGCCGCGGTCGTGCCCCTGGCGGCCCTCGTCCGGACCTGGCTGATGACGCTGCGCATGGACGCCCCGGCCGAGGACCTGCGCAACATCACGCGCTCTGGCGAGCCGATCATCTTCGTCCTGTGGCACAACCGGCTGTTCATGGTCCCCGAGCTGGCCCGGCGCTATCGCCGGGGCCACCCCCTATACGGGCTCGTGAGCGCGAGCCGCGACGGCGCCTTGCTGAGCGCCTTTTTCTCCGCCGTCGGCATCCACACGGTCAGGGGTTCGTCAAGCAGGCTCGGGCACGAGGCGACGACCGAGCTTGTCGAGGTGCTTCGCGCGGGAAACGACGTCGGCATCACCCCCGACGGGCCGCGGGGGCCCGCCTACGAGATGAAGCCCGGCGCCTTGACCGTCGCGCGCCGAGTCCAGGCGGTCGTGATGCTCGTCGGGATGGACTTCGAGTCGTCATGGAGGGCGCCGAGCTGGGACGGGTTCCACGTGCCTCTGCCCTTCTCGCGCGTCCACCTTCGGTGCGTGGCAGCCCAGGCCTACGCCGTGGACGACCGCGACGAGGCCGCCCGCCGTTTCGGCGAGCTCCTCGTCGAGATCAATCCAGACCGGAAGCCGGCGACCGTCAGAAGGCGGGCGTGACCGTCACGGTGTCGCCTGGGCCGGCGAGGTAGTCCTTGCCGACGCTCCATTTCTCGTCGTTAAGGACGAACTTGAAGGCGAACGGGCTGCTGGCCCCAGGAAGCACGATGCGCCATGTGTCGCTCGAAACGCACGCGAGCGGAATTCCCTTGTTCCAGCCGAGCCCCGCTCCGCTGCCTCGGACGAATAGGGCGTTGCCGAACCCGACATCGATCTTCGCCGTTATGGTGACGCCGGCCGCCTTTGGCTTGGCCATGACGACGGGCGAGGCCGGCGGCGGCGTTACCGGGGCCGGCGCCGCGAGATTCTTTGTCTTGGGCGCGACGGTGGATGGGCGCTCTGGGGTTGGCGCGGTTTGCTTGGTCGCCGGGGCGGGCGTCTTTCTTGTATTAGTGGTCTTTTTCATAATGAGACGTTGTGTTACCCTGGGTGCAATCGGCCCCACGGACTCACGAGAACCATAGCAGTTGCAACGCCAAAGAGCAACGCGGGGCAGAGTTTCACGACCCGCCATCCGTTTGCCATTCGACCGTGGCAACGGCGCCCGGCGCAATCACCTCACCTGCAGCGTGTCCCCCTCGAATTCAAGGCCGAGCGACGGTATTGAAACCGCCTTGCGTGAGCCGTCCTTGCGCACGCTCCCGGCGATCCAGGCGTCGTATCCGGTGGACTGCGCCGCCTGAAGAGCGGCCTGCGCCGCGCCCGGGGCCACGTAGACCGCGAAGCCGATCCCCATGTTGAAGGTCGCGTAGGCCTCCCGCGGCTCGACGGGCCCGGCCTCCATCAGGAAGCGGAAGATGGCCGGCTGGGGCCGCGGCGCAGTGATCTCGTAGACATAAGGCTCCTCGAGCCTCATCAGCTTGCGCCAGCCGTGGCCCGTCACGTGCGCCGCGTACTTGAGGTGGATCGCCCGCCGCTGGCACTCCCTGACGAAGGCGACGTAAAGGGTCGACGGCGCCAGGAGGGCCTCGCCCAGGGTCGGCCCGCCCTCGATGCGCGTGGCGTAGCGCGACGGCAGGCTCTCCGCGATCCTGCGGCAGAGCGTGAGCCCGTTGGTCTGAACGCCGGAGGACGCAAGGAACACGATCGAGTCCCCGTCCTCGACATCGCCCGTTATCCGGAGCGACTTCGGGGCGATCCGGCCGATCGCGGACCCGGCGAGGACGACGGTCGCCGGCTCGATCATGCCGCGCAGCGCGGGCGTCTCGCCCCCGCCCCACACCGCGCCGGCGGCGCGGCATCCCTCGGCGAATCCCGCAACCAGCTCCCCGGCCCGCCGCTCGTCCGCAAACCAGTCCGAGCTGCCCACGGCCGCGTGCATCGCGACGGCGATCGGCAGCGCCCCGCTCGTCACCAGGTCGTTTGCGATCGTGGCCACCGTGTCGATGCCGATCGCCCGGTAATGGCACCTCCCGCTCTCGGCCTGGACCGCGTCGGCCACGAGGTTCTTGGTGCCGAGCCCCTCCTCGACGTGGGCTAGGAAATGATCCTCGGCCTCGACGAGGAAGGCGCTCTCGCCCCGCGCGCCGGCGGGCTCCCGGAGGCCGTGGGCGGCCAGCAGGTCCATTGTCGTCCGCGCGGACTTCTGGCACGCCCGCTTGAACGCGTCCAGGGGGCCGTACCGGACGCCTGATGACTCGTACGAGAGCGACATGGCGCGGGTCCTAGTACGACCTTCCCTCGTTCTTCTCGTAGTAGTTCATGTAGGCCTTGTTCACCACGCGGAACCCGCCGGGCGTCGGGTAGTGGCCCGTGAAGTACCAGTCGCCGGTGTGAAGGGGGACGGCCGCATGGAGGTTCTCGATCGTCTGGAAGATGATCTCGATCTCCCCGCGCCAGTCGACGTGCGGGGGCCTCACGAACTTCGATATCCGGGCCGATATCTCCTCGGCCGTGAACGGCTCGTAGATCCTGCGAACGTGGTTGACCGTCCCCTTGCGCTCGACCTCCTGGCAGCACGACCTGTAGACGTCGCCGAGCAGCTCGGTGCGCCCGCTCTCCCTCAGCAGGTCGACCGCCGCCTCGAACGCGATGAACTTCCCAATCTCCGACATGTCGATGCCGTAGCAGTCCGGATAGCGGATCTGGGGCGCCGTGGACACGATCACGATCTTCTTCGGGTTGAGGCGCGCCAGGATCCTGAGGATCGAGCGGCGCAGCGTCGTACCGCGCACGATCGAGTCGTCCACGCACACCAGGTTGTCCACGCCGGGGCGCACCGATCCGTACGTGATGTCGTACACGTGGCTCACGAGCTCGTTCCTCATGGACTCCTGCCCGATGAACGTCCGGATCTTGATGTCCTTGCTGACGACCTTCTCGGCGCGCGGCCAGTTGCGCAGGATGAGCTCGTCGAGGAGGGCCTCCGTGAGCCCGCCCCCGCGGCTCGCCTCGAGGATCGCCTCCTTGACCTCGCCGCGCCTCACGGAGCGCAACGCCGACATGAGCCCATAGAAGGCCACCTCCGCCGTGTTGGGGACGTACCCGAACACCGTGTCGGCCCAGTTGTGCCCGATCGCCTTGAGCACCTGCGCGGCCAGCCTGCCCCCGAGCGCCTGCCTCTCCCGGTAGATGTCCAGGTCGTTGCCGCGCGAGAAGTAGATCCGCTCGAAGGAGCACGACGCCCGCGGGAGCGCCGGCACGAACGCCTGCTCGGAGACCGCTCCGCGGCGCTTGATCACCACCGCATGCCCCGGCTTGACCTCCCCCACGTCGCCCGCGGCCAGATCGAATACCGTCATGAGCGGGGCCCTTTCGGAGGCGAACGCGACGACCTCGTCGTTCTGGAACCAGTGGCAGGGCCTGATCCCCGAGGGGTCGCGGGCGACGAACGCGTCGCCGTTGCCGATCAGCCCGCAGAGCACGTATCCGCCGTCCCAGTCGCTCGAGGCCCTTGCCAGGACGCGGGCGAGGTCGAGGCCCTCGCTCACCCTGCGCGACAGCTCCTCACCGGCGACATTCTGCGCGCTCAGCGATCGGAAGATGTCCTCGTGCTCCTCGTCGAGGAAGTACCCGATCTTCTCGAGGATCGCCTGAGTGTCGGTCGCGAAGACGGGATGCTGGCCCATCGCGATCAGCGACTGGTTCAGCTCGGCGGTGTTGGTGAGGTTGAAGTTCCCGCACAGGGCCAGGTTGCGCGTGGCCCACGGGCTGCGACGGAAGAACGGATGGCACGCGCTCAGGTTGTAGCCCCCGCTGGTCCCGTACCTCAGGTGCCCCAAGAGGAGCTCGCCGCCGAAGTCGAAGTTCCTCTTCACCGTCTCCGGGAACTCGGGGTGGATCTCGCCGGCCGCCACCTTGTCCTTGTACGCGCCGAGGAGCATCTTGAATATCCTGTCGAGCGGGTTGGACTTCACGTTCCTCTCCCGGAACATGAACGGTTCGCCCGCCGGGACGTTCAGCTTGACGCAGGCGACGCCTGCGCCGTCCTGGCCCCTGTTGTGCTGCTTCTCCATCAGGAGAAACAGCTTGGTGAAGCCCCAGAGCGGCGTCCCGTACTTCTCCTGGTAGTGGGACAGGGGCTTGAGCAGCCTCACCAGGGCCACCCCGCATTCGTGTGAGATGAAATCGCTCATGGCCTCACCTCAGCCGAGTCCGGGACGCTTCATGGCGGTCTCTATGCTGGTTTCCCATCCCGTTCGCAACTCGGCCACGGACCACTCCAGCAGGCCGAGCGCCGTCTTGACAGACAGTGTTCCGTCCGCCGTGAGCTCCCCGATGGAGGCGGCCGGCACCGCGGCCGCGCGCGCCGCGGCAAGCAGGGCCGCCAGGTCGGCCGGCGCCGTGGCGACCACGGCGCGGCCCTGGCTCTCGCCGAAAAGCAGCGCGTCAAGCCGCGAGGGCGGCATCGGGGACAGATCGAGGGCCGCCCCCGGGCTCCCCGGGGCGAAGAGCATCTCGCAGACCGCGACGAGGAGCCCGCCCTCGCTCAGGTCGTGCGCCGCGCCCACCCTGCCCGCCTTTATCTGGCCGACGAGGAGGCGCTGCAGGCTCCTCTCGGCCGCCAGGTCCAGCGCGGGCGCGTCACCCGTCTTCATCCCGTGGACGATGCCGAGGAACTGGCTGCCCCCGATCTCGTCCGGGGCCCCGCCGAGCAGGACCAGGCGCCCGCCGCCGGCCGGCGCGAACTGGCGCGTGATGTGGGACTCACTCTCGATGAGCCCGACAACCGAGACCGTCGGCGTCGGGTCGATGGCGCCCTCCGGTGACTCGTTGTAGAGCGAGACGTTGCCCCCGACGACCGGCACGTCGAAGAAGCGGCACGCCTCGGCCAGCCCGGCCACGCATTCCCGGAGCTGGTAGAACACCTCCGGCTTGTACGGGTTGCCGAAGTTGAGGTTGTCGGTCATCGCCAGGGGCGTCGCGCCGGCGCACGCGAGGTTTCGCAGGCATTCCGCCAGCGCGATGGCCGCGCCGCGCCTCGGGTTCAGGTAGCAGTACCGCCCGTTGCAGTCGTTGCTGATCGCGATGAACTTCTCGCCGCCACCGAGCCGGAGCCGCACGACGCCGGCGTCGCTCCCCGGCCCGACGGCGGTCCCGTGCTGCACCATGTGGTCGAACTGGCGGTAGATCCACCTCTTCGACGCGATCGTCGGGTGCGACAGGAGCCGGGGCAGCGCCGCCCGCGCCCCGGCTAGGTCGAGGTCGGCCAGGCCCGAGCCCTCGGGCGTCCAGCGCGAGGTCTCGTCCAGGTACGCGGGCCGCCTCGCCTCCCTCTGGTAGACGGGCGCACCGTCGGTCAGGGCCGGCGCGGGTATGTCCGCCACGGGGACGCCGTGGTGCCTGACCAGCATCCGGCCCGTGTCCGTCACCCGGCCCACACGCGCCGCGTGCAGGTCCCACTTGGCAAAGATCCCCTCGATCTCGCTCTCGCGCCCCGCCTGGACGATGACGAGCATCCTCTCCTGGGACTCGGAGAGCATGATCTCGTAGGAATTCATCCCGGCCTCGCGCTGGGGGACTCGGTCGAGCTCTATCTCGATCCCCGCGCCTCCCCGGCTGGCGGTCTCGCACGTCGAGCAGGTGAGCCCGGCCGCCCCCATGTCCTGTATCCCCACGACGAGCCCCGGGACGGCCATCATCTCGAGGCACGCCTCGATGAGCAGCTTCTCCATGAACGGGTCCCCCTTCTGCACCGCTGGCCGGTCCGAGGCGCTCTCCGCGCTCAGCTCCTTCGACGCGAACGAGGCGCCGCCGAGGCCGTCCCGTCCGGTGGCGGCGCCCACGTAGTACACGGGATTGCCGAGGCCGGTCGCCTTGCCCCGGCGGATCTGCCCGTGGCGAAGGGTTCCCAGGCAGAGCGCGTTGACCAGCGGGTTGCCCTCGTACGAGCCGTCGAAATAGACGTCGCCGGCGACGTTCGGCACGCCGACGCAGTTGCCGTAGTGGGCGATGCCAGCCACGACGCCCCTCAGGAGCCTGCGCGTCGACGGGGAGTCGAGGTCGCCGAACCGCAGCGAGTTCGTGACGAGGACCGGCCGCGCCCCCATCGTGAAGATGTCGCGGATGATGCCGCCGACCCCGGTCGCCGCGCCCTCGAACGGCTCGACGGCGCTCGGGTGGTTGTGCGACTCGATCTTGAAGGCGATCGCCCAGCCGTCCCCGATGTCGATGATGCCCGCGTTCTCCTCGCCAGCCTTTACGAGCACGCGCCCGAAGTCTGCCGCCGGCCCCGCCTTCTCGGTGGGGAAGCCCTTCAGCAGCGGCCGCGTGTTCTTGTAGGAGCAGTGCTCCGACCACATCACGGAGAAGATCCCGAGCTCCGTGAGCGTGGGATCGCGGCCGAGGTGGGCGCGGACCCGCTCGATCTCCTCGGGAAGCAGCCCGTGCTGCCTGACCAGCTCGGGCGTGATCGGCCGGTTGAGGGCCGGCTCGGGATTGGGCGGAAGTCCCGCTTGCTTCATGCGCTCGCCCGGGCGAACTGGGGGAACCCGGCGGCCAGGACCACCCGCGCCACGGAAAGGCCGTCCCGGCTCGGATGAAACCGCTCGAACGCGCGGTCCGGGTGGGGCATCATCCCGAACACGTTGCCCCCCTCGCTGCGCACGCCGGCGATGTCGTCAAGCGAGCCGTTGGGATTGTCGCAGTACCGCAGTATCACCTGGCGGTTGGCCTCGAGCGCGGCCAGGCCCGCCCTGTCTATCCTGAAGTTGCCCTCCCCGTGGCCTATCGGCAGCCGGACCCGCGCCCCGAGCGCCCCGCGGTTGAAGGCCGGCCCGGCGTCCTCCACCCTGAGCTCGCACGTCATGCAGCGGTATTCGAGGGAGCTGTTGCGGATCAGCGCGCCCGGCAGGAGCCCCGCCTCGCATAGGATCTGGAAGCCGTTGCATATCCCGAGGACCAGGCCGCCCCTCTGGGCGTGCTCCCGGACCGCTCCCATGACTGGGGAAAAGCGGGCGATCGCGCCGCACCTCAGGTAGTCCCCGTACGAGAATCCGCCGGGAAGCACGACCAGGTCGGCCTCGCCGAGACGCGTGTCCTTGTGCCAGACGTAGCGCGTCGGCAGCCCGAGCCCGCTGGCGAAGAGCTGGAACGCGTCCTGGTCACAGTTTGACCCGGGGAACTGCACCACCGCGATGCTCGTCGTGGCGGCGGTCACGAGGCGGCGATCTCGTAGTGATAGTCCTCGATCACCGGATTGCTCAGGAGATCGCGGCATAGCTTGTCCATCTGCGCGCGCAGCTGCGGCGTGTCAGCGGCGTCGACCTCCAGCTCGACGACCTTGCCCACCCGCGTGCCCCTGAGCCCCGAGAGGCCCAGGCTCTCGAGCGCGTGGCCGACGGCCACGCCCTGTGGGTCGAGGACGTTCCTCTTGGGAGTTACAAAGACTTTGATCTTCACGGTGCGCAAAGGCGCAGGATGACGCCGCGAATGCCAAACCGGCAAGGGTTTTTGGCCCTCCGGCGATCAGCCCCCGCGGTTCCTCGGGTGGAACCGGGCGTGCTGGTCGAGGAGCCGCTTGCCCTCGACCGCGGTGTAGATCTGCGTGGTCGAGATGCTGGCGTGGCCCAGCATCTCCTGGATCGCGCGCAGGTCGGCCCCCCCGGACAGCAGGTGCGTCGCAAAGGAGTGGCGCAGGAGGTGGGGCTTCACGCTCTTCTTGATCCCGGCCCGCCTCGCGTGCTTCTTGACGATCGACCAGAGCGACACCCTCGAAAGGCCGGTTCCGCGGCGGCCCAGGAAGAGCTCGCTGCGCGTGCGCGCCTTGACGAAGTGGGGCCGGCCCGAGGTGATCCAGGCCGCGAGCGCGGCGCGTGCCTTCGCGCCGATGGGCACGACGCGCTCCTTGGAGCCCTTGCCGAAGACCCGGGCGAGCCCGCCGTCGAGGTCGACCTGCTGGAGCGTCAGGGCGGACAGCTCCGAGACGCGAAGGCCGCTCGAGTAGAGGAGCTCGAGCAGCGCGCGGTCGCGCAGCGACGCCGGATCGCCGCCGGAGGGCGACGCCACGAGCCGCCCCGCCTCCGACTCGGACAGGGACTGCGGAAGCCGGCGCACGAGCCTCGGCCCGGACAAGAGCTCCGTGAAGTCGTCCGGGCGCCGGCCCTCCCGGACCAGGAAGCGGGCGAACATCCTGAGCGCCGTCAGCTTGCGCGCCTGGCTTGACACGGCGCTGCGCCGGCTCAGCGACCTGACCCAGGCCCCCGCGTGCTCGGCCGTGACGCCTCGCCAGTCCGCGGCCCCCCTGTCCGCGACGAACGCCGCGCACTGCTCAAGGTCGCGCCGGTAGCTCTCGCGCGTGTTGCGCGACAGCCCGCGCTCGAGGTCGATGTACGCGAGGTATGCGTCGAGGTCCGACGCGAATGCGCTTGCCTGCATGGGGCCCGCCGGCCCGCCTCAGTAGCGGCGGCGCGGGGCCGGGGGGGGCGGGGCGCCCTGCTCCTTCATGCGGAACGTGATCCGCGCCTTCTCGAGGTCGTACGGGCTCATCTCCATCTTCACCGTGTCCCCGGCGGCAATCTTGATGAAATTCTTCCTCAGCTTGCCCGAGATGTGCGCCAGGACCACGTGGCCGGGGCTCTTGAGCAGCTCGACCTTGAACATCGTGCCCGGGAGCACGGCCACCACCTTCCCCTCGACCTCGATCGCATCGTTGTCAGGCATGGTCTTCGCGGGGGCCGCTCAATGGGGACTGGGTCATCGTTTGTTCTTTGCCGGGGTGCAGACGAACAGTCTAAAGGCGTGATCCGCTCCTTTGAGTCAAGGATTTACCTCGGGCGGGCCGGGCCTCCTAGCTGGCGCCGATCTGCGTCCTCATGTACGCCTTCATCGGGGCGGGGGCGAAGATGGGGTACCGGAGCACGTGGGTCGTCCCGTCCGCGAGCCTCACGGTGAACCGGTAGACCTGAACGGTGTTGTCGAGCGTCATCATCCACTTGATGAGCACGTCCGCCTTGTCGTGAGGCGCCGACAGCGCGTGCCAGGTGCTGTTCTTGCCCAGGACGGGCGCGTTGTCGGTGAAGACTCCCATGATGGGCGCGTCGCTGACGTCGTCTATCGATATCGAGACGGGCCTGGCACCCTCCTTGAAGTGCACCTCGAAGCCGAAGGCCACGCCCTTGCCGCCGCCCATGGGGACGACGGGGAACTGGAACCTGTTGATGCTCACGACGCCGTCGTCGACCACGACGGCCTCACGGCTGAGCGGCACCTCGATCAGCACGCCGTCCGCCGTCGTGATGTTCGCGGAGTAGTTCGCCTGCATGAGGCACCCGGAGACCCCGAGCACGGCCGCGGAGAGGAGGCCCGCCAGGCCCCGCCGCGGGCCGCGGGGCGCCGGCCCTGGGTTCGTGAGTCGTCGCATCCCCCCATCATCTCGCCCGCGGCCCTGTCATCAAGCAACAATGGGGCGCCACCGAGGGTTTGCCCATCGGGGCGATTTCCGATTGATCGGGTGCCCGTGGCCGCGCCAGAGACCCCAGACTGCCCCTTCGAGAAGCGGTTCCCGTCGCAGCTGACGCGCGACGAGGGCTTCTTCATGAGCCTGGCCTACAACCAGGCGATCGACGCGTGGCGCGAGGACGAGGTGCCGGTCGGCGCTGTGATCGAGGCCGGGGGCGAGGTCATAGCCGCCGCGCACAACCAGGTGGAGGGGTCGCGGGATCCGACCGCCCACGCCGAGATGCTCGCGATCACCCAGGCGGCGTCGAGGCTAGGCGGCTGGCGCCTCGAGGGCGCCACGGTCTACGTGACCAAGGAGCCGTGCCCGATGTGCTCGGGCGCGATGGTGATGGCGCGCGTCAGGCGGGTCTGCTTCGCGGTGGCCGATCCAAAGATGGGCTGCCTCGGGGGCGCGGCCAACCTGAACGAGCTTCCCGGGTCGAACCACCGCTTCGACGTGTCGTCGGGCGGGCCCATGGAGGCCGAGTGCCGCGAGCTCATCCAGGCGTTCTTCAGGGTGAGGCGCGCCGGCCAGGGCGGGCCCTGAGCGGGACGGCGCCCCCCAAGGGACCCGCGGGCGGATTTTCGGGCCAAGGCAGTTGACGGTTTCGAGCTTGAGTGCAAGATTCGTGCCATGGCTTACGAACTTCCAAAACTGCCCTACGCATACGACGCCCTTGCCCCCCACATAGACGCAAGGACGATGGAGATCCACCACACGAAGCACCACCAGGCGTACATCACGAACGCCAACAAGCTGCTTGCCGACCAGCCCGCCCTTGCGGCGCTGGACGTGAACGCCTTGATCGCGGACCTGTCGAAGGTCCCCGAGGCCATCCGTGCGGGCGTGCGCAACAACGCAGGCGGCCACAGCAACCACTCGTTCTTCTGGACGGTGATGGGGCCGGGCAAGGGCGGCGCCCCGAAGGGCGCCCTCGCGGCCGCGATAGGCTCCTCATTCGCCTCCTTCGACAAGTTCAAGGAGGAGTTCGGGAAGGCGGCGGCCGGCCGGTTCGGCTCCGGTTGGGCATGGCTCTATGTCACGGCCGACAGGAAGCTCGCGATCGGCTCGACGGCCAACCAGGACAGCCCCCTCATGGGCAAGGCGGTCGCCGGAATCGAGGGCAAGCCCGTCATCGGCCTCGATGTCTGGGAGCACGCCTACTACCTGAACTACCAGAACCGCCGGCCGGATTACGTCACGGCCTGGTGGAACGTGGCGAACTGGGACGCGGCCGAGGCGAACTTCGCCGCGGCCACGAGGTAGCCCTAG